>Ga0247841_10001092_pt1 | contig 64225 bp, 65 predicted proteins | sample LaCruzMarch2015__2_FD_192410 | JGI IMG/M metagenome (GOLD analysis project Ga0247841, IMG submission 192410) | Freshwater microbial communities from meromictic Lake La Cruz, Castile-La Mancha, Spain - LaCruzMarch2015_18m | ecosystem: Environmental > Aquatic > Freshwater > Lake | place: Spain...
ATTTTGCCACTCTATGGCACTACATTCGTCGTTAAGAAACCCTCATTCTGATATCACGAGACTTTTTGTTGCCATAACCCCCAAAAACAGGCTTGGCACACTTACTGCACGTCGAAGTTGGGTTAGCCATGACTTCCCACTTTCTCGTGCCCCCATCTTAAACCCAGGTCAAAATGGTTTCCACTTCATTTCCACCCTTTGAAAATGGAATCTCGGACCGGCTGGCCGTCCAGTCTAATAACATTTGGCTATTATAACCACTGCCAGAGTTTCTGACGAGATTGCTCCGCTTCGCTCGCAATGACATTGTTGGGGGCTATTGTCATTACAAGGAACCGAGGGCGACGAAGCAATGTCACGGGTCTCAGATTAGGACCATTTTTTTCAACACATCAATAATGTGCTTTGGATCGAGCCGCTTGGTGTAATCCGGTTCTACGAAAGCCTCACGGATCTTTCGGTCTATTCCTATGACGTAGGTAGCGGTAATGGGCAGCTCAAATGTCTCATCTCCATTGATCTTGGAGATATCCTTGCCAAACCCGGCGTAGATTGTCCTCAACTCCAAAGGGAGCTGGAACACTATTCCGAACTGACGTGCAAGCCGGTTTCCCCTATCGCTGAGTACTTCAAAGATCAGATTGTTCTTTTCCACGGTGGATAACGTGTTATCGGGAGTTTCAGGAGAGACTGCCACGAGGGATGCCCCGAGTTCCGTAATACGGCCTATTTCGAGCTGCAAAGACCGCAACTCAATATTGCAATACGGTCACCAACCCCCTCGATAGAAGGAGAGCACCACTGGTCCTTTCTTCAAAATTTCTTCCAAAGATACGGGCTTGCCTACGGCGTTAGGAAGAGTAAAGTTGGGAGCTGTATCTCCTTCTTTTAGACACGAGTCGGTAATGCCGGACCGTACCAGATCCTCAGTAGCATGGTCCATGACCTCCAACTTTTCGGGTGGAATAAATTTACGGGAAACTTCCCGCTGCTTTGTCAGTTTGTCAGTCAAGCTCATGGCCTTTCCTTTCTTATGCTTCTCCTCTTATGCTTCTCCGGACAGATAAGAAAGTCGTAAGCTATCTTGCTGGAAAAATCCAGCTTTGAGACAACCTAGTAACCGGAATTATGCCGCGGTCCTGCCTTTTCGAGGATCTTTGAGTCTGTGACAGTCGAACCATGGTTCCCCTATCCCCCCATAAAGATCTCGGTATGGCCTCGCAAGAGACTGGGGTCAGGCTTTGAAATATTAGTTTGAGGACATACAAGAATTCTTGTAAAGATATTGCCGTTCGGTTATTCTGTACTCAGAGATCCATACTTCGATGAGGGGTTTTCGTCCATGAGAGGATTTACCCTCACGGAACTTATCGTTGTGGTTGCTGTCATTGCTTTGGCAGCAACTTTGGGGACCCGCTATTACTTTACCAATGTCGAGATGTATCGCTTCCAGAATGTTCTTTCTGAATTCAAGTCCTCTGTAAATTTAGCTCGGGCAAGATCAATGAGCGGGCGGGTATCCATGGGGGGGGTGGTGGGAAACACTCCAGTTGCTATTTCTATCAATCAGATAAGCATAGACGCAAATAATAACATTACTCTTACACCTGCTCCGAACCAAAACCTCACGGCAGTATCAAACGGCAGTTATGTTACCCTAAACGGGTTTTGCCCCTCAAGTCCTACTATTCTACCTTTTCCCTATTACATAAACGGTGGCATGTATCGAGTTACCGGTAAAAGTGATAGTTCATTGAACCTTGTGTTTATGGACATGAGCCCACAATCAGGCGATGCCGCTGTTGCAACAACTAACGTGAGTCCTACAGCCGCTGCATTTCTGAAGTACTGCGTACAGATTACACCCATGGACTCCATCCCAGGAGGGCATTACGCCAAAGCTTACGAATCGGGGCCATTAATGGATTTTCAGTACAATCAGAATATGGTCAATCTCACATTTGATACGGATCCATCTTCAAATCCAGCGCAGCCATGGATAATTGTGTTTGATAAAGGTCTCACGTCAAGGGAGACAACCTACGCTGTCTCTTTGACCAGCCTCCAGAAGTCAGGAGCTACCCCTGTAGTTGTAAAGATAAACCCAGCAGGAGCCGTCCGTTGAGAAAGTTCAATTTATGGTCGGGTGTTAAGGTTGTAGGTCAAAGTACAGCAGGATTCACCCTGGTGGAAGCAATGGTGGCCATAGCGATACTGGCAATAGGATTGCTGGGCGTTGGTTACGCCTTGAACGTTTCGTCTTTTATTGATCAGGGGAGCATTCAGGCACTCCATCGTCCAACGGATGCCCAAGGAAAGGTGGGAGTAAGGGACAATTTCAACAACTACCAAAGTACTGTTTACGGCACACTTAAATGAGAAATAAAGGCTTTACCATAATTGAGATGATGGTTTCGATGGTGGTTTTTTTACTGGTTGTGGCTATAACAGTAGCCGTGATTACTTACCAGAGCCGCTTGGCAGCGTATAAAATCCAAGCCACAAGTGCTCAGCAAGCTGTTGAGACCGCACTTGTGCTTATAAGAAACGATTTGATGCAGGCCGGTGGATGGGTATGGCCAATGCCGACTACGACGAGTACTTCGATTGACACGCTTTTTATTAAGTATAATGGTTTCCTTAACATAGAAGCGCCTTCTACCCCAACAGACAACTGTACAAAGCTCCGGAGCGTATTCTGTCCGCCGGATTGCACCAATAATAAGTGTGGGGCTGACTGGCAGATAGTAGGCAGCGGCGGTTCCTTCACCATGGATAGATTTCCCAATTATATCGGGTATAATTCAGCTTTTATCGGCGCGCTCAACCTTAGAAACACGGACTCTGACGACGATTGCCAAACACTGCTGCCCGCATCTCTTGCATCAGTAGTCGAGGCGGCTGCCTCGACCAACGGATATAGTCACAGTTTGACGTTCACTCCCCAATCGTCATTCGTCACTGGATCTTTTGCATCTCCTGCAATTGTTTACCAGTTTCTGAAAGAGACAGGGAAAGACACTGGGACATTGTTGCGCAACAACAGGGAAGTCCTTGGGGGGGATATCTCTGTGACATCATTAAAATGGCAAAAAACATCTGATTATTGGTCAGTCATTGTGGAATATCACTGGAAATCACGACTTCCCACACCTGAATCTGTAGCAATTCCATCAACTCAAGAAATCCGTGTGGGCATCCCTCGTAATTACGTCTTAAGGTTAGGAGGCTGATATGCGCAGCGAATCGGGAATTGCTCTCATATTGGTGATGGGATTGTTGCTTGCCATGAGTCTCATAGGAGTTGGTTTGATTTCGCAGACCATAACGAACACCAAGTTTTCAGAAGCTATCGGAAATTCTTATATCGGGCTGAGTTCAGCACAAAAAAATCTTGCTGATATAACTGTTACAAATGGCCCAATAACCACCCTGGCAGCAGGTATAGGCACAAACCCTGACGGTACTATAGCCGCGATTCTTTACGCTGTCCCGGCACCTGCAACCGGTATTTCGCATGGAACGGTTAAGAATGGTGTGTGGAAGCCTGGTTTTTGTGGCAGTTTCTACCAGAATGCGAAGAACATTCAGTTGTTGACAACAGCCGGTGGGACGTATACGGTCTCTTTCTCATCAATAGGCAGGAGGGGGTTGGATGAGAGTGCTTTTCTCTTCAAGGACCGTGCAGGTCCGAACGGTGCGGACGTGTTGGACTCCTGGACGAGTTACACTCTCCATGTAGAATTTAACGCCGGCCTCAGCCCGGATTTCGGGGTTTACTATAATGCCGGCCCTGTAAATGAGCAACTAGGTATGGCCATCACGGGGTATCTTTTCCGGATTTCTCCAATTAACGATACATTTTCTATAAACGAAGTGCACAACGGCAATCTCAACCCGGGTAGTAGTTTTCAGACAAAAAGTTTTAGTGATACTCCGCTCTCAGGTTGGTCGAGCGGCACCTCCTCGGGAACCGGCGCACCCTTTGATACGTGGCACAGCATCGACGTATCGGTCACGGGTCAATCCAGTAACCATGTTATCACGGCTAAAGTCGATGGGGTTACCATTTTTAGCTACCCAGGCATCACTAATCCCCATTTTCAGCCCAACTTGATTGGCCTGAGCAATTGGAGCGGAGAAGGCTGGGGCACCGCTACCGCGCCTGCTTCGGTAACTTGGAGGAATATTTCTGTTACGAACGAAACTCCTTAATCCGTCTTAATAAGATTTTCAGAGTCCAATATCTCTGGTATTTTATGAAAATCTGAAAATTGTAGATCATCACATCAAACAAGTTCTGCAACTCCATGAGTTCTTAAAAAAGTTTGGAACCCTTCCCTAGATTCGCTAGAGAGAAAGAAGAATATTGAACGGATTTAGTTTTTGTGGTAGGCATTAATAAATGTCGCTATTTGGAACAATTCTATGACCAATGCATCATATTGATTGTAAAGAGATAAAAGAAGAGGTTAAAAAGAGGTGACACATGGCTCTTGCAATTGCTCCACCACCTATTTTGGAGGGCGAGGAGGGGATACAATTCCTTGAAAAACTTGCTAGGGAAGAAAATGACAAGGAGCCTGTATGGAATCCTTCCTCAAAACTTTCAGATATTAGCAAAAAGATTCTGGAACGCTCTGAGCGGAGAGAGAAATAGATTCTTTTTTAAGGAATGGACCCTTGAGCCAATTTGTCTGTCAACACCTCTGGATGGTTATGACTGTGGCAACGAGGACTTGAATGAGTTTTTCAAAATTGAGGCCATCAAGAATGAAAAACTCCTTCTAGGCAAGACATATATACTGATGTTGAATGTCAGACTATTTCTGATGTGTTCTGTAACCGTCGGTCAAAGAACAATTTTGGGGTGGAAATTGTGTTACTGCGGATTAAAAACCTCTAGAACCGCCAATAACCCATCCAAATTCTCTTGTATTTGAAATCATAGATAGTCTCTGTCTTGCTATCTGACAATATTCTTCTTTAATATCAACCCCAAGATAATTTCTGTGGTTCAAAAAAGCTACCTTCGAAGTAGTCCCACTTCCTGTCATAGGGTCAAAAACAAGGTCTCCTGGATTACTCCACGTAAGTACATGTGTTCCATTCACTGAAAAATGCCGGACCGGCAAGTTAGATTTATTTATACCCGCAATATGTAAAGTAGTTAAGCCTATAACTTTATAATTAATATTGGTTTACTATTTATTTATTGAATATCATGCCTATTTTTGATATACACTTGATGCGTCGTGCTGTTGGCATGTCTATCCTTGAGATGGCCCGACTCAATATTGCCGAAACTGAGGTAGTGCCCGTGTACTGCCTTTCTTGAAGTCAAGCAATTAATCCTATGGGAATCGCTCCATGCCCAGGGTCGCTGGACGGTAAGACTCGACTTTGCCCGGGAGGAATTTGTCATGCCGGTAATTCGAGATCTGTTGAATGAGATGGTTGCTCGGCAAGCTTCCGACTTGCACATCACTACTGGAAGTCCCCCAATAATAAGGGTGAGAAGTGAACTGCTGCCGCTCGATGGCAATCCTCTCTCGCCGCAGGAAACTCGGGAGATGTGTTACAGCGTTTTGAGTGAAGCACAAAAACACAAGCTTGAGGAAAGTTTCGAATTGGATTTGTCCTTCGGCGTTCGTGGGTTAGGTCGGTTTCGCGCAAATATTTATATGCAAAGGGGGACGTTGGCTGGGGCGTTTCGCCTCATACCTCACGAGATTCCTTCTCTCGAGAAACTTGGGCTTCCGCGGGTGGTGGATGAACTCTGCACGAGATCGAAGGGCCTGATTCTGGTGACCGGACCCACAGGGTCCGGGAAGTCCACGACGCTGGCTGCTATGATCGACAGGATCAATACCATACGGCATGAACACGTTGTAACGATTGAAGACCCTATAGAATTCCTTCATCGCCACAAATCATGTCTAGTGAATCAGAGAGAGGTACATCAGGACACCAAGAGTTTTCATGCAGCTTTACGATCGGTGCTCAGGCAAGATCCTGATGTGGTTCTTATTGGAGAAATGCGTGACCTTGAAACCATGGAGGCGGCTCTGACCGTGGCTGAGACTGGGCATCTTACTCTGGCTACCTTGCATACAAATTCCTGTGTGGAGACGATCGGCAGGATCATAGATGCCTTCCCTGCGCACCAGCAGTCACAAGTCCGTGTCCAGTTGAGTTTCGTTCTTCAGGGAGTGCTGTGTCAGACGCTGATCCCGACGTTGGACGGCCAGACTAGAACTATGGCTCTTGAGATAATGATTCCCAATGCGGCAATACGCAATCTGATAAGAGACGACAAAACACACCAGCTTTACTCTCAGATGCAAACGGGCCAAAAAGAGTCCGGAATGAGGACTTTGAATCAATCCCTCTTGGCATTATGCAAGAAGGGCCTGATTTCGTGGGAAGCCGCCCTAACACGGTCCTTTCCTCTCGAAGAATTCAGGCAGATGATGGCCGGCTCTACCGGACGATAGTGAGGTCGGTCTGAACTTGCCGCGCCCAAAAAAATGTTGCCGATCTGCCATTCAACGACAATGCTCAACTTCTGCGGTGGAGGATGGTGCTAACAAGTTAAGAAAACCAATATAATCAGACATCACGATATATCGCGTTTTTTCTCAAGATAAAAAGTTCTCGCGGCATGGGCCTGTGGAGGTGACAGTTTTGCCGAGTTTTGCAAGAAGCTATTATGACTTCTTGCTTTGGCGTTCTTCCCACGTAAGCTGAAATTATTCACTGATTGTAAGCTCACGGATGATTTTCCGGAGTTCCACGAATCCACCCTCCGAAATGCTGGTGATTTGAAAACCTGCAAACCACGGCTCTTCTTCAGTCTGAGAAGCCCACCTACACACGGCTTCGAAGCAGAACGGAAATACATGGGCATAATGATCCGCCTGTAACAGGAATTCCCTCTTTTCTCCAACTTTCGCTGCCAGACCGGTTATCCGAAGACCTCCCTCCGACACGTCCACAACTTGACCTTCCTCTAGGAGATTATTTACATCATATATGGGTAGTGGAACTAAAAGATAGTATCTCGGATCTTTTCGTCTCTCTTCATAGGCTATTGCTCCCGGGGCGGACGAAAGAAGGGCTTGCACTTCGCTTTTCTGCACAACCTTGATGTCAACGAGTTTTCTTAAAAGATTGTGCAACGAGTTTACCGAGACATTGTATTTATCAATCAATTGCTGGTTAGTCATCCCGGAACGAATGTCGGAGACTATTTCTTTGGCTTTAACCGAACGTCTAGGGGCCATTCTGGGGTCTCCTCTATTGATGACTTTCCAATAACGATTTTATCACAGTGGTAAGAGGTACACAATACCCTGAGTTTATGCCACAACCGTGAGGATTTGGCGCTCATGTTGCTTTAATACTTCGCTAAGCGACATGATTGCACTAATCCTAATTAACTGTTTACGATGACAGCGAGCTTGACGCTTCAAGTTTTAGGAGGCGATTCCATGGACCACCGATCTGATTCCACTTTTTTTTTGGTGGTTGTGATCTTGATTACCGGCGGGTTGTTTGCCCCCATCGTTGGTTTCGGGTTCAACCTGGCGACAGACGACGTCCTATTTGTTCTTCAGAATCCTCTTGTCAAGGACACGTCGCTCAAAGGACTCTTGGCCGTAGTTACTTCGCCCGGCCACATTTACGGTGAAATTCAGCCAATACCATATTTGTCGCTGTGGACGGACCATGCCTTTTTCGGAATGCGCGCCTGGGGATATTACGTTGTCCAGATTCTGTTGCACCTGGTAAATGTAGTGCTGGTTTTCCTGGTCATCAAATCTGTATCCGGAAACGAACTGATTGGTCTTGTGACCGCCCTGATTTTTGCGATTCATCCTCTCCAGGTGGATACGGTTGCTATGGTGAACCAGCGAAAAACCCTCCTGGCCGCGCTATTTTTGCTGTGTTCAATATCGGCTTATTTGCGATGGACGGAATCGGGTTCAAAACCAGCCTACGCTTATTCAATGATTCTATTTGTTCTGGCCATGCTTTCAAAATCAAGTGCTGTGGTTTTACCGCTGCTGATGATTCTAACGAATCTTCTGAAGCCAAAACGGCTGTATGTGCGTGCAGGCTTGTGGTGGGCGATACCTTTTTTCTTGCCGGCTTTTCTGTTCGGAGTTGTGACCATTCTCACCGAGAGCGCGGCTGAGCAGGTGCATTCGCTGAAGTTCGGGACCCTCATCGGACAACTCAAATTGATGCTCCTTATTTATGGGGACTATTTTTTGTCATTTTTTTGGCCTCTGAATCTCTCCCCCGCTTATATCTACAAGGCCACAGACTTCCATTCGGTCAAGATGGCGACAGCCGTTCTGTTTTGCGCTGCCATGATAATCTTTGTCGTGGTTGGTATTAAAAAGCGATGGTGGTGGTTGGTTTTGGGAATCGGGTGGTTTGTAATATGCTTACTGCCCACTTCCCAGTTGATCCCAACCACTAACCTCCGTCAGGACCACTACATGTATTTGGCGCTTCTGGGACCGGCCCTTATGATTGGCGGCGGAGTAAACTTCCTGGTTTCCGGACGGGATGCCCGAAAGATCTATCTACCTGTCATCCTAACGATTACGGCTGTGCTTGGTCCCCTGACTTTTTTGCATCTGGAGCATTATTCCAACGGACTCAAATATTGTGAACGAATGGAACAGACCCAGGGTTGGGTGCCTGCGCTGGAATCGATCAGAGGCCGGGTTTTCTTGATTATGGGGGAATACAGGGCCGCTGAAGGTTCTTACATGAAGACTATCGAGTCTTTTGGTGAACCCCTGAAGTCACGAGAACGATATCAACTTGCACAGGTCTACCTGAGAATGGGGCGGCCGTCTCATGCGATTCAACAACTCGAAATGGTTTCCGCCGAAAGCCCTTTGAAGAACGAGGCCGACCAAATAAAAAGGGACTTACGCGGGACCGAATAATTCTCGCTTTGGCGTGACCTATATGGCCAGTGCCAAAATTCATGTTCCATCGTTCCTCTCAATCTCCTTGTCCCCACAGGCGTCAACTTTCTGGGAGCCATGGTTTTTAACCGTCATCCCCAATGCGATTCGGGATATCTGGACCCTGACTTTCGTCGGGGTGATGAGGAATGCATCCTGTCATCCCGAACTGGATTCCGCATCCAGAATTCCCGGCTTCCTTTAGCGAACGATGCGGTACAGTCGCCAGCGTCCATCTTTGTTCATCGGCTCAAAATGCGCTTGGGAGCAAATTTGGTCGTGAAGGTTATCAAACCCATCGACAAGTGCGTAGTCAAAATACTTTAAGTCAGAAACTTTTAATTTCTCAGGAAACCATTCGATATACCCTGTCCATGGTTTTTCCGACCTGTCCTTGAAAGTGACCAAAGAAGAGGAGAAATCAGCGAAGGAGAAACTTAGTGAACACCCTTTCAGGGCCTGGGAATATGCGAAAATGTGCAAAGAAGGCAGTCCCTTGATCACTGGACTTGATTGGACAGTGGAAAGGCCTACTACCCTCGTTGAGCCCGGCAAGGCTTCGAGTGCTTCAACAAGCCCTGAAGTTTCTTTTCTGTCGAAGTCCATCCACGACATTGTCGTCACTATGCAAAGCCCGGCAAAAACGACCATGGCCGACGTTTGCCGCACATGAAGTCTAAGTGGAATCGAAGGAATACTCAGGACAAGGAGCAATAATCCGGTGGGCATCCAGCGGGAATTGAACAAGACAGTGGTCATGAAGACGTCGGGCAAGAAAAATGCCGCAATAACAAGTAGTCCACCTGCCGAGAACAATTCCCAGTCGATTTGAGTCCGGATTGTGTTGAGGTTCAGCAATATTGCAGCGCCGGCCCAGACGATTATAGCCCCAAATATCCAATACTCTATCGGTCCTTTGAGGCCACCGAAAGCCGACTCAATTATCCATGCCATGAACAGCGAACCCTCAGCGGGGTCCATTCTCAGGGCCGACTGCTCAGCCATCTTGGTGCCGGAAAAGCCCATATACCAGCAGACCGTCAACACAATGACAGGGCTTACATAAATCAACTTCGAGACAGCCGGCTTCAACGAGCGTCTGAATACAAGGCTGTGAAACACTAACCATGAAAGCCCGAATAAGAACCACAGGATGTGACACGAATACAGCACGAGAGCGTATCCGGTGCAAGCAGCGGCTTCGCGGGCTGTGGAGTTTTGCGTAGGCCCTGAGGTTGTTTTCAGAAACCACAGCAAGAATGCCGGCGCACCCAACATGAAACTGTAAAACCCCCAATATAGGGACTGGTTAAAGACGAACAACGAGGCAAGGACAGCCAGGTCCGGGGACCGTGAGCGGCGCCACGCGATGAAGTGGACAGAAACTACCCATAACACGGCAATAATCAACATGGCCATTCGACCAGCGGTCAAGGGATCGAATATAACCCAACCAAGACCCAGGATCACATAGCTGAGGTTACCCGGTTTGAACCATTGTACTTGATAAGGACTTGTATGCGGATCACTGATAGTTTCAACCAGCAGCCGTATCTGAGAAACCTGCTGCGGCAGGTCCGTTATGGGAGCAAATTCAACGGCCAGGAAAGGTATCGATACAAGGATGAGACATACAATTAATGATACCAATCGAGTTGACTCAAAACTGCTTCCCATACGATTCATTCCTTGTGAAGCCGAAACCCTGGTTCTTCGAATTCTCATGTCGAATTAGGCACTGGTCTGGTTCCTTTTGACAACTGAAAGAGATTTATAAGTGATAAGATGCCTGTTCATGTTGTTATTATAATTTTTCAACTCTATCCATACAGAAGGTAGGACAAAAGATGCTGGTTGCACAGCATTTTTTAGAGATTTACCTGGGCCTGTTAGGGACGCTTTATAGCTTAGCGGTTCTGATCCCCAGCATAGCAGTGTCAGTTAGAAGGCTCCACGATATTAACCGCAGTGGATGGTGGCTTCTTATTGGGCTGATCCCAATTATTGGCGCTATCATTCTCCTGATATTTGCTGCGACAGACAGTCAACCGGGTGAAAATCAGTACGGCCCTAATCCAAGGGCCATTACATTATAACCGCCTATTTCTCAGAGAACAAACCTGTGCGAGACTTGCCAAGAAGTAGGGATTGCGGCGTATTGCGGACCATCGCCTAGGCGTAATCATGCACGGCCTTACCAGTGCGTCAGTGCGTCGGCGGTTATATGGCTTAAGCAGATAGTTTAAGAGGATAGCGGGAGCCCTTGCAATGGGCATGAAGGCGAATCGTGCCACGATGAGAAGGGAATGCCCTCAGCCAACACGTTTTAACTTTAAGTAATCAAATTATCATATTGTGAATACATACTATTTATGATATACACCGATTCGCAAAATAAGGCAATTGGATGGCCCGTCGATAGACATTACAACACGACAGGAGCCGCAACAGCTTGATACAACTTGCTACCCCCCCCCCCCCCCCCCCCCCCCCCCCCCAGGGTTTGCCTTTTCCTGGGATTGCTTCTCGTCTTGCTCAGTCAAGTTGCGAATGCACAGATGGGACCACCGTATGGACCTGTATATCCAGGTCCAGCTCCAGTTATGAGTACTGGACGCTTCTACATCACCGCAGGTATGAAATGGCGTGCTCCTACGTCCATAAGTTTTAGTCAGATATTGAAGGAACAGGATTGGTTTTACAATAACGACACGGGGATATGGTATCAAATACTACCAAATCAGGCTATTCCTTCTGTGCCATTTGGCCCTAAAACGCCAGGTAAATTTGGTAATGGTACAGGTAAACCCGCGTTTGCGAGTGACCCCCTCCCTTGGGTTTATGATAACGGTATACTCGATAGTACAAGCCCAGACGTCCCAGGAACTTGCAATATCACCCCCGGCTTCACAAATGAACCTACCCGTTACTGTGACGCACAATACCCGAAAAACCCGTCCGAACCAAACTGTTCAGGAGTAGGTTGGGTATGCCCAGGAACTTCCACGAACCCTTCTTATGCCTTAGGACAGTGGTTGGTAGATCTACCCATTACCACTTGCACCCCTATATGCGTGCCAACATTAACACCTACTACAGCCAACAGTGGCAGGTTTGTTATCGACGACCCTGTAGACCAGGCAAACGCGGCTAATCCTTCTCTCACGACAACCGTAACCTTTAATAGGTCGTGGGACAGTGGACTCCGTATCAAGTCAGATGTATTTGAGGACGGACAGGCTCTTCTCCAGTCCGTGTGGTCTCCTACTTTTGAGATAGGTTTTTCATCTGGGGGTTTTGTTGACGTCTTTTACGGTATCTCATTCTACAATGTCCAGACTAGCTATTCTCGACAATCTTCTCCGTATGAGGTCAATCAGGCTCGTATGGCTATCAAAGATGTCATTCCGTTTGCTTCCAACACCACCAAGCCTTGGGATCCCGCCTTTGACTCCACAAGTCCGACTTTAGGACCAAGTGTCGACCCAGGCGTAATCACGGAGGACCATGCGTATTTTCTATTATACCCTGATGGCAAGCCAGATGGGACACTCCCAGTCAGGAGTTTTTATGTTGCCAGCTACGACTCTGTTAATCAGGAAAACATCATTGAAAACATCAACCACAGCTTTTCAGCTTTCGTTTTCGAGAACCGTCTGGGTGGAAGATGCTCAACATCACTTCTCGGATATGGAAACTTGGGCTTATCTGTAGGTATGGTTATGAATGGGATTTGGTACCAGATTAATTCTACACGTAAAGTGACGGCACAAGGACCAAATTACCCTGGGATGACAGTCTTTGACTTGGCTTACCAACACCCCGATGTTTTGTACAGTGAAGGGCTGCCTAATACGTGGGTAAACTTTGGTGGTTTCATCAGTTCAGATATTGATGTAGCCATCCAAAATTTCCTTGTAAGAGCCTCGGTTGATTATGCTGCTTGTTATAACAACCATTATAGGATTATGGATACTCTACAAGGTAAGGTCAAATTTGGTGGTTGGAGTTTCACCATAAGTGCAGGGATAGGATTTTAAAGGTGTAACATGAGTAATTGTGAATGTGGAGGAGCCCTCAGGCCTGGGCCAATACGAATATAGAAATGATTGGGGGTGCTTATACACCACAGAGGTATCTCGGCTTGACCTTTTTGCTGGGGCTCCGGCAACTGTGCTATTAATTGCCAACGGGATGATTGCATCTTTTCAATTCCTAAATCAGCGAGGGCCGTTCGATTCTATTTTAGTCTAGTCAATTCAATCTTGTATCCCGATGAGTCAACAGCCCATACGCAGCCGCATTTCTTGCACCTTATTATACTATGCCAGATGCCCCCGGGAAGCAGACCTTCCAAATTCACGGGTTCCTCTTCCTTACAGTCAGTGATAGCCTCTATTTTCCCCGAACACAGTAATCTCGGACACCTGTTGATAGCAACCTTGACACTGGCTGGCCATTGGCGGGCAAGGTAACAAATGAAGCATATTCCCATAACAACGCCCAGCAACAATCCGGCCAAGCCTGTGTTCACGAAGATTCTCCTATACTCCCTGTCTTTACATCCCTCCAACTGGAGATCGTTGGTTTTCATCCACTTGCTGCGGAACCCCATTACCGAACAGGGGCCGTCAGACCAAATGCCCTTGATCGTGATGCCTGAACTTGATTCTCTGCAAGAACTTCCATACTTTTACGATGGCCTTGAGCTGCAGCACGTCGGAACCATTGGATTGATAGATTGTGGTTTCTTGTAACTCCTTTTCCACTAGAAAGAAACAAGCCTACCTGATATTGGGCATCCGGATAACCTTACTGTGCGGACTTGAGGAACCAGTTGAGAGCCTCCGAATAGTCCAGAGCTACACCATCTCCAAATTTATAGTGCTCACCCAAGCAGAATTCAGCAAGAGGAAATCCTCGTTCAGCAGCTTTCCGCTCCCACTTGTAACTTTCACTAAAGTCTTGAGGCACTGAAATCCCCTGGTGATAAATTGTCCCCAGATTATACTGGGCAATGACATGATCCTGCTCGGCAGCCTTTCTCCACATTTCGATGGCCATTTTACGGTCCTGCCCATCTCATTAACCCAAGTCAAATAATGTAGGGGAAAAGCCTCCCTTCCATTTGCCGTACCAACCTCATGCTATCACTCGTCCTCACGCCAATGCCATAATAAATACGGGTGAATCAGAGTTTCACGTCGTAATGCGAGTACTGCATGGTAAATATTCCTCGTCCTTGACTAATTGATCTCAATGACGTGGAATAGCCGAACATTGTTGCCAGAGGAACTCCTGCTCTGACAAGGGACGTTCCTGCGCGGGGGACGACTTCCTCAAGCCTGCCCTTTCGGCTATTAAGATCAGCAATGACTTCTCCTACAAATTCTTCAGGAACTACTACCTCCACGCTCATGTAAGGTTCGAGAAGCACAGGCGATGCCTTTTCGCAAGCTTCCTTGCAAGCCTGAGACGCGGCCACTTTCAACCCCAGGCCACTCATTGAAGAAACATCATTCCCGAGCGCTTCGAGGACTACCCGTACATCGACAACCTCATTGCCGGCCAAAACACCTGCCAAAGTTGCTTCCCTAGCACCTTGTTCAACGTGTTTTATCGTTTCCGAACCGGTAAATTCAGGCCCTAAGGCGGCTTGGAACAGAAAACCTTCACCTCTGGACGTTGGGGACACGGTAAGCGTAATTTCCCCGAAATGACGCACATCATGGATCTCGCGATCGAATATGACGTGAGCCCTTGCTTGAGCCTGCACAGTTTCCTTGTACAGAACCTGGGGTTTACCGGTCCTGACTTCAACTCCATATTCTCTTTTTAGCCTATCGACAATTATCTCCAAGTGCAGTTCGCCCATTCCTGATATGAGGAGTTGTGCAGTATCTGCATTCTCGTTGAACGCGAAAGTCGGGTCTTCAACCGCAATTTTTTCGAGACTTGCCTGGAGTTTTTCCTGATCCGAGCGGGTTTTGGGTTCGATGGCTATTGAGATAACGGGCTTATACATGTCGAGAGATTCAAGGATAAGCGGGGCAGACTGATCAGTCAGAGTATCTCCCGTTTTGGTGTCCTTGAGACCCACTGCGAGGGCTATGGTGCCGGGGGGAGCCGAACTTATCTTTTCTCTCTTGTTGGCGTGCATTAAGAACAGGCGAGCCACTCGCTCTCGGACCCCTCTCGTTGCATTATAAACTTCCTTTTCAGCCAGTAAGTCTCCTGAATAAATTCTCAGATAGGTGGCTTTTCTTCCTTGATCCATCACAACCTTAAAAGCGAATGCGCAAAGGGGTTCCCTGGACTTGGGAAACCGCTGTTCCTGAGCCCCTGTCAGCGGATTTATTCCAGCCACCGGGGGAACGTCTAAAGGCGAGGGAAGAAAGTCTATTACAGCATCAATAACGGGCTGAACGCCGACATTTTTCAGAGCGGAACCGCATAATGTTGGTACCAGCCGATTGGATAAGGTGCCGATACGGAGTCCCATTATGATTTGCTTCTCGTCAAGATCGTCGTGTTCCAGATAGTATTCGAGAAGGTCTTCATCCATTTCTGCTGCGGACTCCAGCATGAATTGCCGTGCTGCAATGGATTCATCGAGATACTGAGAAGGTATGTCAATGTAGTCCAGTTCCGAACCTTGAGATGACTGATCCCAGATGATTCCCTTCATACGAATCAGGTCCACCACTCCCAGACATTCGTCTCCCGCCATCATAGGAATCTGCACCGGAACCGGATGGGCTCCCAACCTTTGGCGCAACATGGATAGAGCACGTTCAAAATTGGCTCCAACCCTATCGAGTTTGTTGACGAATACTATTCTCGGTACGTTGTATCGGTCTGCCTGGTGCCAAACCGTTTCTGTTTGCGGTTCAACTCCGCCTACTGCACAGAGAACCGCGACCACTCCATCGAGTACTCTGAGGCAACGCTCCACCTCAATGGTAAAATCCACATGGCCCGGGGTGTCGATCAAATGAATGTCATGCCCCTTCCAATTGAAGGTGGTAGCGGCTGAGGTAATGGTGATACCGCGTTCTTGTTCCTGCGGCATATAGTCCATTGTGGCCGAACCATCATCGACTTCCCCTATTTTGTGAATCTTTTTAGTGTAGAAGAGGATTCTCTCGGTCAGGGTGGTTTTTCCCGCGTCAATATGAGCCGTAATCCCTATATTTCTTATCCTTGAAAGGTTTTGCGCCACAACTTCTCCAAGAGCCCTTCCCGAGGGCTAACAGGATATTTATAGCAAAATAAATATCTTTTTCCATCTTATAGGTGCTGTGTCAAGCACGCTGTGTGTGAATGTGCCGTCCCTTGATTCTAAATGAATATGATATTATGTACAATTTACCACCTGGATGGATTGGCAACGATTGTCGGAACTCGCAAAAACATGCACTACTTCGTAGACGGAAACAATGTTACAGCAGCTCGTGGAGACTATTCTCAGAGCGGGGCCTCGCCGCGCAGACAGTTGATCGACAAATTGGTCGGGTTTATATCGATTCAGCCAGCCAAAGTGGTGGTTTTTTTCGACGGGGAACCTGACCCGATGTTTCCTGATGGATGTAAGTATAGGGGTGTACAAATTTATTATTCCAAACGTGGTTCCGATGCAGACTCGAGAATAAAGGAAAAGGTCCGCAGATCATCGTACAGACGGGACATCGTAGTGGTCTCATCGGATCGTAGTCTGGCCGCAACAGTTTCCGGACTTGGTGCAGGGGTCATGCCATCGCATCAGTTCAATAGAATGCTCAACGAGTCAATTGACATGAAAAATCCTGACAGCAAATCCGGTTGCCGGGAGTCGGTAGACGTTTCCGAGTGGCTTGATTTCTTTGGCAAAACAAAAAAACCGCATGGATGACAACCCCTTCAAAATCTTGAACTCTCTGGCGTTGGTCCTTACGAAAGTTGCGAAATTTTCTGCCGTCGCGGCATTTTCCATAAGGAAAGGGGGCCAGTCTCCGCCGCCTCTTGATTCCCTCAACTTCTCGACAAAACAAGGCGACAGTCTCGATAATGTTCGAACCAACCTCGGAGTCCTTGCAGAATTTCTCAATATTGATGCCGGCAACATCGCAACGTGCAATCAGGTGCATGGAGACACCGTAGCGGTGATCAATTCGGTTTCGTCTTCTCCCCCGAAAGCCGACGCAATCGTGGCTGCTCAGCCGGGAATCTTTCCTGCGGTTAAGACAGCGGACTGTGTGCCGATCCTCTTGATGGATCCTGTTCACAAAGTCTGTGCTGCAGTTCACGCAGGATGGTGCGGGACAGCTTTGAGGGTGACGCGCAAGGTAGTTCGGTTGATGCAAGAAGATTTCGGGACGGATGTTTCTGACCTCGTTGCGGCAATCGGCCCTGCCATAGGTCCTTGTTGTTACGAGGTGGACGACAATGTCCTCATCCCGGTCAGCCGAAACGTTCCATGGGCTGATCGTTTTGTCACGCTTGAAATGAATCACGAATCCGGAAATCCCGCACGAGGGAAATCGTACCGATTGGACCTCGTAGGCGTCAATCGTTTCGAACTCACTTCAATGGGCGTACAAGAGGCGAATATATACTCAACCGACCTCTGTACATCATGCCGCCCTGACCTGTTCTTCTCTCACAGAAGAGATGGAGTGCCGTCAGGGCGTCACATAGCAGTCACAGGCTTCAAGGAATAAGGTCATTATCTTCGTAAGAGCGCTCGAAGGCCAATGGCCGCCTCTTCAGGAAGGACATAGGTTGGAACACCGGCTTCATGTAGCCGAGTTCTATCGGATTCGATTTTTCCAAGAGAGCCGATGAAACAAGCGACTATGGTCTTAGGAAATCTCCTGGCCAATTGGATAAGCGCGTCGGATGGGTAAGGCCAATTCTTGTGTTCGCAGAAAATGGCCAGAAGCGCATCCACCGACTCATCTTCAAGCATGGCCTCTGCAATATCATGAAACGGTTCAGTAAGAAATGCACCAGCGGCACCGTCTACAGGATTCTTGTAAACCACAGGAACAGAAGGGCCTAAAATTTTAGCAATTCTGTCTATGGTTTGGTCCTGAAGATCGGCCAATGTGCAACCCGGCTCTTTTTGTAACACATCCCACGCTACAATGCTTGGCCCTGCGGTATGGGTGAAAATGCCGAGCTTCTTGCCGGATGGAACCCTGCCCACTGAAAGGGCTTTGCAGGTGGAGATCATTTCAGAAATAGAGGACACTGTTTCAGCACCGGATTGTTTCAACGCACCCTCCCAAATGAGATCCGACCCGGCCACAGCTCCCGTATGAGTGACGGTGACTTTGTTCGCATCTGCGCCACGTCCTCCTTTGTACACCACAACCGGTTTACGAGGTGTAGTGTCGGCCAACTGCTCGACGAGCGCCCTGGCGTCTGAGCAGCCCTCAATAAATATTCCGATGACGCGAGTATCCGAATCATCCTTCAAATAGTCCAGTAGAGTATGAAATTCGAGATTGACTCTGTTCCCTACTCCCACCCACTTGGCTATGCCCAGGCCTTCATCGTCCGCTCGGCCCTTCAATCCGAGCCCTATCCCGCCGCTCTGGCTCAGGAAAGATACATGGCCGGGATGCATAATTCTTGGATAAAAAGTTACGTTAAGCTTTGCTCTTGCATTGAGGAATCCCAGGGTGTTGGGACCTACCACGGGCATGTCACCTGCGGCTTCTTTCAGTTCCTGCTGAAGTCTGACGCCATCATCTCCTATTTCAGCGTACCCGCCGGCAATCACACTTGCTCCTGCAACGCCCATTTCTCGTAGCCTTGCGGTGGTCTTAACTGTGGAATGCTGGTTGAGAGCCACTACGGCCAAATCAGGAATCTCCGGCAACTCATCAAGGCTCCTATAGACCCGCAGCCCAAGAATCTCGTCATGACGCGGATGGATCGGATAAACAGGGCCGGGGAATTGCCCGGTAACAATGCTGTCCACAATTGCGTGACCCACTTTATCAGGCGACGCTCCAGCTCCAATTACGGCCACAGACCGTGGGGAAAACATTCTGTTAAGTCTGTTTCTGAAAGCTTCATTCATATCATTTTCCACCTGGCAACAGGATTATAGTATCGTCGGACGCTCGCACACACCCGTTGGACAACTACTGCCGTTCAAAGAACAGCACTGTGAAAGTCGAGCCACCGGATTTTCGGCAATCTTCGAGTTCTCGAATATGAGGACATGCTGATATGAGTCCAGGGCACATGTCAATGCTTGTAGGAATATATTTGCAGCGCCTGCTCTCAAACGATATCTCGAAGAAACAGGTCTCGGACTGGATTTTCAGTCTTATTTCAGGCAACTAAAGATTGGCCGACAACTATTCCGGGAATCCTGACTCTGGAAACTGGAGGATTGTTGCCTTGCGAATCGTTAAAGAAATAATTACCTATAGAAAAAGGAAGGTCGCTCATTTCAATGATACCTGAAAATGATGTCATGCTACAAAACAAAAAAATATCTTTCTTGGGTGCCGGCGACTTGACTAAGTTGGAACAGTTAAACAGGCGACCGGCACTCCAGTGAGAAATGGTGGACCGGTTACAAGGAGGTCAAGAGATGGAAAAGGTCAGAATATGCCCTCACTGCGGGGGTGCAATGGATCCGATTGAGACCCCTGCACTATCAAGTTGGGGCGGGGAAATTCATTACGTGTGTTTTAACGATGATTGCTCCTACTATCGGAAAAGCTGGGATGTTCTGGATAGTCAGGGCGTAGAAAAAACAGGCTATCGCTGCCGGATGGATCCGCGCGGCGTCTGCGGGCCTCTGGCTGTCTGGTCATCAGATGCGTTAAAAGACCTGAAATGCTGTGATCGGGCAACAGAAAAATGTGCTGATTAAGTCTCAGGAAAACCGATGGCATTCCCAGTGATCCCATTTACGCGGTATGGGCCAAAAAGAAGAGGAGTCCTAAGTGAGAAACTATGCCTTGGTTGTAGTGGACATGATAAAAGACAACGTAAATACGAAGGGCCACGGAATGTTGGACGTCGAGGTAAAAAAGATCATCCCGACAATATTGGATTTAGCGAGGCTGTTCAGACGGTGCGGTGGGCAAGTTGTATTTGCTTGCGACAGTTTTATGAAAGGAGATTTTATCTTCAGGGGGAAAATGCCCCCTCATGCGATTCGAGGTACAGGTGGAGATTACCCTATTCCAGAGCTGGAAATGCAGCCGTCAGATCTGTATCTCCCTAAAAGGCGTATGAGCGCTTTTTACAAGACCGATTTAGACCAGTGCCTCAGAACTTGGGGTGTTGATACTGTCGCCGTGTGTGGGATCGTTACAAATGTATGCGTATTGATGACAGCGATGGATGCGATCCAGAATGATTTCAGCGCAGTCGTTATTTCAGATGCGTGTGCCTGCTACAGGCCTGAAGTCCACGAAATGACACTGAAAAACTACGAGAAATTTCCACTGGATCCGATCTTTAGAATAATGACTGCGACACAAATGTCCGATGAATTGGAAACTACCTTTAATACGTAGGGGAAGACCCGCGTGCCTGCCCGGATTTAAGCGCCTAATATTTGAACGATTTGAAATAGTGTTTAGATAAAGCTACTTGCAGAACTCGGTAAAACCGTCACCCCAGCGAAAGCCGGGGTCCAGAAGTCCTTGAAAACCTTGATTCCGGCTTTCTCCGGAATGACGAAAAGGGACTTTTGCAATAGGCTCGATAGTATTGGCATTATTGTCAGGCGGCCCGTTCGATAATTTGTTTCAGAAGGCGAGTAAGAACACGAGCGGTGGTGTCCACCAGGAGAACCACTTTCTGATAGTCCATCCGCTTGGGGCCGATGATCCCAATGCTGCCGACAACAGTTTCCTGAGTCCGAATAGGGTAAGCAACGATGGAACAGGTTTCCAACTCATTCAGACCGTGTTCTGAGCCAATAAAGATCTGGATACCCTCGGCATCCAGGGTTTTATCCAGAATTTTTAATATATTACTCTTCTCCTCAAAGGTTGTCAGAAGAGCCTTTAGCTTTTCAACCTGGGAGAATTCGGGGTCGTCGAGAATATTGGTTTGACCCTGAATATAGACTTCTCTGAAAATGTTCTGAGAAAGCACGATGTGACCTAATCGAAGAGTTTTTGCCAGAATGGCATCCACTTTAGGCTTTTCACGTGCCAACTCCTGTTCGATCCGCTCTTTGGCCTGCCGAAGGTCAAGGTCCTTGAGCATGTCATTGAGCATTCGTCCGTAACTCTCCAAAGTCTGTTGATCGATATTATCTTCATCGTAGATCATTTTGTTCCGGACCAATCCGGTCGTTGAAATCAGCACCACCAGGATTCTGTCTTGCGTTACCTTGATCAATTCAATGGTCTTGAAGGTTTGTTCGACTACAGGGCCGGCTGAAACCACCCCCGCTTGATTGGATAGGCCCGCCAGTACTGTAGAGGACTGGCGCAACAAATCTGTGATGTCCAGACCAGCGGCTCTAAGAAGCGATTCTATGGTGGCGTACTCGCTCTGATCCGGCTCGCGGTGACTCAGCATGGCATCCACGTAAACGCGGTACCCGAGATCGGTGGGAATCCTTCCAGCGCTTACGTGAGGCTGTGTGATGTACCCGGATTCCGTGAGATCGCTCATGATATTCCTGATGGATGCCGCGGAAAGCCCGATAGCTCTTTTCTTAGACAGGGTGCGAGATCCTACAGGATCACCTGAAGCTATATATTCAGATACGATAGCCTCAAGAATTCTTTCCGATCGTCTTTCGAGGCCATCCATGAGCAAAGTCCTTTGGGAGAAATTCAATCCGTCTCTACATCATGAACATTAACTCTCAAAGCATCGCCGGTCAAGGAAAACTCGCCTGCACATAACGACTGATCAATAGACCTTTGTAGCCGCGACAGTCTCGAGAACCGGCCGTGCCGGAAGATAGAGACATGACTCACAGCCGTTTAAAGTACTTTACAAAGAACTCATAGGAGTCCTTCGGAGCTGCAACCAAAGGTTCATCAATTCTTTTCCCGTCCAGGTATTCTCCCACGTGAAAATAACGCCCGTCGAGATGCCTGATTTCTCCTCCTGCCGCCTCCAAGATTATGCTGCCGGCGGCCAGGTCTTGGAGATTTACATTCTTAAAAAAACAGGCGTCAGCGGCTCCTCTGGCCACGTATGCCAGATGGCCGGCCGATGATCCGAAGTTGCGGATCTTGCCGGGAAAATCACTTACAAAATCCTGATGGAAACGGGAATAGACCAGCACAAGGCTCTCATTGTCAACTGTTGGATCCTCTCTTACCCTAATGGGTTTATCGTTCAACAGCGCTTCCCGGCCGGCATAAGCCGAGTATAACTCTCCCGTGACGGGCAGGTATAAGAATCCTAATACGGGCCAAAAAAGCTCAAAAAGAGCAGCGCTCACTCCCCAGACCGGCATGCCTGCTTGAAACGACGCGGCTCCATCAAGCGTGTCTACGATCCATAAGAATCTGGGACAATTTTCTCCTGATATGTCCCCTTGTGAAAGTTCTCTGAGGAATCCATGGCCCTCAAAGCTTCCCTGAATCTTGCCAAAAATAATCTTCCAGGCAGCATTATCCGCTTCCGTTACCAGTTCATCATCGAATTTAAGCTGTTTGTCTCCTTTGCCATACATTTCTAAAAGCAGTGTGCCACTTTTTCGGAGAGTGTTTTCTACGAACTCTTTCAAAGTCCAGAGTTCTCTTTCACTCAGGGACTGAACCTCACTTTTTGTCATTTTTTGCTCCATTCAGTGCATTTTTTTCTATAATTGGCTGTGAGGGAACCGCTGGAATCAAGAAAGCCAATCCGACTCACATATTGTTCTTTTCCTGATAATCAAGTAGTAAATACGGAATGCTTCAATGTATACACTACCCAGGCCATTCGGCAACGGATGAAGCTTGAGCCGGTTCAAAAAACTCCTTCATCGGAAAACGATTGAAGCCTTTTACCGCGATCTCTAAAGTGATTATCTAAGGGCATATCCCGTGGTCTGTCAAGTCTCGACATCAAACTCAAGGGGGCAGATGAGTCCTTGACTTGATTGGGTCATTACATATTGTACTTCCAAGACCAAGGCATTGCCACTTTTGTTCTCCATTACCTGATTGAAATTGCCAAAGAACGTGGAATCAAGGGATTCAGAGGGGACGTCATCTTCGGAAATCAACCCATTCTCAGGGTTTATGACTCAGTGCCCTATGCTGTTCACAAGACGCTCGAGGACGGAGTAGTTGATATCAGATTTAGTTTCGATGAAAAGGAAGATGCCAAAGAGCAGGATTGTCGCGATAAATGACAATAGTCTCTACCTTTGATCCATTTCAAAACCTTCCTGGGTAGCTTCCCCCACTGCCTAAGATACCGGGATAGGGCCATCCTGATATTTTTCCGAATAAATGTTTCTTTAGCCACTTTACTCTTGCTTTCATTTGGAGTAAAATTTTTTTGGAAACAAACGCTAGTCGTCTGAATCTACCACTCACCTGAGCTTCTGACTTGTTAGAGGCGCCACCTCATGGCCCATCAAGATAAATTCGCGGAAGACTCGATTAACGAACTGACGATATTGCAATCACACCGCAAACCAGAAGAATCGATTGACAGACTCACGTACGAAATCAAGAACCTGCAGATTATTCGCGCGCGGCAGGAAGCCATCATAGAAGCATTTGACGGGTTGATCTATGTTTGCTCGGCAGACCTGGAAATCGAGTTCATGAACGACCGGTTTGTGGAGCGCACAGGCCGTAATCCTGTCGGGGAGAAATGCTACCCGGCGCTTCATGAACGAAACGACGTATGCCCCTGGTGTGTGAATGATCGGGTCCAGGCTGGACAGACTGTCCACACCGAGGTTCTCAGCCCAAAAGATAATCGTTATTATTATGTTATCAACACTCCGGTTTATCATCCTGACGGATCAATATCCAAGATGTCCATGATCCGGGACATAACCGAAAGCAAACTGGCCGAACAAGAGCTTAAGACAAGCGAGGAAAGGTACCGAAAGATCGTCGAGGATCAGACCGAGCTACTTTGTCGCTTCCTCCCCGGCGGAACTATTACTTTTGTCAACCAGGCCTATTGCCGTTATTTTAACCGGCATCGGGACAGCCTGGTAGGAAAGGATTTCATCCCTTTGATCCCGGAGACCGACAGGGACAAGGTTTTTGACAACATCGGTCGGCTGTCAAGATCCAATCCAGTTTCAACACATGAGCATCGAATCATCGCTCCCAATGGGGAAATCCGTTGGCAAGAATGGACCAACCGAGCGCTCTTTGACGAACAGGGAAATATCGTTGAATATCAGTCAGTGGGTCGTGATATCACCGACTTGAAACGAGCGGAACAAGCCCTGCACCAAAGAACAGAGGAACTCGAGCGCAGCAATAAAGACCTTGAGCAGTTTGCTTACATCGCGGCTCATGATTTGAGGGAGCCGCTTCTCGCGATTGCGGCCTACCTGAAATTGCTCGAACGACGCTACAAAGTAAATTTAGGTGCTGATGGTAATAAATTTCTCGCTGGCGCCATAAACTCCACCCTCAGAATGGACGGCCTCATCCAAAGCCTTTTGGCGTACTCCCGCGTGGGTAATGAAGTTCAATGTTTTGAAAGAACGGATTGCAACAGGATTCTTGACACGGCTCTCGCAAATCTACTTTCGCTCATTGAAGAAAGCAGCGCAGTGGTGACTGTCGAGGACCTTCCGACAGTGATCGCCAATCCCTCACAAATGCTCCAACTGTTCCAAAATCTCGTAAGCAATGCGATCAAATTCGCAGGCGACACCCCCCCAAAGATACATGTCGGAGTCACGCGCAATGATAATGAATGGCAATATTTCGTCAAGGACAACGGCATCGGTATCGAGCCTCCCTATTTTGATCGGATTTTTCTTCTGTTCCAACGGATAAAAAACCGGGCGAACTACCCAGGCACAGGCATCGGGTTGGCTAACTGTCGAAGAATAGTGGAGCATCACGGTGGACGAATTTGGGTAGAGTCAACACCAGGTAAGGGGTCCACGTTTTTCTTTACGATACCGGACAGACTGGAGAGATGAGAAAAACCTGACTCAAAACCCTCGGTTCAACACCTGTCGGATTTGAAAAGCCTTGGTTCAGCGATAATTAATCGGATCGGAAACCCCTGCTTCTGAAAAACCTTTTCTGCGCAAGATGCAACTGTCGCAACCGCCGCACGCTACCCCATCAGGATCAGGATCATAGCAGGAATGAGTCATGGCATAATCCACACCAAGTTCTATACCTTTCCGAATGATCTGGGCTTTCGTCAGATTTATCAGAGGAGTATGTATTGTAATCCGTAGTTCCTGCTGGACGGTTTTTTTTGTGGCCAAGTTCGCCATTTTCTCGAAAGCTCTAATGTATTCAGGTCTGCAATCAGGATAACCAGAATAATCCAAGGCGTTTACCCCAATAAAAATGTCCCCCGTATCCAGTACTTCCGCGAGGGCTACGGCGAAAGACAAGAAAATGGTATTTCGCGCCGGCACATACGTTATGGGTATCCCGCTACCGATCTCCTCCAGAGTCGAATTCTTTGGTACTTGAAGGTTCGAGGTCAAGGCGGATCCCCCAATTTTCCCTAAAGGCAGGTCAAGAATCACGTGATCGGATGCTTTGAGGGCCAGAGCCACTCTACGAGCAGCTTCCAGTTCGATAACGTGGCGTTGTTGGTAGTTGAAACTCAGCGCGTGCACGTCAAATCCTCGGGCTTTCGCTATGGCGAGACAAGTGGCAGAATCAATCCCACCGGAAAGTAGCACGACGGTTTTTTTTGGACCAGAATCCGGCTGAAAATTCAAGAATCAACTCCTTATTCTTGCCCTCGCCTTTCCCGCAAGACAAGATTGTAATTCGAAAGTCAGTTAATTACACCTTGTAATGATTCACGTTCCAATGGTGAGGGGAATTAACTGATACTTTTTTTGTGAGCCTGCCGGCACGTATCCGAATCGACGTTCATCTGTTGATGTTCAAAGCGCAGGATATAGACACGATAGGCTTTCTCTTTTGAAAACAAATCCGCACTACTCATCGAGAGAACCCGGAAGGGTATGGTTGATCATCGATGTTTGTGTACCACTTGTAATGGTTTGGCCAACATATTGAGGGGGCCTGGTTTTGTCAAGACACTTGATACTAGTAACTTTTTGCCCTCTCAAACCTTGAAGATGCACTGTGTTCGGCATACTGAAGCTTGGATATGGGTCCGGCAGGAACGGTCCGCTATTGGATTTTTTCTTCGCCACAGTTCGCTCGGCTTTTCCGACGCAACGCTTTTCACTTTACCGAGACCTGTTATTGTGACAGAATTGCATTATTGAACTGCGTTTGCAGCAATAAACCGCTCAGAGTTTCCTACATCGAAGGACGTGGTGACAAACGGCGGTAGAGTTTGAGCAACAAGAAATTTCTATCCTCTTATGCCAAAAAGAATACACGCAACCAAGAACGAGGCGCTTCTCATGAAAAAATATTTCAAAGATAATGCGGCCGCGGTCGGACGGACTCCTCTCGTGAAGCTCTGCAACATCTGCGGTCGGACGAAAGCCGTCATTCTGGCCAAGGTTGAAGGACGCAACCCAGCCTACTCGATCAAAGACCGAATCGCAGTGTACATGGTGCGGGAAGCTGAAAAAAAAGGATTACTGAGACCGGATGTTGAGATTGTGGAACCCACAAGTGGGAATACCGGCATCGGCTTGGCTTACGTGTGCGCCCTTAAAGGATATCAATTGACCCTCACTATGCCTGAGACAATGAGCATCGAACGCCGCAAAGTACTCAAAATGTTTGGCGCCAACCTGGTCCTGACCGACGGAGCCAAGGGCATGAAAGGGGCAGTGGACAGGGCAACGGAGATGGTCGCGGCAGATCCGAAGAAGTACTATATGCCTCAGCAGTTCAAGAACCCTGCCAATCCACTGGCCCACGAAGAAACCACCGGTCCTGAAATATGGGAAGATACTCAGGGTGAAATTGACGCCCTGGTTTGTGGTGTAGGAACCGGGGGCACCATCACGGGCGTGTCGCGTTTTATCAAGAACAAAAAGGGTAAGAAGATTCACTCTGTTGCGGTCGAACCCTCGGAAAGTCCGGTGATAACCCAGACTATGCAAGGCAAGACCCCGGTGCCGGGCCCTCATATGATTCAGGGTATAGGAGCAGGATTTGTCCCAGATATTCTCGATTTGGATCTTGTAGACGAGGTAATGCAAGTCTCCAGTGAGGAGTCGGTTGAGTATGCCCGCTTATTGGCACGCACCGAAGGCCTTTTAAGCGGAATATCCTCGGGAGCCGCAGTTTTGGCTGCAATCAGGTTGGCTCAGAGCAAGGAATTTCAGAATAAGACGATAGTTGTCATCCTGCCCAGTGCAGGAGAGAGATATCTAAGTTCCGTTCTTTTCGATGGGATAACCGGGTAAGACAAATGTACTGCAGGGCTTGCAGAAACTAATGGTCCAAAGGAGATACGGTGGATGCGTGTGAGCAAAGAATGTATTTTCTGTCGGATAGTTGCAGGCGAAGTGCCTTGCACAAAGATTTTTGAGGATGATTCCATATTGGCTTTCATGGATATCGCCCCTCTCAACAAAGGACATTTCTTGGTTATTCCGAAAGAACACTATGGGAACATTCTGGAGACACCGCCTGATCTGTACGGCCGTCTAGCTTCTATGGTAGCAATCATTGCACGAGTTGTTCAAGAAACGGTCTCGCCGGATGGAATGAACTTCATGCAGTTGAATGGGAAAGCAGGCAACCAGGTCGTGCCTCATCTCCACATGCACCTGGTTCCCAGATGGGTGGAAGACGGCCTGACAATTTGTGCGTGGGAGCCAATAATGGGCGACATCAAGGATATTTCCGCTACGGCGGAGAAGATCAAATCGAAACTTTCCCTTCAAAGATAGCAGATGAAAAAAGTTCCGGAAGAAGGTTCAGGAAGCTTTAGCGCCAAGGTCCCTGCTGATTTTCTGAACTACTTTGGCAAAGACCGATTTCTGCAATATTGGTTCAGGGAGAAAAGGACACACCTTATTGCCGCGGTGTTTCCGCGTTTCGAACGCCTTGGCCTTGTCCCGGACACTGTCTCTTATATCGGCATCTCCTTCTTGGCAGGGGTCATACTCTATTTCGTCAGGGATCCCAAAATAGCCGTATTTTTTTTGGCCGGTCATATAATCTGCGACGGCCTTGACGGAGCGTTCGCCAGGCACACCGGCAAGGCTTCCCAGTCAGGAGCATTTACAGATCTGGTTTGCGATCAATTGGGGATGGTGGTAGTCGGCCTCATGGCTATTTTCCACCACATGGTTTCTCCCCTATTGGGCACTGTCTACATCGCTCTTTACCTAATTGTCGTCGTATTCGGTGTCATAATAAACGTGATGGGCCTCGGGACTCGTGTCACCATTACGAGCAAATACTTCCTGTATTCAGTTTACGGCATTTGGGCGGGATGGGAAATCAACTGGTTCCCATGGATGATGTACTTCTTTTCTGTTATCATGACCATAGAAGTCGTCATAGGTTACCTGCGTCTCAAACGGGGAATACGAAAAAAGTTTGATTCAGAAGTTAGATTCACCGAAGGGGATCCTTATAGCGGAAGACTTAATTATGCTCTGAATGTGGCTGTGCCTGTCATTGTCTTGGTGGCGATTCTCGTGTGTGCGAACCTGATTCCAATCCGATCAATATTTTTAAGCCCGAAGGTGAAGGTCTCCTGGATTGAAGGGCCTCAGATTGTCCATGAAAATGAAAACTCAGAGATTTTAGGTCTTGGTGTGCAAGACATGAAAATTCTGGTTTTGTTGCGACTTGAAGACGGCTCCTTGGAATTGAGACGCTTCTCTACACTGGAGGGCGATGGAATAGAGTCTTTCGTGGTACCGGAACACGTGACTCCAGCTATCAGCACCTTCCCGGTCTACGAAAATATATTACTCATAGCTGATAGCTCCACCGGGCTTTTGATAGGTATGGATATAGAGGCTTCACTCGTTGCAAAAAGAGCTGTCACAGTTTTGACTCTGCCCCTCGGATACCTTAGGGTCACTGCCATGGCTGTAGCTGACTGGAAGCAAAAGAAAGTTTGGCTGGCTGCAAACTACCTGTACACAAGACGGACTTACGTCGTGGATCCTGACAAGGCTCTGAAAAAAGGTTTTATTCTGGGAGGGGTGGTAGCCTCGTACACCAACGGGGCCTTTCCGTCAGGTATGACCGTTGTAGAAAACGACGTCCTCGAATTTAACAAGTCGCCTTTCAACGCCCTCATATTTCAAGCGCCGTTGAAGCGAATGCTCGCAGGAAAAAACCTGATAGATGCGGCAACCGTGTCGTTCTTGCCGCCCCATCCAGACTCTATCGGCCCAGTCAAAGCAGGTGAAGACCTCATTATGTTGTCGCCGGCAGGTAGACTTTACAAGCTGCCCATTAAATCATATTCCCGAAGACCACGAATTTCGTCGTAAAAAATAGAGGAATAAGTCTGGAAAGATCTGAATGGATCACATAAGAAATTTCGGCATTATTGCACATATTGACCACGGCAAATCGACGCTTGCAGATCGGCTTCTCCAGATCACGGGAGTGGTGGGGGACCACGAATTCCGTGAGCAGATGCTCGACACTATGGATATAGAGCGTGAACGCGGCATTACAATAAAAAGCCAGAGCGTGGCGCTACCCTACCGGGCGCAGGATGGAAAGGACTACATCCTGAACCTCATAGATACTCCAGGCCATGCGGATTTCTCCTATGAGGTTTCCCGGGCGCTCGTTTCGTGCGAAGGAGCCCTGCTTGTCATTGATGCCTGTCAGGGAGTCCAGGCCCAGACCCTGGCGAACTTCTGCATGGCACTGGAACAGGACCTGGAAATAATACCCGTGATTAATAAAATCGACCTTCCTTCAGCCGATGTGGAACGAGTTAAAGTCCAGATCCGGAAAGACCTGGGCCTTGATTCCGAAACTGCCGTGGCCATCTCCGCCAAGGAGGGAACCGGTATCGATGAAATTCTCGAATCCGTTGTTAAGAGAATCCCTCCGCCCAAGGGAGATCCAGATTTACCACTAAAAGCCCTTATCTTTGATTCTCACTGGGACCCTTATCGAGGGACTATAGTCCATTTGAGGCTTTTTGACGGAGTACTAAGTCCGGGGCAGATTATTCGATTCTGGTCCAACGACTCTTCATACAAGGTTGAGGAAACCGGGATATTTCTTATTGAAAGAAAGCCGCAAAAAACATTAAGCGCCGGCGAAGTTGGTTACATGATTGCCGGGATCAAGACAGTGAGCGATACCAAAATCGGTGATACGGTAACCCTTCACGATAATCCGTGCCTCGAGCCTCTGAAGGGTTTTCAGATCGTAAAACCTGTTGTGTTTTCTTCTTTTTATCCTATTTCGTCGGACGATTACGGAGAACTGGCTGAATCTCTGGAAAAACTCAAACTTAATGACGCGTCGCTGACCTTTGAGAAAGACCATTCCACTGCTCTGGGGCATGGTTTCAGATGCGGTTTTCTGGGACTGCTGCACCTGGAGGTGGTGCAAGAGAGACTGGAAAGAGAATTTGGACTTTCTCTCATCCTGACTGCTCCATCAGTGCAATATTCTCTTGTGCTCAGGGACGGAACAGAGACCATAATGGATAACCCTGCCAAGTACCCGGACCCAATGCTTATTCAAATGACCAAGGAACCCTTTATAAGGGCGTCGATCATATTGCCGGAGCAATACCTGGGCAGCGTAATAAGTTTGTGCATAGGCCGAAGAGGTGTTCAAAAGAACATGAACTATCTCGACTCCAACCGGGTGGAATTGACTTTCGATCTTCCATTAGCAGAAGTGCTTTTTGATTTTTACGACAAACTCAAATCCGTGTCTCGAGGGTACGCTTCCTTCGACTATGACTTCCTGGAATACAGGCCCACCGACCTTGTCAAGGTTGACATCCTGGTAGCGGGAGAAAAAGTTGATGCCCTCTCCATGCTGGTACACAGGGATCGGGCTTACCAGAGAGCCCGTAGGGCATGCGAAAGGCTAAAAAATGAAATACCGAGGCAACTGTTCAAAGTTGCCATCCAGGGCGCTATTGGTGGAAAAATCATATCCAGGGAGACTGTTTCTGCTCTGAGAAAAGATGTTACGGCGAAATGTTACGGCGGTGATATCACTCGCAAGAAAAAGCTGCTGGAAAAACAGAAAGAGGGCAAGAAAAGGATGAAGCAGGTCGGGAACGTGTCAATCCCGCAATCAGCCTTTCTGGCCGTCCTCAAGATCGATGATGATGAATAGGTTCTGTCAAGAGTACTCGTATTGGTCAGCGTACAAAGGCTTATAGCCTGCCCCAAAGTCAGTGACCTACGGCAAAGCCTGAGGCTTGAATCTGAAGACGTGGCACGAATTGAGTGTCGTGTCCCCAACCAGTGTCCTGAGAATCCACTATACGACGTTGAGCAAGGTGGTCTGAGAGAGAGACAAACTAATATTTCAAGACCTGACCCCATACCTTAAAAAGAAGTGACAAAACGACTTGTAAAGTAGTAAGCTAAACATACCTTTTTTGTCTACTTCAAACATTGATACTCATTATCGACAAATCCATCAAGAAGGGCGAGCGACTCGGGGCACGCCCTGACCTGTCACGGATATATATGGAGGTAGGAAAACGCCTGCTGGAGCTACACAGCAAGTACAGGGAGCTTAATGGCATCACCGCAACGGCGTACTTGGACAAGGCCGAAACCATGTTCCGGGAGATGGATTTGGAGTGCGACTTGGAACAACTGGAACGTGTGCGAAGGACCCGCATCCTGCCGGTCTTCGGCAGACTAAGGTTTTCTTCCCGCTGCATGATTGATTCGGCCAATTTAAACTTGAACATTAAATATGGCTATGATACGGGTCCAGCCTATGATTCCCAGAACCTTGGAAAAAACAATCCGATCAGCCATGAAAACTTTTCCGGCGATTCTCGTAACGGGTCCCCGGCAGTCGGGAAAGACCACCCTCTTAAAAGAAAGGTTTGGTCATACGCATCGTTTTATTTCCTTGGAAGATCCCGACCTCCGCCGACTGATCGAAGAGGACCCGCGCGGTTTCTTGACGGAAAACCCCCCACCGGTCATTCTGGATGAAATTCAATACCTTCCCCAATTGCTTCATTTTATAAAGTCCGCCATTGATAAAGATCGCCGACCCGGTCAATGGCTTCTGTCCGGTTCCCAGAGTTTTTCCCTTATGCAGGGAGTCATCCAGTCCCTGTCAGGACGGGTTGCGGTTTTATCCCTGTTGCCCCTTTCCCTTGGAGAAAGCCATCAATCGGGAGCAAATCCCACCGATTTGGAATCTATCCTTGAGAAGCTGTTTTCCCAGCCCATGAGGAAGGCCCAGACGAAGCTGAAGCACTCGTCAATCCCCTTGGAAGATTGGATTCTCAGGGGCGGCTATCCGGAAATTCGATTGCATCCGGAGGTCAATCGGCAGCTTTGGATAGCCGGTTATATTCAGACGTACCTGGAAAGGGATGTTCGACAGATCGTCAACATTGGAGATCTGAATACCTTTCACCGATTTTTACGGCTGATAGCCGCACGGACCGGACAAATCCTGAACATGTCCGACCTGGCCCGAGACGTCGGAATGAGTGTTCCCACGATTAAGAAATGGATAAGCATCCTGGATGCCAGTTATCAAATTTTTCTTTTACCGCCCCACTTCAACAACTTGGGCAAGCGAGTGATCAAGAGTCCTAAAGTCTATTTTTTAGACACCGGTATTGCCAGCTATTTGATGGGACTACATGCTGAAGAACCATTAAGGCGGGGGCCGATGATTGGACCTCTCTTTGAAACCATGGTGGTTTCTGAATGGGTGAAGGCCTTTTGTCACAGGGGTGAACGCCCTGAATTATATTATTGGCGATCCAAAAGCGGGCTGGAAGTAGACCTGATTGTTGACCGCAACGGCCGTTTGTACCCCGTGGAGATCAAAACAACGGCTACACTGCTTCCGGGGCATGCCGAACCGCTTCTCAAGTGGAAGGAACTGGCTGGTGAGGCGGCGGACGGCGGGCTGATCATCGCCAACATTGAACAGCCCTTTACCTTCAAAGGTCTCAAGGCGATTTCCTGGCGGCATGGACTGGATTGAACGTATCGCTTCAATTCTTAATGCCGGAATTCGATCATACCTCAAGAGCGAGCTTGCAACAGCGGATAGCATCAATTGCCACCCCGGCAGAATTTGGCGAGTCTTCTACAGATAACCGAATTTCAACTTCGAGTACAATTGGGTAACGCGAAGATGGCCTCCGAAAGATCCCTACCCACTTTTCGCTTATCGACAAACTTCAGATGTAATATGTTATACAGGAAAACCGCCTTGTGCTAGAACTGAGACAAGCAGGAAGCCGCCTACTCTTTTTAGGAGTGCGCGGCCCCCCCCAAAACAACAGTCTGATTAAGGTCGGATGACTCATCAAGACGATTGAAAGGAGAGGCAAATGTTGAGGAGAGTACTCACCTTAATGATCGGTTTTGCCGCCATGGCCATTGCCACAGGGGCTGTGGCGGTCGTGAGTGCCGAGGTTAAGGACAAACTTCCATCCAAGTCAGATCAGAGCTGCTTGAAGTGTCACGAATATGACAAGGCTTCCAACATCCTGGCGGGAAAGTTCGTGGATGTTGCTAACAAATCCAAGTCTATGCAGGTTCAAATCGACCAGGACATGGAGGTGATTTTTTTTGATGACTCGACAGTGCTAAAGAACGCGCCGAGTCTCAAGGAGATTCCCAAGCAAGAATCGGTGAGGATCGTCTACAGTAAGAAAGACGGAAAGATTTTTGCCGAGCAGGTTGAGGTCAAAAAGGGCCTCGAAGTTTCCAAGGATCAGTTGATCACGGTGGAACAGGTAGCTGAATTAGTCACCAAGGGATCGGAAAAGGGAAAGTATGTTCTGCTCGATAGCCGTCCGGAGGACATGTACAATCAAGGGCACATACCCTCCGCGCTGCCTATGCCGTTTTTTGCATTCGACAAGCTGCAGGAAAAGCTGCTCCCAAAAGACAAGGATGTCATGCAAATCTACTATTGTGCAGGATTTTCCTGAGTGCTTAGTCCTCTAGCCGCCAGGAAGGCGGAAAAGCTTGGCTACAAGAATGTTAAAGTATTTCACGCCGGTCTTCCTGCCTGGAAAAAAGCCGGGCACGTTGTGGTTTCCAACATTGCAGGAATTCAAGGTTTTGACAAGAATGAGGTGCCATACATTTTGATAGACCTCAGACCCAGCAAACAAATCGAACAAGGGCACATCCCCAAAGCGGTGGCCCTGGCTCAAGGCGGAATTCAGGATATGGAAGGGCAGTTCCCCAATTTCAAGAATGCTCCGATAATCTTGTACAACCAAGAAGGGGATACGGCTTCGGCTGCCGATACTTTCAACAAGATTTCAGGGTGGGGTTACAAGCAAGTTAGTGTTCTCACCGGAGGTTTTCAAGGGTGGGAAAAGTCAGGCGGGCAAGTCGCGAGTGGGCCTGGCGGGGCAACGATTTCCTATGTACGCAAACTCATGCCCGGCGAGGTAGACATCGAGGTTTTTAAGGCTTTGGTCGAAAAACCTATGCCTGACACAATAATTCTGGATGTCCGTCTGGCTTCTGAAGTCGGGACGGGCGTTTTCCCAAATTCAAAGGATATTCCTCTTGACGAACTGGAACAGCGATTGGCCGATATCCCAAAGGACAAGAACATTGTAATCCATTGCTCTACCGGTGCTCGTGCAGAGATGGCTTACAACATATTGAAGAAAGCCGGTCTGAAGGTTAGTTACGTTAGAGCCAATGTAGAATTTGATAAAGATAAGAAAGGAGCGTACACGATCTCTGACTGACGTTGAGGGATGGAGGAATAAAGAATCTGTCTCCAAACCTGTCAACAGAGAAAACCGTACCGAAATTGGATGTATTGTTGAAGGGGCCGGGTAATTTTCGCCTGGAATAGCCAGACAAGAAGTTAACCGCCGGCGATATTGCCTGGACCCCCCAGCAAAGAGTAAAGAGGACTATGCGTGTTGCCAAGATTTTAAGGTTCAACATTCTTAAAACGTATGTCTAAGGCTCTCGTTCAGTATCCATTTGACGGTCTTCTCTTACCGGAAATTGTTGGAGTGGACAGTCGGGGCACAACGGTTTTTTCTTGCAATAGTGGTGTCCCACTGCGACAAGCTGGGCATGGAAATCATTGAACAACCCTACATCCATGGTTAAATTTGACTCGAAGAGATTCTGGATTGACGCATAATCCGCGGTGTGCGCCACAAGACCGTGCCTGTAAAGAATTCGTTTTGTGTACGCATCAGTTACGAAGACGGGTTTATGGGCCGCGTAAAGTATGATGCTGTCTGCCGTTTCGGGGCCAATACCGTTTACGGACAGCAATTCCCGGCGAAGCGAGTTCCGAGGCAGAGAGAGCAGCGAAAACAAGTTTCCTTCATGCCTCTCCATCAAATGACTAACAAAGTTCCGCAGGCGTTGGGCCTTCACATTGTAATAACCGGCAGGCCTGATCAATTCGGCCAACTCATTGAGAGGCAGAGCGAAAATTTTCTCCGGGTCGAGCACGTCCGCCTCCATGAGATTTGTGATAGCCCTTGTAACATTTTTCCAGGCGGTGTTCTGAGTCAACACGGCCCCCACACAAACCTCAAAGGGCGTTTCGGCAGGCCACCAGTGACGGGGACCAAACCTTGCCAACAACTCACGATAAAAATTCATGAGCAACTTATGGAGGGCCGGATTTGAAACCATTATAATGAACTCACTTGTACCGACATGAAATTCCCAATGCCTTCAATGAGGTTTTCACATCAGGTCCTTCCCAACAACAACTCCAGGTTGTTGGACATCCTAAGGTTTTTCTGCTATTATCGAGAGTCATAACAAGATTTTGCGAGGGGAGAGGGGTTTGCTTAATTTACAGGTTCTTGCTTTGTCGCTCATCTCAGTATTGTCTGGGATAGTTCCTACAACTGACGGAGCGATGGTAAAGCCTAAAGCGTTGTTAGGAATTGATGAAGCGGTTACTGTAGATTTTCTTGTAGGAACGTGGAGCATTTCCGACGAGTTTTTCCGATGGGGTGTGACCGACCGTGAGAAAGCAAGACAGAAACCGCTCAAGGGACATGCCGTTATGTGCCTTCTAAAGGACGGCTCCATGAAGATGGTCAATCTCTTCAGGCCGACTGAAGGTCGTTGGGAGGTAATCGGACAAGGACTACTCATACATGACCCAAAGTTTCCAGAGCGGGGATCTCAAGTATTGCCCGTGAGGAAGAGAGATGACAACCGAATATGGTTGTTGCTCCCTTTTTCAAGAGGGGCCGTGGGCATAGGTATGGTCAGGGTTTCCGAGGGAGAAGCCTCTTGCTCAGAAAACAACCCTGCCTCTCAGTCCGTGAAGAGACCCAAGGGTCTCAAGCACACGCGGTCGATTTTTTCGAGCGAGCCTCATAATGTCGATGACCAGTTGGAGACCAAGAGCCCAGACGAATCTAACTCATCGGAATCAGATTGAGTCTTTCACGAGTAAAGGGGAAAAATCTCTGGTTTGTCCGTAAGGGTCGCTCAATTCTTAGAGCGGCGCCTTTTGAGTCGCCAGTCCTTTTCGCGGACCCGTTTGATTACGCATCTCAGATCTTCATTTTTAATCGGTTCTAATAATTTCTGAATAACCCGAAGTTCCTTTTGGTCTATCTCCGGCTCAACTGGAATCGCAGGTTTAGAATCTTGGTCTCTTGCCCAAGAGCGCTGCTGATAACGGATATCTGATATTGGGGCAGCACCTTTGTCCAAGCATGCATTGATCTTGCTTAGAAGGACTTTCTTGAGAGCCCCCATCTCGTTCATCCAAACGGACGAATCAACTATCACATGTAAGGTTGACCCCGAGATTCTATCAGCCTTTGCGTGACGAGCTACTGTTTCATTGACGATGGAAGGCCACAAATTGACTATGTTGTGTCGCGAAAAACCGGCTGTAAGTCCAAAATGTTCGAGGACTTGTCCTAATACTGATCTCGCGGATATCGGTTGACTCAAGATTTCTCGATTCATTGGAACAGAGTTCAGTCAAGCCAATGAGACTCTATTCCCCAAGACAGTATTTTCGTTTTTGCGTCAGGCGCATTCTGAGGGGTCCCCCTGGATTTTGGCAATTGCGTGAGGAACAGCAGGCACCAGCGCCTCCAAGTTCTCGACAGCCCCCTTTGGACTGCCCGGCAGATTAATAATCAGGGTTCGGCCACGTACACCCACAATGCATCTCGATAACATGGCATGAGGGGTCTTTACCGCACTGGCGTTTCTCATGGCCTCCGCCATTCCTGGAATAGTCTTGCTGACCACTGCCAGCGTTGCCTCCGGAGTAACGTCACGTGGAGACACTCCCGTGCCCCCGGTTGTCAAAATAAGGTCAGCTTTTTCCTCGTCTGCCCAAGACTTGAGAATTCTTGATATTTCAAGTTCCTCGTCTGGGCACACCGCGGTCCATGCCGCCTCAATTCCAAGGGATTGAAGCACTTGAGCGAGCTTCGGTCCGGAAATATCCGGTCTGATTCCCTGCGAGGACCGGTCGCTAACAGTGAGTATGCCCGCACGCAGCAAGTTCAAATCGCTCTTCGTGTTCTTTGTTGTCTTCAGGTGCCAGTCTGATGCCCCTTCGAAAATCTTGAATCTGAATTTCGCTTGCTTCCAATTCCTGTCTCAGAAATCCTGCTGCTTTCCAAGGGTCAACCGTTGTTCCGCAGGTGAAAATGTCAACTGCGGCATATCCATGTTCAGGCCAAGTGTGAATGGTGAGATGAGACTCGGCAATCACCACCACGCCGGATACCCCCTGAGGGTTAAAATCCTGAAACGCCGTTTTCAAAACAGTTGCACCTGCTATTTCGGCAGCATGGGCCATGATTCTTTCAAGATAATCGAGGTTGTCTATCTTTTGCCTGTTGCAAGACCAAAGCTCGATCAGAAGATGAATCCCCAAAGCTTTCATCCTCATCCCCCGTACCGAGTGGGCTTTTTGCCTCTCGAGAAGAAGATCAAACAGACTCACCGCCCCTAGTGCAGTGAAGGCTCACTGGGACAAAAGGGCGGCCCGGTTGCTTCCCACTTGATGCCCATTGCTAAACGCACTGCGATATAAAACGCACCCACCTCAATGAGTCAAGCATTTTAGGAAGGTAACTTCCCGGAACCAGAAGGTCCTAGGGTCTCAACCTTGAGAGGGGGAAACTGAAGATCTCCCCACTCAGGTCCATCCCTCCGCTTAGAGAGTATTGATGTAAAGGTTCAGAAGAAGAAGTGACACGGGACATGCAACTGGCCACATTAGTCCGTCCCTCAGCGGTGAGAAGGAATTCTTGTAAGGAGCTTGTGGAGTTCATTTTCCCGTCCCTGGGCGAGAGCCCATTTTGCTGTCTCGAACATTCCTTTTTGCTTTTTTTTAGTGCTTCTTGTCAAGCAAAAAGATCCCTTTGCCGTAACTCCTCAGTTTTTGCAAGCACGATGCGTTCAGTTATCGTCAAGCCGTTCCCTGTCACCGCGACCCGGGTGGACACAGCCTTGAGAGAAAAACTTGGCTTCCACACCTGGGACAGACATCTCGGCATGGATTGAGGAGCGCTCGGCACCTTCCGCAGAACCTGGGGGCATCAATTTCCAGAAGCGGAATCGCAGATCCGCAACGCGAACATGATTCCATGGCTTCAAGCGTGTACGCACCGCAGTTTGGACAGGCAATTACCGCTCCCTCCCCAATAGGAGGAAAGGGATAGGTTCTAAGAAACTCTCTGATTCTCCGATTCATCAACCAAGCCATTAGAATCATGAGAGGTATCAGTGAAAACATGGCCGTGCGCGGGTGTAATGCCACCAAAAAATCATATAATCCGTGCAAACCAACCGCAATGAGAAAACCCTGGGCAATAACGAGTAATTCATCTTCCCTTCGGAAACGGGCCAACCCCATAGAATAGCCCCACATGGAAGCGAACATTACATGTGCGGGTGTAGCATACACTGTCCGTGACACAATAATACCCGGGCCCATGTGTCCCAGGTAGACGATGTTTTCCACGGAGGCAAAGGCTAGAGCGGCTGTAGACGAGTAGACTATCCCGTCGATAGGTTCCCTGAATTCAGGGCTTCTATAAATTGCGATCCAGACTGCGACAAGCTTGAAGAACTCTTCGTTTGGAGCGATTATCAGGAAGCTGGACGCGGCCGAGCGCCACAGATCGTCTTGCGTCAATTCCGCACCGGTTAGGAGTTCTATTGTAAGCGCAGGGACGCATGAAGCGCAACCCCAGATGAACACGCGTATAATATTGGCGAAGGATTTGGGTTGCCTGCTACTCCTGAAGTAGAAGTAACACAGCCAGAGTAGCCCGGGTGCAAGCCCAGGAGCCAACCCCAGAATCGCATAAAGAAAATCCAGATCAGAACCTCTCAATTGACTTTGCTCCCTGGACCGTATAACACGGAACCGTTGACAGTCCAAGGGTTGCCCGAGACCCACAGAAATTATCAGAAACTACCCCTCTTGGAGTCCAAAATTGACAGCCCGGAATTCAGTGTTGTTGGTTAACCCGATACCGTTTGAGATGGTTAGAACAGAGAACCTGGTAAAGCTGTTTCCGATCCAACGAGGGCTATTTCAGCGTCAAGCTGCGAGCGTCCATGCGATAGACGGGGTAAGCCTCACAATCATGAAAGGTGAAACTCTTGGCCTTGTCGGCGAGTCCGGGTGCGGTAAATCTACCTTGGGGAGGCTAATGCTGAGACTCGAAAGACCTACTTCGGGAAGAGTCTTTTTTGAGGGGGTGGACATAAATGCTCTCGGCGCGGTCGAGATGAAACAGGTCAGGCGCAAGGTTCAAATAATTTTCCAAGACCCCTACAGTTCCCTTAATCCTCGAAAGACAGTCAAGAGTACCATTATGGAACCTCTTGTCATTCATCGGATTGGAGACCGATCTCAAATGAGAGAAAAGGTTCGGACCCTGATGGAGGAGGTTGGTCTCAGACCAGAATATGCGAGTCGTTACCCCCATGAATTCTCTGGAGGCCAGAGGCAAAGAATCGGAATTGCGAGGGCGTTGGCGTTAAATCCCAGCCTTATCGTTGCTGACGAACCAGTCTCTGCGTTGGACGTGTCCATCCGTTCCCAAGTTCTCAACTTGCTTGAGGATCTTCAACAAAAATATGGACTTACATATCTTTTTATCTCTCACGATCTTGCGGTGGTGGAGCACATATCAGACAGGGTCGCTGTAATGTATCTTGGGAAGATTGTCGAAATAGGCTCAAAGGAAAGTATTTATGACCACGCACTCCACCCTTACACACAGGCTCTCCTCACGGCTGTTCCGGTACCGGATCCGAGTGCGGTCAGGAATCGAATAATCCTGGAAGGCGATGTGCCCAGCCCCATAGATCCGCCTTCTGGATGCCGATTTCACCCGAGATGCCGGATTAGAATACCCCTGTGTTCGAGGGAAGACCCCGTGTTAAACGATGTCGGAGATGGGCACTCGGCTGCTTGCCACGTTACGGCTCCCGTCTGACTCTGACTGACAGTTCAGTCCTATCGTCCACATCAGCCACCCCAAGGATTCACGATACCTAGTCATTTGGGGTTCCGCCAGAGGGACGCACTGGTCTATAGAGCTTTTCCTAGTGAGCAGCGATACTGCGAATTCCATGCAGCTCGTCCCACCGCACTTGCCACAATCCGTTCCGGGTAATCTCTTGAATATTTCAGTGGCCCCAATACCTTGCCGAGGCTGCCGGTCCGGTTCGATGGACAATCTTCTCTCCCATGCACTGCAGATCAGGTCTACTGAACAGCGGAGTAACAACCAAAAATCAAGAAAATCGTCTGCTCTGGAGATAACGATAGTTTGAGACGACAAAGCGACTAACCTATGTTTTTCCTCAAAGATTAAGACCGGCACTTCAGGCCGATACGCTCCTCCACGTATCATGCGTGCAATTATGGGAATCAGATAGCCGAAAGGTTTGCTGGAACTCAGCTCTATCCTCAACCTCATGGGATCGGAGATGCTCACCCGAACCATGTCGAGCCGTAGACCGCCAAGGATGTGTTCCCATTTACCCTCTGGTGGACCTGCCTGAGGTATGTCTCTCTTGAAAGGTCGAAAAGGTATGGCACCACTAATGGTTATGCCAAAGTGATTCAGCGTGGCCAGAACGGATGTCAAACTTCCTGCGGTCAGTATAGCAGATAGTGTCAGTCCGTGACAGAATTCAGGGACCGGTAGAGTTTGCAGGTAGCTGCCGGAATTCCGGAGAACGCTTAAAGCTAGGTCAAAAGAATCTTGGTCTGGGAGGACAACAACGCTAGCCATGCAAACCGCTGAGGACTAGTAATGTTCGATTCAGGGAAGCGATATTTCCCGGCCCACACGGACCAGCCGCGCACCTTCCGAGATTTTCTCGATGAAAACCGGCTTCGAAATAGATCCACTTAAGCATATTTGAAAGCAGGGCCTATCTGAAAACCACCAAGAGGCCATGGCGAGGTATTATCCTGTCCGTTGTGTGCTATCCGTCGCCGCCCATTTGCTGTGCTCGTGACAGGCGCTTGGGCTTCAGACTCCTCTGATCTTTCGCCTTATGGACCGGTACCACAAGCCTAGATCCGTGGCGAAGCTTACGATTCAGATTCACGTCCGGATTCAGTTCAGCCAATTGCACCTTGTTTATTTGATATCGTTTGAGTATTCGTGAAACGTTGTCCCCTTTGTTCACAACATGTGTAACATGAATCTTGGGTGGTTCCTCGGGCAAATGCTCAAGCCTCTTAACAAGGACCTCCTTTTTGCCTACAGGCACTCTAATACTGTAAGGAGAGCCGTCTGAGGGAGTGATACCTCGGAGGAGAGCCGGATTCAATGCCTGCACTCGTGAGAGGGGCTCGCTAATGGATCGGGCTAGGGTTTCAAGAGCATGACTTCCTTCTACGGGGACCAGTTCATGTTTTTCTTCCGGCCGCATCTCTTGCAAGCCAGGGAAACCATATTTCGTGGGGTTCTTAGCAATGACCGCCATAGCCAAAAACCTAGGGAAAAATTCTCTTGTTTCTTTCTTAAGTCTCCGACTCGAACAAATCTCATCATATTCCTGGGCATCTTCTTGGCAGAGAACCTTGTTCAATTTGTTTTCCCCGGAGTTATAAGCGCTAAGGGCCAGCCGCCAGCATCCGAACATACCGTAAAGATCCTTCAAATACATCATTGCTGCCTTGGTAGATTTCATCGGATCCAGGCGCTCGTCTACCCAGCTATCTACCCTCAGGTCATAACTACGGGCTGTTGCCGGCATAAACTGCCACATACCCAGCGCATTGGCAGGGGATCTCGCTTCCGGGTCCGCTCCTGATTCCAACATCACCAAATACGAGATTTCCTCTGGGAGCCCATTCTCTCTTGCCGCTGCCTTGAGCATGGGCAAATGTTTTTCGACCATGGCCAAATAATTCTTCATGGTCTCTCTGCGTTCATAAGCGTAATGACGGATAAAGCTACGCACTCTGGGGGTGTTTTCCTCGCTGGGAATAGGGGGATAGGCTGCTAATTTTGAAGAAGGTATTTTTTTTTCAGAAGATCCCAGTGAGATCGCCCGAGAGAAGGCGTTGGCCACAGCAGGTCTATAATCCAGATTCTCCTTGAGTACCTTGGCCGTATTGGTGCATCCTGCCAGTACCATAAGGCACGCGGCAGACACCAAAAGGTCCAGTCGAGCACCACGTCGCCGGACGCAGAATCCAGCCCCGGCTCCGAGAGACTCGGTCGTAATCAATGAGCCACTTCCTTTTTTGAAACCACGATGATCACACAGAATTCCACTTTACCTATTTCGATTTTATCACAACAGGCGCTTCTGTCAATCCGAAACGGCGGCTCTCTTGAACGGAGTTGGACTACTCACGGAAATGTGATCACTATGGCGCCGGCTGTTGTTTCCAGCCTGCCTCCAAGGGAGTTTAGCACCGAGGATGCTGCTGCCAGCCCAAAAACATCAGTGGGCTGCTCAACATGGGCCTCTGTTGAGAGGTCACCGATATTCCACCTTATATTGAAAACACAGTTCCCGTCGTCGTCCAAAAGCCTTACAGTCAAGGTTTTGTTGAACGAAATCCCCGCTTCAGCATGGCGTCTGCCTATTGTCTCCACCGCGTCTCTCGCAAAAGCCAATCCGTTCACAACCAGGCACTCGACGGTTCTCAATTCCAAAGGAGTGGTTGGGACAGATGCATCAGGTTGACGTACCAACTCAATTCCCCTCCCGGAAAGTTGTTGACCCATCAGCCCGCAAACCGACTCAAGCACGCCGGCCACATCTGTGTTCGCGGTCTGTGCAGAACTGCCGCGGATGAATTTCCTGATGCCGTCTATAATGTGGCCGGCTCTACGAACCTGGGATGACACAATCTCGAGCCGCTGGATTATAAACGCCTTTTCTTCGTTCGACAGAGCGCTTCGCTCGACTCCAAGCTGAACTATTTGAGAAGCAATCATAATTGCATTGAGGGGTTGAGCAATCTCGTGAGTAAACCCACCGATCACTTCTCGCAAAGCCGTCAGGTGCAGCACATCCTCTTGAGACAAGTCGTAAATTTTGTCCATGGGTGTTCAGATGTGATCAGCGGGCGTATTCGACAGCGCGAGTCTCCCGGATAGCCACGATCTTGATTTGTCCTGGATAAGACAATTCCTTTTCTATCTTTTTCCGAATATCTCGGGCCAGCAAACTCATACCTTCCTCGCCCACATTGGAGTTTTCTACTATGATTCTGATTTCACGACCAGCCTGAATGGCGAAGGACTTGCTTACTCCCTTGAAAGAATCCGCTATTCGCTCCAAGTCTTCGAGCCGTTTGACATAGTTTTCGAGCATTTCCCGCCTGGCTCCCGGTCTGGCAGCCGAAAGAGAGTCTGCTGCCTGCACGAGGGCCGCGATGGTGCTCGTGGGTTCTTCATCTCCATGATGGGCGGCTATTGCGTTGACTATTAGAGAAGATTCACCGTGACGACGGGCTATGTCGGCTCCGATAATGGCATGAGCCCCTTCAACCTCATGGTCGATCGCCTTGCCTATGTCGTGCAAAAGCCCTGCTCGTTTGGCCTTTTTCTGGTTCAGACCCAATTCTGCAGCCATTATCCCGCAGAGGAAGGCTACTTCAATGGAGTGTTGGTAAACATTTTGGGCATAGGAAGTGCGGTATTTCAGTTTGCCCAGCAGTTTGATAAGTTCGGCGTTAATACCGTGTACGCCCACATCGAAACTGGCCTGCTCTCCGGCTTCGACAATGGCATCCTCAACCTCCCGCGCTACTTTCTTGACGACCTCCTCAATGCGGGCGGGGTGTATTCGACCGTCGTTAATGAGCCTTTCCAACGATATCCGAGCCACTTCCCTTCGGATGGCATTGTACCCGGACAAGATGACGGCCTCCGGCGTATCGTCAATGATGAGATCTATGCCCGTGGCAGCCTCTATAGCTCTTATGTTGCGACCTTCCCGTCCTATGATTCGACCTTTCATCTCCTCGTTAGGCAGATTTACAACTGAAACCGTTCGTTCGGCCACAAAATCTGCGGCAAATCTTCCAGTGGCTGTAGCAATAATTTCTTTGGCTCTTTTGTCCGCCTGAGAAAGGGTCTCTTCTTCGATTTGCCTTATTATACGTGCACTCTCAATTCGGGTTTCATCTTCAATCTTCTTGAGGAGCATTTCCCTGGCTTCGGAAGCAGACAGACCTGCTAATTGCTCCAGTTTTTCATGCTGCTTCTTTACTATACTTTCGGCCTCTTTTTCTTTTTCTTTTGCCCTCTTGTGTATTGATTCAGCTTCCTTCTCATGTTTAGCTAGGTTAGCCTCCTTTGTTTCCAATTGTCCGGTTTTGCGCTCAAGATTCTCCTCCTTCTTCAAGAGTCTTGATTCCCTAGCTGATAGTTCAGCCCGACGCTCTCGAATTTCGTTCTCGAGGTCGGCCTTAGCCTGGAAGAGTTTGTCCTTGGCCTGTAAGAGAGACTCTTTCTTTATGGTTTCGGCCTCTTTGTCAGCCGCTTTGATGATGCCTTCCGCGTCTGACTTGGCCGATTGTATACGATTCTTGTCTAGGATTCTGGCTGCGGCATATCCGGCGGCTAGTCCGATGATTACCGCAGCAAGGGACGGAATCAAGATATTAAACGATTCCACAATCCCCTCCGTTTTTTGTTATGTGGCGGGATGGTTTGGACAGCAAGAACCAGCGCGGATGACTGATATCGGAAGAATTATATAAAAAAATGATAAGTCAGGGCCTGATATCCCTACAGTGTATATATGATCCTCCGAATGTTCATCCAGAGGTTTCAGTCCGCATCCCGTTTGCTGAGTTTTAATATGCCATCGTTCAGTAACTGATGAGGTCCCCCGCGATCGGCCGTGTAAGACAGAACTTTTGAACCTGGTTTCCCAGGTGGGAACCTAACGACTGTTTTAGGCGTCCTGCTTCAAGGCAGGCTTGCTCACCACAGCCGGGTACGGTTCCCTTTTTTTGAGTGTTGGCTCAAAAAATTACTGCCGATCACGCACCGCGCAGGGGACTCCCACAGAATCAAACCGTCCGATCTATGGTCCTGAGAAGTCTGTCGGTTTTTTCCTCCAGTTCTCTTATGGTCCTCTCCTTAGCCTCTTTATCTTGAAACATCTCATCGGTGATGTTGAGCAGAGTTAAAATTACGAGATCCAATGTAGACACAGCACTTGCTTGACTTTGAATCGTCTCGGATCTCTCAATTATATAATCAGAGACCTTCTGGATGTAGTTTTTGTCGCCGTGGCCTCTTATGCTGTACTCCCTACCGAATAACCGCACTCGGACAGCTTCACCGGTATGATCCGAGCCGCTTTCAAGACTTGATTCACCCTGAGATCTGCGTGTCAGGTGAAGGCCTCCAGCTTTTCGATGATTCGGTCCAGCCTGCCTTTAGCTGCCTTGTGATCCTTTTGGAGCTTCTTAAGGGTGCGATCCAGCTCTCCAATCCTTTTGTCCCTTTTTTCCAACTCTTTGCCGAATCGTTCCTGTTCCTTCTTGGATTGGTCGTTTTGCTCTATCAAGTGCATGATCTTCTCTTCGAGAAGAGCAAGCTTTTCGGAATCCATAGGGGTCTCCCATAAGTTTATTGAGATCCGCTTTGATTATATTTCTTTAGCCATAGGTGTCAAGAAATATGTTGAAGATGAATCGTCAGGCTGTGTCGTCCAAATGGACGGTTTATGCTTAGATCATCGGTTCGATCGTGGTTGAGTGAAACAATATGATGTGGATAACTGATGGTTTGTTCATGAGGGACAATTGGTTCACTCTGACCAGGGCCGCCACCTAACCCGGCTCTTGGATCACGTCGGCTCGTGATTTGATCCGGCGGCACATGGTGAAACCCCTCTCATGCCTTCCCCTCATTATCTGAGATGACCGCAGAATCTCTAAGCCTCTGAACCTTTCGGTGAAAAGTATTGCGGCTGATTCCAAGGCGTTCAGCCGCCTGCAACTTGTTCCCTCGACTTCTCTCAAGAACTTTGACGATAAGCCTCTTTTCCACTTCTCCCATAATGAGCGGATGAATATTCTTGACGCCATTGTCGCATAAATACTCGACCAACAAGTCAATTGAGTCACCAATATTGATTGAAAGTAGGGCCTTTGCTCTGCCGACTTTAGGCAGTCCTTTCAAATCACTGGAACCCTGCGGAGGGCTGGTTTCATTTCTTTTCATGTGATTAGCGCCCTCCCGAAGAATTCTTCGACGCAATTCAAAACCCTGGTCGGATCGTCTTCACGGAAAACTCTTCGCCTGAACTCCGTCCCGTTGGGGAAACCTCTTGAGTACCAGGCCAGATGTTTACGCATACGGCGCACTGCGTACAAAACATCCCACAATTCCATCTGAAATCTGAAATGGTCTCGGATGACTTCCAGGAAAGTCTTGACCGGCCCAACATTCGTTGGCCGAAACAAGAATCGACTCATTATAAGGCTGGGGAACCAAGGCCTACCCAAAGCTCCTCGACCTACCATCACCCCGTCGCAACCAGTCATGCCAAGCATCGTCTCAGCATCCCGCACGTCCTGGATCCCGCCGTTACCTATAACTGGAATTTTTACAGCTTGTTTGACCTCTTCGATCACTTTTAAGGATGCTGGTCCTGAATGTTTGTTGGAGTAGCTCCTGGAATGTATGATCACGGCATCGGCCCCTTCATCTTCTATTATTCGAGCTAGCGCCGGAGCATTGTGTGTCTGGTCATTCCATCCGGACCTGATTTTTGCCGTAACCGGGATCTTGACCCCCATGCGAACCGCTGCCACAATTTTTCCCGCCAATGGAAGATTTTTCATGAGGGCGGCGCCTGCTCCATTGCAAACTATCCTTCTCGCCGGACATCCCATGTTAATATCAATGGCTGCTGCACCCAAATCTTGGAGGCCTCGAGCCGCTTCAGCCATCATCCCCGGTTCGTTGCCGCTGATCTGAAATATTGTGGGCACGGTGTGCCCACCCAGTTTTAACGTACGGAACCTACCAGGGGCAGTGAGCAGACCATGGGCGCTAATCATTTCGGTCCAGAGAGCCGAGACGCCAAAACTTTGAACAATCCTCCTGAACGGAGGGTCTGTAATCCCAGCCATTGGAGCTAGGAAAATGTTTCCTACCAGTTCAAGAATGCCTATCTTCATCACGTGATCCCGTTCCCTGACCGGTTTTCAACGGATAGATCCTCTGCTTGCTCCTGGACACGGCCAAAGAATGAGGGGGAACGTCCTTGGTGATAGTACTACCGGCTCCGACAAGGCTCCCCTCTCCAACCTCTACAGGAGCTACAAACTGAACGGCTGATCCTATGAAACAGTTATCGTGGATTATGGTCCGATGCTTCTGCTTGCCGTCATAATTGCAAGTAATCGTTCCACAACCTATGTTTACTTGTTTTCCTATTCGGCTGTCACCAAGATAAGTCAAGTGCGCTGCCTTGGTGCCTGCACCCACAGAGGTTTTTTTCACTTCCACAAAATTGCCTATTCTGGCGTTTTCACCAATATCCGCCTCGGGTCTCAAGTGAGCCATGGGACCAATAGTCGCACCATCGCGAACCACGGCTCTATTCAACCTCGATCCTTGCAACACGTTGACGCGGTTGCCCAGCGTGCAGTCATGGATACTTACTCCCGCCTCAATGATACACTCTTTCCCTATCTCCGTTGCTCCAGAAATGATCGAAAAAGGATAAACTACCGTATCCGGTCCTATGCTCACCTGAGAATCCACGAAGACAGTCTTTGGATCCAATAGGGTTACGCCGCTATTCATCAAGTCTTCTCGTGTGCGATCCCATACGATAGCTGAAACTCTAGCCAGATCAATCCTGTTATTAATGCCGATCACCTCCGGAGCATGGTGCAAAATAAAGGCCTCAACATGGAGAGACTCTTTTACTGCTTCGGTCACGATATCCGTGAGGTAATATTCTTTCTGAGCATTGTTGGGCTGGATCTTTTTGATCAGCGAATAGAGAAGTGAAGTGTCTACCAGATAAATACCTGTATTTACCTCTGTTATTTCCCTTTCATCAGCCTTGGCATCCCTTTCTTCAACTATTCGTTGGACGTGGCGGGAACAGTCTCGGACTATTCTGCCATATCCAAATGGTTCTTCCAGAATCGTTGTAAGAACACTCAACCGGCTCCTTTTTTGCTCGTGGAATTCGATAAACTCATTGATAGTCAGGGCACGGATGAGAGGGATGTCACCACAAAGTATCAGTATGTTGCCGGAAAATGTCTCAAACAGGCTGTTTGCCGCCGCCACGGCATGTCCCGTGCCAAGTTGTGGTTCCTGCAGGGCAAATTCAACGTCGAGCATATTAACAGACTTGACCACTTCATCGCACTGATGGCCCACTACCAACGCGATCTTTTTTATGCCGGCCGAAGTAACAGCTTCCAGAACGTACGAAATCATCGGCCTGCCTGCCACCAGATGCAGAACCTTGCAGCGGCCGGATTTCATCCGTGTGCCCTTGCCGGCAGCCAAAATCAGGGCAGCATAATCGTTCATGATTCTCTAAATAAAATTTTTGCGGCTCGGACCACGCAAACTTATCCCTTCGTGCTAACCCTGTCAAGGCCTTTGAGGGCTAGTAATTGTGCGCACTTTTCATAAGCCGCGTTGTCGAAAATTAGTCATACAAAACCTCAGAAAAAACAAATGTTGACTAGACCTGATCGATAAAGAAATAATGCCGGGGGAAAGGAAGCCAACCCAGGATTCTTGGGTGCTCGTGCCGGAAGTCTTTCCCTTCAACATTTCCCGAGGTTGGTATGGAATTAGAACGAATATGGAAAATTGCCGTTCTTGGCTCAGCATCTGTGCCGGAAGAGTCGTCGCCCGGTGGCAAGGCATTTGAAATCGGACAATCAATCGCCCTTAAAAAGGGAGTCATCCTTACCGGAGCGTGCCCGGGACTTCCCCATGCAGCAGTACTGGGAGCATCAAGTGCCGGTGGAATTACCGTGGGAATTTCACCAGCTTCAAACAGAGAGGAACACATTTCAGTTTATTCATACCCTGTAGACAGCCAAATAATCCTTTATACCGGAATGGGGCCTAAAGCGAGAAATGTAATACTGGTGAGAAGTTCAGACGCCTGCATTTTTGTTGGCGGCAGAATGGGCACTCTCAATGAATTCACAATAGCATACGATGAACTTGGGCCCGGTTGTGCCGTGGGGGTGCTTTTAGATAGTGGAGGGTTTTCCAATGAATTCAGTAGATTGGCTTCTTTGTCCGACAGTCGTCCCGTGGCTCTGTTAGCGGTCGAATTTGAACCTCAAGCCCTTGTGGACAAAATGTTCGATCACATCTCGCGACACCAATTATCAAGATACTGAGATCAACAAAGAATGTGACACGAGGGCTTGATTATCCGCTGATACTAAATCACAGGGCAACTACCTTCAGCAGTATCAAACAATCATGAGAAATCCAAATCTAACTCCTGGTCAGTTCACCGTAGATCGAATCTTAGCACGAGAGTTGATTCGGATGAAGAACGATTCCCAAGGTTGCTCAGTAACCACTGAGGCAGGACTGTCTTTGGATTTCAGATCATCAGGGAAAGCGACTGTGAAGCTCGTACCGCTCTTGCCGGACCTTTGTAAATTCAACCTGTTATCCTTAGTAGCTCTCAACCGATCACAGGAAACGATTTTAGTGGGACTGAAGATAGTTCATGGCTCACAAGGTGGACCAGCCACAATACCTGACATTTCGTTTACCGGCGGGAGAGAGACCCTTCTACCCGGCATAATGTCAGATCTGAGATTTCCTGCGGAAAGTTTTGGAAAATATGGGACACCTCGAGGATGGGAGGATGTGCGCGAGATTGAGATAGTCTTCTCGAGAGAAAAAACATACCAGGGCAAGGACGGGATGGAAGTCTCTGTGTCGGGCCTTTACGGCGAGTCCAAAGAAGGTCGCTCCGGTCCGAGACTAAGTAGCGAGGGCCTAGCCAAAGTCCTGGCTCGAGATATTCCGGGGGTCACGTCTTTTTTTTCGCACGATTGCTGCCAAGACTCGTACTCGGCTGAAGTCAACTCCGAAAAAGTGTGTCCGCCTTTTTGTGAAAACGATCTCGCACTGTTGCTCCCTCCTCCCCATCCTTATCCCGTTGAAAGCGCCCAAGAAATTCTAGACGGCTTTGTCATGGGGCAGCAGATAGGAAATCCTATCTGCTGGGATTACAATCCTCTGGGATGTCAGGAATGGTCACACTTTCTTCACCGACACCACTTTCTCAGATCCCTGGTGAGGGCGGTTTCAGAGACCGGCGAGGAGCGTTACGTGATCGCCCTAGACAACATTTTGCGCGGTTGGATAACACAGAATCTTGTACCGATAGATTCTAATGGAGGTGCCGGGCCATCCTGGGAGAGCTTGTCAACAGCGTGGAGACTAAGAGAATGGCTTTGGATTGTGGGAATAGCTTGGTTCAGAAAATCGTTTCGGCGTGAGACCCGCCAGGTCATGCTGTCCTCGATATGGGAACATGCGAGAAGCCTGATCGATCATCAAGGCCACCCAAACAACTGGATCATAGTTGAGTCGGCAGCTCTGACTTTGGCCGGGCTATGTTTCCCGGAATTTCTGGAGGCGGAGCAGTGGGTGGAGACGGGTCTAGAAAGGCTCAGCCGTCAACTAAAAGAACAATTCTTTCGCGACGGGGTCCATTTTGAGATTTCTCCTCTCTATCATTCGATATGTCTCGCAGCGATACTCGAAGTGAAACAGGCTGCGGAAGGAAGAGGGAGGCCCTTACCAGATGAGTTCAGGCGTCTAATCGAAAAGAGCATTGGCTACCTGGCGGCACTATACCGTCCGGATTTCACGTGGCCCGCTCTAAATGATTCGGCAGGAGCCACAGGAGACTACCGGGTTTTGATGCAAAAGGTCGGTAAGATCTTTAACCGACCCGACCTGACATGGATAGGGTGTCACGGTAAGTCCGGAAACACTCCTGAAACAATTTCGCACGTCTTTCCGAGTGCGGGGATTGCCACAATGCGATCTCACCACGGCCGTTCCGCTAATCATCTTGTTTTTAGAGCAGGTCCTTCAGGCGCGGCACACGTTCACGGAGACGTCCTGTCATTGGATGTCGCCGCTTTCGGCCTGCAGCGACTAGTGGATCCAGGCATCACTTCCTATGCGCCGGATATTTTGACTGAACACTACCGATCTGCTGCAGGACACAATACGTTGCTTCTCGACGGAAAAGGCCCAATTCGCAAGGCCATCTTTAGTCGTCAAGAGATGGAATCATCGGGGTCCTACATCGCCTGGACTTCGACAGATGGTCTCGAAATATTGACCGGCGTTTGCACAGGCCCTTGGCAAAACAAAGATCCAAACAGTTGTGTTTCCCGAACTATCATTTTTGTCAAGGGTGAGTATTGGATAGTTCGTGACATATTGGTAGGGGCTGGAATCCATGAACTGACAGCGTGCTGGCAATTTTTCCCCGGCAGGGTGGACGTCTCGTGGCACAACCTGGCTCTTACATCTTTGGATTTCAGAGGTCCCAGGTTTGCTCTTGTTCCTTTAGTAGATCTTAAGGATTTGAGATTTGAGACCTTTACCGGATCTATGAACCCGTGCTCTGGATGGGTTTCTATTGAAGGGGTAGACTATCCGGCGCCATCATTTGCCTACACAATCAAGGGAACTGTACCCATTGCTATGGTATGGCTCTTGATCCCCTTCTGGGGGCGTCCTGGGTCAAATATAGAGGCAAACAGATTGGACGGGACGAGAGGGGAAATTGAGTTGGAAGTGGTCTTTCCGGAAGGACACACAGACTCGTTGAGCCTAATGCCTCCTGATTTGTTCAGTCGTGGTCACAGCCCAGAAAAGCATCACGGTCGCATTAATTTCAGCAGAATCAAAATGGCAGGTTGTGGAATTCCTTTGCCGGTCACAACGGATGGGTCTCAAAGCCGGCCTCTTGTGCCTGAAAACTTTCCAACAGGTTAATCAACTTCCGATGAGCCCAGAGCCTATGGTTATTATTGCCAGGGCTCCCGCAAAGGACAGTACACAGCAAAGGACTGCGGGGAGCAGCACGGCGACTGTGGCTCTACCCGTACTAATGCCTTGCACCTCGCGCAGGCCTATCACAGTCAAGAGCAGCTTCCAAATGAGGACTACGAGCCATCCCACTACTGGGATCGCATTGAAAAGGTCGGGACCTGAGGAATAGCATACGACCCTGAACGTGGCTTCAAAATCTTCGTTCAGGCCACCCACCAGGAACAAAGATATGTGAAGAAAAATAGTTCCTAGAAGAATACCGATGAACACAAATACGGGCATGAAGACGCCGACGAGGACAGTCATTGGTCCACTCAGTTTACCTTGTGAAAATACAGGGTTGTCTACTATGGCTCCAATCAAATAACCTGCCATAGCCCCGACCGTGCCTATAATCATGGCATACAACAACGGATTGAGTAACCCGGCGTGTCTAGGGAGACCTGAAAAAAAGTTTACCGGAGTAAAAAGACTCTGCTTTAGAGTCAAGAGAATTCCTTGAACGAACCCCAGATTCTCCTGATCTTCCCAAGGACAGTAGTAATCTATGCCTATCGGAGAAGATGGGATCCCGCCTTGATCCTCCCCGAGATGATCCGGCGAAACGTGGTCGGACGAAATCCCTTCACGAAAACTGCTGACATCGTCAAGGGAGCCGCCACAAAAAGAGCAGAATCTTTGTCCTGTTAACAAACCGAATTCACGGCCACAATGGTGACAGATCACTTTAAGTCCTTTCCCCGGGGTGACTCCCACGAAATTCTCAGAAGACATCGGCTGAAAAGACATAAATTCTTGTTTCGTCTTCCTTCCATGCATCCTTAGGCAAACCGGCCTTGCGGCACGTTTCCTCCAAAAAGGTTATTCGATCCCAATTTCTTTCGGTCGCTACCTGCGGCAAAAGTACCCCAGATCTAGGGCCATTTCTCACCATTATTCCGTGTACCCCCACCTGTATCTCTTCAGGATTTCCTATCTTTTCAAGGGGAGTGAGCACAGAAATCTCGAGTTCCAGATACGGAAGCTCTTCAGCACTTACAGAGCGGAAACGAGGGTCTCGGAAAGCCGCAGCCAAAGACATTTCTTGTACCGTTTTGTAAAGAGGAGCGGTTGGTTCCAAAGATCCTATGCAGCCTCTAAGCATTCCTTTTTTGTACAGTGATACAAAGGCCCCGCGCTTCTCATTGAGCTTCTCCGAGGAAGGTGACAAAACAGGTGGACTCTTGCCCTCGGTCTTGTTCTCGATTGCTGTCAGTGCGATGTTATGAAGTTGTTCTTTCTCGTTATCGGTCAGGCCTAGGTCTGTTCCAACTTGTTTTTTCGAGGACATCCTTTGGTTCCTCCCCTCCTAAACCGTGAGCAGCATAGACGAACCTGCTCGAAACCAAAAAAAAATTTCTTGAATTCCTTGGCAGCCATTAAGGAAACACCGGGAGCCCGGTAAGTCCGGTAGTTTCATCCGCATCGATCATAATATTCATGTTTTGAACCGCGCTCCCTGAAGCGCCCTTGACAAGATTATCAATGGCGACCATGACCACTATCCATCCAGTACGTTCGTCCACTTCCACCGAGATATGACACTGGTTGGATCCTCGGACTTTTGATGTATCGGGAAAAGCGCCTGAAGAGAGAATCCTTACAAAAGGTTCAGACCGGTAATATTCGGTATAAATGTCATGCAAAGCGTTCCAGTTAACTTCTTCTTTCATGGGCATATAAATTGTGCTCACCATTCCGCGGCTAACGGGAATAAGATGAGGCGTAAATCTGACTCTGATGGGTCGTCCAGCCAACCCGGAAAGTTCCTGTTCCATCTCAGGAATATGGCGATGCCTGATCACACCGTATGGCTTAAAGCCTTCGCCGACCTCACAGAAGCTTGTGGCAATTTTGGCTCCCCTTCCCGCACCTGAAACACCTGACTTGGAGTCAACGATGGGGCAGTCAGTATCTACCGCTTCAAAATTAAGGAGTGGTGCGACACCCAGAATGACGGTTGTGGGGTAGCATCCGGGGTTGGCCACCAAATCTGCATTCCGAATTAACGCTCGGTGAATTTCAGGCAAACCATAAACCGCTTTGTCAAGAAGTTCCGGATCACTGTGTAGGCCGTACCATTGTCTATAGATTTCAGGGTCGTGAAGCCTGGTGTCAGCAGACAGATCTACAACCTTTAGACCGGCATCAAGAAATGGTCTTATAGCGCCGGCTGCCTCCCCGTGGGGCAAAGCCAGAAAGGCAATATCCGCCTCAGGTTTTTCAACCAGGTCTGGAAGCAATGAAAGGTGAAAATCATTCTTTTCCCAAATGAATGGAAAAACATCACCGGCTTTCTTTCCAGCCCAGGTTCTCGAACTCCCACCAACTACCTTGACTTCCGGATGAGATGAAAGAATTCGGACCAGTTCAATCCCTGTATATCCAGTGGCGCCCAAAATCAGTGCTCGTATCATTGTTTCTTTCTCGCAAGCCTCTCACGATTCCACATGATAATTTGGCGCTTCCTTGGTTATCACGACATCGTGAACGTGGGACTCCTTCAGCCCTGCGGCTGTTATCCTAACAAAATTGGCTCTCTTTTTCACTTCTGCAAGATTTGTGGCGCCCAGGTAGCCCATCCCTGCCTTTAGTCCACCTATAAGCTGGTTTACGGAATCGGCAACAGGGCCCTTGGCCGGGACCATTCCAACTATTCCTTCCGGAACCAATTTGTGATCCGGGACCCCCTCATGCTGTCCGTAACGATCCCTGGAACCTTCCCGCATTGCTTCCAGAGAGCCCATTCCACGGTATGACTTGTAAGATCGGCCCTGATACAGGACCATTTCGCCGGGGCTCTCGTCTGTACCAGCAAAAAGGCCGCCGATCATGACCGTGCGAGCACCTGCCGCAAGGGCCTTGGTTATATCGCCGGAATACTTGATTCCACCATCGGCTATAATTGGCACGCCCAGACGGTCAGCAATTGTGGCGCATTCCATAATAGCCGATATCTGCGGAACGCCGACCCCGGCCACTATCCTCGTAGTACAGATGGACCCCGGGCCAACACCAACTTTCACTCCGTCAGCCCCCGCCTTGACAAGATCCTGTACTGCCTCAGCAGTGGCCACGTTGCCTCCAATTATGGACAAATCGGGAAAATTGTGTTTTAAGTCATGAATCGTGTCCAAGACATTCTTGGAGTGACCATGGGACGTATCCACAACAATGACGTCCACTCCTCTCCTCTGAAGAGCTTCCACTCTTTCTTCACGATCCGGCCCCACTCCTACCGCGGCCCCGACACGCAGACGTCCTAAACTGTCTTTAGAAGAACTAGGGAACATTATAGCTTTTTGTATATCCTTAATGGTAATCAGCCCTCTCAAGCGATTGTCTGTATCCACCACGAGGAGTTTCTCGATGCGATGCTTGTGGAGAAGTGCTTTGGACGCCTCAATCCCAATCTTGTCGTCTACTGTGATAAGGTTATCCCGAGTCATGATTTCTTCGACCTTCAGATCAAGGTCTTCAACAAAGCGAAGATCGCGATTGGTGAGAATTCCTTTAAGGTAACCGTTTACAGTTACAGGGACGCCTGATATGTGGTATTTCTTCATAATAATAAGAGCATCAGCGATCTTTTGGTCTGGACTGATGGTGATGGGATCAACAATCATACCTGATTCCGAACGCTTGACACGATCCACTTCTCTGGCCTGCTGCTTGATTGACATATTGCGGTGAATAACACCTATGCCTCCTTGCCGCGCAAGACTAATCGCCATCTCTGATTCCGTTACCGTGTCCATTGCAGCGCTCACCAGGGGAATGTTGAGAAGTATTTCACGAGTCAACCAGGTGCTCACATCGACCTCGAACGGGAGCACCTCTGAATGACACGGGGTCAGAATAACATCGTCGAAAGTCAGAGATTCTTTGATGGCCATACATAGTCTCCACTCAGGATAGTTTCAGTTTTCGACAAATTGTCTTGGGCTCTCGGAAATAATCCCAACGGTCACTTGTATCGGTTAGGAAATTCCGTCCGAAAACATCAAACTAGTACTGTAACTCAGTATGAGCACTTCCAACAACAATTGAATTCTCTTGTATGAGAAGTTGAATCATGGGCAAACCGACCACCTATGCCAAATGATGATTGCGAATTACCACTCTTCACTGTATCGACGGAACCGGCCGTATCAAGCCGGATCGTTCTATTGCCGTGCAGAGTCCGCGGGAAGCCGACTCCATGAAGATGTCCAAATAATTTTCCCATTTTTTCTTGGGATACAAGAGTTCGGGTTCAACTTTTATGCCGCCCAGTTCACTTGCGATTCTCACTGCGTCGTAGAAATTGCCGATTGAGTCCACTAATCCCAGTTCCTTGGCTCTCTCGCCGGTAAAGAATCTTCCGTCCGATATTTCTCGGAGTTTTTCCTCTTCTATCTTTCCTTTTCTTGCTTGGGCCACGTGCATGATAAACTGTTCATGGATTTCCGAGGCAAAGGTCTCCAAAATTGTTTGTTCCTCAGTAGTGAGCGGTCGCACAACCGATCCAATGTCTTTGTATTTGCCTGCCTTGATAATTTTGACGTTTACCCCGATCCTGTCGATCGCTTTCTGGATATCAGGCAACATCATAATGACACCGATACTCCCGGTTATGGTGCCGGACGAACAAACTATCCTATCTGTGTTACTTGCCACATAGTATGCCGCAGAAGCTGCCACAGTCTCCATAGAAGCCACAACAGGCTTCTTCTTTCTGATCTTAGCTATTTCACGATAGAGTTCCTGCGCAGGAGCTACTGCACCGCCGGGTGAATTTATCCGTAAGACTATGGCTTTCACAGAGGACTTTTTTTGAAACTTTCTCAAATCCTTCAGTAAATCATCAGCAGAGATGATCTGTCCTTCTAAATTTATCACGCCAATTTTATTGTGCTGCTCCAGGAAACCTGTCCAACTCACAGAATCTCCGTCCCTCTCCCAGACCAAGGAGATCCCCACAGAAATTCCTACAAATGCAATCACAATGATAAAGATGAGTAAGACGGCTTTGGCCGTCCGGGATTTGTTCATTTACAGTCTCCTGAGAGCTACAAATACTTGCGCCGGTACCGTATATCAGGTTTCTAGCAGGGTTCAGACACTATCAGAATTCTGATTTCCCTGCAAGATGCCGACGCACTCGGGAAACCGGAATGGGCAATTCGAATCACATTTCGATTCATACACAACGGTACTTCTGCGCAATGGGGGTGGGCCGGGGAAATTTGGTGGTTCGACTAAAAAACCCCGGCAGTTCAGACCATGCGCTTCCTCAAGGTACTCAAAAGATTTTCATTATTCTTTAGGACACCCGCGGCACCGGCTTCCGTCAGACCTGCTCCCACAAGGATCTGGAAAGCTCGATCCAGACTTATAAGGTTATCCGGCGAGTGCGTATCCGTATCGATTACCAGTGTAGCGTCAACCTCCAAGGCTATCCTGGCCACATGACCGTTGGTAAGGCTGTGTCCCGACCTTGAGGTAATCTCCAGACAAACCCCGTTGTCTCTGGCCAAGGCGGCTTCTTCAACTGTTATAAATCCTGGGTGGGCAAGTATGTCTACTCCGCATTCGATTGCGACAAGATTGGTGCCCGGTGCTACGGGTTCAACGGGAGACTCTCCATGGACCACTACTAAGACCGCCCCAAGCTCCCTGGCCTGAGACACCAGCTCGGGGATCTGGGCCGGTGGAGCATGTGTTATCTCTACCCCAGGAATTACCAAAGTCGGTTGAAAGCGATTCAAATCGTTGGAGACCTTGAGTATCCTCGGCAGTACCAGATCCAAATTAGAGGCGTCCACATGATCTGTGAGTCCGATAGCCCGGTAACCTATATTGAAAGCCCTTCGGACCAACTCGCTTGGCACGAGCACCCCGTCGCTGAAAAGAGTGTGAGTATGAAAGTCAATCAAGCGTCACCTCCAGTGTTCGATTTCGATCCGTTGCATCGACCACTTCAGGATGAGCAACGATGCCACGGTCCGTTGAGAAAGACAATGTTAGGTTGATTCCGGTTCTCGGATGGGGGTACATAGGCAATTGCGAAACGTTGTGTGCGCCGAAGAAGAACCGGAGATGGGTCAAGAAGTAGCGGTACCCTCAAGCATTGCGCATTCGAGTAGCGGCCTACCGACAAAGCTCGGGTCGCCGCTTGTCGGCACGTCCCTTGGAGCCGATGGGTCAGCCACTCAGGCTCGTTTGATGAGCCGGAGAATGAAGATAAGGACGACTGCCCCGACAGTGGCAACAACAATGCTTCCAAGCAAGCCCCCGCCGGCGGAGACACCAAAAGAACCAAAAAGAAATCCTCCGAGCAGAGCCCCGACTACTCCAACAATGATGTCTCCAATTACGCCGTAGCCACCGCCCTCCACAAGCACTCCTGCCAACCAACCCGCAACCAATCCGACCAAAATGAACCAAATGAATTCCATGACTTCCTCCTTCAGTATTCAGAGGTACAACGATTCATCAACTGTAGTCCAATGGCTAACAATGATTATTCAGTCTGTATAAGCCCCGTCAAAGCGCGTCCACCGGGCTCGTCACGCCGTGGCCTCCTCGATTTAGAAAAACGAATGCCTGAATGTGAGCCAACCTGCTCATTTTGTCAATCCTGCCTTTGGACAGCATGGGATAGGCTTCAGCGGTGAGGAACTAAGAAGCGGCCCGCTGTGATAGCCTGGTCTCTGAGCCAAAATAGCTGCGCCCTGCATCTCCATTCATTGCCATAAATCTCTCAAAAAAACCCTGTTCAACCAAGAATTTTTACTCTACATTCTGTACGAATAGAGTTGAAACATTATAAAATGATGCACGGACAATTCACCCCTGGTTGAGTTCCTCTAATGGACCAACAAACGCTACCAAGATGCCACACAGTATAAGAAACTGGATATGCTGCCGCATCAATTCCGGCATGGGGCTGGGGGGAAAACCCCTGGCTATCCGATTAAGGTGCCACTAACTCGTGCAGTTCATCTAAACGAGCCCTCGCCGAGGCAAGTGAATCCGCGTGTTTGACTCTCGCCATCAGCGATGAGGTTACTCATTGAGCGCCTTGAGCAGGGCATCTTTTGCATCTGAGTAATACACAACAGTGACCTTGGTGGCCAAATCATCGGGTAATTCAAATAGCTGTTTGCGGGCAGAGACAGGCATGAGGATTTTTTGCGCTCCCTTGTCGGCAGCCAGTTCGATTATACTGACGGCGTTATAAATGGACTCGACTGATCCCCCGAGATTGAGGCCGCCAACGATGACGAGTCCACCCTCCAGGCTGCGCTCGACGAGCGCGGAACTCATGGCGAGCAAAATGGGTATTCCTGTGGCCGCAGCACTCTTGCAGGCATCAAAGGCGCGGAACTGAATGGTGAACTCATGGGCACGTGGATCGCGATCACCGACCAACTCCTTTGCCCTGGCATAGAGATTCTGTTCGGCGCAGCGCACGCTCTCCTTGAGCGGCCCCGGAGGGCTTTGATTGAGAATCTTCACCCCGCTTCCCGGCCCTTCTGTTACCTCGATGCGGAACAGTCCGGGATTTTCATCCGTGCCACCTGGAGACAACGCCCATGCCTGACCGGCAGGGAGTGGGTCGCTTCCAATGCTGTTCTCGCTGTGGAGTTCAGGTGTGGAGACGAATTGCTCCATCCCATCGGGGGTCATGGTTAAGCTGAAATGGGTGTTTCGGAATTCGGCTGCCCCGATGCGCTTTTGTTGCTCTTTCACCCTTCGGCGACATTCCAGCGCGAGCTTGGCGGCCCACTCGATGGCGTCGTCGGAGATGTCGGCTTCAGGATCTGGGAACATCAGTTTGAGCAACCCGCTCATCGTTTTATGCGTTGCGGATGTGTCACGTCCGCTCAAGGCTCCACCGAACTGGATACGACCTTGGAGCTTGTTAACCCGGCTTTGTGAACGCAGATGGTTCCAGCATGATGAAAGGAAATCGCTGACCAGGCCGAAATGGTCTGTCAACTGCTCGCGGTTTACTTTCGGCACGTTCCAGCCGGGAATGTAGGAATGGATACGGTCCATAAAGGCCGTGTCATCGCGCATCTCTGGCGGGAGCGGCCCGAATAAATGGCCAATGCGCTGCTGATGTTCCACATCGACTTCAAAGTTCCCCACCATGACCATCCCACCGAAGCCGCGGATGCTCTCCTTGCCTCTGCTGAATTCCCCCGACTCCATGTAGCCTTTCATGATGTTCACGCCGTCCTTCTGATCGAAGGAGATGCCGGAGACTTCGTCGAAGCAAACCACGTCGTATTGGCAAACGAGTCCTTTCTGGCCATTGGCGTTGTTGACGAACATCTTTGCCACCGTGGCCTTGCCGCCTGATACAAGGTGAGCATAGGGCGACACCTGTTGGTAAAGATGGCTCTTGCCCGTCCCGCGAGGGCCAAGCTCCACCGCATTGTAATTGTTTTCGACGAACGGAACCATGCGGAGCAGCATGACATCACACGTTCGCTCTCCGAGAATCGACGGTTCCAGTCCCACGCTGCGAAGGAGCAAATCCCTCCATTCCTTGAACGTGAAGAGTAATCTTCCTTTGCACAGAGCCTCCAGTACATCGCTCTTCGAGAGCTGGATTTCGCGCAGGGACTCGATGCCAAAAGGACGCCCGCTCTTTTCTTCAGCGATGCTGGGGTCGTAAGTGAGATCCGCCTCCGCGTAAAACCCTCCCGTCAGCATGCGGTCGTGAGTGTTGACCAGGTCGTCTGCGATGCGAACATCGTTGAGCCGTACACTGGGAAGTTCGGCCAGAAAACAATCGTTCTTGGCATCCAACCGGGCCTTGATGAGATCGATGAGTTTCACGCGGCCCTGCTCCTTGGCACGAGCTTTGAACAGTTCTTCCTCACCTGCCCGGACCGTCCGGCTGGCTAATTGCCGTTGCACGATGGCAAGCCCTTCCTGGATTTCCGACTCGTCCACGCTGGCACAGTATCGTCCAAGGAGAAACTCAGCCACATAGGTGGGCACCGGATATTGTCCTTTGAATTGGCGAACAAGGTCTTTACGAACGAGGTATCCCTCGAATGCCTTGGCAGCGATTTGATCCAGTGCGTCGAGTTGCATGTCAGTTTTCTCCAATCACTATGGAATGTTTGAAAATTGGTTGGCCGCTCTCATCCATAACCACAAGGAAGGCCGCCGCACCCAGAGTCTCGTCATCTGCCACCAGAAGGCTTGTCTTCTGGCCGTCTTCTGCCGCAGTCATTGTGGACGTAGCAATGCTGGTTGAGGCATCCGCGACTTTACTGCGGAGATCAACAGCGAGTCCTGCCGCACCTTCCAAGATAATGTTCAGTCTCATTCCCGACCACTTCATCTCTTTCAGGACCACAGACTTTGTACCGCCTTCTTTGGTTGAGATCGTCAGGGATGGGATCAATGCCTCCTGCAAGGTGAGTCCGCCGTGGGCGTATTCCATCCCGGCTATAAAACACGATACACCGGGAGCCAAGACGACAGCTTCGGCGGTGTCCCAAAACCATGAGGTCATCGGATATCCGTGCTGGGCACCTGCACTTGGGATAGCACAGCGCCCCCATCGGGACTCGGCGAGATGCTTGGGCAGTTCAGTCTTGGGCAGCCCACCGGGGAGAAGGAGCCAACCGTGATCCGTGATTACTTTTACCTTTGACCAGCCGATATGAATCAGATCGAGTATCCGTTGCTGCAAACCGGCGAGTTCTTCCTCAGCCCTCCATGCCAACTTTGCGCCCTGATCATGGCCATAGGTGTCGAGTGAACCGAACTCTGTCCAGGCGCACCCTGTTGGAAAAAGGGTCCCATCAGTTATAAGAAAGGATATCCCCAGTTCTTCGATAAGTTGCTTGAACCGTGCATGAGTAATTGTCTTCCCCGTTGATTGCTCTTTCGGTTCAAACCCTTCCCCTTCCAGCGGGCCGCTCAGTTTTCCTGCAAGCGGCATCCAGGCATGCTTGCCGGTTGCAGTAACCGTCGGCAGTGCGGACCATTCATAATCGAGTCTTACCTCTAATCCAGAGCAGATTAGTTTTTCTTCCAGAGCCCTTGCCAGATCCATTCGCAGGCCGTCTGCAAAAAGATAGACCGTACCTTCCTCGGCAGGCAGAGAGCGACACGTCTGCTGCCCAGTGAACTTGTCCACTTTTAGCTCGATGAGGACATGGCATTTCAGGATACGGTGGTAAAAAACCAGATCCACGAACCCTCTGGTCTTTCCGATGACGATGCTCTTCTGCCGGGCTTCGAGGCAAAAGCCGTGGCCGAGTTCCATCAGGAATTCATGCAGGTTGTCCAGGAGAGCAGCTTGGAGGTTGGATTCGCTGACGACTTCGCTGGCTTTGAGCCCAAGGAATTCAAAGATGTAGGGATCTCTGATTGCCAGTTTTGGCTCGGCCTTTTCGGCGGCGGAATGGGCCATGTCGGCGAGCTTTTCCTTGTCCAGGGAAAGACCCGACCGCTCGAAATACAGAGTCGCAATTTGCCTTTTGAGCGCCCGCACGGACCAGTTGCCGCGAATGCACTCGATCTCGTAGAAAGCGCGTTTGAGGGGGTCTTCGAGGGCGAGGAGTTCAACAAGGTGTGTGAAGGAAAGCCGCTGGATCAAAGTCCACGAATCCGCTCCAAATTCGGAAATCACCGATTTCCGAGTCTTCGATCGTGCAACGGATGGTTCTGAAATCCCTGGCAGAAGGGCAACGCCTGATTCGGAAATCAGTGATTTCCGAATTGACGGATAGGCATCGAAAAGCTGGCGGCATAATCCAAGATAACGTCCAGTATAGCATCGGTCCAAGCATCCTTGCAGAGAGTCCGAAAGCTTTTCAAGAAGGTGAATCCCGTATTGCGCCCGGTCGGCGCCATGCTGTTCGTAGTCTCTGATGTAGCCGCCAATGAGCCAATTGCGTAGCGTCAGCGTGGTGTTGACCGTACGGTTGATCGCGACGGCGCATTCGTTATGGATCCGCCGCACGGCTTCCACCAAGGCGGTGAAATCGTGCGCCGTTTTGGCTGGTTTGACAGCAGGTTTGCGGGGTATGGCGCTCATGAGTTTGCCTCTTTTTTCCGGGCCAATGTCAGATGCACATCATTCCAGCGGTTGCCGACGAAGTCTTTCCCACCGGTGGGATCAGTTCCCGGTTCTTCTTCGCACCAGAACCAGGGATAGTCGGATTTGGGGCGGGTGGGTTCGGCGCCGCGATCTTTGTCTTTGAGCGCGAGAGGAATGGCACGGAACAGGCCAGCGCTTCGTTTGCCGACGTCACCTGCTAACCCAACTTCGACGTGCAGTAAGTGTGCCAAGCCTGTTTTTGGGGGTTATGGCAACAAAAAGTCTCGTGATATCAGAATGAGGGTTTCTTAACGACGAATGTAGTGCCATAGAGTGGCAAAAT
>Ga0247841_10001093_pt1 | contig 64219 bp, 48 predicted proteins | sample LaCruzMarch2015__2_FD_192410 | JGI IMG/M metagenome (GOLD analysis project Ga0247841, IMG submission 192410) | Freshwater microbial communities from meromictic Lake La Cruz, Castile-La Mancha, Spain - LaCruzMarch2015_18m | ecosystem: Environmental > Aquatic > Freshwater > Lake | place: Spain...
GAGGGAAGAGGCAACTGCCCTTCGTGTCTCTTGGGGTTGCGTTCACAACAGTTCCACAGGTCCAAGGCGTGAATTAGGGGCAGTGCTTCGAGCTGGGTTGTGGGAACGAAGGAGACATGGTCCACGTCATCCATGCAAGGCGACAAAACCTGGATTCCGCCGATGTGAGCCTGTTTTACCGTGGCGCCACTTGGTTCGAGCGCGTAGGTGAATAGCTTGACGAGGGCTTGCGGTACCGTGAGCTTGAGCGGGCCACCGGGAATGCCACCCATGTTGTGGCCGTTTTTGAATCGAACTACTTCCATGAGGATCATGGTGTTCTCCAGCGTGGTTTTCGGACGCGAACAAAATATGTTATCACTATACTTTGTTTTTGTCAATATTTGATAAAAAAAGGACTCTAGCAGCTTGGCTAACTAGAGTCGGTTTCTTTAACCGTGAAAGAGGCTTCGATAAGGCGTGTTCGCCTGTTCCGCCTCCATCTCGGCGAGTTGCTTGTCTAACCTACGGACGATGAAGATGGCTGCGATAAGGAAGAACGGGAGGAATAGGCTGCGGTAGGGCATGCCGGCCTGGTTCGTCAGCAGATCGTAGATTCCGTAGGTGAACAACAGAGCGGCGAAGAGCGCCAGGGAAAGTTGAAGTAGCTTGCTCCGAGTTTCTTCTTTCAAGTTATTGCCTCAATGGTTTGATAGGCACCGTGAATGGAGAGTATATGATATTTGGTTGTTGTTGTCAATGGTTTTCTTCTTACTTTTTGGCCACCAAAAAGTAAGCAAACCTGCCTGCCGGCAGGCAGGAAGTGGCTGGGTCTCCAATGCGCGTGGTTTTATACGATTTGCGAGTCACGCATAGTAAATATGTTTTGTGTTCGTGACGTGGCAATCTCTAACTCGTTTCCTTAAAGAACGATCAAGAGATTGCTTCGTCGGTAGAATAATTTTAGAACATGCCTCCTCGCAAAACGATGGTTTTTATTTTAGATAATTCTTTAAATATTTTCCAGTCCAGCTGGTAGTTGATCTACGGGCGATATCTTCCGGAGTACCAGCGGCCACTATCTGCCCGCCGGCATTGCCACCTTCTGGTCCCATGTCGATAATCCAGTCTGCTGATTTGATCACGTCCAAGTTATGTTCAATGACCATAATGGTATTTCCTTGTGAAACTAAGCGTTGTAGAACATGAAGTAGTTTTTTGACATCATCGTAGTGCAAGCCAGTCGTCGGTTCGTCAAGCAAATATAAAGTTTTGGTTGTGCTGCGTTTGGCTAATTCTCGACTGAGTTTAATACGTTGCGCTTCGCCACCGGAAAGTGTTTTGGCGGATTGTCCAAGCGTTAAGTAACTTAAACCAACCTCATTCAAGACTCGTAATTTGTCATTTACAAAAGGGATGTCTTTGAAAAATATTTCCGCTTCTTCAATAGTCATGTCTAAAATGTCGGAAATGTTTTTGCCTTTATAGTGAACTTGTAATGTTTCTTTGTTAAATCGTTTGCCCTTGCAGATGTCGCACTGCACAGTGACACTTGGTAAAAAGTGCATTTCAATTTCTAATGTCCCATGTCCTTCGCAATGTTCGCATCTACCACCGGGACGGTTAAAACTAAAACGCCCAACTTTATAGCCGTGAATTCTAGCTTCTTGCGTCGAAGCAAAAATCTCTCGAATATAATCAAAAGCTTTGGTATAAGTTGCTGGGTTGGAGCGGGGAGTTCGGCCGATGGGGCTTTGGTCAATTTTAACAATCTTGTCGATATTGTCAGCTCCGTGGACTTCTTGGTAATTTTTTTCTCGCGGTCGCTTGTGATGTGTAGCATCCATGACTGCACGATAGAGTACATCATGCATTAAAGTTGATTTGCCTGAGCCAGAAACACCAGTCAAACAAACAAATCGTCTTAGAGGTAATTCGATATCAAGGTTTTTAATATTATGTTCATTGGCTTTTTTAATGGTAATGCGTGGGGTATTAGCGTCAACCTTACGTCTTTTTTCTGGTAATTTGATGTTTTCTTCACGTCTTAAATATTTACCTGTTAAAGAATTTTTTGGGCTGCCCATGACAAGACAATCATCAGCGATGGTAGGTAATGATTTGTTGGTGTTGAGAATATTATCAATGGGTCCAGAATAAATAATTTCTCCGCCATGAGTTCCAGCTCCTGGACCGATGTCGACGAGCCAATCACTCGTTAAAATTGTATTCTCATCATGTTCAACGATGATAATGGAATTGCCAATGTTACAGAGATTGCGCAAAGTATTTACGAGTTTTTCATTGTCACGTTGATGTAAGCCAATCGTTGGTTCATCCAAAACATATAAAGCGCCAACGAGCTTAGTCCCAACTTGCGAAGCTAGACGAATGCGTTGCGCTTCGCCACCAGATAAAGTTCCGGCGCGACGATTCAAAGTTAAGTAATGCAACCCAACATCCAAAAGGAATTGCAAGCGATTGATTACTTCATTTAAAACTATTTCTGATATCTCAATTTCCTTTTTATTTAATTTGGTCTTGAGCTTTTCTATAAAATCTTTAGCAGCTGCAATATTCATGTCTGTAATTTCCCAAATGTTTTTGTTGACTATTTTGACGCTCAAAGCATTTTGATTCAATCTTTTGCCATTACAAACAGGGCAGAGCTCTTCGCTGAAAAGTTCTTTAGTGCCGAGGCCAGTGCAATATTCGCAATAACCATAGGGGCTGTTAAAACTGAAAAGACGTGGTTCAATTTCTGGAAAACTGTAACCATCGTTGGTGCAAGAATATTCAGTGCTAAAAATTTTCTCTGTTTTATCTGGATAAATAACAGTGCAAAGTCCATTTGAGAGTTCAACTGCATTCTCAACAGCTTCGCTCAGTCTTTGTTTAAAGCCTTTATTGTCATTTTCCTTGATTGGATGGAGCAAGGTGATTTTGTCTATGACAACCTCGATCGTGTGCTTAGTGGTTTTCTTAATAATGACCTGTTCTTTAAGGCTGTACATCTTCCCGTCGATTCTAGCTTCCAAAAAACCATTGTTGTAGGTATCGTAAAGTAGTTGATAATATTCACCTTTGCGGCCACGAACAATGGGGGAGAGAATCATGACATCTTTAGCAGTTTCTGGTTGAGCAAATATTTTGTTCAAAATGTGATCCACCATTTCATCAATCGTCATTTTTTCCATGTGAGTGTTGCAGAGCGGGCAGTAAGGTTTGCCTATTTTAGCATAGAGAACTCTTAAATAATCATATATTTCTGTGATAGTAGCTATGGTTGAGCGTGGATTAGCAGAATGAGCCTTTTGATCAATAGAAATGGCTGGAGAAAGACCAGTAATTTCATCTACATTTGGCTTTTGCATACCACCTAAAAATTGGCGAGCGTATGATGAAAGGCTTTCGATATAACGGCGTTGACCCTCGGCGAAAATAGTATCAAAAGCTAAGCTCGATTTGCCTGAGCCTGATAGACCAGTGAACACAACCATTTTGTTTCTAGGAATCTCTAGATTTACATTTTTGAGGTTATGTTCGCGGGCGTTTTTGATTGTTATTTTGTTCTGCATAAGTGAATATATATGAATAAAGAATAGCGAATAAAGAATAACGAAAAGAAGCTACTTTCTTCTTTATTCATTATTCACTATTCCGGATTTAAAAAACACAACAGCCCCTTTAGAACGAATGTTCTAGGGGTGGTAGAAGGTATTAGTAATGTATCGTGTTTGTGGCTGTGTGTCAATAAAAATCTCCCCAACAGCCGTGGCCGTTGGGGAGCGTGCGTCAGTGCGCGAACATCGTGTCGAGTTGCGCGAGGAGGTCTCGGGGGTGGAGGCCGCCCGTGATCCACTGGTAGCGGGGGATCGCGCTCAGCTCGCTGATCAAGGGGTCGCCCACGAATGTGGCACCGCTGGCCACGTTCACAAGGCGTTGTTTGACGGCAGGAGGTAGCTGTCTGTAAAGGGCTTCACTGAGGTGGTACTCATTGCTGCCGATCCAATCCAGGACGAATATCGCTTGTCCGTTTTCCGGAACGATCAAGTCGCTCGGCTTGACCTTGGAGATATCGACATTCGACGGGACGACTTCGAACTGCAGTCTGGTCAGAGTCTCGATGAGTTGACTCTGGTCCATCTGGTCCGTGTCACCTTCTTCGTAGTTTCGTGTGATGAACACGACCTGGACCGGGCCGTTGCGCTTCATCTCGGCCTGGATGTCTTCGGCCGTGAATCTGGGTTCGCTGAAGTGGGAGTAGAGGTAGCGGATCAGGTTCGGTGCTTCGTTCATCTGGACCAGGACATCTACGGCCTTGCTGACGAACATATCTTCGTGCATGATCTCGGCGAGCGCGTAGGTCTTGGGATTACCACTGAATACGCATCGCAGTTGGTACTTGTCCGTGAGAACCAGGAATTCGCGCTGATCATGTTTCGCGAGGATGAAGAAGGCGTGGCCATGGCCGAACTCCGCGATCAAGTCCGCGATGTAGCGCTTGAAGAACTTGCTGTGACGCAGGTTGTTCAGGAGGTACTGCGCCTTGTCCAGGACTTCGGCCAAGCTCGGGCGTGCGACAGGGGTCATAGCGTCGATCAGCATCTGGTCGAAGTAGGTGTGCGAAGTGACGGTGCGTTTCCGTGCAGCCATCGGATTCCTCGAGATGGTTTCTTGTCTGTTGCAGAGCAACAAATATTTATATCAATTTTTATAGGTTTTGTCAATTGGTAATAAAAACGCCCCCAACCAGATGTCCGGTTGAGGGAAGTGCGTCAGTCGCTGAACATGGCGGTCAAGAACGCAGCAAGTTGTTCATTCGTTTGGTCCAGTCGTTCTGCGACCGTACCGTTGTTGAAGAGGCTTGCGTCGAAGGTAGCATCGCCAGTTCGGCTGCTCCTGTCTATGGTGTAGACATTGGAGTCAGGGAACTGCGTGTAGACCCAGACTCGCTTCTTGAGTTCGGCGGGGAGTTGAGCGTAGAGCGCATTGATTTCTTGGCGCGCTTCCCAGCGGAGGTGGATGATCACGATCTGTTCGCCGGGAACCTTGGGAAGCTTGCTCAGGTGAGCCAGGGCGTCGAGGTAGTTGATGTGGCGTGTCATGACCGAGAATTGGAGTTCGGTGAGACGTTGACCAACGCTCAAGCTGAGTCGTTCATCCTTCTCTTCTTCTGCGAGGCGCCAGTCCATACCACGGTTACCGATGATTCTGTCTGCACTTCGCGCGATGCCAATGACCGTGACCATGAGCGAACCGTTGCGTACGGCTTCGGCGTCGATGTCAGCTTCGGTGAAGTCGGGCGGGTCGAAGAGATCGAAGAGCGCGCGCAGGGCGCCCGTGGGAGTCAGCATGGCTTTGAGCCAGACCTTCGTTTCGTTGATGAAGTGTTCACCGAAGGGACCCTTGAAGGTTGCCCCGTTCTTGACGCAACGGAGGTAGAAGCCATGTTCTCGGTCCGAGTCGTAGCTCAGGAATAGCAGTTCTGGCGCATGAAGCGTGTAGTTCAGATTCATGCCCAGATCTGACCGCGGACTGTGCGCGATTTTTGCGAGCAAGTAGCGCCTGGCAAAGCGACTTTTGCCGAGGATGGTCAAGGTCTCTTGAGCTTTTGCCCACAGATCTTCGAAGCTTCTTTGCTCCAGCGGATCGGGCGACAAGGCTTCTTTGACAGCGGCATCTGCCTGTACATCAGTTGTCAACACGACCTTCATGTTGAGGCCCTTTATGCAGTTGATCTGTCCGAATAGCGGACTTTTTATATTATATTTTCGAAAGCGTTTTGTCAATGTTCTGTTTGCTTGTTTTCATATCTAAACGTCATTGCGAGACCGTGAAACAGGTCGAAGCAAACTCCCATGTCTCAATGGTTCTGTCTTGCTATATTAAGTCAACAATTGCTAATCAGTATTTAAACTATGGGGGATTGTTTCGGGCTGCCCATAGCGCCCCTGCCTGCCGGCAGGCAGGCTCGCAATGACGCTTCGCGCGATAAAAAACGCCCCCAACCAGATGCCCGGTTGAGGGAGTGAAAGGTCAGCTGTTGAACATGGTGTTCAGCAGCGCGAGCAGTTGTTCGTCGTCCAGAGCGACGGCCGTGTCGAACATGGGGTACGCCATCAGTTCTTTGTCGTAGCCCCATTGCAGGTCGTAGTCAGGCTTGCCGTTGACCCAGAGGCGTTGCCTTATGGCCGGCGGCAATATGCGGAAGAGCGCATTCACTTGTTCGTATCCCGTCGGCGACAGGTCGAGCACGAAGAGCATGTACTTCTTGTTTTTTTCGTATTCGTCGATGAGGGCGAGAAGTTGAGGGATGAGCTCACTGAAAGTCTCCACGAGGATTTCTCTCCTTGTGGTAGAGAATTGCAGGGATGCACATCGGTCGGCGATGGTCTCACCAATGGATCTTTGTTCGCTCGGGTAGTTGGTGATCACGACAACGTTCATGTTGCCGTTGGTTCGACGTTCACCGCTGATTTCTTCGGGCGTGATGCTGAACTGGCCGAAGCGCGAGATCAGGTAGCGCATGGCGGAAGTTCTGCCCTGTTGGATCTGGCCGAGACGTTCGGTGGCCTTACGAACGAGACATTCGTCGTGGGTGATGTCGTCGAAGTCGTAAAGCGCGCCGCTGCCGACGAGCCAGAACCTGAGCTGGAAGTCGCTCGTGAGAACCAGCCATTCCGATCCATCTCGACGATCGTCCCGTGCGATGCGGATGAAGTTACGACCCTCGCCTTGTTCTGTGATCTTCTCTGCGATGAAGCGACGGAAAAAGAGGCTCTTGGCCAGTTCGTCGATGATCTTCTGCGCATTGATGAACAGGTCTTTCAAGGACGTGGGGGCAGTTGGCGTCAGCGCCTCGATGATGGCTTTGTCTACGCCAATGTCGGTCGTTTTCACGAAGGTCATGATTAAACCTCAGGTCAGTTGATCTGTCCGAACAGCGGACTTCATATAATAGTTTACTATAATCAAAAAAGCAATAAAGCAAAGAATCAAGCAGATTTTTACCATTTCCCAAGCTAATCATAGTAATCACCTCGTAATCATGGTAATCATGGTAAAAAAAACGCCCCTCAACCAGATGATCCGGTTAAGGGGGAAGAGAAGTGGGAGCGTTCACTCGAAGGCTTTGAACACGACGATGCCGAAGACGCCTCCGAAGCAGACGAGGGGCACTACGAATAGAGGGCGCGTGGTGTTGACCGTGTCGTGCAACATCAGGGAGACGTCCACCACCAGGAAGCCGAGACCCACGATGGCCAGGATGAGGGCGATGCCGATCAGGATTCCATTTCTGCGGGTTTCGGTAAGCATGATGCTTTCCTTTCCGGTTATGACACTAGAACAACTATGTATATTATAGCGCAAAAAGTGCTTTTTGTCAATAGATAATAACCGCTCTTCTCTTGGTAGTCAAAGCGGGTAATCAAGAGAATCATGGTAATCATGGTAAAAAAACGCCCCCCAACCAGATGATCCGGTTGAGGGGGAAAGTTGTGCAGTAGTGCTCAGTCGTCCATGTCGATGGCGTCGGCAGCCACAGGCGCCTTTTCCACGACGACGATCGCGATGATCGCGCCGAAGCAGGCGAGCGGGATCAGGATGGGCACGTGCTGGGAGAGGTTGACCGTGCTGGTCACGACTTCCCAGAGATCCGCCGCCAGGAACGCGAGTCCCATGATGGCCATGAGGATTCCGATACAGATGCCTTCTTTGCGAGTGCCGGTCATGACGTTCTCCACGGTGGTTGCTGACACTTGAACAACTGCCTATATTATAGCGCAAAAATGGCTTTTTGTCAATAGTTGAGCACCTTTTTGTCCCTTTTGTGAATTCTTGTAAAATAGGTATTTTGTCTCTTGATTTTATCAAATAGGTATAATTTGCTATACTATAACAGTATAAAAAATAATTTAAACATTTATGTTTGGATCTTCATCAGAATTTCCACCAACAACGCCTGTAGTAGCGAAACCTGAAGAAAAAAAGGCTGAATCAGAAAGCAATTTTTTGAGTGAATATCTTGGTAGAAGCCGTAGATATATTGCCCTAAGTATGGCAGCCTTAGCTGGTTTGCTTGCTGTTGTTAGTTTCCCCGGAGGAGCAGAGGCTCGACCTAAATTTGATTCTGGAAGCGGTGGTGCTGTTGAACAAAAGAGTGCCAGCGTAGAAGAAGTTGGTGTTGCACATAGATCATTTGTTCGGATGCTCGAAATTTTCCAAGCTGATCCTGCCATAAAAAGCAAGATACTCGCGGCCTTAGATGAAACTTTGGAAAAGTTGGAAACCCCAGAAGAACGGTTAGAAGTTATTGAAATGTATCGTTTGAAATTAGAAGAACGTGCAGAGGCACAAGCTCATCCCGAACGAACAGTTCAAGTTAATGAAGAACATATTTCTGGAACAGCGACAGTTAGTTTTACAGTTGATGGAAAAGCAATGGTAAAAGCAGAGTTACAGATGAAGGGCGGTACTTATGATTATGTTAAAGAAAATATAATGAAACCAGACTTCATGGATTTTTATAAAGGCGCGAATAAAGATAATCCGGAAATGGCCCAAGATTTAATTAGGAGAGTAGCACGAAACTTGGTTCCGCTTATGGAAGCGCAACAAGCAGCCGAAAAGCAAGGGAAAACAGAAGCTGCGAAAGCTTTGGCCGACATGGTGGCTTCTGCTCGAGCAGAGATAATAGCACAATTTGGTGAGATATTAAAATAGAAGGATATAAAAAAGAACGTCGGCAATTCCGGCGTTCTTTTGTTTGAGCTAGTTTTTCATTAAATTTTGACAGTCAACATAATGTTCTTTGTCACGCAGGACTTCACAAAGTTTCGGATCTTTTAAGTCATTGTGGTTCACCAGTAGCTCATCTAAACATTGATAAATCGAGAGTTCATTATAAAGGTTTGTGCAAAAAGCGGGCTCTTTATATTTTATAGCCGCTTGCTTGTAGCAATTTCTGAGTTCGCCTAACTCGATTGGATATTTTAGATTCTCGTGATTGTAATCAATGGAAAAGGAATTATCAAATTCACGACAAAGATTATTTAAACAAGAGAAACCATCCCAACCGTGGCAAGGATAAACAGCATTTATGTTGGTGAATAGTTTTGTACCTGTTAAACATTTTCCTTGATAATTACCTTCAAAATAATCTTCTGGCGCTTCGTAATTATATCCTGAAGTGAAATCAGCGATAGTCGTTGGTATTGATTCACAATATTTTTTATCGCCAGTTAATTGAGCTGAGGTTGCTAAACAATTGATGATATGAGTTGAGTCGATAGTGTCATAATATGCAGGGCATTCATCTTTAAAACAAGTCTTCATGTCTTTTTTGTTTTGGCAACGTTTTGATTTGATCAAATCAGCGCCTTGAACTAAAAGGATGCAATTATCTTGTGCTTTTTTAGAAACTTGATAACAAAGTTTGGGGTCGGTGGTAATGGCTGCGACAGAAGTAAAACATTCATCAGCAAACCATTCAGTTTCAGCGTTGATGCTGATTGCCTCGCAGAACTTAATATTACCAGTATTTTTTCCGCCATCAGCTAGGCAACTGGTACGGCGCCAGTCGTTTTGCTCTTTATCAAATAAACCAGTATTAATTTTGTTGCAAAGATCAGGGTTATTTTCATTGATAGCCATTTTAGTCCAGGCCGCATTGTCTTCCGGTCTAGCTTCACCATACATAACTAAATAGGGAATTAAGAGAGCCAGATATAAAACCACTAAGCCGATTAAAAAGTAAATGTATTTTTTTGGTGTCGGGTTAAGCTTCTTTGTAACCCAAGTGATAAATAAAGATAATAGAAAACTATAAACAAGAATCAATAAAGCACTAGGAACAACTAGGATTATCATGCCACAGGATCCAGAATCAGATAAGGAGCAGTTAACGACTCCAAGGAGCATTAGTAGCGCCTCAATTATTATCCCAATGAGAGTTAAAATCTTGGGGAAATAAAAAATTGTTTTCCCTTTTAAAAGAGTTTTTTGCGCAAAAAAACTGACTAAAAAAATGTAGGCTAATATCAGCGGAAACGAGAAAAAGAACATGCCGCCAAAGAATTCACTAAATTCATTTCCAAAGCCGAGGAACAAGTAGTCCATCATAGATTTATTATTTTATTTTTTTCTATTTTTTAATTCTTTTATCTCATCTCTTAGAATTGCGGCTAACTCGAATTCTAAATTTTTTGCCGCATCACGCATTTGCAATTCTTTATCTTTGATAATTTCTGGTAAAGGTCGTTTGTCACCGATGGTGTCTAGTTCTGCAACTGTGCGAATATGTTTTTTCTTGCGCGATTTTATTCCCTCCAATGACAAACCAAACTCAGTGAGTATATTTTTAATCGACTTTTGAATTGTCTTTGGTGTAATATTATGATCTTTATTATATTGTAATTGAATTTTGCGGCGGCGATTAGTCTCTTTGAGGGCTCGTTCAATCGAGCCAGTCATATTATCTGCATACAAAATAACTTTACCGTTGACGTTGCGGGCGGCGCGACCAATTGTTTGGACTAAACTGGTTTCGCTACGCAGAAAGCCTTCTTTGTCCGCATCGAGTATGGCGACCAAAGAAACTTCTGGAATATCTAAACCTTCACGCAAAAGATTAACGCCAATGACAACATCGACTTTGCCGGTGCGCAAATCATTAATAACTTGAATACGTTCGAGAGTATGGATATCGCTATGAAGATAGGTGACTTTAATATTTTTTTCTTTGAGATATTCAGAAAGATCTTCGGCCATGCGTTTGGTTAAAGTTGTAACGAGTGTGCGCTCATTATTTTTATTTTGGAGTTCAATGCGTTTGAGCAAATCATCAATTTGAGAACGTCCAGATTTTTTGTCAGTGATTGGGACAATCAGAACTTCGGGGTCGATTAACCCTGTCGGACGGACAATCTGCTCCACGATTTGTTCGCTTTCTTTCAGTTCAAACTCAGCTGGTGTGGCAGAAACATAAATAGTTTTTTTAGTGCGCGCAGCAAATTCAGGAAACATCAAGGGTCTGTTGTCGCGAGCACTGGGCAATCTAAATCCATGTTCAACTAAAATATCTTTGCGGGCGCGATCGCCATTGTACATGCCGCGGATTTGAGAGACAGTGACATGTGATTCATCAATGACAGTTAAAAAATCTGGAACACTATGAATAAAATAATCAATTAAAGTGTATGGCGGTTCACTAGCGGTGCGCCCATCAAAATGTCGAGAGTAATTTTCAATGCCACTGCAATAACCAACATTTTCTATCATTTCCATGTCATATTTTACTCGTCGTGATAGGCGTTCATATTCTAAGGGCATTTTTTGTTTTTTAAAATAAGCTAGTTGCTCTTTTAATTCTTCGCGCACTTGAACTAACGCTTGAGTCTTAGTCTCTTGACCAATAACATAGTGGCGGGCAGGGAAGAACCAGGCGTCCAATAAAGTTTTTTTGGATTCACGAGTAATGGGATCGATTAACTCAATTGAATTAATTTTTTCATCAATTTCAAAACGATAAATCATTTCTTCATTAATCGGCATGATGTCAAAAATCTGTCCATGCATTCTAAATGTGCCGCGCTTCAAATCTGAATTGGTGCGCGTGAATTGCATTTCGATTAATTGTTCCATGAGCGCGCGTCGTTCTAAAATTTGTCCTTGTTTTAAATGCAAAAGTGTTCGTTCGTATTCTACCGGAGAACCTAAACCATAAATAGCTGAAACTGATGCGACGATGATTACGTCTTTTCTGGAAAGCAAAGCTTGAGTACAGGCATGGCGGAGTCGATCAATCTCTTCATTGATCTGAGCTTCTTTTTCGATGTATGTATCTGAACTTGGTAAGTAGGCTTCTGGTTGATAATAATCATAATAGCTGACAAAATATTCAACAGCATTTTCTGGAAAGAATTCACGGAACTCATTGCAGAGTTGCGCGGCCAAAGTTTTGTTGTGAGCAATGACAAGTGTCGGCTTTTGGATTTGATTAATAACGTTCGCAATCGTAAAAGTTTTACCAGAACCAGTGACGCCAAGTAAGGTCTGTTTATTTTTCCCAGCATTAATACCTGCAACTAATTTTTCTATTGCTTGTGGTTGATCACCGGCTGGTTTGTAATCTGATTTTAATTTAAATTTCATGCGTTTATTGTTTTAAGAGGCAAAAGATGATCGGATGATGTTATAAGATTAAAATTCATACAGGCTATTGACAAGGGCATGATACATGGTTATTGTTAATTTGCCTCAAACAGCAGGAGAGCTGCGATGCAGTACCAAGAATCAGACTGGGAAGAGAGAGAGAAGGTTCCAGCGTCAGCAGGCGGCGTTTGGGAGGTCTGACACTCCTCCACCGAAAAAGGAATGGAGGTATGTCCCCCTGACGGTTCTTCTTCCGGAAGATCGTGGCTTCTGTGATCTTCCCGAGGGTGAAGACGCCAACGATTAGTTGTTTTCTGAAGATCTGCCAATGGCTTTGGATCGTTTTGCTCCCCCTATCTTCGAAAGATCGTGGGGAGTTTATTTTTACCAGCATTAATACCAGCGACTAATTTATCAATTGCTTGCGGTTGGTCACCGGCTGGTTTGTAATCTGATTTAAGTTTAAACTTCATGCGTTTATTGTAGCAATAGCCTAAAGAGGGCGCAATGCTGCCGTAAAATTAGAGTTAGCATTGACAAAATGTTGTAAATTTGTTTAAATAGCTTGTTGGGCATTCCAACGAGATTAACTGCTTCTGGTGTGTTTATGTCATTCGTTTTTGGTGATTTGCTGTACCTCGTGACCGTGTTCGTGAATCTGTTCTTCGTCTATTGGTACTCGACCAAGCTTTTCGGTTCAGCTCGGGTCAACAACGAGGCCGTCATCGAGAGCTTGACGGAATTGCTCAAACAAGGGCGCTTCGATCGGGCGATCACGTTTTGCGAGCGTGTCCCGGCCAGTATCTTCATGCTCTACTGTAAGGAGTTGGTCGAGCTTTTGCGGGCTCGACGGTTTCTTGACTTGGAACTACTGTCGATGGGGGCCACGCAAGCACGTCTTCGTGACGCGGTAGTCAGAATGGAACTCCGCCATGGCCGTCCTTGGAGATACCTTGTTCAATACGGGTTGATTCTGATCCTGATCATTTCGACCTTCTTCATTGGCCTCAACGAAGGTCGTCTCGTTTGGCCTCGAGCATTGGCTACTTTCGGGCATGTCGTCTTGATCGGGTGGTTCCTGTTCGTCTGGTACGGAGCGAGACGTTCGCTGCGTCAGACGCCCGTGTCGGTGCAGAAGTTGCTGACGATCATGATTGCGTTCAAGAAGCCACTCGAATAACGCCACAGTGCGTTCTGCTCCCCACACCAGCAAAGGTCGTGGGGGCATTTTTTATTCAGTAAAATTATTTTTGTAACATCGAAATTTTCCACAAATAATTAAAAATACTTTTCATGCTATCAGCGATTATTTTGTGAGTGATCGCCACCACGAAAGGATATTGTCCGGAAAAATGTACTACTGAATCGTCCATGATCCAAAGCGCTGATTTGAATTCGATTCCAGCTGGTAATTCTTTAATAGTAATATCTTGTTGTTTGAGTTTCTGCGCACGAACTTGCTTGAAGCCTCCGAACGGAACCAAAGTAAAGGTTTTTACTTGTTTCTTTTTCTTTAAAGAATAAACAATGTCGCTGAATTCATCTGAATATATTTTATTATAGTTGCCAATGCCAGGGTGGTCAATGGTGTAAATAGTGGCGCCTTTTTTTATTTTAATTAAAGATTTTTCGATAAATTTTTTAATGCTAGATTTGGTGTCGTAAGTTTCAGCAAAAGGGAAGTGATGCTCAGTGTGGTAGAGCGCAGTCAAAAGTTCGTTGAGATTGTCAGCAATTTTAATTTTATTTTCTAACCCATAACGTATTGTTTTTGGTGATTCGATCCAGTATTGAGTAATGCCATGATGCTGATTTGTGGAAAGATAATTTTCTTTTTGCAGTTTAGCTAAAACGCTAATGACGGTTGTTCGTGGTAGGTCAGTTTTTTTGGCGATGGTGGAGGCAGGGGCTTCGCCCAGTTGCGTCAACGCTAAATAAACTTTAATTTCATTATCCTTAAAGCCAAGATCCTTGAGATTGTTTTTAATATCACTATCCATATAATTGTTGTCGAAAAAAATCGACAGTTATCTGCTAAAATCGTAGCTTAATTTAGCCAAAGCGTCAAGACTTTACGTCGAGAATTTAGTTTTAACGAACGGGAGTAATTATTTGAATCATAATGTAATTGTGATCGTTGACAATTAACACTGGAGGCCATCATGATCGAGCAAGATATCGCGAGCCTACTGACGCCGAAAGAACTTGAGAAAGCGTTAGCGTTGGATACTCAAATGGTTGCCATGATGAAAGAACTTACTGAGGCCTTGGAAAAGACACGGAAGCTTCCCCAAGAATATAAGAAGTTGCAAGCTGCGCAGAGAAATGTCTTAGCCCGGGCGTATGAGCAACAAGAGACGGATAGAGCGCAATGTTCGGCTCGTGGAGAATGTCATCGTAAGATCAATAATCCTCAAGCAACAGATGGGAATAGACTGGCTTGTTCTTCCGCCTGCCAATTTCTGAACCACGAAATCGTCGGTTGGGAATGGGAGGAAGACTGGACTGGTACGGACTATCACATGCCGGTCTGGGGTTATCTTTGCCGGCGCGAGGAACGATTAAAAAAAACGTGACTAGGGGGCTATCATGCTTACCAAAGAAATCAAAAAGTTGCTAACACCAGAAGAACTGGTAAAAGTAGTTGACTTAGAAAAAGAGTTGGAGCCTCTTTATGAAAAGCTGCGTACCGCTCGTGAGGTTGTTCGAGTGTTTCCGGATCGCATCGATAAGCTCCAAAAGAGAGAACACGTAGTTTTGGCAAGAGCTTACAAGGAATGTGAGAGACTGCGTCAGGTCGCGATAAGCAAGGGTAAATGTCCTCGTTGGATTAGGACCCCAAAACGAGAAGATGGACAGGAATATAAATGTCCGACAGGTTGTCCGTTTTTCGTGAAAGAAGAGACTGGTGAGTATGTGGAAGTTGCTGGTTGGGGCTGTGGGGAATATGAGATGCCTGTGTATCGGTATTATTGCAAACGAGAGGAGGTGCGAAAATGAAACCGCTTTACGTTTATCCCGGAAGTTTTTGCCCACCGACTCGTGGTCACTTGGAAGTTGTGCGGCAAGCCGCAGAAATGTTCGAGCAGGTCATTGTGCTGTGCTCGACCAACGAAGAAAAAGATTCACGTTGGTTCACGGAACAAGAATGCGTCGAACTCTGGCAGACCTACGCTTTGCCAGCGAACGTTAAGGTCCTGACTCTGGCGCAATTGCTGGAATTGAATCCTGATCTTTCGTCCATCATCATGATTCGTGGCATCCGTGACGAATCTGATTTGGACTACGAGAAGACCGTGGTGCTTGCCAACTTCAAACAGTTCGGCATGAACAAGTTCCTCTACTTGGTTACGTCTCAGGAGTTTTGCAACATTTCTTCCTCGGCAGCGCGGAAGGCGGCGCAGACACAAGATCTGCAAGCGCTGAGCGAGCTGGTTTCGTCTGGGGTGGCTACTCGATTAATGGAGAAAGTGCAAGCACTCACCTAAAAAGGAGAAGAATATGCGTATATACAGCTTTGGTGCTTTGGATGGCTTCCCGAATGCGCTTGAAGCACCGGCATTTTTGATCGAAGACAAGGGAACGCGCATCTTGGTCGATGTTCCGGCCAACATTCAGTTGTACTTGCACGAGATCGGACTCTCGGTCATGGATCTTGATGCCATCGTCATCACGCACTTGCACAATGACCACATTGGCGGGTTGGTGGATTTGATCCAGTTGCGCACTATCTGCTTGAACAACGAAGATTTGATGCGTGATGCTGGTTACTTTACTACTATTTCAACTCGAGTTTTGCCGATTCATGTTGGCGGGTATATTGCTAATCAAGATTATTGGCGTGATGTTATTTGCAAGCAGTTAGACTTCAACTGTCCAAAGAAAGGGGAACACTGGTCAAAGTATGTTGAACGTCTTAGTGCTGGTCTCGGTGGCGGTTCATTCTTGATCGAAAATACAGAGGTTTGTTGGCGTGAAACAACTCATAGCACTGCTTGCATCGGCGTTAAGGTTGGTGGAGTTGCCATCAGTGGTGACGGACCATGTGCCGGCGATCATCTGGTGTGGCTGATGCAAGGAACCAGCCTCGTTTTCCACGAAGCAGGTTATGCAGGTTCGCACACTAAGTTTGCTGATTTACCCGAGATCATGAAACGCTGTCCTTCCGTTCAGTTCTATCATCTGCCATTTCCGGCTAAGGAATTTGCGCTTGCTTGCGGATATCCTATCGCTGAAAAGCGGTGGTACGATGTTCCATAATGTCAAAATCCCCACACCTTCGCATAGGTTGTGGGGACTTTTATTGACAAAATTAATTTAATATGATATATTTTCTTGTCCTAAGTTGGACGTTTCATAACCCTGGAGAAGACCATGAAGATCGGACGGCTGCTCGAAAAATTCGAGAACTGGCTCTGGACCATGTGGTTCTTCCTGACCGTGGGCATGTGCTTCAGCTACGAGAACGGTGGGCACATGATCTTCTGGTTCGTGGCCCTGGGGGTCCGTGGCATCATCGCCTGGGTCGTGAGCGACCGCCAGAAGCTGCGGTTGCTGAAGGACCCGGAGGGTGGCTTCAAGATGACGTCCACCAGCAGTGATATCGATCTGCAGGAGATCACTCGGGGCAAGCAAGCCATCCCTGGCTTTTGCTCTCGTGTCATGGATCTGTCGATCCACCAGTCCATCGACTGGCGCCACACGCTCCTGTATCGACTCGGTGTGGTCAGCTTCGTCCTTGGTTGCGGGATCTTCAGCGCAGCCCTCTTCTTCGACCTCTCCGGTTACGGGGTGAAGCGGCTCGACCGGGCTACAAAAACGGTTGATTCCGTGACGGTGGTCAGCTTCGTGGGTTGGGACAAGGCAGTACTCGATCCGTCGCCCTTCAATAACGAAAACTACTACACGTTCGATTCCTCGGAGGGTGCGCAGTACAAACTGCGTTACTCGCTCAAGTTGGCCGTGGACGAGGCCTCGTTCATTGCCTTCGCGCAGAAGAACACCATGTGGAACGTTTTCGGAGGGAGCTTCTTCTCGCTGAAGAACTTGCTCGATTGCAAGCACGACGAGCTCAAGGCGAGCCTGGACAGCGTGTTCAAAGAAAATCCGGCGCGGACCATCGACGCGTTCGAGAAGAACCTGCGTCTTGGGATCAGCAACTTCCTCGCGGCTAACCAGATCAACCCCGCTCTTGCTGTGCGCGACCTGGAGGTCCACATCAACTCGGCGACGCTGAGCATCGTGCCCGATCGCTGAACCTGCGCCCCCCGTACTCACATGTAGTATGGGGGAGCTTTTTTTATTAAATATTTTTTACATAACTTATCCCAAACAACTCCCGCGCCTTCTCTGTCTGCCATTGCTTAATAGCAGGAATTCGCAAGACTGCAAAGAAAGATCCTTTTTCAATTTCTGATGAATGAATTGGCAGAAATGTTTTTAAATCAAGCAGACAAATTAAATCTGGAATGTGCGCAATCAAATTGGAATCTTGTTGGAGTGCTAAAATCTCATTTTTAATAATCAAATCCATAATCCCTTGCGGAGTGCGGAGAGTCACAATTGTTTTTAGAAAATCTTCATCTTTATTTTTAAAAACAGAAGTTACTTTGGCTGTTGTAATTAATTCCGCGCGACAAATCTGTTTCAAGTCTTGCAAAATTTGTGTTAGGTTAAGAGATTTCAGAGCTGTGCCGATTTCAATGCTCCTAGACAAAGAATTGAGCGACGCAATCGCTTTTATTTTGTGGATCGGTTTGCCATGACTGAAAATCAAAATTGTTTTTTCTGGAGTTTCGAGTGCCTTTGCCCTGGCAATCTTTTCGATTTCCCCGCGCTTCTCGAAGAGCGGGGTTTGTTTCTCATCGATGACAAATGTTTCGCCAGTTAAAGAAACAAGAACCACTGGTAAGATTGTTTCGTCTGCCAAGAAAAAAGTATCATGGGTCATTTCTGGCACAGCGCGACCGCCAGCAGTGTCTGCATCTAAAACGGGCAAATTTAATTTACTGGCTAATTCAAAAATAATATTTTCAATTCCAATTTCGCCAGGAATGAGAGCATTAATATTTCGGCCAAGCAATTCTTGCATTGTTTTTAATCCGGCAATTAGAGCCTGATCAAAATTTAAGTTGTGCGTGTTATCTGCACTGCCAATACCAGAAATCGCGCAGACCAGATCATCATCACATAAATCATTGGTAGAAATTAGATGTAAAGAATTATTTTTATTCAATTCTTTTAATTTTTGATGTTTGGATTCAAATGGAAAACCACCACCGGTTGCCAGCAAGGTCGAGCCTAAAGCTAAAGAATGTAGATCTTGTTTTGTTAATTCCATATGGACAGATGATATTTAAATTGTTATGTTTGGGGAACAGGTAGGGCGCAGATACGAGCTTGAGTGAGTCAAGCGAGTATTTGGTTGGCGCCCTACCTGTTTTTCTTTTCGCCTAGACTAGCTAGATGAAAAGGTGGTAGCAGAGGTTTTCGAGTTCGGTGAAAAGAACTTGGTAGCAGTCGTGCGCGGCCTTGAGATTTTGCGGGTTGGCCCGCAAGGCCTTGAGCCGATCTTTGCGGTCGTTCTTGCTGGCCGTGTTGGCCTCATTCCTCATGGCAACAGTCTGTTGCATGATGAAGCTGAGAGCCGCACGACATTCTGCCTTGTGGTAGAGGTAATTCACTCCATCCACGAAGAGCAGACATTCGGACGGATTTGGTACTTTCGTCGAGGTCAGCGCCTCGGCGCGTTGGCTCAGGTACTCATCGAAGTTCAGCTCTGAACAGCATTCCTCGAGCTTCAGGTTCGTGTGCCCGAGTTGGCCCATGGGCGAGAGGATCGGCAGAAAGGCGATCGCACCTTGGACACCTTGGTTCACGCCAGGCTGTCCGTAGCAGTGCGAGGTCATGAGCTCATCGAAGGCCGCGTAAGCATGCCAGCGTTCGCTGTACTTTTCGCAGCGTTCGTCTTTTTCCGACGCTTCGGTGTAGTGGTGGAAGGGTTCCACCACCAAGTAGCAGCTGTTCTGCGGAATGCGACCGAGTTCGCGCAGCATGTTGGCCCAAGCACCGCTGAAGCTGAAGAGCACCTGGAACTGGGCATTCAGATCGCCACCGAAGGGCATGATCTTGTGCCGACGCAGGAAGCCAAAGACTTCATTCGTCTGCCAGAAACGATCGCTGTACTCTTTCACTGGCAGATCGTCAAAGTGTGTGGCCTTGACTGGCGTCGAAATCCCGAAGAGCGCAGTCAGTTTCGCGAAGTGTTCCGAGTGACGCGTGCCTTCGCTTCGTAGAAGTTGCGCAAGTTCGTCCGATGTGAGTTTCGGATTGGAACATTCTTGCGCCAGTTCTACGAAGAGACTGTCTTCGATGATGTTGACGTACTGATCCGCGCAAACGAGTGGCAGGGAAGCATCGAAGATCTGCATCATGTTGGGCAGTGCGGAGAGAACCAGTTGGAGTCCGGCAGGGGAAAGTGGCTTGGCTTTCCAGCTGTTTTTGTCCGCAGCTGTGAGCAAGCACGAACCACCAGAGGAGATGATCGGCGTGCCCATCTTCTTGGCGTCGCGCAGACGTTGCAGAAGATCACGCGAGAACCGGACGACTTTGAACGCACCAGGTCCGATGAGCTGAATCAGTTCTTCAGCTTCTTCGGAGCGAAGATCGTCGAACGTGTAGCCACCACGTTCCAGTCCCATCCAGCGTTCTGCCTGCATCTTGGCAGGAAGTTTACTCTGGGACAGGGCAAGGAAAGGATCCAGCACTTTGTTCTTGAATTCTCGGACTGCGGTTAGCATCAGGGGCCTCCTTTCGAGGTTTACCCCGTACCCGAGCGTAGCGAGTGGTACGGGGTGGAGTAAAAAACACGACCCATTATTTTTGGGTCGTGTATATTAAGGAAGTTTATTCTTCAATAATTATCAATTCATTAACACGCATAACCCAAAAATGTTAGAACGCCATGTTCTAAAGCTGTGTCGGTACATTTTTGAATTAAGCTTAATCATAATTTCATTATATCTCTAACGTATAATCTATTTGGTATTGTGTCAAACGAGATGTGTATAGGTCTGTTTATTGTTTAAAATTACAGAAAATTGTTGGGAGTGTTTCCGTATCGATTTGCGAGGAGGTTCGGTTGGGGGCTCCATCGGTTTGCGAGGAGCACCTTTGTTAAAAAAGCGACGTGGCAATCTCTTAATCAACTCTAAATAATACAAATCTTTCATACCACTCCTCAGAAAGATCTTTCCATTTTGGATTCATTGAATTGATTAAATCGATCTTTTTTTGTCTAGATCCGGCCTTAATTTGTTTCTCTCTTTTCGCTGCATTTTCAATCCTATCAAATATTTCAAAATAAACTAATTTATCAACATTATATTTGGCTGTAAATGCGTTTAGGAAAAACTTTGTTTTGTGTTTCCAAACACGACCGACTAACTCAACGGTCGACCCAGTATAAAGAACTTTATTTGCTCTGTTCGTTAGAATATAGACAGCGCTACTGCTTTTATCCATAAGTATAAAAGGTATGTTTCCTCGGGATACGATTAAGAGATTGCTTCGTCGCTTTAATCGTTTACGTTGGCTCCTCGCAAATCGGATGGGTTACTTATTCAAAACCCAGAAAAAATAATTTAACACAGCGGCGAAACTTACCCAAAGAAAATAGGGGACAAGTAAGATTCCAGACCATTTATTAATTTTATAGAAAATTAAAATGTTCATGAGAATAACAACCCAGAGGAAAATAATTTCAAACAAAGCCATGGCTGGGCTTTGCAATCCAAAAAAGAAAATAGACCAGAAAATGTTTAAAACAAGTTGCGTGCCAAAAACAATGTAAGCTACATCCTTGTTTTTCATTTTACTTTTAATGATTGGTAACAAAGAAATACCCATTAACAAAAACAGTAAAGTCCAAACTGGTCCAAAAATCCAATTTGGTGGAGCGATGTTTGGTCGAATCAAAGTTGCGTACCAAGTTGAGATTTGTGTTGTGGTAAAAAGGGAACCGATGAGTCCCGCAATTTGCGGAATCGCTAAACAGAGAATCACTTGAAGAATTTTTTTGCGCATACTTTTATTTATATTTATGTTTTTATTATAACAAAAAAGAGACCAGATTTAAAGTTGATCTCTTTTTAATGTTGTTTATTCGAACATGTGTTGAATCTCTAATTGGGCTTCAAGTACGGCTTTATATGTTTCTGTGTCTTTTGCTTGCATTGCCGCATCACCAAAGGCATAGAGTGTATTACCCATTTCTTGAATCCAAGCTCTAAAATTTTCTTTAGAAAAATCATGGATTGTTCTATCGTAAACGTCTAATGAACTTGCATTTATAGGATACGATTTGCGATCTAGTGGAGAGACATACGAAAAATTTGTGATATCAGCTCTCCTTGGCTCGGCCTTGTCATATTCATCTTTTAACCTTCTGGCTATTCTTAATAAGTTTTCAACATAATCTAATGGGGTTTCAGCTCGTTCTGCGGTGCCGATCCAACATGATCTTGAATATTGAATTGGCCATTCTCTATCTGGACCATGGGTGGCTGTGAGTTTTTTGTATGAATGCTCACCAGCTTTTCTAGAAGAATCACTGAGTATACGTCTTTCTTCGTCGATACGTTCTTGTTCTGGAAGCTCTGAACTTGCACCAAGCGGTGGTCTTTGAACTTCAAATGGACTTGTCATAAATATTATCGTTTATTATTAAACTAAATTAATTATAGATGAAGGGTTCTAGAAATTCAAGGTGGTTTTTGTTAAATCATTTTTTTGATTAAATGTTTTCTGGCAAAGGCGATATATTGACAGAATAATTGTTTTTTGTTATGGTTCAAAGTTCGATTTAGGAGTTAGAACAACAACTTGGGGTGCTAAAATGGTTGCCGCGCTGGGTGTGGTCTTCGTGATTTTCTCCTTGTGCCTGCACGGACTTTACTTGCGGTACTATGTTCGAAAGGGGTACGGTAGATTCGAGATGGACAATGACCTGTTCATCTCTCTCTGGGCCTGGCACGTTAATGAAAGGCAACTCGAACAAGCAGCTCAATTCTGCTCCTCAATGCGTCTGAAGGCGGCGTTCCTCCCGAGCGTCTGTCTCGAATTGCTGCAGCTCGGCAATTCCGAAATCATGCCTGCAGTGTTGGAACGAAGTGAGGCTCGCTGTCAGGAGCTAGGGGCACAAGAGCCTTTCAGCCGGTTTTACTTCCTGTGTCTGTTGTTCGAGATGGCCGGGTGTGCGGCGTGTATTCACTTTACTGCTGCCAACCTGTTGGTCGTCAGTACGATCATCGTCTCGATGCTCGTGCAGCTTGCTTTCTTCGCGCTCGTTTTGAAGCTGGGCTTCAGCGCCCAAAGAGCGATCAGCTCCACTCCGTACTACGTCGAACAGTCGATTCGCCGGATCCAGATCCTCGATCTGGCCCCGCTGCCCAAGTGACCACGCTCCCCATATCCGACATCGGATGTGGGGAGAAATTTTTTGTAAGATGAAACTTGAAAAAACTTCTCGATTGTGCTAGTCTTATTTTACTGATATAATTTTCTCGATTATCAATGGGTCGGTACCAAAGCAGTCAAATGGGGCAGACTGTAAATCTGCTGGCTTTCGCCTTCGCAGGTGCGAATCCTGCCCGGCCCACCACAAACCATTCACTACGTTCAGGTTCGTGGTAAACCATATTGGAAAAACAGGAAGAGAAAAAAACGATCGAATTAGCGGTCGCTTTTTTATTTGAGTTTACACAATTTGTCATTTACGATAGGATGATATGACGGCTTTGTGCCGTTTTTGATCAATTACTAAAGAAAGCAGGTGCCACATGGACGAGATGTCAACTTGGGAACGGATCTTCCTCGACAAGGGACTATACTGGTGCCACGACGGCAACCTCGCGCATCCGCATGCCCTGCTCACTTCCGGCAAGCACAGCAGCGGCTTCTTCAACGGTAGCGGAGTCATCAGTGACCCGCAGCTTTGCGCGCGTGCGTGCCAAGAGCTCCTGACTTTGGTCGATCTGCCGCAGGGCGACTTCCAGGTTTTCGGATCAGCGCTCGGTGCAAGTACGCTCGCTTACGAGATGGCGCGTCAGATGGGGCAGAAGTGCGGTTTCACCGAACCCGTGGGCGAAGAACCCAACAAGGTGATGAAGCTCAAGCGTTTCTCCTTCGCGCCGGGGACACAGATTCTCGTTTGCGAAGACGTGATGACCACAGGCAAGACGACACTCCAGACCATCGCGGCTATCGAGGCTGCGGGTGGGGTAGTCATGCCGGACATCGCGGTGCTGGTCAATCGTTCGGGCATGAAGGACTTGAACGGTCGTCAGCTCGTGGCGCTCGTGGATCGTGAACTGCCGACCTGGGCGCCGGAAGTGTGCCCACTCTGTGCTGGTGGCTCGGAAGCCATTCGTCCCAAGGCCAACTGGGCCGCACTGACCAACCCGAAGTAGAAGGAGGTCTTTCATGGATCCGAACAAGCTGGAACTGAATGATCGTCTGATCGTCGCAGCTGACTTCAAGTGCGAACCAGGCGAAGGCGCCAAGGAACTCGAAGCGAAGCTGCTGGCTCTCATGGACAAACTCGAAGGCACTGGCGCCATCATCAAGGCCAACTCTGCCGTGCGGGCTCTGGGTCTTTTCCGCATGACCGAGCTCATGAATCAGCGCGGCGTGCGTCTGTTCGCTGACCTCAAGTTGGTGGACATCAAGGAAACCCTGGCCACGGACGGCAGTTTCCTGCGCGAGACCAAGCCGGCCATCGTGACGGTCATGGCCAATGCGGACGTGAGCGGTATGCGTGCGCTGCGTGAAGCCATGTCGCCCGAATCGTTCTTGCTCGCCGTGACCATCCTGACTTCGCTCGATGAAGTGCGTTGTCAGCGGATCTACGGTTGTGATCCGGTTGCTGGTGTGATGCGTTTCGCCTACATGGCGCTGGACGCTGGTGCGAACGGTCTCATCCTTTCGCCCAAGGAAGTGAAGTCGGTGCGCGAGTTCGCGGAGTTGAATCCGCTGCTTCTCGTCACCCCGGGGATACGCCCGGCATGGAGTCCGGTTCCGAAGGATGACCAGAAGCGGACGATGACCCCGCACGATGCCATCAACGCTGGTGCGCAGATGCTCGTGGTCGGTCGGCCGCTCCTGAATGCCCCCGACGTGCGCGCGGCGTATCTCCAGACGCTCAAGGAGATCGAGCAGGCGCTCATCGACACCTACATCCTCGGTTCCTGATCCATTCGTTCGAGTCTGCAGTGCATATTGCAGACTCGTTTTTTTTACTATGATTACCCTGATTACTACTATGATTATCATGATTAACAGCTCGATTTGATGTCAGACCCGCTTCGACCGTGAAGCGAGGCGAGCAAATCTACGAATAATTACAGACGATTTGCGAGGAGCACCTTTGTTAAAAAGCGACGAAGCAATCTCTTGATCATCGCGCGTAGCGTCATTGCGAGCGCGCTATGGGCAGCGCGAAGCAATCCCCCAAGTCGTAATGATCGTTAGCTTATTAATAAACATGTTTATTAGCAGAATAAAACAGTTGAGATATCGGGGATTGCTTCGACCTGTTTCACGGTCTCGCAATGACTATAGACTCGGGCCTCGCAAATCGGATAATTTTTTTGGTTACTTGTTACTGGTTACTGATGACTATTTATATGTGTATAACTTCCTCAAAAATCCTCTGAAATTTGCTAAAAAAATGTTATAATAATTGTTGAAAGTGTAATGAAATATTGTGGGTGCATTAATCCAGAAAAATTTTCGAATTTTAGCACTCCTGCTGATAGTAATTTTGCTCAGCGGTGTTTTTGTTGTGTGGCAATATGTTCGTGCTGACGGAGCGTGGACAGAAGATTCTCCAACAGGAATTTCGTCTGGATCTAGCTTGATTGATTTGTTGCCTCAAAATGATTTGGGGACACTTTTTATTGATACAAGCACGGCTGTAGAAAATTTTTCTATACAAAAATATGATGGTGTCTCTTGGACTAATATAACGAGTTCATTGGAAGGGCAAGGATATTATTATCTTTCTCCTTTGTTTAGTTGTGGAACAAATCTTTGTGCTGTTGCACCGGATGCTACAAACAGCACGGTGTTGCAATATAATGGAACAAATTGGAATACCCGATATGTATATCCCGTGTATGGGGTAAGGGCAGTCTCTTTTGGTTTAACTGATTTTATTAGTTTATCAAATGACTCATGGAGTGTTAAATATTCAGAATCACCTTGGATTTCTTGGACTACGGTTGCAGCACCAACTGGTGCGACATCAGGTGTCCAAAAGTTTGTTGAGTATAATGATAAACTCTATGCGGTGGGTTCAACTTTTGTAGCTGAATTTGATGGGGTGGATTGGGAGGTAATTAACACTTGGAGCTACAACTACATTGGCAAACCAGTTGTATATGGAAGTAATTTGTTTTTTGTTGTTGGTGGACCTGTAAGTTCTTCTGCTATTTGGAAATATGATGGAGCAGGTTTTGTTGATCTTGCAGTCCCTGTTGATCCGGCAGAAGACTCCAGTAATGCGAGGTTAACAGCTGATGCTAGTTATTTATATTTTAGTAATTATAATTCTTCAGGGATATCACGGGTGTGGCGCTATGCGGGGGTAGCATGGGAAGAAATTTCTGGTGCTGGTTGGCCGAGTGGAGCCTCTATTATTCCTGCTGCCTATGATAATAAACTATTTATGGCTGCAGCTTCTGGCTCTACGACGCCTCAAGTGTGGTTTTATGAAGAAGCTACGCCCGCACCAACTGCACCCTCAGATGTTGCAGCTTATTATGCTGGGGATAATTATATCGAAGTAACTTGGACGGATAATTCTGACAATGAAGATGGTTTTAGAGTTGAACGTCAAACAAATGATGGTGCTTGGGATGAACTAACGGAAACCAGTGCGAATGCTACAAGTTATGTTGATAAAACTGGTGAAATAAATAAAAAATACATTTATCGAGTAACTGCTTTTCTCGGTGAAACGGATTCTTCGACCGTGGAAGCAACTGCAGTTTATACTCGTCCATTAGCACCAACAGGGCTAACTGTCACGGCAACCTCAAGCACAGAAAAAGAAATCGCCTGGACTGACAATGCTGAGTATGAAAGCAGTTATGTCGTTTGGAGACGTTACGATAGTGTTTGGACATTATTAGACACCTTGGACCCAGATACTACGAGTTATACCGATTCAACGTTTGAAGAAGGCGAGACATATCTTTATCGTGTCTATGCTATCAATGGTTCCAAAAAGTCTGATGGAGTTGATGTCGAGAGCAGTAATGGTGAAACAGCAATTCACCTTTTTGATAATCTGGCGGGTTTGGATTGGAATAAGGATTGGGATTGGACTTGGATTGGTGGCAAATCACGTGAGTTATTAATTGATTCTCGTGGCGGTAAGCATGCATTTTTATATGTTACTGATGATACTGATTTATATTTAAATTATTTGAATTATTATTATCAAGCACCAGGGGATGATAGTTGGGGTAAACAAACTTTAGATTTGAATAGTGGGGACGCTTTAGCCATTACAAAATTCGAAGTACAAATAGTTGATGGGCAACTTGTCTTGATGTTCTTGGAAGATCCAAACTTTAATCCTTGGGGTAGTAACACTGGTGGTGGATCATTGTCCATGGCTTCGCCTGATTCCACCGGAACTTGGATTTCGCAAGATATTGATTTAGGTGAGCCAGTTGATATCAGTGATTTTGATTATCAATATGGATTGGATGGTAATTTAAATGTTATTTATGCTATCTATGATTCATTTGAAGATCATTTCTATCATGTTGTTTCCGATGGTGATGTTTGGTCCGAGCCACTGTTAATTGCTGAAACTGCAAACATGGGTGGTTGTCAACAGCTGGGAGTGAATATGGATATACGAGCTGATGGTCATTTAATATTTTCTTATTCTGATTATAGTTGGACTAGCGCAGGCACCTATATTGGTGAATACAATGGTGCGGCTTGGTCTTTTGAGGATTTAGGAATTCCACGGCAGGAGGGGCCTAGGGGGCGTGGTGGCCTTTTGTTAAATGATACGACCAATGATGCTTATCATTATGTTTTTATATCTGGCGAGAGTGTTCAACACATGATTAAAAACGCAGCTTCTGGTTGGGTCTGGGGCTTTGTGTCTATTGACCTGGATACAGCGCATTCTTTGCATGACGTGATAATTACAAGCGATGGACGTTTGTCTGCTATATACGAGCAAACAACCATGAATCAGTTGACTTATCTTCAATGGACTCTTGGCGGTGGCTGGGCAGACCCCGTAACAATAGGATCTGGACACACTTCTTATGTTTCAGAATTGGGAACTATCGAAGATGATATTTACGTTTTTACTGATGGATCTAGCTACCACCCAGTTTATTATTTGGAGTCTGAAGATTTTGAGACAGCACATAATATAGTGGATTCAAATTCTACATATGCAGTTTCTTTGGGGGGTGTTTCTTACGGAACCGACAATATAAAATACCTAGCTTATTGGGCTTCACACCGAGAGTATACTGGTGGGGATATACGAGATTTGCATTTAGTTACCGATGACGATGGAGTCATAACTGATGATATTATTTTTGATAGTACTTTTGCTTCAGATATCATTAATTTTTATCACACAAAATACCCGAAAGTGGTTGAGCGGTGTGCTGATGGTTCGTATACTGATAATGTTAATGTGTTTGTGGGAGATGCTAATGTCGGAAACGGAAGAGTTTATTATTATAAATATACTGGTTCGGGTGAGGCAACGGAATCAATCCCCGTTTCTGAAGCTTCTTGGGGTGAATACATGGACTATGATGTTAAATTAGGTCTTGATTGTAATCCAGTTGTGGTTTGGGGCAATGGCAGTAAACAATTAAAGATCAGTCAGTATGATGGTACGAGTTGGACTAGCCATGTTATATATACGGCTAGTGATTATATTCTAGGCGTCGCTTTGGCAATAGATAGTTTGGGGCATTACCATGTAGCTTTCAGCGAGTCTGTTGGCAGTTCAGAGTATACTGGTACATTGAAGTATATTGAGGGTACTACCTTAACTACCTGGGGCGATAGATCTACGGCCGAAGTAAGTCCAGGCTCACATAGCCTCGAAGAAAATGTCAGCATTGTGGTGGATTCAAATCAAGAGCCTTTTATTAAACATGGAGCTAATATTTATTATCATAGCGCCAGCGGTCCCAGTCCTTGGAATTCAACAGTAGATCCGACAGCCTCGACTTATGATCTTATTTCAATAGAGGACGATACTATCTTTACTTTTGATACAGATGAGATTGGAGTTTATGCAGAAGGCTCTTGGCAAGTAGTTCCATTTGAAGGAGCCGCGAATATCGCTTCTGCAGATGTAAGCGCAACAGGAGAAATAATGTCATCATTATATAGCACCGCAGCAAATTTAGTTCAACTATCTGTAAAATCTCCTTTGCCAGCCGCGCCAACTGGTTGTTCAGTTGAAAATATTACTTCTTCTTCAATGGATGTTGTTTGGACAGATAATTCTTATAATGAAGAGTCTTTCTATCTTGGAGTAAAACAAGACGAGGGTAGCTGGGTTGAATCGCCCCCCTTTGTACCTGGAGTGGAAGAGACAACTATTGGCGACCTGGCGGATCTTGGTAGTTTATATTATTTTAGAGTAAAAGCCACTAATTCCGCTGGTGATTCGAGTTATTGTTATACTGAAGCAGCGCAGTTAGTTACCGCGGTACCGGGGATTCCAATGATAACTGCGCCGGCTGATTTAGGCACTGACATTTCGTTAACACCGACATTTACTTTCTCCTCAGATTTTTCCGATAGTGAAGGCGAAGGCATGTACTTCCAGTTGCAAATTTCTGATCATATTTATTTTGAGACAACCATGTTAACTTTTGATCAGCGTATTGATGCCACTGGTTGGTCGCAGAGTGCGCCGTATGATTCTTTAGAAGAAGTTACGTTCGAATTACCGGAAAAGTATAAACTTTCACCGAACGAAACATATTATTGGCATGTACGGGCAGTTTCAGAAAGTGGAGTTTATTCTGAATATCAGATGTCTTATCTTTCTTTTACTGTGATCAGCTCTTCTATTATTCAAAATGATAATCAGGGTTTGGTCAACACCATGTACGGATATGATTTTATAATGAATGTCGGGAATGCTTCAAGCACTTGGCCGAAAGATGGGCGTGTGAAAATCCCTGCTACGGTGAGTTTTGCCGCGCCGATAGAAAACGACATATCCGCGACTCAAATTTCAAAAATAATTCCTTATAATTATGGTGTGAGTGATGAGGGCTATTTAGATTTTGTAATATTGTATGATAGTCCACTGGTAGCGCAGGTGGTTAATAATATGGATGGAGCGTTAATGACTGGCGTGGTATTGGCTGAAACATGTAATGATGTTGTTATTGGTGATGTTGATGGTAATAATTGGGCTGATATTGTTCAGATTGGAGCAGTTGGTAATAATAATATATCGTTTCAATCTAGTGGCGCTGCTTTAGAACTGACGGAGTTTTTAGCAGATTCTGCCTACGATTTAAGTCGGGCTGCGCTGGGCGATGTTGATCGCGACGGTGATTTGGATCTTTTCGTCGCGCCAAGTTCTTCGGAAGACGCTCCGCTGTTATATTTAAACGATGGCGCAGGTGTGTTTACTGTTTCAGCAGAAGATGCCTGGGATCAAGGAAAGCAAATTGCTGATGTGGAAATTGCCGACATGAATAATGATACTTGGCCTGATATTATAGTATTCAATGAATATTCTGCGAATGAATCGTATATTTATTACAACTCTCGTGGAACAGGCTGGGTTGAATTATCATTTAGCGCCACTTCATATTCCGGTGCTGCAGCTAATTTAGAGATAAACGTTGCTGATATTGATGATGATGGTGATTTAGATGTTGTTGCGCCGGGCGGAGTTGTTTTTAATGACGGAGACTCAATGGTTGTCCCCGGTTCTTTTATCCTAGATGGGGCCATCGATTGCGATTCAGGTGTGTCTTTGGGGGACTTGGATTCTGATGGAGATTATGACCTTCTTTGTTCTGATGCTACCAGTGGCTGGAAGATTAATGATGGTTGGGGTAATTTTGGTGCTTTAAATGAGTATTTTGCTGGTGGGATTTTTGTTTCTGCTGATATTACTGGTGATGGCGCAGTAGAGGTTATTGGTGGAGTTTCAGATCTTCTAACTTATGAAAATACCGGCTCAGTCCATTGGTCATCAAGCGCTCAAGAATATACAACTCTCGCCGGTGCGGATTTTGATAATGATGATGATACTGATTTGTTGGTGGTTGATGAAATCTCACAGGAATTGATTTTGCGAATTAATGATGGTTCACAAAGTTACGTCGACGTGGTAATTGACACCGGAAAAGAATATAATTTCGGTTCAAGCGCTGATTTTAATAATGATGGGTTAAAAGATTTTATTCTTAGAACTGGGATAGAAGATGATCCAGAATCACCCACGATTTATTTCAACAATGGTGATTCAAGTTTTGATTTAGAATTTTTGTTTGAGGTCGATGCAAAATTTGATGTATTGACTGCAGATATGAACAGCGATGGCAATGCAGATCTTGTGTTTTCTTTTGATAATGATTTAGCACCGCGTTTATTCTTGGGCGATGGCACAGGTGATTTTGATGAGGCCGAAGATTCTTTGGGTGTAGCGGGGCTAGAGGATAGTATTGCTAAATTTGATTTGGGTGATGTTGATAATGACGGAGACATTGACGTTGTTTTCTTGGTAGATGAAGAGGGAAATGATCACTTTCAAGTTTTCTTGAATTCCGGTGACGGACTTGTCTATGAAGAATCTGAGGTTGCTCCGCCAGCGCAGGGTGGGGGGACAGATAGCCTTTATTTAAATGATATTGATAATGACAGTGACTTAGATATTATTATTTCTAATTACATTATCCTCAACGATGGTAGTGGTGATTTTAATGGCAGTACGTATTTGTCTGCTGGTATTAATGTCACTTCTATTGTTACGGCAGACATTGATAATAATGGTTTTATTGACATCATTTATGATAGAAGTAACAGTAATCCCAAAAGAATTTTACGTAACTATGGTAATTTGAATTTTGTAGCTGATACAACTTTTTATACTGACGTTGATCTTGATGAGATCGATACAAGATCAGTGTTTAACCCAATAGATTATGATGATGATGGCGACGTTGATATTTTTGCACAGAAAGCAATGATGGGAGCTGATAGTGAAAATTACTTATTTGAACAGCAACAAACTTTTGCCCTTGAGGCTGCTGATAATTGGGAGCGCACTGTCACTCCGGAATTTATTTCAGAGACAGTAAGTACTCTCGAAGAATCAGATCAAACAATTAAATCTGTTACCTTGGATGTTGCCGATTTCCAACCCGAAGGAACCAATATTGATTATTATGTTTCTGCTAGTAGTGAGTTGAATGCTGAAGATATCTCGTTGCCTGATTTCAATTATGATTTATATGGCATTAGTACTTATAGCACCGGGTGGAGTGATTATTATTTTATGACCGGGGCAGACGGATCAGCTGTTATGTATTTACCGGGAGATGAAATAACCTTGGATTTATCAAACCATGATTTGGGTGTGGATTTTTATACAGGGTTATATTTGGGCGAGACACCAGATGTGCCGGGACATGAAATGAATTTCCTCGAATTTGGCGAGAATGGGGCTGCTTATCATCAAATATGTGATGGGCCTGATGATTGTACTTGGACGCAGATTTGTCTTGATGAAGAAGATGTTCCCTTGGTTGAAGAAAATTTGAAGACCTATGCGGTGCTTGATGCTGGCGGAGGTGCGCAACTTGTTGATGTTAAAGGGGAAAACGGAAAGTCATTATTTGTTTCAATTGCCGCAGATTATACTGTAACTTGTTCATTAGACCCTTTAAGTGGGGATCCTGCTGACTTAGATATAAATGATTTGAGTATCGTTAATGGTCCCCCAAATGGTACTTGGTTTGTCTCCGTTGGTGATGGTGGAAAACTTCTAGCTCAGTTGCTTTCTGGGCCGGGTGTTGTGATTGACGAAATAGAGCGTGATTACGGTAACATGGATTTGTATTCAATTGTTGGTGGCTATGATGACGATGGTTTATTTTGGTATGTAACCGGGGCCAATGGGACTTTAATTTTTGATGACGAAGAGGGAAATGACCAAACTTTTACTACAAATACTTCTAGTGCTATTCGAGATATTGTCCCTTATAGTGATGAGGGCGATCCGGAACGTGTTGGTATATACATCTTGGTTGGCGATAATGATTTAATTGAAATGGTTGCAGGCGAGCTAATAGTAGATCTTTCTAGTGATTTTGGTATTAATTGGTCTGGTACGAAAATAATAGATGATACCTTGCTTGGTATTGGTAATGATGGAGCAATTTACAAGTATGATCTATCGGGCTCTGGATCAACGGTTTGGGAGGGTCCTATTACGCCAGGTACTGCTTGGAATTTAGAAAGTCCTGGCTATGCTTTACAATGGAAAGCTGTTTTTAGTACTGAAGATGAAAGTTTAACACCAATTTTACGTTCGGCTGAATTAGCTTATTCAATAAACACAGCCACGACGGATGGTTGTACTACTTGTCATACCAATCCGCCGACAGCTCCGCTTGCTGGCGCCTCAAATGTTTTATCAACAACATCAATTCAATGGAATTTTTCTGACACAGCTGATAATGAAAATGGTTTTAAATTATATGATGACATGATGTTGCCGCTAAATGATTTTGCAACTGCAAATTTAAGTTATTCAGTTGAAGTTGGATTGCTTCCAAATACACAATATACAAGATACATCTCTGCCTACAATGGTGACGGGGAAAGTCCCAAGATCCAACTTGGTCCAGTTTATAGTTATGCTAATACACCAAGTATTTCTGATCTAGATGTCACTGGGAATACTTCGTGTGCTTTGTCAATGAACGAAAATAGTAATCCAAATACCACAAGATATGCGATTTATGAAGCCAGTATAGCTAAATGGGTGCAGTCTGATTATAAGTTGGGAACCAACAAGGTTTTTAAAACATATAGTGAGTGGTTGGCTGGAGGATCGGCAATTCCGATCACGGGACTCACGAATAATGCTAGATATGTATTTAAAGTTCAGGCGCAAAATGGTGATGATGTGGAAACAGATTTTTCAGAGAGTAAGGATATCATTATTTATCGACCAGTAGATGCTAATTTAATTTTGAGTAAGAAAGTTGGTGTCAATTTAGCCGTCCCTGTCGCTGGTGTCTATTTGGGCCAAGCGGTCTTTGCAGGCACGGACACAGCGCAAAAAATTAAAATTATTCCACTTCTACAGCGTTATGCAAATATTTATACGATCATTGCTGGGGCTATGTTATTCCTTTTCTTAATGTTGCTGGTTTTGAACGCACACCCTAAGGCAAAACATTTAAAGCACTTACATAAGATCTTGTTCACTGATTTTGTTGGTAATAATGGAGATCTTCTATTTGAATATCTTCACGGCAAGAAAGCCGCCAAACACGGTTTGATATACAGAAATCATCATCGTTTCTATAAATTAACAAACTTGGGTTTCATGGGCTTTTTATTTGGGCTTGTCATGAAGGTCGCAGTCGTTTGTATAACTGCTTTCCTTGTTTACAGCACAGTGCAAGTTCAAGCTTTCGAAAACCAAAGTGGAGTTGATGTTAAAGCCGGCGATAAATTAACTTATCAAGTGGAATATTTAAATAATGGTGGTCAAACAGCGCATGGAATTTTGGTAAACGAACCAATTCCAAGCGGCTCAACTTATGTTGCTGGTTCACTTACAAGCACTGGAAGCAAATGCGTATATGCTAATAATTTAATCACTTGTAATGTTGGCGAATTAGCAACTGATGCCAAGGGAGTTCTTGAGTTCCAGGCAACAGTAACAGGTTCAATTGGAAATACTATAATTAACATCGCCAGTGCCACATATACCGAAGGGACAGGAACGACGAATAGTAACAGCACAACAAATGCTATTGTGGGCGAGGTGGTAACCTGTGGTAGCGGCGAAATTTGTGAAGTTGTTCTTGGTTCTGGTTGGAATTATTTTAGAATGACGGTTTCATCAAAGGTTAGTTTTTCTCATAATAATGCGACGCATGCGGTTGAATTAACAAGTTCAACATTGGCTACTAAAAAAGGGAATTTGAGAATCACTAGCGATCCAGTTAACGTAAGTCTTGATGAAGATACAATCGTCGCAGTTGATAGCAATGGAAACACTTATAATGATTTGGAAGTTATGATTCAAACAGTAGAATCAGATACAGTCTCGATGGTGGGTATCCGCGAGATTGCAGAAGTAATTGGTCCTGTTTGCGGAGATAATGTTTGCAATGGTACGGAAACAGCAGCAACTTGCGCAAGTGATTGCCCAATTTTGGAAGTAGATTTTTGTGGAAACAATATGTGTGGTTCAACAGAATCCTGTTCAACCTGCGCTGGAGACTGTGGTGTTTGTCCTGTGCTTCCTGTTTGTGGAGATAATAGTTGCAATGGAAATGAAACTTGCAATTCATGCGCGGGAGATTGTGGAGTTTGTCCTTCACAACCAGTTTGTGGGGATAACAGTTGTAACGGAGTTGAAACTTGCAATTCTTGTGCTAGCGATTGCGGAGTTTGCACAATCGAAATTCCCGGTGGAGTCGTCGATGCTTGTGGTGATAATTTTGATAACGATAATGATGGGAAAATAGATTATCCAAATGATGTTGGGTGTGTAAGTTTAGACGATTGGGATGAAACTGATGAAATAGTAGTAATAGAAAAAGTCCCGGTAGAAATTATTGTCACTACTAATACAGAAGAAAAAGTAGCAGATGTTATTTCAATAATCGTGAGCGGATTAACGCAAAAAGATTTTACTGAAGTTAAAGCTAATGTTAAACAAATAATGAATGCCACAATTGATAATGTGGTTGTTCAAGAGGTCAATGATGTTGTTCAAGAGCCGGTTGCGATTGTCGCTACTGTCGCTTCTGTTGCTTCTGTTGCCACTGTTGGTGCCACTGGTGCGGCTGGGGTTGGACTCTTGACATACTTACAATTCTTATTCACTCAGCCGATCATGTTGCTCACCAAGAGAAAACGCCAGAATTGGGGTATCATTTATAACTCTATTACCAAACAGCCGCTTGATTTAGCGATTATTAGATTGTTTGAGGTTGGAACTAATCGTTTAGTTACAACTCGCGTGACCGATAGGCAAGGGCGATATCAATTCTTGGTTAAACCAGGTAAATATACTATCAAAGTTAGCAAAAAAGAATATAAATTCCCGAGTGAAGTTATCCCACAACTTATTGGTTTGCATATTGCTGGTGGTGCTTCAGCTCAGATCGACGAAAGTATTGTTGATGGTGAATACCAAAATCTTTACAACGGAGGAATTATTGAAATTAAACCCGAAGATAATGGTATTATCAACAGAGCCATTCCTGTTGATCCAGATAAAAAATTAGAAACAGACAAAGTTATATTTAGAAGAAGAATGTGGAATAAAATACAAACTTTATCAACAATACTGGGTCCAGTTTTGGCAATTATCTCGTTCATTGTTAATCCTCGTGGTTGGGTTGGTATCTTGATCATCCTCCAACTAATCATTTATGTGATATTTAGAAAATTGTCTGTGGCACACAAACCAATAACCTGGGGGAGTGTCAAAGACTTTTTCTCTGGTAAAGGACTTAAGAAAACGGTAGTTAGGGTTTTCGATACTAGATTTAATAAACTCTTGGACACTCAAATAACAGATAATCGTGGGAAATACGGATTCCTTGTAAGCAAAGGTGAATATTACTTAACTGGCGACAAAGAGGGTTATGAGGCGTATAAGAGTAGGGTTTATGATTTAACGCAAAAAGAAGCTGGATATTTGGCCGAAGAAATTAAGATGAGAAAAAGGGAAGTAAATAATCAAGTAAACAATCAAACAAATAATCAAGTTGAACCAGTACAGTCGAAACAGTTAGAACAACCTGTTGAAGTACCAACTGAATTTAATCCTGTACGTGTAAGTCGCGACTTACACGTACCAGTTGAGATGCCCATTTATCCGTCAGAAAAGCAGCATGAAGTCCCTTCGGAACCAGCTCACGAAATCTCAACACCAATGAAACAAGCTGTTCCACCACCAAATATACCCACGGTCCCATCTGGAACAAGACCAACAATCGATCAAATTAAGCATCAGCTCAATAATCCAGTAATACAGCAGCATGATTCATCGAAAGTTGAAGGTACGGAAAAAGAGGATTATTATGATATGGATGTATTGAATAAAGAATAGAGACTAGTAACTCGAGACCATGAACCACAGAATTTTTCTGGGTTCATGGCAAGCCAGTGACCAGTAATTTTGCTGTGTTGCTGGTTTTTGTGTCGTTAAAACTGGTTACTAGTTACTGGTGTCTGGTAACGAAGCTGCGTGTGTATAACTACCCCAAAATCCTCTGAAATTAGACCAAAAAATGCTATAATATAAACTAGAATATAGATAGAAAATTTGTGGGTGCATTAATCCAGAAAAATTTTCGAATTTTAGCGATTACACTGCTAATACTTTTAGCGAGTGGAATTTTTGTTGTCGTGAAGAATTTTTCAAAAGTAGAAGCTGTTTTAACAGATGGTGCCAATGCTGTGAACATGGTTGGCCAATATGACGATGACTTTGCCCTAGATTACACCAAGGGAACACGGTCTACGGAAAATACTAATAATTATGGAATAGATGATGTTCGTGATGTTGTTGTTGATGAAATAAATCATCAACTCTTTATGACTGATTATGGAAATAGGCGTGTTGTTGTTTATGACCTTGATATTGATAATGTACCTGTCGATTATATTCAGGATTTTGTCATCGGTCAGCCAGATTTCCAGTCAAACGAGCAAAATAATGGGCAGTTTGAGGCTCCTATTAGTGTTGAGGTTTCTTCTGATGGTCTTTATTTGTTTGTTGGGTGGACAGGCTCATTATGGGCATCTTCTGTCTTGGTATATTCATTGCCAATTACAGAAAACAATACTGCTGAACTTTACCATTTTAGTGATTTAGATGCACAGGCTTGCGACATAAATCATATAATTAGTCCTAATGATATAGAGTATGCGGAAACAGCTGGGAATAAATTTCTATTAGTCGCTGATGGAGAAACTAATAATCGCGTACTTATTTATGAGGTTTCTACTTTGAGTGATGGGTTGGATCCGGTTTATGTTTTGGGTCAACCTGGGATGGCTTCTTGTACTGGCGCCGTAAGCCAAACAAGATTAAACACTCCAACAGGAGTGGCGTATGATACAGGTGCAGATCCTGATTTATTGACGGATGATCGTATTTTTATTGCAGATGAGGAAAATAATAGAGTTATAATCCATGATTTATCTCTTGGAGCCTTAGTCTCTGGACGTTCGGCAGATTATGTATTGGGTCAGGGTGATTTTATTGGTATTACAGCTGGTTCTGAGTGGAACAAATTGAATCTTGGAGCTCCAAATGATTATTATCCCACGGGCATAGTTTTTGATAAGACAAATAATCGTTTGTTGTTGACTGATTGTAATAATCATAGAATTGTTTCCTATGATACGACAGTTATAGTGTCTGGAGCAACTGGAGAGACAGCTACGCCAGTTGCGGATGGATTTTCGTTTTGGGGTATTGGTGGCATGTATTACAACGAAACTCGTGATTATTTATATTTTAGTGAGAGTGGTCGCTTGAACGGTATAGAGCTTTCAACTTTTGTTTTTAATATTCATGAGTCTTATGGTCATATCATGAGTATAGAAGAAAAGATGGGGCTGCAAACCGGAGATGAGCAACCCAATGGGTCGCCCAACCCTTGGTCTTTTGATGACATTTCTTTTGTAACGGTTGATGAAGAAAATCACCGTTTGTTTGTTGGCGATGAATCTTTTGGGCCTAAGGTAATGGTTTTTAACTTAAATGCCCAGAATGAGCTGGAAGATTTTTCGGCAGATAACATTTTGGGCGCAGCAAGCTTACACTCTAAAAATTGGTATTTTGGTGATCCTGGGAATGCTCGATTAACTACAGGGGCAACAGCCAGAGATGCGGTTTATGATTCAACTTCCGGGTATCTTTATGTTGCAGATAAATATCGAATCATGGTTTTTAATACAGCGACGATTGATGACGGAGAAGCTGCTGAGTATGTTTTTGGTCAAGATGGATCGACCACAACTAACAATGCTCCTATTGCACCAGGAGTGGGCTGGTTTAGTGTTGCTGGGTTAGCTATAGATGAAGAAAACCAGCGTTTATTTGTGGCTGATGATTTATATAATCGCGTTCTCGTTTTTGATGTTTCCATGATTTCTAATTCTGAAGTTGCAGAAAATGTTTTGGGAGTGGCTAATGCGACAACTCCGAATGAAGCTTTCTGTACAAACGCCGCTACAGGTAATCCGGTCGCGTTGGCATATGATTCTGAGCTGGGAAATTTATTTGTGGCTGATGATTATTCGGGGTGTCCTAGGGTTATGGTTTTTAATGTTGATTATGTTTTTGATGGGAAGTTTGCATTAAAGGTTCTAGGTCAGTCTTCTTTAAGTGCGACAGGGGCAGCGACTCTTGATGCCAGTCATTTTACTCCCGCAGGATTAGATTATGATAGTAGCGGTTCTCGTTTATTTGTAACAGATCAAAATAATTCTCGTATTTTAGCTTTTGATTTAGTAGAGATTGACAACGGAGAGGCTGCGGTTAATGTTATTGGTCAGAGTTTATTTACTACTGATGTCGCTGGTCATGAGCAAGGACGGTTAACAGATCCAAATGATGTTAAATATGTTGCTAGTTCAAGACAAGTCGTTGTGGCTGATCAGGGTGGTTCGCGAGTAATGTTTTTTGATGCTGCTAACGCGGCTCCTGTTGCACCCTCAGATTTTGCTGTGGCAGATAGCACCGCGCAATCAGTCCAATTAACTTGGACTGATAATGCGACTGATGAAACTGGTTTTGAATTATATGTACGAGAATATGGCGCAGTAGATTGGACCGATGTTGATTTGGGCGTTGGCGTGGATCAAGAATCATATCCTGTTAGTGATTTAGAACCAAATACACATTATGAATTTCAGCTGATAGCTTATAATGAGAATGGTTATTCGGATAGTGTTACTACTGATGGTAGAACATCGGCGGTTATTCCGACTGTACCAACTATAATCGCACCGGACGATGCGGCCATTGACGTCAGCTTAAATCCAACTTTTGAATTTACTTCTGCGGTAGATCCTGATAGTTATGGAATAAATTATCGTATTGAGTTTTCTGAGGATGAGACTTTTGTGACTACTGATAAGTTTTATGACCAAAGAGAAAATACTTTAGGTTGGTCGCAAAAAAATGCTTATGGTAGCGGTGACACCGCGAGTTTTTCTTTACCCACGGCAGATTATTTTGCTGCAGGTCTGACGTATTATTGGCGCGTGCGCGCATATGTTCGCGGCCTGCCTTCAGATACATACAGCGAAGTCAGAAGTTTTACAGTTACAGACCCTTCACCAACAGATGCGGCAAACATTCCTTTCGAAGATACTTTTATCACTGATGCTGGTTTAGATCCATCAAGTTCAACGACAAACTTTAGTTCTGGCTCCATAGGACAAAGTGTAACTATAGGTACTTTTACGACTTTAAGTGTTTTTGACGCTGCTATGGCTAAGAGTTTTGATGCTGATGCTGATGGCGATTTGGATATAGTTCGCTATTATGCACTAGACGGGGCAACATCTTTGCAGATTATGATGAATGAGGGCGATGCTGACTTTCCACTTGGGTATACTAACTCAACCGGTTGCGAAGATTTGGCTGTGGGTGATGTTGATGCTGATGGGGACACAGATATTATAATCGTTTTTGGCGAAGGCTATGTTGTGGCTACTAATGATGGTTCTGGTGTGTTCAGTTTAGCAGCTGAAACAATTGCTGACTTTGGTGATTCTGTGGATATTGGTGATATTGATAAAGATGGTGATCTTGATTTTATTGTGGGTGATGGTCTTGGAGACGGAAATGAAAGTTCTATATATTTGAATGATGGAACAGGGACATTTTCTTTGTGGGAGGATAGTCCTTTGGTTGGAGTTTCTACTTCTACTCAAGATGTTGTTCTAGCAGATTTCAATGGAGATACTTATTTAGATTTTATTACTTTGAATGGAAGTGCTCTTAGTTATTTGTATTTAAATAATAAGAACTTAACCTTTACTGAAGTTGAACTTCCTTTTGAAGAATCTCCTGCGCAAAAGTATATGACCGTGCTTGATTTTGACAGTGATGGTGATTTAGATATTCAAGAATATAATTTATTTTATTTTAATGATGGGCTGGGAAATTTCACGGAAGATTCAAGCCAACAGCTACTGGGTACTACATATACTACTCATGGGCATGGTGATTTTGATGGCGATGGAGATGAAGATCTCTTGGCTTTTTCTGGGGGGGATGATTCTATTTATATTTACCCTAATAATGGGCTCGGTTATTTCGATCAGACGGGTGAAGCCGCTTATGCTTTTGGAATAGATACCATGGTTACGTCGAAGGTAGATGTTGGTGATTACAACGGCGATGGTGTGCTAGATTTCCACGTACCGTCTGGCCCGAATGCCATGTACGCCGTAAATACAACGAATATTTATTTTGAAGAAGAAACTTGGGAGTCAACATATTATGTGGCTGCTGTTTTTGATGCCAATAATGATGGTTATCAAGATCTTTGGCAGGTTGGTGGTGATGATAATTCACGAATTGTGTTGTTGAATCAGGGTGATGGTACTTACGGTGAACTTGCAGTTGAAGGCAGTGAGGCGATGAGGGGTACAGTATATAAAGCAGAAGCAGTGGATGTTGATAATGATGGCGACTTGGATATAGTCGAAGCAGTATATAATGGAAAAAATAATTATTTTTTAAATGATGGGCTGGGCAACTTAAGCTTGGTGCCTGATGGATTGGGTTTAGGTTCTTATCATACAGTTTACATGCGTACGGGCGATGTGGATAATGATGGTAATATCGATATCGTTTTCCTGAATAATGACGACCTGGTGGGCGATGAAAACTTTTTATATTATGAGATTTGGTATGGTGATGGGAATGGTGCTTTTAACCGAAACACGCCAACCCCGCTTGATGGTAGCACTGTTCATACTACTTCTTTTGATTCAGGTGATGTTAATGGAGACGGATATTTAGATTTTATTTTGCCTTTAGAGTCTGGAATAGATTCTACCGTCATGTATGTTTATGTTAATAATGGTACAGGGTTGTTTGATGGTTCAATTATCGAGGGTGATTATGAAAATGTTCACAATGCCACCCTTGGGGATTATGATAATGATGGTGATTTAGACATTTTTGCTGATGGTCAGTTTTTTGTAAATGATGGAACAGGAAGTTTCTCGGTGTCGTTTAATTTACCAGGTATTGGCATCGGTCCAGCGGAAAGTGTGGACATTGATAGTGATGGTGACCTCGACATAATCTTTATTACAGAGGGCGTTGATGACATGAGAAATTACATTTTACGTAATCAAGGAAACTGGTCTTTTGTAGAAGAACAAGGCATGTTTAGCGGCGAGGATCCAACGCGCATGGTTGCTTACGGTGATTATGATTCTGATGGTGATATGGATTTCTTTACCAAAAATGCTGAATATTACGGCATTAATTATCGTTACACTCAAAAACAAGTTTTCTCCACAGAAGTTGCCAGCACGGTTCAATCAGTCGTCGTTGCAACAACAGAAGATGATATTGTTTCGGCGACTCTGTCTGTTTATGGCTTGATTCCATCAGATACAAGCGTGAATTATTATTTGAGTACTGGAGCACAAGCAGCAGGACTTTGGGAAAATGTTTCCACAGCGCAGGAACCTAATTACAACGGATTTATTTGTTTTGTCGATCTAGAGGGTCCTGGGTGTATCGTTTATGGTGAGGCTGGGGAAGACCGGTTTTCCGATGATCTTAGCTCCTGGGTGAATTATACAGATCAATCTTGGGGAAATGTTGTTGACATAGAAACGCCGGTTGCAAACAAGCACCCAGGTTTGTTGTCATCTTCGGGTATATATTACTTTAATGATGACGGCATAGAAGAGGTTTGTACTAATTTAACACTTACGGGCTTAAACGATCTTGCGCTGGGGGAGGATTATAGTTATGCAGTTGGAGAAAATGGAGTAATTGTTTTACTTGAAAATAATTTCCCTGCTGAGCCAACTTGTTCAATTATTCCAGCTTTAACAACCGCCAATTTGAATGCTGTTTCTATTATTGAGGGCCATGTTTCTATCTATGGCGATGTAGATGAAGAAGGGCACATAACTTCAATTGGTTCTGATGATGGCGTAAATTTTACCAAAAGTGATTTGCCCGCTGGTGTTGATATGAACGATTTCTTATTTGATTATGATGGTGGTTTTGGTGTTTATGTCGGGGATAGCGGGGTAATTTGGAATCAATTGCTTGGTTTTTCACCGATTGATCTAGAAAGTGGTACAGACGAGAATTTATACTCTGTAAACTGTTTAGGCAGTAATTGTGTCATTACTGGTGCCAATAGTACTGTTCTTACCAGCGATGATGGCGGTCAAACAGTCACCTTGTATGATTTAGATTTAGGTGTGGATATTATAGATGGCGCCATTTTCGATAGTTCAACATATGGAACAGGTTATTTTGTTTTGACAGACGATAATGAAATATATTATTTGCCTTTAGGTTCTGGAGAAGATGACCCTTGGCAAGGGCCCATAGAAGTGGGTGGTGATGTAGGTTTGCCTGACGGAGAAATAAATGATTTGCAATGTTTTGACATTGACGAGGGATATCTTTGCCTTGCGGTTGGTCTTGATACTCTTGGTGTTTATTCGCAAAATTTGGATTCTTGGGTTGCGATTCCTGACTTGCCAGTAGACGATTTTCTTAAGTTTACTCTTCCTCTAATGATTTCTGATACAAAAATATATCAGGTTGGTGAGGGTTTTTCTTTTAGCGAAATTTGCACTAATTTAGCGCTTTCTGGTTTACGTCATGCATCTAGAAGTAATTCTGCGATTGGTTACGCTGTGGGTGAAGATGGTTTGCTAGTGATGATTGATACTTCTGGCCCTGGAGATCCAGTTTGTACTATAGTTGATCCATTAACTACATCAAATTTAAATTTTGTACAAAAAGTTGGTGATTATATTGTGGCTCTTGGTGATGTTGATGAAGACGGCGATATGTTGATTCTTATATCGGAAGATGAAGAGACTTTTGAAAAAATAGACATGTCAGGTTCTGACTTTGATCCAGTAGATCTGAATGACCTCAGCGCCGTAGAAGATTCTTTTATTGTGTATGTGGGAGGCAATGGAACCATTTTGCGTCAAACAGTTTCTGGGGATATTGGTGATCCTGATCTAATCCCTTCTAACACCACAGAAAATTTGACCGCTGTAAGTTGTGACGCTTCTGGCTATTGTATTGTTATAGGAGAAAACGGAACAGTTATAACTAGTGGAGATGGATTTGAAACAGTAACTAACCATAATTTAGGAACTTCAGCTGATATTTTGTCTGCAACTTTTTTCGAAGATGGAAGCTATGCAAATGGTTATGTTATTTTAACTGCGGATAATGAAGTTTATTATTTGCCAGTGGGCACAAGCATTGATTATTTTTGGGAAGGTCCAGTGACCCCAGGAAGTAAATGGACATTTGAAAATTCTGGAACATCTTTGTTGTGGAAGGTAGAATTAAATAGTGATGACGCTTCTGAAACACCAGTTTTATATGATGTTTCTTTAAGCTATTCAACATCAGAAAATATTGCTTGCACGGATTGCTTTAGATATCCGCCAACTGGGCCAAGCCGTTTGGAGCCAGATGTAGTATCATCAACTTCAATTCAATGGAATTTTGCTGATACTGCCAGCGATGAATATGGCTTTAGATTGTATGCCGAGACTCCAACGCTTATTAGCGATGTTGGTGCAGCTAATTTGTCGTATATAGTCGAGGCAGGTCTTAGTCCCAATACACGATATCAACGAAATGTAACTGCTTATAATGGCGATGGCGAAAGTAGCTCAGCAGAATTAGGACCAGTTTATACTTATGCTAATACGCCAAGCATTTCTGGTTTGGTGGTAACAGGAAATACCTCAGTCGCTTTATCTATTAACGAGAATAGCAATCCTAATATCACAAAATATGCAATTTATGAAACTAGTTTGGGCAAATGGCTACAATTAGACTATACATTAGGTACAAACAGAGTATTTAAAACATATAGCGAGTGGTTGGCTGGTGGTTCAAGTATCCCAATTGCAGGACTTACAAATAACGCCATGTATGATTTTAAGGTTCAGGCTCAAAATGGAGATGATGTGGAAACTGATTTCTCTGTAAGCCAAAGCATTGTTGTTTATAGACCGGTGAATGCTAATTTGGTTTTAAGTAAGAAGGTTGGTGTGAACTTAGCGATCCCAGTTGCTGGTGTTTATTTGGGACAAGCAGTCTTTGCCGGCACCGATACAGCGCAAAAAATTAAAATTATTCCGTTAATACAACGTTATACAAATATTTACACCATCATTGCCGGAATCATGGTTCTGTTGTTCTTGATGTTGCTTGTTTTAAACGCACACCCTAAAGCTAAACATTTAAAACATTTACATAAAATATTATTCACTGATTTCGTTGGTAATAATGGTGATCTTCTCTTTGAATATCTCCACGGAAAGAAGGCAGCCAAACATGGGTTGATATATAGAAACCACCATCGTTTTTATAAATTAACAAATTTGGGTTTCATGGGCTTTGTATTCGGCCTGTGCATGAAGGTCGTAGTGGTTTGTATAACTGCTTTCTTAGTTTACAGTACTGTACAAGTCCAAGCGTTCGAAAATCAAAGTGGTGTTGATGTTAAAGCCGGTGATAAATTAACTTACCAGGTTGAATATTTAAATAATGGTGGTCAAACAGCGCATGGTATTTTAGTGAATGAACCAATACCGAGTGGATCAACTTATGTAGCGGGTTCACTCACGAGCACGGGCAGCAAATGTGTCTACGCTAACAATCTAATTACTTGTAATATTGGTGAGTTAGCCTCTGATGCTAAAGGAGTTTTGGAATTCCAGGCTAATGTTACTGGATCGGTGGGTAATACAATCATCGACATTGCTAGTGTCACATACACCGAAGGTACTGGTACAACAAACAGTAATAGTACAACGAATGCAATTGTAGGCGAGGTGGAAACTTGTGGAAGTGGTGAAATTTGCGAAGTTATACTTGGTTCAGGTTGGAATTATTTTAGAATGGCTGTTACTGCTAAAGTTAGATTTTTGCATAATAATGCGACGCATGCAGTTGAATTAACGTCTTCAACATTGGCAACTAAGAAAGGAAGTGTGCGAGTCACTAGCGATCCAATCAACGTTAATCTTGACGAAGATGAAATTAAGAGTGTTGATAGCGACGGAAATACATTAAATGATTTAGATCTCACGATTCAAACAGTTGTTTCTGACGCGGTTTCTGTTGTAGGTATCAGGGAAGCCGGGGAAGTTGTTTTGCCAGTTTGTGGAGACACGCAGTGTAATGGAACTGAAACATGCGAAACATGTGCGGGGGATTGTGGAGTTTGTCCTGCTATTCCAGTTTGCGGTGACAATGCTTGCAACGGAACTGAAACATGCAATTCTTGTTCTAGCGACTGCGGTGTTTGTCCTGCTATTCCTGTTTGCGGCGATAATGCTTGTAATGGTAATGAAACTTGTGCAGATTGTTCACGGGATTGTGGTGTATGTATTATCGAGGAACCAGAAATACCTGGCGGGGTTAAACATGCTTGTGGTGATAATATAGATAATGATAACGATGGCAAGATAGATTATCCGGCCGATCTGGGTTGTGTTAGTCTAACTGATGATGATGAGACAGATGAAATCGAGGAAGTTATAATTGTTTCCGAAGTCGAAAATAAAGTTATTGATACAATTTCAACAATTGTGAGTGGTTTGACACAAGGAGACTACACTCAAGTCCGAGAGACTGTGGCTAAAACGATAAAACAAGTCGGTGCTGCCACAATTAACAATAAAACAGTTCAACAAGTAAATAATGTTGCGCAACAACCGATAACAATTGCCGCCACAGTGGCGAGCGTAGCTTCAATCGCAACTGTTGGTGCAACTGGTGCTGCTGGTGTCGGACTTCTGACGTACTTACAATTCTTGTTCACTCAACCCCTCATGATTCTGACCAAGCGCAAAAGACATAATTGGGGCGTTATTTATAATTCAATTACAAAAAAGCCAATTGATCTTGCAATTATTCGTCTCTTTGAGTTTGGCACAAATCATTTAGTAACAACCAGGGTGACAGATAAGCAAGGGAGATATCATTTCTTTGTTAAACCAGGTAAATATTATATTGAAGTTAATAAGAAAGAACATAAATTCCCGAGTGAAATTATTCCGCAACTTATTGGTTTGCATATTACTGGTGGGGAAGCTGTACCCATCGATGAAAATATTATTGATGGCGAATATCAGAATCTCTACAATGGTGGCATTATTGAAGTAAAAGAAGGTGATGGGGGCTTTATTAACAAAGCTATCCCGGTTGATCCAGACAAAAAAGTGGAAACAGATAAAGCTGTCTTTAAACGCTTGATGTGGAAAAAAGTACAAACACTTTCAACCATAATTGGTCCAGTTTTAGCTATGATCTCTTTTGTTGTTAATCCACATGTCTGGGTGGGCGCCTTAGTTATTTTCCAGGTAATAATCTACTTTATTTTTAGACGACTAGCAAAGGCACACAAACCATTAACTTGGGGTTTTGTTAAAGACTTTTTGACAGGTAGAGAACTTAGAAAAACAGTTGTCCGTGTGTTTGATACAAGATTTAATAAATTATTAGATACACAAGTAACAGATAATAAAGGAAAGTACGGATTCTTGGTCAGTAAGGGCGAGTATTATTTAACTGGAGACAAGGAAGGTTATGAGGCCTATAAGAGTAGTATTTTTGACTTGACGAAAAAAGAAGCTGCTTATTTAGCGGAAGAGATTAAGATGAGGAAAAGGGAAGTGGCCAGTTACCCGTCACCAGTCACTAGTAATCAGAATAATGTTGATAATCAACCTGACAATCTTAGCAAACCAAAAGGGAGACAAGTCCCTCCACCTCAAAGTTTACCGACGGTTCCGAGCGAACAAAAGGTTGAAGGTACTGATAAGGAAGATTATTATGATCTTGATGTTTTAAAAAAAGATTAGTGACCAGTGACTAGAGACCAGTCACCAGCAAATATTAGTAAATTAAAAAACATATGCAAATTCGTTACGAATACATCATCGCCATCGTTGTTCTAGTCCTGGTTTGTTGGGTTGGTTTAATTTTGTACCGCGTCGGTCGAGAAAAAGTAATTAAAAACATTGATTTCTGGCGTTCTAAATGGAAGATTGTTTTGTTTTGGTTTGTTATTCTTTTGATCATTTTGTTGGGGTTGTATTTGATCAACCATTATAATTTGTGGGGAATGTTTAAGAAAGATTAGTTATTAGAGACTAGTGACCAGCAATTGAGTGGCACTAGTTTTTTTGTTTTATTGTTTCCGCGAATCACCTACTCTAAGTAGGTGATTCGCGGAAGAGCTATCCTTATTGACTGCAACCGAATATTAGCAGCACAGATTGCTTCGTCGTTTCTCCTCGCAAGAAAAGGCCCCGCACTCATGTGGAGTGCGGGAACCTTATAGAACGGAGGGACCGCTACGCGTGGGCGGCGGCGGACTTACGCAGGAGGCGCTTGGCGGCGCGCTTGCGCTGCTCGAAGCGGACGATCTTCTCCTGGTGGGCGTCGGCGACGGCCTTGTCGACCTCTTGGCAGAGGATGGCGTACTCGAGCGGGTCGTCGCAGGAGCAGCTCAGGATGCCCTGGTAGTCGACCTCGCTGAGCGAGGTCTCCTCCCAGTCGCCGGCGGCCAACAGGCGCGTGCGGCGCTCCGCGGCGGTCTCGACACGCTCGAACCAGTGGGCACCGTTGGGGTGCGCCGGGTTCAGCGTCTCGGCCGTGACCAGCTTCTCGCAGTCGCCGGTGCACTCGTCGTCGCTACCAGCGTCCGGGAGGACGTCGTTGGCGATGAAGCGCCCGGATCCTTCGTCGCGCACCGCGGGGGTGCAACCGTCGAAGTAGTTCTTCGGCGCGCCATCGTCTATCTCGTCGTCGGAACGGCGAGTGCGCTGGGCGGGGGGCACGTACTGGTCGAGCACGAACACGCGGCGTTTTCCGTAGGACATGGGATCCCTCCACGACAGGTTGGTTGACGAAACGGTCGGTAAAAGCAAGCCTTTCGTTAACTAAGTAACCTTATTAGCATAGCATATATAATATAAAAAGTCAATAGGCGTTGGTGTTTTGTGGCTAAAATTAGATAGTTTTGTACGTTTTGCGAGCCTGCCTGCCGGCAGGCAGGGAGCACCTTTGTTAAGAAGGCGACGTGGCAATCTCTTGATCAAATCCTTTGGGAACGAACTAGAGATTGCCGCGCCCCGTTCTAATCGCTTTACTATGCGGGGCTCGCAAATCGTATGGGTAAACAAAAAAGAGCCATTCGCTGGCCCTTTCTTATTTGGTGTTATCGTGATCGTCCACCGCGTACTAAGTGTTTAAGTCTTGGAATTTTGATACCAATACCTCTTTTAATTTTTTTTGTCGCCATAAATAATTGTTTATATATACAGATAATAAACGGTTTTTGCCTAAATGTCAATTATATTTGCATAAAAAATAAGTCATGATATAATTTAATCATCGGGGAACGGCATTTGAGGAAAGTCGGTTTCAAGGTGCAGTTTGGGTCACGTGGAGTCCTGCTAAGAGAAGTCTGCTCGAGACCTGTCCCGAGTGAGTTCCTGCTGGTCCTGCACCGCCGACGAGAGGGAAGTCATCAATGTTCGTAGTGAGGCCCTTGTCTTGCTGTTCGCAAGCCCAGACCGCTGGCTAAGGTGACTAAGCTCCCTCCAAGGGACAACCGAAGCCTCGGATGGCTGCTCTAGCTGAGGCCCTTCCGGCTTAATAGGTGAACAGATCTTTCTGCTTCACAGCTGGTTGACCAAAGGTTTCTGGTCTCAAGTTTCAGCAGTTCGTGGTACTCAGTGCCGTTTCCCCCCTTCTGGCGTCGGTCTCTCATCAGACCGACGCCCATTTTTTATTTAAATTTTGTGAATTAAAAAATACTATCGTTATTGATAGCATCTTTTTATTGGAGTGGTTTACCATTCGTAGTCCCGCATGCGGGACGAAGAATGGCGGACCGGGCGGGACTCGAACCCGTGATCTTCGCCGTGACAGGGCGATGTGTTAACCAAACTACACCACCGGTCCATATTTTGTTTCGTGCCAAACTACACCACTGGCCTATAAAACTGTTAAAATTATAGCTAACTTTTAAAGAATAGTCAATCTGGTCTCTGCGATCAAAAAAGTCCTGCAAGCACAGGACTGTTAAACATGGGCTTAACGTTATGTTAATAAATTAAGGACCGCTCTCGATGTGAACGAGGGCGGTCTTGGGGGCTCAGGAGATGAGATCAGCGTAGCGGTTCAGGGCGGTGGCGAGCTGATCGTTTGTGTGGCTTGCGGCGACGAGGCAGCAGGCGACTACACCGAATCCTTCGAGCTTTAGCGCTCGGGCGAGGGGCTGGAGATTCTGGATATGCTGAACAACTTGCATGATCCGCTTGTAGAATGCGTTTCCGAAGTGGTCGGCTGTCAGCATGAGACTCTTCTGTTCGTTCAGGCCGAGGTCGAGGAAGAAGGCGAAGAACTGGAAGAACCTCTTCTCGTCACTGTGCTTCGGTTCGCGGAGCAGGACAGCATACTTGATGAAGCAGGTGTCGAGCAGGCCATTCGCCTCACCGACGCCGACGGTGGCGCAGAGACTTTCCGCGAAGCCTATTTCTCTCATGGGAACGGTCATGCTCTTGCCTTCGCAGACGCCTTGTTTCACACGAAGGATTGCTCGGCCTAGCGAACTCTCCCGTTCGAAGTGCGTAGCGAGGGTGTCGAAGATGTCGAGGATCGGTACGCCGGAGGAGAGGAGCAGCCCCATCAGTTCGCAGAATTCGATCTCCTTGCTTTTGCGAATTCGGAGTTTCTTCGCCATGATCGATCTCAAAGCGGTTGTACTGTCTTTACCTTACTGAATCTAGTTCTAAAAGTCAATTTATATTTAAAATAAAAAAGCCCTGTTTTCACAGGACTTTTTTGGAGCTTATTTGACGGATTTGATCTTCGCAATTAACTTCGCAAATATTTCTGGATTGTGTTCTGCCATGTCAGCCAGAACTTTACGATCCAATTCGATTTTGCTTTTCTTAAGTAAATCGATAAATTTGCTGTAAGTAAGTTCAAGTGGTCGAAGCGCAGCATTTAGTTTAACTTGCCATAAACGGCGAGTAACACGCTTTTTGGCTTTGCGGTCTCGATAAGCGTATTTACCAGCTTTCAACACAGCAATCTTGGCGCGTTTAACTAATTTCTTACGTCCGTGGCGGTAACCCTTAGCGGCTTTTAGCAAGTTGCGACGTCTTTTGACGTGCCCCATGCCTCTTTTAACTCGTGGCATATATTTCAGTTATCTTTATGATTATGATTGATTAATAAGTACCTTGGCGTTTTTGGCAACTTTGCCAACTAGTTGAGTCGTTCGACGTTTGTGACGAGTGGTATTACCGCTTTCGCGTGAATTGAAATGATCCTGGCCAGCATGTTTTTTCATAACTTTGCCGGTTTTAGTAACGCGGATTCTTTTTACAACTGATTTCTGAGTCTTTAATTTACCCATATAAATTGGTAGTTGCTAGTTAACGGGGGTACTAGAAACTGATTATATATAATTATTTTGATGGTACGAGGATCAGAAACATTTTGTTTCCTTGCTTAGAGGTGTCTTGTTCAACCTGCACCGGAGTTTTGAGTTTGACTTTGAAATCATTCATTATTTCTTTGGCGCGATCTATATGTTCGAATTCGCGGCCACGTAGAATTAATTCAACTTTTACCTTATGTCCTTTTTCCAAGAATCTTTCAGCCATGTTCATTTTAGTTTCTTTGTCATGGTCACTAATCTTCATGGAGATACGGACACTCTTAATATCTAAGGTTTTAGTTTGTTTCTTTTGTTGTTTTTCTTGCTTTTCTTTTTGGTATTTGAAACTACCGTAATTCATGATGCGGCAAACAGGTGGGTTACCAACAGGGGAGACTTCTACTAGGTCAAAGCCTTTGTCTTGGGCCATTTGAACAGCCTCCTTTGTTTCAAAAACGCCTAGTTGTTTATTGAATTCATCAATAACCATTACTTCGGGCGCTAAAATTTTATTATTAAAATAAAACTTCTTGGTGATTTTTTCTCGTTTTTTAAACTTGTAAGATTTTCGCATTGGTTTTTTAATTTAACATACTGGTTTACCAAGTACCTGAGCGTAGCGAATGGTACTTGGTGGAGATGGCGGGAGTTGAACCCGCGTCCAAGAAACTTGTTAATAGGCATCTACAGGCATAGTTTACTCTAATTGTTTAAAATTTTCAACTGTAAGAGTAAACAGAAAGCTGAAAATTCGAGTCTTTTGTATTTAGGTTCTATAAAAAGACAAAGTCTAGAACCGAGCTTGCTGTATAACACCGGCACCCGTCCCGCGAGCAAAAACGGACCGATGGTAACTGCTTAAATTAAGCTGTTACGAGCGCAAAGCTTGGCATTGTAAACAATGATTTTGCCTTGCTAACAAGTTGATTTGCACTTGTGTAAGCGGTGTGTTTATTGAGTTTCACCACCTCAGCCTGCGCCTAAGAAGGCGGTAACTTGTCGAAGACCAGCATCCCCTGAATACTAATTACTAATCTGCTACTAATTTACTAATAGCTACGAATTCTATGAATTGTTTTATGTTTCGTAGATTCGTAGTTGATTCGTAATTAGTGACTATTGGTACTTGAGTGTTCTGCGGATTTCCCGCATAACATCTTCCTTCTTTTTGGCTTCTTTTTTCTCAAATTTCTTCTTTCCGCGAGCCAAACAGAATTCCAACTTAATATTATTGCGTTTAGTATACACTGATAAGGGGATAATTGTCAAGCCTTTTTGCTCTAATTTACCCAAGATTGAGCCTATTTCCTTCTTATGCAAGAGGAGTTTACGGGGTCTTTCGGGGTCATAGCTAGGGATATTGCCTGCTTTCTTATATAAAGATAGATGAGCTTTCACTAGAAAAAGGGCCGGTTTAGGGTCGTATTGAACCGAAATGTAGGATCCTTTAAAGTTAAGTTGTTGGTTTTTAATAGCCTTTACTTCATGACCAAACAAAACAAGCCCAGCCTCATATGTTTCTAAGACCTCATAATCATAAGTAGCATGTTTGTTGATTATCTTTTCCATTGTTTTTTATTATAATTTAGATAAAAGAATTATTCAATAGAATTGTAGCATGAGTTTGTCAGATATGTATATTTGTTATATAATATGGCTGAAAAGATGTTAATAAATATCTGAATTTAATATTATTTAAAATTTATGTCGGCGCACAATCGTCAATTAACTGATATTTCAATTTGGAGTATCGTCAAATTTTTTCTCGTCGTGATCCTGTTATTCTTTTTATATGTAATAAAAGATGTTTTGGCTATCATTTTTGTTTCAATTATTTTTTCTTCGGCCGTTGATCCTTGGGTTGATAAAATGCAATCTAAGCATTTCCCGCGCTTTGTTTCTATTCTTCTTATTTATATTGTCCTGTTCTCGATTATCTTTTTGGCTGTCTATGCCTTAATCCCACCGCTTACTGAACAATTTACTCAGTTGGCAACCAATTTCCCTAAATATTTTACAAAGTTAGGCGAAACCTATCAGGGGCTACGATCTTTTTCTTTAGAACATGGCGTGTTGGATAATTTAAATCAGGGGATTACAGCAGTTAAAGACAACTTGACTGCTGCTGTCGGATCGGTTCTTGGTTCTGTTGTTACTGTCTTTGGTGGCATAATTTCTTTCTTTGTTATTTTGGTCATTACGTTTTACATGACCATCGAAGAAAGCGCACTTAAACGAAGTTTGGGTTTTATTTTGCCTGATAAGTATCAAACACTGACACTGCAAATTATAGATAAAGTCCAAAAACAAATTGGTAATTGGCTTAAAGGACAATTAATTCTTTGTTTGATTATTGGCTTGATGAGCTATATTGGTTTGCTGATTCTGGGGATTAATTATGCCTTAGTTCTAGCTTTTGTGGCAGCTATTGGTGAATTTATTCCGTATGTCGGACCTTTTATTTCGGCTGTCCCGGCGATTTTCTTGGCATTGACGCAATCACCTACAAAAGGTCTCTGTGTTTTAATCCTGTATATAATTATCCAGCAGATTGAAAATCATTTGGTGGCACCAAAGGTGATGCAAAAAGCAGTTGGTTTGAATCCGATTATAACTATCATCTCTTTACTTATCGGTGTGAAAATCGCCGGTTTTCTTGGAGTATTTTTAGCAATTCCAGTAGCCACCGGTCTTAGCGTTGTAATCCGCGAGTTGTATCGCGCCCGAGAATTAGCTGAAGCTGAAAAAGAAGCTTAATATGCGTCAAGCTACTAAACGAATTTTAACTCAGAGTTTAATCGTATTAATTTTTGTTGTAGCTTGTGTGCTTTGGTTCTACCTTATTTATTGGGCAGAAATTCCAGATAAACCAGTTACTTTTAATCAGGACAAAGAACAAACTCTGGATAGCGATTTAACCTTTACCGGCGAAATGCAACGTTTTTTAAAAGTTTATTTCTCGCAAAGTTTTGCGCAAGAGAGCGATCGTATACAATTTGTAAGAGTTGAAGCATTACGTTTATCTGTTTACCCAGTCAAAGATAAAACTGAATTAGAGTTACGTGATAAACTATTAAAAAATTTGGAACAAATAATAATTAAAGAAAGAGAAGCTTCTTTTGATGTAAGCGCGGAGGCTGAAAATCTCCAAGCTTTGCTTCAGGAATTACCCTAATGCATTTATTACGACGTCTAATCATTTGGTCGATCCCTGTTTTCTGGATCGCGGCCATGGAACTTATGCGTTCATCCCAAAGCTGGTGGTGGCTCATTATTATTTGTTTACTTGTTTACTTTTTTTTGGTCTTGGGTTTTGTTTGTCGATTAAGTTTTAATAAAAATTTTTGGCATTTCTTAATTTTACCATTGCTTACAACTTTGGCTGCATGGCTTTGTCTTATCTTTTTTGTCGATACTTTATATTTTCACTTAGTCAGCGTTGGGGTAGGGTTATTGTTATATTTTTTGATCAACCAATATTACTTATATTTCTACGTGCCTTTTAAATATCAACCATATTCGCTAGAAAGTCTATCGTTATATGTCAGTATTCTAGCGGCCTTATTTTTCTTGGTCGCTAGTTTTGGAAGTTTAATTTTGTTACAGATAGCCAAGCATTGGCTTGTGTTAGCTCTTCTTGTTTTCTTCTTTTTATTAACATATCAATACTTTTGGATCAATAAACACAACTGGAGCAAAAGTTGGATTTTTGTTTTGGTTATAGTTTTGCTCATAGTTGAGCTTTTTGTTGTTACGGCTTATCTGCCGACAGGTTATTATGTGAATTCTCTAATCATAACCGTTGTTTACTACTTAACTTTAGGTATAAGTAAGCAGTCTTTGTCTGGTAATTTATCAAAGAAAAAGATTGCCGGTTTTTTAATTGTTGGTGGACTTTGTCTCTTACTTGTGTTAATCTCGGCCAGATGGGATTAGTTTCATGGAACATGGATCATAGAGCATAAGTCATGGGTCATAAAGCCGAAGATAAACAGTAATTCGCCCGCCTTGCCTCGCCTCGCTTCACGGTCGAAGCGGGCCGACAGCAAGTCGAGGCAGGTAACATCAATATAGAAGTCTTATTCGTAATTAGGATTTAAATATGCAAAAAACACGAGGGTCATTTATAGCTTTAATCATAATTGTACTGATTATTGGTTTTTTGAGCGGGATTGTTGGAGAATTGTGGCTCAATAGTTTTTTGATGCCAAATTCTTATATTAATTTTAAAAGCTATTCCGATTTATCTCATAAACTAGATGAATTGATTGGGACACAAAATAAAACTAAAAATCTACAGGAACAAGATTTACTGGTAAGCGAGGCGATTAATAAAGTGCGACCAGCAATTGTTAGTCTTTATCGAGATAAAAAATTTACAGATTCAGCTAGTTCCAGTCTTCTTTCGAGTGATTATTTGGGACAGGGAATTATTGTAACTAATGATGGTTGGATAGTTTCGCATATAGCGGCCTTAAAAAATGATAAAAGCCCGGTTCTGGTCGTGACTAATGATCGCGAGGTTTTGAAAACAGAAAAGATTGTTTCTGATACTGATACTGGTGTTGTTTTCTTAAAGATAGCGGCCAATGGTTTATCGGTCGCTGAGTTTAATTTGAAAGAAAATTTGGTAGTTAATCAAGAAGTTTTTGTCTTTGGGCCAAATCGCATGGTAACCAATACTAGCATTAGAGATTTAAATTTTTCAGTTCAGGATTCAGCCGATGATTTAGTACGCGAAAGCGAAGTTTTTTATAAATTTATTCAACTTAATGATAATGCTTTGAACGAGGATTTGGGTAGTCCGGTTGTTACTTTAGATGGGCGTGTTAGCGGTTTAGTTATTAGTAAGGTTGGTTTAGTTCTTCCGCTTGATCATTTGGTGGCTCAAATGCGTGCCGCTATCAAGAATGAAACTTGGGCTAGACCATATTTGGGTGTTCGTTTTTATGATTTATCAGAAATACTCAATTCTCAAATTAAAGATAAGCAAGGTGTTTTGATTGCGTCAAATCTAGGTATTAAGGCAGATAGTCCAGCAAAGAATGTGCTTATGGCTGGTGATATTATCTTAGAAGTTGAACGCGAAGAATTAAGCACTCTACGTAATTTGAGTGAATTATTAGCTACTTATCATGTAGGTGATAAAGTTAAAATGAAAATAAAACGAGGGACAGAAACAATGGACGTGGAAGTGACTTTGGGAGAAGTAAAAATTAAATAAAATTATATGGAAAATGTGCGTCCGATCAATCATTTAAAAATTTTAACGCGCGAATGGCGCAAAATTTTAATTGTTACTCTCATTGTTATTTTTGTTTCATTGGTTTACAGTTTGGTCCAACCATTTTTATATCGAGCCACTGTAAGTATTTTAGTGTTGCAGAAATCAAGTTTTAGCATAGACGCTTACAGCGCTTCAAAGTCAGAAGAACGTATTGCTAATAAATTGGCTCAAGTTGTTTATTCAAGCTCTTTTTTAAAAAATGTTTTAACGTCAGGTTATTATATTAATGAGAGTTATTTCCCAACAGATGAATATCAGCGACGTAAAAAATGGTCTGAAACTGTGGAAGCGAGCGTGCCGACTGGTTTGAGTAAATTAACTTTTTCGATTTATCACACTGATCCCAATCAAGCATTGCAAATTGCACAAGCCATTGCTTATACCATTACCAATGACAAACAAGAATATATTGGTATTGAAGATGTTGATTTGAAGATTTTGGATACGCCCTTGGTTTCAAAATATCCAGTCCGTCCAAATATTTTAGTTAATATTTTGCTTGGTATTGTTTTGGGAATAATCTTTGGAATAGCTTATGTTGTTTTATCTTATGATTCTCAAAAGGATAAATTATTTGCCATTCCACGACGCACAGATATCCAACCACATTTAGTCAATACAAACAAAATTAGTGAAACTGCCAGTGTTGAGAAGGCCATGGAAAAAATGACACAGATCCCCGAAATAAAAGAGTTAGAAGAAGTTCCAGAATTAGAAAAAGCAGAACATCAAGCTGAGGTGCAAGAAGAGAAAAGGGAAGAGCCTGAGGAAATGAAATTGGAAGTTCCAGATTTGGATCAAGAATTAAACAGCAGATTGGAAACACCGCGTTATGATATTTCAAAGCCACCAGAAGTTGAACCTGCGAATTCTCAACCAGCGAAAAAAGAATATCCAGAATTTTCTGATGAGGATAAGTTTGTGGGGATGAAATAAATACTAATTACGAATCTGCTACAAATCTACGAATAATTACGAATTATAAGTTACCGGTGGATAGTCGCTGGTAACTTTTGTTTATTTGTTTGCTTGTTTACTTGTTTTTTTGATTAGATATGTTAATTTAAATAATCGAGTCAGGAACTTAGTGCCGTTTCGCTTTTGAAGCTTTTAAGAAGGCTTTAGCAGGGAACCGGTTCGGTTCCGGATCATCAATTGTCTCGGAGGTGCTTCATGACCCCCTTGGAACAGCTGCTACAACGCAGCCGCATGTTCGACCTCTTCGTTCGTGTCATCTGCGACACGCCGCATGCCTCGGGCAATGAGCGTGGGCTCATCGACGTTCTCGCGCAGTGGGCTGAAACCTGCGGGTTCGAAGCCCGGACCGACAAGATCGGCAACCTCGGCATCCTCGTCCCCGGACGCGGCAAGTACACGGGTACCAAGAAGGCGCTGCTGTGCCAGTGCCACGCGGACATGGTTCCGAACAAGCTGGCTACGTCTTCGCACGACTTCGACAAGGACCCCATTCAGGTGCGTCTGGTCGATGGCTGGCTCTATGGCACGGACACGACCCTCGGTTCGGACAATGGACTCGGTGGTGCGGCCATGCTGGCTGCGGCCGAAGATCCGAAGCTCGAGAGCGCGCCCTTCGTCATCCTGTTCACCGTACGGGAAGAGACAGACATGGCCGGCACGCAGAACCTGGATCCGTTCTTGACGTTCCAAGACCAGGTCGAACTGGTCGGTGGCGTGAACCTCGATTCCGAAGAAGGCGAGACGGATGTGTTCTTCGGCTGTGCCGGTGGAACCAAGATCGAATCGACCTTCAAGAACACCGAGGCGGATTTGCAAACGCCTGCGTCCGACGATTTCGTGGGATTCTGCCTCAATGTCAGCGGATTCTCCGGCGGTCACTCCGGTTCCGAGATCGACAAGTGTCACCAGAACGCAATTTTGGTGGCCGCCCGGTTCTTGTGCTTGTCCAATGGTGATTTCGTCTTCGCTGATGGCAAGGGAGGGAACAAGCAGAACAGCATCCCTACGGACTGTCAGCTGCGCGGCTTCATGAGCCCGGACGAGTTCGAACGTATGACGCAGCTGCTGCCGGACTTCATCGATACCCTGCAGGGAGAGATCGTTCCGGCGGACGAGAAGTTCGTCATTACTTTCGAGCCTTGCGATTTGCCCATGGAGCTGAATTCGCTCTGGTCGGTGGAAGATTCCGAAGGTCTCGTGCTCTTCCTCTCTCTCACGCCGAACGGCCAGCTCGCGACGGATCAGCTCGTGGCTTACAAGTTGCCGCGTACTTCGAGTAATTTGGGTGTCCTCAAGCTCACGTCAGAGGAATGCAAGCTGACCTTCCTCGTGCGCTCATCCGTGAACACAGAGCGTGAACTCACGGCAAGTAAGATCACGGTCTTAGGTGATTTGCTCGGATTCGAGAGCGTGGCAGAGGAAGTTTTCCCGTGCTGGCAGCCGGACCCCAACAACCAGGTCTTGCTCGCGGCCGAAAAGCTGTGGAAGGACGCCTTCGGTTGCACCTTGCAGCGCAAGGTGACTCACGGTGGTCTCGAGTGCGGGGAACTGAGGAAGAAGCTCGGCGGTCTGCAGATGATCTCCTTCGGTGGACACATCGTGCGGGCGCACGAGCCGGACGAACACGCCAATGTCGATTCCTGGTTTAGGGTGCAAGCGGGGTTCAAGTACCTGCTCTGCCACCTGGTCAAGGAGCTGGGCGCCTAGATGTGAAGATACAGGGGGTGACGTCATCGTTGCCTCCTGTTTTTTTGTTTACGAATAGCTTGTGTTGCGAATAAAACATAATTATGAAGTTACGAATTACTTTTTAGACTTAATAATAATTCGTAACATCAATATAAATGCAGTGATTCGTAACTATTGACAAATTTTTGTAAGTATGCTATTATGTGATGTCATAATCGTTTTGATTGTGGGTTCCTTTTTCTAGCTTTGTTAAAGGCTATAAGAGGGAACCGGAAGGTATCCACGTCCCAAACCGTCAACTGCTGGAGGTTCTGACCATGTTGTACGAACAGATCTTCGCAAGCCCCGTGTTCTGGGTGCTGGCCGCCTTGGCCGTCGTGATCGTCGGGCGCTACATCCTGAAGCGCGGCGCCGCCAAGAAGCGGGCCGAGATCGCCGACGTGCCGGACGGACCGGAACTGCTCGACGAAGGTCTCGACACGGTCGAAACGACCGCCGCCGGTGCCGACACCCTGCTGGGTGCCGCGCCCAAGCCCCCGACCGACGACACGAGCGACACCGTCGCCGACGTCGTGGTCCCGGACCCGGCCAAGGCTCCCGAGCCCGCCGCCGCCAGCACCGCCGCACCCGCGGCCGCCGCTGGCACCCCGGCCACGACCGACGCCGTCGTGACCAAGCCCGAGAAGGTCGAGCAGAAGCCCGTCGCGCCCGCGAAGGTGACCGACAAGGTCGAGGCGGCGTCCAAGCCGGTCATCGACAAGCCGGCCGCCCAGCGCACCGAGCCCGTCGTCGACGAGCCCGAGGTCGTGACCGTGGTCGAGAACGAGGAAGAGCTGCCCGCATGGCTCATCCCCGTGATCGTGGTCGTCGCGTTCCTGGTCGTGTACGGGGTCTTCTCCTAGGCAACAAGCCAGGGGAGGACGAACCTCCTGGAGGCGCACATGTTCGAGCGCTACCCTGTCGGCTTTGGGTGACTATAGGGCTTCAAGCCCCACCCACACGCCGACGACGTCTCGTGTCCTCAGCGTCACCTGCTGGCTACCAAGCGAAGTGGTGAGGTTACTAATTTGTCGAATTAGACGTGCAGCCGGAATGCTGCCACTCTTCACCGAGTGATTCGTTGCTGCTTTCGCGCGTCCCCTCCGGCTCATCTGGGGGGGACGCTTTTCTTTGTGTTGGAAAGGGGACGTATTTGTGCCGTAGGGACAGGTCGCGATCTGTCCCTACCAACCTACGTACTATTGACAAAAAAATGTATGTATGCTATAATGCTATGTTCTAATCAATTCAGATTAGAGGTTCCCTAAAGCTACTTGTTCGAATTGTACTGAGCGGTGAGATGATTTTTTCAGGCTTTGATAACGAATTAACGAGTGCTTTAGGGAGCCGAGAGGTTTCCACGTCAACAACGTTTGCGCCAACCACTGTGGAGGGAATCGAGATGCGTTACCTGACTGCGTTCGTGTTCGCGTTCGTGCTCATCGGGCTTCTGGGCTACGGTCTGAGCGGCAAGGTGAGCAAGTCCGACATGCCCGAGATCGTCCAGACCGCCATCGAGAACCTCGAGGCGACCGTCTTCAAGGGCGACACCGGTCTGCCCGGCACCAGCTGCTGGGACGTCGACAACGACGGGGTCGCGGATCCCGAAGAGGACACCAACCTCGACGAGATCTGGGATTCCGCGGACTGCCGCGGTGCCCAGGGCGACAAGGGCGACACCGGTGCCAGGGGCCCGCGCGGCTACACCGGCGACAAGGGCGACTCCGGCAAGGACGGCCACGACGGCGTCTGCGTCGGGAGCTGCTGCTACGGCGGCTGCCTGCCCCGCATCGTCGAGGTGCCCGTGCCGTTCCTGGTGGTCAACCGGGACGTGCACACGACGGCGTACGGCGACGCCAAGGTGACCGTCACGGCCCCCGTGACGATCAACCTCAAGTAACCTCGAGCTTCGCTCCTGGTTACACCCGTCCTCAGCGTCACCTGCTGCAAAGATCTAGTGGTGAGGTTACTAATTTGTCGAATTAGACGTGCAGACGGAATTCTGCCACTCCTCACCGAGTGATTCGTTGCTTTCGCGCGTCCCCTCCGGCTCATCTGGGGGGGACGCTTTTCTTTCTCCTGTACGATTTGCGAGGACCCCGTATATGATACGGGTGACGAAGCAATCTTTTGCTATATTTGCAGAAGATTACTTCGCCCTAAACCACTTTAATCGACGGGAATTGTAGGGCTCGTAAATCAGTATGCTAGCTATTGACAAAAAAATCTAAGTATGCTATACTATCCTGTTAAACACATAAAGAATCGGTCGCTCCCTTTCCTGGTTTTCTAAGGGAAAACTGTGATGGGGAACGACTGACAAGGTCGTAACCGAGGCAGAAACTACCTGGAGGAACTGACAGATGAGGAAGCTCTCCCTGCTCGCCCTGTTCACGTTCGTGCTCACCCTGGCGCCGCTCGTCGCGTTCGCCCAGGACAACAGCCAGAAGGCCGGCATCGTCATCGACGCGCCGGTCAAGGTCGACGTCAAGGTCGAGAAGACCAGCGTCCTGGTCAAGCCGGCCATCACGGTGCAGCCGGCCGACGTCCGCGTCAACGTGCAGCCCGCGCCCGTCACGGTGACCCCGGTCAACAAGGTCGACGTCACCGTCCTGCCGGCGCCGGTCGTCATCCAGGGAGATCCCTGGTACGACCACTGGTACGTCTGGACCGGTCTCGCGGTCATCGTCGCCGGCGCTACCGTCGGAGGCGTGTGCGGCACCGGCCACTGCGGCGGAGGCGACCACACCACGGTCAACATGCCCGGCCGCTGATCGACAACAAGCTCACCGGCGCATCGTCGGTGATACAACAGGGGGCCTAGCAAACAGTTGCTGGCCCCGTCATCCTAGGAGATAACATGGGTTGTCTTCTGAGATGGGTAAAAGGTGCGAAAACGATACGCTGATACGAAGGAGAGAGTCATGCAGTTCACCAACGGTCACCCCAACAACGGAGGCTCGATCATGCGCTACACCCTCATCGCCCTGTGCCTGGCCTTCCTGGCCACCCTGTCCGGCTGCGGCAAGGACAACACCATCGACGTCAAGGGCACGTTGCCCGTCGACGTCAACGGTGCCAACAACGTCGCGACCTGGGACCCGGACCAGTGCTTCTCGGACGAGGACTGCAGCTACGACAAGCTGTGCGTCATCGCCGAGCGCGCGTCCGAGGACCTGGAGTTCGACGTCTACCGCTGCGAAGCTGGCTGCGACGTGGAGTTCTTCACGGTCATGAACGAGGACGGCACCGGCGCCACGACCAAGGACGGAGACAGCTGCCAGCGGGACGGAGACACCACGGTGTTCTGCCACCCGCAGCAGTTCGTGTGCACGCCCTACACGGTCGAGCCCGAGCCGGTCGACCCCGTCGAGCCGCCCCCCGCGAAGCCGCTCTTCAAGAAGGTGCACTGCTGCTTCGACGCGGCGGTGCTCGAGGAAGGCATGTACGCCCAGCTCGCGTGGAGCACGGCGAACACGGCCAACCCCTCGAACTTCGGGAAGGACGGAGACCTGGAGCTCGACCAGTACGGGTGCTTCACCAGCACCAAGAAGGTCGAGAACGCCACGTACTACCAGGGCTTCTGGACGGAGCTCACCCGCGGGAAGGTGCAGGACTGGACCGACAAGGACCAGGACGGCATCGTCGACGAGGGCGAGATCATCGAGGGGCAGTGGATCGGCGCGCTGGAAAACGGCGCCTACCTTCCGCTGACCTGCGAGGTCGATGACGTCTCCGTGACGGTGGCCAACGACCACTTGAGCGGGTGCGGTACCGGCTTCTTCGACTCCGTCCTGGACGACGGGACCACGGCCAACTGCCTCGAGTAGACCAGACCGGAGGTCAAGGTGCGATTTCGCTACCCGGTCGGCGACCTCTCATAGAGGTCAGAACCGACCAACGGGATTCGGCCCCATCCTCAGCGTCACCTGCTGCAAAGACCTAGTGGTGAGGTTACTAATTTGTCGAATTAGACGTGCAGACGGAATTCTGCCACTCTTCATCGAGTGATTCGTTGCTTTCGCGCGTCCCCTCCGGCTCATCTGGGGGGGACGCTTTTCTTTTTCTCGTATGATTTGCGAGGAGGGACGACGAAGCAATCTTTTGCATCGTTTCCTTGGGGATATGATCAAGAGATTGCCGCGCCCCAGGCTACTTTAATAGTTGTGAATCGTGGGGCTCGCAAATCGGATAATTACTCTTGACTTTTCTAAAATTACATGATATACTTCAATGTTGTAAATATGTCCTAAATCTAGAGAAGCAGGCTCTTTTTTGAAGTCTATTTTTCTGGGTTTAGAACCCGATGTTTGCGGTCCCCACAAGCGTGGCTGAGAGCCACAAGGAGAAGATGCCATGAAGCGTTTCCTGACCACCGTCCTGACCGTGTTCCTCGGTGTCCTGTCCCTCAACTGCAGCGGGTCGAACGTCGGCAACGGGCCCGTCGGGAACGACGTGATCCAGACCGACATCGCCGACGAGTCCGGACCGGAAGTCCAGACCGACACGACGATCGAGACCGGCCACGACGTCGTGAAGAACGACACCGCGGTCGAGACCACGCTCGACACGACCCCGACCTGCCACAACGACCTCGAGTGCGACGACGACAACGTCTGCACCAACGACCACTGCCAGTGGGGCATCTGCTACCACGAGGCATTCGACTGTGGCGAAGGCAAGGCTTGCTACGAGTCCGAGATCGGACAGCGCGCCTGCGCCTACACCTGCCACGTCGACGACGATTGCGTGTCGCTCAATCAGTGCTACGACGCGTACTGCCAGAATGGGTTCTGCCAGTTCTCGCCGAACAACGGGCGCGAGTGCGACGACAACGACCCCTGCCGAGACGACGAGTGCGTCTTCGGCACCTGCGTGAAGCAGGTCAAGGGCGAGTGCTGTTCCCTCACGACCGACACGTGTACGGACGACAACAACCCGTGCACGAGCGCGGCCTGCATCGAGAACAGCTGCGCGTTCGTCGCGGACAACAACGCGACCTGCGACGTCGGCGGACGCCCGGGTAAGTGCTATTCCGGCTACTGCTGGAACGACACCCCCGCGGGCTTCT
>Ga0247841_10001095_pt1:0-60000 | contig 64150 bp, 65 predicted proteins | sample LaCruzMarch2015__2_FD_192410 | JGI IMG/M metagenome (GOLD analysis project Ga0247841, IMG submission 192410) | Freshwater microbial communities from meromictic Lake La Cruz, Castile-La Mancha, Spain - LaCruzMarch2015_18m | ecosystem: Environmental > Aquatic > Freshwater > Lake | place...
AACGCTTGCCACTTGCGTGGCCAGCGTCAATCATCATCCCGCTCGGCCGCCTCGTCTCATCTTGATTGACGCGCCGCCTCATCCAGATTGACGCGCTACATCCAGAGCATCAATCCGCGCGGCAAGGTACCGGCCATCGTGGATGGGGAACTCGTGCTCTGGGAATCCGCTGCCATCATCGAGTACTTAGCCGAAGCTTTTGCGCCGTCCGGCCGGTCCCCCTGGCCAGCGGAAATCGGTCAGCGCGCAATAGCGCGTCGCATTGCGGCAGAAGCCGACGGCTATGTCTATCCAGCGGTGCGCAAACTCGTGGTCGAACTGCTCATACGGCACGATGGTCAACCAGACCTCGCAGCAATTGCCGAGAGCAAAGCAGCACTTGCCAAAGAGTTCGAGCGTTTGGAGCAACAACTGCCGCGAAACTTCCTGGCCGGTGACGAACCCTCTGTTGCCGATTTTGCGCTGTATCCGCTCACCGCCATTCTCCTGCGTGTGGATGCCAAGGCACCAGCCTACGAACTCGCAAACGTAATCAGTCAAAATGTTCGATCCTGGCGAGGTCGTGTCGAGCAACTCCCCTATTTCGACAAGACCATCCCGCCGCATTGGAGGAAACCATGAGCCAATCGTGCACACAAAGTCCGGTCTGCGTTGTCGTCGGTGTCGGCCCAGGCAATGGGGCGGCCTTCGTCAGACGCTTTGCCGAGGAGGGCTACAAGGTCGCCATGATCGCGCGCACGCCCGTCGTCATGAACGACCTCGACGCCGAGTTGCCGATGGCCAAGCCTTACCTTTGCGACATCGGGGACGCTGGTGCCGTCGAACAGACGTTCGCGCAGATTGCCAGCGATCTCGGTCCGGTCGATGTCTTGATCTATAACGCCGGCAAAGGCGTGTGGGGTTCGGCCGCAGAGGTCAGCATCGAAAATTTCGAAGCGGCTTGGCGCACCAATACACTCGGCGCCTTCGTTTCCGCGAAATGCGTCATCCCGGCCATGAAGCAGCGTGGCGCCGGGCAGATCATCCTGATCGGCGCAACCGCTTCGTTGCGCGGCGGCGCAAGCACGGCGGCGTTTGCGTCGGCCAAAGCTGCCCAACGCAGTCTGGCCCAGTCGCTCGCCCGCTCGCTCTGGCCATCCGGCATTCACGTGTCGCTGGTGATCGTCGACGGCATCGTCGATGAGCCATTGATGAGGGCCAAGCTCGCCGATCGCCCCGATGAGTTCTTCGTCAAGCCCGAGGACATCGCCGACACGTTGATCCAACTCACATTGCAGCGGAGATCTGCCTGGTCTTTCGAGGTCGAAGCACGACCCTTCGGTGAGAAATGGTAACGTGATGGAATGCCCGGTTCCGCTGCGACGGCCGGGCCCGGCCAGTAAATCTGAAAGCCACGCCAGATCTCGCAGCTGCATTGATCGACGAGACCTACGGTACCAAGGTCGAACGCGGTGTTGTCATCGATGTCGAGGCGTTTGATTGGAACCGCCCGCAGCACATTACGGAGCGATCCACGCTGGCGGAGATCGAGCCGACCATGGCCGAGCTCAAGGCACGCATCTCTCAGTCAATGTTGCGACGAGCCACACGCAAACGCCACCCGATCCTCGCTCTCTCAACGGATCGGATTGAGGACAGGTCATATGTTTAGGACAGCGATCTGGCTCATTGCTCTCTGGCGGCAGCGCTTGCTGCCGCCTTCACGGCACTGGCAATCTGCGCGCCAATTTTGGGATCGTCGGACGCTCGCGCCAACGTAACCCCGCCTGATAGCATCGACATAATGACCCAAGCCGTCTTGCGGCGGGCGGGCAAGGTGCCATGGGGCAGACCTTCGGCGACGGCCTCAATGACGTGGAGCAACTCCGCCTCGTACGCCGCCCTGGTCTCGGCATCGGCGCGCGCGACTTCTGGCGTCAGGCTTTGCAGGGCACAGCTTTCGCCAAGTTCGCAGGTGCGTTTCGTGCTCATATAGAAATCCACGAACTGGTCGAGCCACTCGGCATCGTGCGCCAACCGCAATGCTTCGACGGCCTCGCGCAACTCGACCAGCCCCGCAACGGCCGCCGCCTTGAAAGCCTCCGCCTTGGACGGGAAGTGGCCGTAAAACGCGCCCGACGTGACGCCAGCTTCCTTGGCGAGTCCATCGACGCCGATTCCGCCAAAACCCATCCGCCGGAATCCCCGGCCGACTGCGCCCAGAATCTTGGCCTTGGCTTCTTCCTTGTGACCGGGTCCGTAGCGCATCAATCTCTCTTTTTATAACGAACGTGATTTTTAAGTTGACTTCATAGCGATCGCTATCCTATGAGTCACATCACGATCGTTATAGTTCCTCTCGACAGCATGCGCAAGTGCGGCGGCTCATGAGCTCAAGCACGCTGGGACACAGACACTCAAACCTCAGGAGATACCATGCCTCTCACCCTCACTCTCACCGAAGGTGTTCTGCCCAAGGGCCAGGAAAAAATCGCGTTCGCGCGGCTCTCGGACGCCATGCTCAAGTGGCACGGCCTCAGCGGCAACACGGTCATGACGCCCAACGTCGTTGGCTCGATTCACGTTGTCAGCCAAGAGCATTCGTTTTCGGGCTCGAAGGAAACTCCGGTTGTCTTCATTGAATGGAAGGTGCCCTCGTTCGCGTTCGCGACGCGCGAAATCCAGACCGGCTACGTCGCCGAGGTGACCAACATCATCCACGAGATGTCGGGCGGTAAGCAGCCCAAGGACCACATCTGGGTCAACGTCGTCCACGCCGTCGACGGCGCCTGGGGCATCGCCGGCAACGCCATGACCAATGCCGAATTGGGCGGCGCGATTTCAAAGGGCTGAGCGATCACACGCCGGCTGGCAAGCGGCGAATGGCTCTGCCGCTTGCATTCACTGCAGATGCAAAAAATCAGGAGCGATCACCATGCAACGATCCCATTCATCGCCGTCCGTATCGCGCCGTCAGGTGTTGACGGCACTTGCTGCTGGAACAACCTGCGTCGCAACGGGAGCCTCAGCCATCAGACTCCTCGACGTGGCAACGCCGGCTCCGGCAACACTTGGCTTCGATGCGCCGCAGGCTACCGCCACCGTGCCGTTCGTGCTGTCGTTTTGAACGGAGCGCGACATGAGCAGTCTTGTCAGCCACGAGACTTTGCGGATCGTGCACACCATGATTCGTGTCACTGACTTAGAACGGTCGATTGCTTTTTATACCGGCCCGCTCGGCATGACATTGTTTCGCACCGAGCGCTATCCGCAAGGGCGCTTCACGCTTGCCTTCGTTGGTTACGGCAGTGAACAATCCAGTGCCGTGATCGAGTTGACCCATAATTGGGACACGAGCGAATACCAGCACGGCGACGCCTATGGGCATATCGCGCTTGGCGTGCGCGATGCGGCGGCCGTTTGCCGGGCTCTGGAAGCCCAGGGCGTGAAGATCATCCGTCAAGCCGCGCCGATGACCTTTTCGTCGCCCGACCGCACCGGCGTCGAAGTCATTGCCTTTCTCGCCGACCCTGACGGCTATCGCATCGAACTGATCGAAACGGGCCACACGGCCTGACGTCCCCAACAGGAGTTTATTGTCATGAAAACGCTCACAACGGCGTTGCGCCTCGGTGTGCTTGGATCGCTCGCGATCCTCACCACGGCAGCATCTGCCACTGCCCAAATCATGGTCGTTGGTATCGACCGCAAGTTCGCCTACGACGACAAGGCCGTCCGCCAGGCTTTATCGCCGGGCCAGGATCAGGTGATGTTTTTCGACATCAAGGATCCAGCAAAACCCAAACTGATCGGCTCGCTCGATCTGGAAAATTCGATTCTTGGTCCCCCGACCAACGTCGCCGTCACGCCCGATCAATCTTTGGCGTTGATTGCCAATTCGGTCCATTCCGAGCAAACGCTGACCGGATGGAAGGCAGTTCCTGCCGACGACCTGTTTGTCGTCGATTTGAAGTCATACCCACCCAAGCTCGTGCAAACAGTAAAGGTCGGGCGTCAGCCGTCGGGTATCGCGATCAGCACCGATGGCAAATTCGCCCTTGTGGCCAATCGCGACAACAAAACGATATCGGTCCTCAAGATCGAGGCGGGCAACGTCACGGTTGCCGACACGGTTTCGCTTGAAGACAATGTGGGCGGAATTGCCGTTACGCCGGATGGCCGCCGCGTTATTGCGACCAAAACGGCCGTTCATAAAGCCGCACTTCTCACCTTTGACGATTCCGGCAAACTCAAATTCGAACGCGATCTCTGGGTTGGGCTGTTTCCCTGGAACGTCTCAATCTCCCCCGACAGCAAGACGGCACTCGTCGCCAATATCGGCAACGGTGGCCAGTCGGACGGCAGCGCCAAGACCATCAGCGTGATCGATCTCTCCGCGCCAGTGCCATTCGTGCGCGAACATGTGTCCGTCGGCGACGCGCCCGAAGGGGTGGCGTTCAGCCCGCGCGGTGACTTCGCGGCGCTGACCATCCTGCAGGGTAGTTACGACGCCGTCGCCTCGGCGTGGTTTCGAAAGCCAACGGGTGCCGCCACGCTGCTATCGATTGCCAATGACAAGATCAACGTCGTCAACAGCGTCGATGTTGGCGCATTCCCGGAAGGCGTCGCCTTCTCTCCCGATGGACAATTTGTCTACGTCGGCAACTACAAAAACAATTCGATCTCGGTCCTGAAAATTGCTGGCGGGAAGCTCGTCGACACCAACCAACCCGTCGCTCTGCCTGGCCCACCCGCCTCGCTGCGCATCGGCTCGCAATAAACCCATTTTACAGGAGACACGGTATGCCGCTCGTTCGTATTTCGCACGCTGCTGGGAAATCTGCGGAAGCGATTGGAGCACTGTCGAAAGGTGTCCATCAAGCCATGATGGACACCTTTGGTGTTCCCGCGGAAGACTTTTGGCAAATCATCACGGAGCACGCGCCTCACTCGGGTCTTATCGGGCCCGTTTCCTTCCTCGGAATTGCACACACAACGGATCTGGTTTTCATTCAGATTACCTGCGCGGAAGGGCGCACGCTCGATCAGAAAAAGGCATTATATGCGGCTATCGCAGATAAGGCGTCGAAAGCCGCGTGCGTTCGGGCTGAAGATATTATTATCAATCTGACGGAAACGAAGCGCGAAAACTGGTCGTTTGGAAACGGACTGGCGTCGTTCGTATAGGCCGCGAGTTAAGGCGGCCGCGCAGCGGCCTGCCTTTTAGAATTTCACAACGCCGGGAAGCAGCGATCGCTGTTTCCCGGCGTCCGTTTCAATGTACAGATCGACTGACTTACGCCACTGCAGGCAGGTCTATCATTTCGCGTCGACGTAATCGAACTTGCCGGCCTGTGAGACGAAGAAAATGCACTCGACCTGCGACAGGCACTTCGTGACGTGGACTTCCTTGCCTTTTTGAGACCAGTACGACCCGGCGGGCAGAGCCACATCCGCACTTCCCGGCGCGCCATTGGCACCAACGCCGAAGACGACGACGGCCCAATAGTCCTCGGTATGGATGTGGGAAGGGCTGACATAGCCGGCGGGCATTTTGACGTAAGTTCCGTGTGGCCCTTTCGACAGGTCACCGTAAGCGGATGCCGCCTTCAAGGGGCCGTGCGCATCGAAGAACTTCAAGCCGGTGACCGGCAGGTTCGCCGTCGGCACACCGCCGGCCGCCAGGGCCACGGCTGTCGTAAGCCCCAGGCCAGTTGCAATCAGTGCGAGCTTCAACGTCGTCATCGTTGCGTCCTTTCGGGTTCGTTGGTTTGAGATTGGTGAATGTGGACGGCAGCCGTTGCGGTCATGCCCGGTTTTGGCGAACACGACCGCAGCGGCGCGATTACGACGGCCAGACGACCGGCTTGTCCGGGATCACAACGCCGTCGCCGAGGGCCCATTGGCGCAGAGATTTGTCGCGCATCTGGATCACGATATAGACGAGCGTCTCGTTGCCGTTGTTGCGCCAGGTGCGAACGCCTTGCGGCGCGATGCGCACGATCGTCCCTTCGCGCACGTTCAAGGTCTCGCCGTCGATCTGAACCTGGCCGCGTCCGTGGGTGAAGATGTAGACCTCTTCGTTTTCCTTGTGGGTGTGATGGAACGGCATGCCGCCGCCTGGCTCCATCGCGTTGATCGACATCTCGCAGGACGTGAAGCCTACAAGGTCCTTGAGGAAGAGCTTGCCCGGTACTTTGCCCAAGCCTGGAATTTCGACGGAATTGGCGACCCAATCCTTGAGTGCGCCGCTCTCAAACAGGGTGTGGTTGGCGCCGGTCTGGGCCGTATTTCTGGTCATTGCCGTCATGGGAAGTCCTATGTTTATGTAACGCCTTAATTGACATAACGATGGTTACATAACATGTGTAACCTGTCAAGATTGTTTTATAAAGTTACTATTAAGTGTCGTGACAGCCGGATGACAATCGTGGTGGCAGACGTCCACTCACGGGACGGCAAGCCACTGGCGCGCAAGATGCGTCCAGAGCGTCACGCCAGACGGCAGGATCGCGTCGTTGAAATCGAAGCGCGGCGAATGCAGGCCGGGGTTCTCGCCCGTCCGCCCAGCACCAAGCCAGAGATAAGCGCCAGGACACTTTTCCAGCATGAAGGAGAAATCCTCAGCGGCCATGCTGGGCTCGACGACGTCGACAAGCAAAAGACCCGGATCGAGTTCACGCACCACCTGTGCTGCGAAGGCTGCTTCGGCGCCGGAGTTCACGGTCGCTGGATAGCGCTTCTCAAATTTCGTCTCCGCCGTGCAGCCCAGCCCCAAGGCAAGCGACGTCACGATTTGAGCGAGCCGCTTTTCGACGGCTTCACCGGCGGCCGGATCGAACCAGCGCACCGTCCCCGCCAGTCGGCAGGTGTCAGGGATGACGTTGTAGGTGTCGCCCGCATGAACCTGAGTAACGGAAACGACGGCAGCCGACAGCGGCGACAGGTTGCGCGAAACGATCATCTGCATGGCCGATCCGATCTGAAACGCAGCAATGATCGGGTCTGCTCCCTGATGGGGCATCGCCGCGTGCGATCCGCGTCCCGTGATGGTGATGTCGAAGACGGCGAAGGCTGCCATGACCGGCCCGGCTTTCACGCCAACCTCACCAACCGCTAGGGCTGGCCAGTTGTGGACGCCGAAGATCGCGTCCATGGGGAAGCTCTCGAACAGGCCCTCCTCGACCATGCGCCGCCCGCCGCCCTCATTCTCCTCGGCCGGCTGGAAGATGAAATGGATGGTGCCCTCGATGCCGTCCGCGTCCGCCAGGCTCCGCGCTGCCGCGAGCAGCATGGCCATATGACCGTCGTGTCCGCACGCGTGCATCAGGCCCGGATTGGCGGAGGCGTAGGCGAGTCCGGTTGCTTCCGTGATGGCAAGCGCATCCATATCGGCGCGCAGGCCAACGGTCCGGCGCGACGTGCCCCGGCGCAACGTGGCCACCACGCCGGTTCCCGCAAGACCATGCGAAACCTCGAGGCCGAACGACGCCAATCGTTCAGCGACAAACGCCGACGTACGGTGCTCATTGAAGGCCAGCTCCGGCATGGCGTGCAAAGTGTGGCGCCACGCAATCGCCTCGGCGGCCTCCTCCGGCCCCAGGCTCACGATCGCGCCGGTCATGGCTTCGGCTCCATGCGGTAGCGGAAGTTGCAGTGGCTCGCGCCCTGCATGATGGTTTGCGTGCGGTCGAGCGTCATGTTGGGATTGTAGCCGGTGCAAAACTCGCGATCGCGATTGCACGACAGGACATGGCCGATCTCGCCCAGCCCCATCTCGCGATATGTCTCCGCATACCGGCAGCGCGTGACGTTGAAATCCAGGCGATCGGCGGTCGACTCCAGCACTTCGATGGTGAGAGCGCCGTCTGCCGACCAATTGGGAAGGATCGCCGCAAGGTCGCCGAGGTCTGGCGTAGCCCCAAGCGCCTCGCGATGGGCCGTGCCAAAGGCTTGGGCCGCCCGAGAGACGGCCGCATCAAGCACAGCAACGGCTACCTCCTTGCTCTGAGTCTCGGTCAACACATCGTAGACGTGCTTTAGGATGGCAGCTTCGATCTTGCGGCGTTCAATGATGGGGATCTGCATGGTGGCTCCTTTTCGAGCGGGAACGAATTCAGGGTCGGGACGAACGAAACTCAATCCGGTCGCGCAGCCGGTAGAGGCCCAACAATGCGGGGGCTGCCAGGGTCGCAAACGAATGAAGCGGATAGGGAGTGATCTCCGTCAGAGGAAGCGCCAGTTCCTTGACGTTTGTGCCCGTCATCGCCTTGGCAAATTGTTCGCCAAGAGAGATCGACAACGCGACGCCGCGGCCGTTGCAAGCGCTCCAGGCCCAGAGGCCTGGTGCCGGTTGATAAAAGCGAGGCATCCGGTCCGCCGTCATCCCGATCCGGCCAGACCAGACGAAATCGAATCGCGGAGTGCCCATTTGCGGGAAAGCCTGAGCCAGGCGATTGCCGACCAACCGGCGAAGCCGCGCGGGTGCGTTGGCCTGCCAAATGAGCGCCCCGCCCGTTATCAAGCGCCCCCTCGCGTCCCAGCGAAAAAACCTCAGATCACCCCGCGTATCCGACACCGCTTGACGCCCGGGCACGACGGTCGCGCGCACCGCCTCGGATTGCGGCTCGGTCGCCATCTGCCAAGTGACGACCGGGATCAACGCGCGCGCCATGCGCGCCGCCAGCTGAGGGGCGAATTGATCGCTGTAGGCGTTCGTTGCCAGCATGACTTGATCTGCAAAGACGCGGCCAGCCGGCGTGGTGACGGTCCAGCCGCCCTTTGTTCGCTCAATTTGTCCCGCGGGTGTGCGTTCAAACAATCCACCCCCTTTGCGGATGACGAGTTCCGCGAGGCTGCGGGCGAGCGCCAGGGGATTGATATGGCCGCCGGACGAATTGAGCATCCCCCCGTGCCAAGCCTTTGAGCCGAGCAGTTGTGAGGCTTGGCGAGCATCTAGTAGCTGAACCGGGGCACCACGCCGCGCCCACGCCTCGACCCTGGCTGCCGAGTGTTGCAGCCGGCCCGCCGAATGCGCTGGCTGAAACCAGCCCGACTGGTTGGCCTCACATGCAATGGCGTGCCGCGCGACCAACTGGAATAGCTGATCGGCACTGCCACCAACCAGCCGCGCGAATCGCTCACCCGCCTCTCCGTATAGCTCCGCCATCCGGTCGGGCTCTATCCCCGACATGGTCGAAATCACCTGCCCGCTGTTGCGGCCGGAAGCGCCAAACCCAACTTCGGCGGCCTCCAGTATGACGACAGAGCGACCGAGTTCGAGCAGGTGAAGGGCTGTCGAGAGACCGGTAAAACCCGCTCCGATCACCACGACTTCGGCGCGCACGTCGCCAGCCAATAGGTCGGCGTTCAAACGTCCAGCCGTAACGGTGGACCAAAGCGAACCTCCAAGTCCTGATGATTGGCCTGCTGGCATCTGATGTGTTCATCCCGTGTAACGAATATTCGCCGCACACAGCGGACACGTCGCCGTTCGTAACTTCTTTTTTGTGATATAACTAGTTACATGCCATAGTAACTTGTCAATGGCAACTTTAAAGGTTATCCATTCGCATGGAGAATCAACACAACACAGCTTCTGTCCTTGCCTCTCAGATGGACCCGCCTCCAGCGCCGTTCATCGTGGGCGATCATTTGGCGTTGGATTTTCTCAATACGATCGCAGCTCCGCGCGGCGCGCCCATCGAGTGGATCGGATGTGGCGCGGACCTGCTCGATTGGCTCCGCCATGTCGGCGTGCTCAACGGTGCCGACGTGGCCCGGATCGCCGCCAGGTTTGCTGCAGTCGACCTCGACGCCATCGCCCTGGAGGCCATGTCGCTACGGGAATGGTTCCGGCAGGTCCTCGGTCGCATTAAGCAGAACGGGCGCGCCGTCCTTGCGCCTTCCGATTTGGCCCGGCTCAACACCGCGCTGTCTCACGATGCGACCGTCGCGCAGCTCGAAATGTCGGCGGACGGCAAGGGGCTACAAATGGTCAGCCGCCACGCGTGGCGCGCGCCGGCGGAATTGCTGGTCCCCATCGCATCCGCCATGGCAGATCTGCTCTCGCAAGGCGAAACGCAGCTCGTCCGCCGGTGCGAAAATCCGGTCTGCACGCTTTGGTTTTATGATCGCACCAAGGGCCACCGTCGGCGATGGTGCAGCCAGGCCGTTTGCGGCAATCGCGCCAAGGTCGCCGCATTCCGCGTGCGCAAAAGGCTGGAGCGATAGCGTTCATTCGACATCCCAACACCGCCCGCAACGTTGCAGCCCAGCGGCAAACAGCCCAAGGTGCCGCATCTGGGTCAACGTGGTCCATGCGGTCGACGGCGCGCGGGGTATCGCCGGTCATGCGTTGACCAACGCCGAACTCGGCGCCGCGATCTCCGAGGGCTGATCGAAGTTCGTTTGCCCAGGCGAGCGGCGCATGGGTTCGCCGCTTGCTTCGACCAGCCCCTAATTTTGGAGTGATCACAATGCAACCATCGCATTTGCAACAATCCGTTTCGCGCCGTCGTTCGCTCTCAGCAATCGTTGCTGGAGTTTCGTGTGTCGCCTCAGGCACCGTGGCCGCCGGCGCGAGCAACGTCGTGGCAACGGCAGGGAAGGCTCCGCGCATTCCTGCGCCAGAAGCATCCTCGGCGGTTCCGTTCGTCTTGTCGTTTTGAGTGGAGCGAACAATGACCGATCAAGCTGACAAACACTGCTTCCGGATCAGGCACACCATGCTGCGCGTAACCGATCTCGAACGGTCGATTGCATTCACCACGGGCCAGTTCGGGATGACCCTGTTTCGTACCGAGCGCTATCCGCAAGGCCGCTTTGCCCTCGCGTTTGTCGGCTATGGCAACGAAGAAAACGGCGCCGCCATCGAACAGGGACGCAAGGCAGATCATCCGGCGGACAGGACCCATCGTCGTTGCATCATCTGGTCGTGATGATATGCCCGCGTCCGATGTCGCGCTACAACCATGTCATCAGCGGTTCCGCACGTCTTTGAGAACCTGACGAATGGCAGCAATGACGGCGTCGGGCTTCTCGAGTGGAATGCCGTGCCCGCTATCAACCCAAATCTGCCTGGCACCAGGATGCAGACGCAGAATGTCTACGCGCTTGGCGTTGGCATCGCGTGCAAGATCCGATGACTCCGTCATTGGTTGTTTCGCACTGAGGACGACGGCAGGTTTGCCGGTAAACGGCGGCAGGGCCAATATCGCCGCGCCGGTTTTCGGGATTTCATGAAATTCCTGCTGCGCGGCTGCCGATGTCGATACGTCGAACATTACCTTGAACCATCCCGGCCAGTTCTCGTAGGAACCTACTCCCTTCATCTGTTCTGGATGGGTTGAATCGACCAGGACTAGACCAGCCACCTCCAGCGGATAGCGCCGCGCAAAAAGCTGCATATAGAGTCCACCAAGAGAGTGCCCGACCAGGATGTACGGCGGCGGAACGCCCTTCTCGCGCAAGTTGCGGCGGAGTTCCTCAATGATCGTTTCGCCATCGCGCGGCGTCGACGCGGGGGCACTCCGCCCCGTGCCGGGGCGGTTGTAGGCGAACGTCGTCGTCTCCTGACTGATCTCCGGAAGGATCTTCGCCCACCACTCGAGGCGACCGCCGAGACCGTTCTCGAATACAACGGCGGGTGCCCTACGGCCCTTGAGCACGAATTCGACGGATCGGTCGGCAAGCATTGTCGTGGTGACGCCATCAATGGATGCGCAGCCGCCTAAGGCAAGCGCCGCGACCACCGGAGGGGCCAGCAGAGCTCCAAACTCTCGCAGGCGCCTCAGCATGAAGCGACCTCGACGATCGTTGCGCCCTGTGCATGGCCATTGCCAACGTGTTTGTAGGCACGTGCAATTTCGGCGAGCGGGAAGCGGTGTTCGATCACTGGCCTCAGGCTCCCGGCTTCGACCATCTCAGCGAGAGCCTCGAGATCGGCGCGCTTGGGCTTGGCGAGCAGAACAGCTGTCTTCGCACGCAATCCCGAACCTGCAAGGGTGACCTTGGCCAACCATACCAATGGTCCGATCCAGTTCGCGTCGGCTGGAACAGCGCCGGAAACCAGCCGTCCGCCGGGCTTAAGTATGCGCGTCAAATCCCGAGGTTTACGATTGGCGACCAGATCGAACACCAGGTCGAATTTCGCGGACGACCGGGTGAGGTCAGCCTGCGTATAGTCGATGACGTCATCGGCGCCGAGTGATTGGAGTAGCGGAATATGGCGCGTACTGCAGACGGCCGTTACCGTTGCGCCGTGGGCTTTGGCGATCTGGATCGCAAGCGTGCCAACGGCGCCCGACGCTCCATTGATCAGCACGCGCTGTCCAACGACGAGGCTACCTGCATCGCGAAGTCCTTGCAGCGCTGTGGTTCCGGAAAGCGGGAGAGCGGCGGCTTGCGCATGCGACAGCTTCGGCGGTTTTCTCGCGAGCCGGTCCGGGCTCGCGATCGCGAATTCTGCAAAGCCCCCATGTGGCACCTCGGTCATGACGAGGTCACCAGTGCGCAGGCCCGTGACCGCGCTACCAACGGCGACGATTTCGCCAGAAAGACTCTGTCCGGGTACCGCGTGGCGTGGATGGAGGACGCCAAAGCCGCTCAAGCGGACCAGATAGGGTCTACCAGAAAGAAGATGAGTGTCGCCACGACAGACAGCCGCCGCGCAAACGCGCACCAGAACCTCGTTGTCGCCAACAATCGGTACAGGTGCTTCTATGAGCCTGAGCAGATCCGGCCCGCCATAGGCATGCACGGCCGCCGCCCGCATCGATCGGGGGAGACCGGTCGCAATAGAGGCCTTCGGTTTCATTTTTGACTTCCACCCCGGAATGATGTGGCTTACAGTGTAAGCATTCAGAAACACGAGATAGGCTTACACCGTAAGTTCGTCAAGGTGGAATATGGCTGGAAAACATGTCCGCCCGGGGCCACTACGGCCGACCGATCGGCCGCCGCTGACGCGGGAGGCGGTGATCATTGCTGCGACCTCATTCGCGGACGAGCGCGGACTCGAGACATTGTCGATGCGCAAACTGGCCGAGATTGTCGGCGTCGAAGCGATGTCGCTCTACAATCACGTCGCCAATAAGGACGATCTTCTCGACGGCATGGTCGACATGGTCATCGCAGAAATCGCTCTGCCGGACGCTGGGGCCGACTGGAAGGCCGCAATGCGTCGCCGCGCGATATCGGCACACGAAATGCTGTTACGCCATCCTTGGGCGTCGGTGCTGATCGTCTCGCGCATCAATGTCGGTCCGGCCATGCTGCGCTACATGAACGCGACCATCGGCAGCCTTCGAGCAGGCGGTCTATCCTATGCGATGGCCGATCATGCCATCAGCGCACTCGACAGTCACGTCTATGGTTTCACGCTGCTAAAGGCGAATTTTCCCATCGCCGCCTCCGAGTACGCGCAGGCGGGAGCGCAATTCATGCCGATGCTCCCGGCGGACGTCTATCCGCACGCGCGCGCCCTGACCGAAGAAGTCATTTCGGGCAGACACACAGGTATCAACGAGCTCACGTTTGGGCTTGATCTCTTGCTCGATGGATTGGAGCGGTTGTGCGAGGGCCAGCATCGCTCGACACGAACGCCGTCGCCACAGCGCAGGCCGCGGGGCAATACGAAACGTGGGAAAATTTGATGCAAGGTCTCATACCAGCCCGCAGAAGTTTTGACTCTTCATTTTACGGGTTGCGGGCTGGTATTCTCTTTGCCTTGCGCGTGGCCGCCCCACCAACCCCACGCGCGGAAACCACACCGCACAAGTCAGTACTTATGCGGTTTGGTCTCACTTTATCGGGTCACACAGTCCTTGTCGTAACCGTCATTCTGCTGGCCTCCGGCGTTGTGCCGATCTGTCGGTCGTCGGCGTCAGCCCAACACGCAAACGAGACTCGCATCATGGTGCCGACGCGGAATGCCGCGCCAAGGCAGGGCTACGCCATCAGCCTGACCTTCGCGGGGCTTCCGGCCCCACTCACCGAGATCTCAGCGTACGCCCGCTACGAGGTGTCGAACCGCGACTGCGTCCCGATCGACTATTCGCGCGCCATCGGCGGCGTGAAATTGCCGCCGGAGTACCATCTGGACCTTGTCCTGCAGCCGCATGAGAATAGCACATTCCTCACCCAGGTTTTTACGGATGCGCTTGCGGATGCCGATCCGTATGGGCTCGGCCCGTGCAAGTGGGGACTGCAGGGCGTCACTGTTGCCTTTCGCTCCCCAACGACGCATTTTCTCGGCGGAGTCACGATCGATGAGATCAGAGCTGCCATTGTGGTCGCGAAGCACTACCTCATCTTGGATTTCCTCGAAGCGCCCAAAGTCGGTGAGCGTGTGTTCGGTGAGGGACCCGACTATTACCTCAAAGCTCTTGGGCCGCATTTCACGCTGACTCTGGCGCCGCAGCGGTCGAAATGAAGTTGATCCGTATCGGTGCCCTTTATCGGCAACGTTGAAGCTATCTCCGACACTGCGATCACCAACGCCGAACTCAGCGCCGCGACCTCCAAGGGTTGAGTGTCCACAGGGCACTGATCGGTGCGCTTTGGCAAAGCGGCGCCAGACCGCGGGAAATAACCACAACCGCCTTGCCGCTCGCGGCGTGCTGCCGAAAAGCCATTCGCCTCGAACCCCAGTCGATCCGATAACTCATACCGTCGCGCAAAAGTTTCGAGTCATCGTGTCGACGGCTGCGCGACGGTATTGTCTTTTGTTTGCGCGTGGCCGCGTCGATCTGGACGATCGCCTCCGGCTCGGCAACCCCACGCGCGGATACCAGTCGGCATAAGTCAGAACTTATGTCCGCTGGTATCAGGGAACCGCTATGACGCGCTTCATGGCGGCAACCTGAGTGTCGACCGGCTGCTGATAGGCGATGAGCGAATGGAACTTGCCGTGGCGGTCGATGAGGTAGGTGAACGTCGAATGGTTCATGGTGTAGCCGTCGCTGGTCGGGATGCGCTGCCAATAGGCGCGATAGGCTTTGCCGGCGACCTTCACCTCATCCAATGTGCCGGTAAGACCGGTGATGTTGGGATTGAAGCTCGAAAGATAAAGCTTCAATTGCTCTGGCGTATCGCGTTCCGGATCAATCGAGACGAACAGAAAGCGCATCTTGGCGGCTTCAGGACCAAGCTTCTCGATCACCGCCGATAGATCGAGCAACGACGTCGGACACACGTCGGGGCAATGGGTGAAGCCAAAGGAGATGGCAAACGGCTGGCCGAGCAGATCCTTGTCGGTCAGCCGCTTGCCTTCGTGGTTCGTCAGCGCGAACGGACCACCGATCAGCGGTGCAGACAATGGCGCATCTCTGCGCCACGCCGACGCTGCCAAGCCGACTCCGATCGATATAATAGCGAACAAGGACAAGGCGATCCACGTTCGATGGCCGATTGCGCCGGTCATGTCGATCTCAATGCTTCGCGTCTGAACGACCGGGATCCTTGGCGCCAAGCGGCGCCACCGTGTATTCGATTTCGATTGTGCCGGCCTTCTTGAAGATCAGGCTGCCTTTGATCGTTTCGGCGGCCTTGATCGGCTGTTTCAGGTCCATGAACATGACGTGATACGATCCGGGCTTCAACTCGACGGTCGCGCCGGGCGCGATTTCAAGACCACCTGCCAGTTCGGACATCTTCATGACGCCGCCATCCATCGACATCTGATGGACCTGAAACACGGCAGCCAATGGGAACGTACCGCCGACAAGCGTGTCGGCTTGCTTGCCGGTATTGGTGATCTTCATGAACCCACCCGCTACTTTTGCGCCTTCTGGCGTGACACGGGTCCAGGGCTGCTCGATCTTGATGCCACCCATCGTGAAATCACGAGCAGCGGCGGTAAACGAGAGACAGATCGCCACTACGGCGACGGCAAGGCTGTTGATCTTCTTGGACATTGGGTTCTCCTTGATTGACGTGACTGCTTACCGGTAACCTACACCCGCTCGCGAGCCTTTTCATTGACCGGGATGCTCTTGTTTCGCGATCGTCGCCCGCGCGGCGGTTCGGTTCGGTTGGCAAGTTCCGCCAGCTTTTCCGGGTCGTTCAAAACCAGTGTCCCGTCGCGGGACTGTGAAATGAGCCGTTCGCGCTTCAGCTTGGCCATCTCGCGGCAAACGGTTTCCACCGTCAGGCCCAGATGATCGGCCATGTCGGCGAGGCGCATATTCAGCTGCATGTGGTCTGTTTCGGGTTTGGGGCGCTCTCCGGCCAGTGCATGCGCCAGAGACAGCAGGAACGTAGCGACGCGTTCGCTGCCGGTCTTGCGACCAAGCAATGTTGCGAGGTCGTGCATCGTCGCCAGTCGCGCCGCGAGTTGCCGCGCAACGCGCTGTTGGATTTGACCGGATTGCTCCAGCGCCCAAAGCCCGACCGTGCGGACCTGAACTTGAGTCAAAGGCTCGGCCGTCGCACCGTGGATGCCGTTGGCCGTCAAGCCAAGCCACATGCCCGGGCCGAGAATTTCCAGCACCTGCCGGCGGCCATCGGGCAGCAGACGGGTCAGCATGACGGCCCCCTCGGTGATTTCAAACAGGCATCGGGTTGCTTCACCCTGCTGGAATACCGGCTGGCGCGGCTCGAAACTGAGGACGCGTGACGACAGAGGTTGACGCGTTCTGCTTGGCTGCAATAGGGGCTGATCGCCCAAATGATCCCGCAGGTAGGGAGTGCCGGGGTTGGCGGACGTGTCCATAAGGGAGCTCCATAGATACTCGCGGTCTGCCCGCATTCGCGCGCAGCAGCCGGAGTTTTCAATTCGGGGAATACGAATCTAGACGCTGATGGGCGTCGTCTGCGGAGGAGCACGCGGGCGCGCATGGACTGGGCCGGTATCGAAACGGTGACCGGTTACTTGATGCGGAATGGGCGGTTTGGAGCGCTGCGCGAAGAACACCGGCGGATCGGTCAGCCCATCGGGCGGCGTCAAAGCACCAGCCATCATCGGCAGACAGCAAGCACACAGACCACCATGTGCCGCGCCCGGCGGCATTCCATTCTTCGGGTCGAGCGGCGTCCCATCGGCGTTGACGACGGCAGCGCCACGCGCCGTACAGATCACGATCCGTTCGCCCAGCAGCGACCCAGAAGTGGTTGCGGTTTCACTGGTCAGACCACGGACCGGGGGCAACATGTAGGATGCTGTCAGATTGAACAGCATGATCACTAAGCTGACGGAGACAGCAAGCCAACGCCGCCACGGCCCGAGCAGAGCAGCGCTCCCCAGATCGTAATTCCGGCGCTGGCGGTTCTTCGTCAAGCTCACCTCGGTTCGAAATGCTTGGACAACGAATCTTAGCCGAACGTCACGCGCAGTATCAGCGTTGCCGACAACACGACTGTGATGAAAGCGGGGAAACCCAAGATTAGTACGGCGAGCAACGCGGCCATGACGAGATTGGCCCCGAACAGTGCGGCTTGCTCGTGAAGTTCTTCCTCCAAGCACCGGATCGCGTAGCCAATGATCGGCGCGCGCTGGATGAGGCGCATGACAAAGCTGGGCGATTCGTGATCAGACATCGTTTTCCTGTGTCGATTGTGACTAAAGGCGTTTTGCAGCGGATTCGGCGATCCGCTGGACATCTGCCTGAAACGGCTTGAACATTTCGAGCAGCATATCCCGTACGACAGGTGGGGCGGTCTTGGGTGAGCCGGCCGAAAATGGCGGCTTGGGATCGTATTCGGCCAGCAGTTGAACGGCTTGGGCATAGTCATCGCCGCGCAGTTTGGCGACCAGAGCAAGCCCGAAATCCATCCCCGCCGTGACCCCAGCCCCGGTTACGCGGTTGCGGTCGATGACATAGCGTTCGTCAACGGGCTCAGCGCCGAACCCTCGCAGGTTTTCGCGCGCGACCCAATGACTGGTGGCCTTGTAGCCCTTCAACAAACCGGCTGCTCCCAGGACCAGCGAGCCCGTGCAGACACTCGTGACCCATTTCGCGCGTCCGCCACGGTCCTTGAAAAAGGCAAGGGTCGCGTCGTCGGTCATGGCCTTAAGCGTGCCAGCAAGACCGCCTGGGACAAACAAAATATCGAGATCGGCGGAGCACTCGTCAAAAGTTTGGTCGGGAACGAACACGAGCCCTGTGTCGGCCCGGACGGGTTCGCGGGTCTTGGCCACGAGTTTCACCTCGGCCCCCATCATCGAGCCAAAACAATACTGTGGTCCGACAAGATCCAAGGCCGTGAAGCCAGGATAGACGACCATCGCGATCTTCTCGCTGCCGTGCCAATGGGCCGGAGTCTCCATCCGGTCATGGTACGGTTTCGGCTCGCTTGTGTTTCCGGCGCCGTGAGCCGCGATCGATCCGGCACCGCCCGCAACCAGTCCAGCTGCCGCAGCCAGTAGCAAATCCCGCTTCGTCATTATCATGGAGGCCTCGCATTCGGATAAGAAACGTCTCTCCCGGCGGCGGACAAAGGCCGCCGGGGAAACCGGCTCGCCTCAATACCGGTAGGCGATCGTGCCATACAGGGCACGGTCGTCGCCGGGCGCAACACGGCCACCGAAGTAGCTGTAGGGCGTGAAGTATTTTTCACCCGACAGGTTCTTGACGGTCAGCGATGCCAAGTAGTGCTGGGACTCGTAGGCGATCTTGGCGTCGATGGTGAAGTAGGCGTCGGAGTCATAGGTGTTGGCCAGATCGATTGGAGCCGCGGAGGCTGCATACACGCCAGCGCCAACGCTCCAGCCCTTCAGGATGTCTGGGTCGAACTTGTAGTTTACCCACAACCGCCCTGAGTGCTGCGGAACGCCCACAAGTGACACGCCAGCAGGCGTTGTCGGGGTCGCCTTCACGAGCTTGGCGTCGACATAGCCATAGCTCCCGATGAGCTGCCAATTCGCATTGGGCTGCCAAATGACGTCGGTCTCAAACCCGCGCGATCTCTCTTCACCAATCGGATCGGATCCAAGGCCAATCGTGACGGGAACCTTGCTGCGTTCGATCTCAAAAATCGCCGCCGTGCCTGAAAGGCCATTGCCGAGATTGAACTTGATCCCAGCTTCCTTCTGCGTCGATTCCTCGGGTTCGGGAGCCGAGTTGTAGATCGCGAACGGGTTGGCTTTGAGGCCTTCGCTATAGCTCGCATAGACAGAAAAGCCGCGCGCCACGTCATAAACAGCACCGATACGAGGCAGAACCTTTGTTTTGTCCGTCGTTGCATCAACGCCAAGCGAAGGATCGAGCGCATCAATAGTCACGTTGGCGAGACGGACACCGGCCAGGATGTGCAGCTTTTCAGCGACGGACGATTGGAGCTGCGCATAGACCCCCTTTGTTTCATAGATATTTGCCGGCTTGAAGAACGTCGTGAATGGACTCTCGCCCACCTGCACATAAGGAGTCGAGAAGGAGGGCGCGGTGAGATCCACCAATCCCGCCCCACCCAGAAAAAAGTCGGCCGTCATGACACCCTTGTCGGAAACCCGGCTGTAATCTGCACCAAACAATAAGGTGTTCTTGGTCGGGCCCTGGTCGAACTTGACCCGCACGTTGGGATTGACGCTGACCTCGTCCTGCTCTTGGTACAGGTAGACGTTCGTTAAGGCCCAAGTTGACGGCGCGAAGAATGGCGTGTTCGCCGCAAAGCTATCGGCACCGACGATCGATTGAGCGTATTCAGCAAACTTCGACTTGCTCCAGCGTGCTTTAATGCTGGCATCGACGTAAGCGTTGAAGCGATGGTCCAACGTGACCGTCACGCCTTGCGTTTTCGAATAGCTGTCGGGAATGTCAGAAGGCCCAATGAACAGATCGCGATTGATCTGGAAACCGCCCGCAACCGTACCCGTCGCCGGAAGCCCTTGATATTCTTGCTGCGCCCAGCTGGTCAGACGCCCCTGGATCGTCAGCTTGGTGTCTGTCTTGTTGGTGAGTGTTAGTGTCGGATTGAGCGAGTAGCGCTCTGTTTCGAGGACATCGATCTGACTATTGGCCGACGTATATTCGCCGGTCATGCGGAACAACACCGTGCCGTCTTTGGAGATCGGCTGATTGACGTCGAAATAGGGCTGGACGAAATTGTGGCTGCCGAACTTGAGGCCAACTTCGCCGCTGGCTTTTTCCGTCGGGAGTTTCGAGATCACGTTGATCGCACCGCCAACCGGCGCGCCTTCCCCACCGCCGTACAAGATTGCGCTCGGACCCTTCAGGACTTCGATTCGCTCAATATTGGCGAGCGTGTCGCGGTCACCCGCATTATAATAAACCACCATGCCGTCCAGCCACTGCTCGGCCCGGAAGCCGCGAATAACCGAAGATTCGTAGGCGGGTGTTTGCAGCCGGTGCGTGCCTTGAGTGTTGGAGACGTTGCGCGCGGCTTCCTCGACACTGAGAACGCTTTGGTCGCGGATGACTTCCTGCGGCACAACTTGAACCGACTGCGGCAAACGCTCGATCGCGGTATCCGTCTTGGTTGAACTTGACGCCGAGAGCGCACGGTAGCCTTGCACGGCGCCGGCCGTCGTCTGCTGCACGGCCGGGCCGTTTGGGTTGACGATTGCGCCTGCAGCCACCGCCGGATCGGCCGCCTCTTGCGCCACGGCTTCGACCGCTGGCGGTGGGGTGGAGTTCGGCGTCGAAGCGGCAACCGGCTTGGGCTTGTCCGGTTTGGTTGGCTGGGGGGCCGGTTCGCCCTGCTGAACGAGCTTTGGCGCGACTGGTTTCTTGACCGTCGCTTGCGGAACCGGCTTAGCCTTATCGGGCGTTATCACCGTCACGGGTGGCACGGGAATGGCTTTAGCGGGCGGCGGTTGTTGCGCCTCCGCACGGGAGGCGATGGCCAGGAAGGCGGCGAATGACAGACTGGACGCGGAGGCGATGGCCGTAGAATGGCGAATGATGCGTTGACGCATATGAGGAACTCCTAAGCAGGACCATGCGCACGCCCAAAGTCGTGCGCGATCGAACGGTGCTAATCAGGAGATCGACGGTGGCGCCCGGGATCCATGTGCGGGGCCTGCGCGAACAGGCGGCAGAACGGTCTGGCTCGCGATGGTGAAGGGAACGGGAGCATAGATCGTTGTGGGAAGGACCTCAGGCGCGACAGCATTGGCCATATACGCCTGCGCCAAACCTGAGAATGCGCAGGTTTCGGTCAGTTTGTGCCGGGAGGCTGGCGTTGAGTTCTGCGACTGCCCGTCATGGTCGATGGTGTATGACCCATTCGCCGAGCAGATGACGATGCCGACTTGACCCTGCGCAACTGCGCCAAGATCGGGCATATAGCCCGCAGGAACGACGGCACGCAGCAACAGCAGAACGATCAGAACTTGGCTCAGCCAGCTCCGCCATTCCCCTTCAAGCTTGTGCGCCTTTTGGCCCATGTCAAATTCATAGGCGGCAAGGGGGCCGGACGGCAAGCCACAGAAATGTCACGGTCCTGATTTTTTCGCTGACCAACCGGCTTGAGCCGGATCGGGCCCAGCGTGGGTTGCGCTGCCCGCCCCCCCCCCCCGAGACAGGCTGTAATACTGTTACATCCGCACAACAGCCTCGACTCGGATTTTCCCATCGAATCCGAAAGCGGTTGAGGTCTGCACCCCGCCATGTCAATCGATCGTAACAATATAACATTACGGATTGGCGTCATGCGCAAGGTTCAGACTGGTTTGGCTTCAGCGATCTTCGTAGTATCAACGGGCTTGAGCACCGCCGATGCCCAGACAACAGTTCCATCGGCGTCCCCAGGGTCCGCCGCGAGCCCCATCGTGCGTTCGCCAAGCACGAGCGCACCAGCAGCGGTTGCGGTTCCAGAGGTCGTTATCGAGCAATCCAAGCCCGTCGCAAAGGCAGCGCAAAAGGCAAGACCGACATCGGCGGCCCAGTCTCTGCCTGTTCCTCCTCCGGCAGCGAAACCCAAGAGGGCTGTTGCGCTTGCGCCAACGCCAACACCGGCAACGCCGGGACTAACTCCAGCCGAGCCAATCGCGGCGGCGCTTCCCGGCACGATGATTGTGCAGCAGGACGCCTTCGCGCCGGTCACCGTCGTGGCGCAACCGGAATTTCAGGCCAGTTCCGGTGCGACGCTGACGGATACGCTGGCGCTTAAGCCGGGCGTTGCAGGGTCGACATTTGCGGCAGGGGCAAGCCGTCCGATCATTCGCGGCCTCGATAACAACCGCGTCCGGGTTCAAGAGAATGGCGTTGGCGTTCACGATGTTTCAGCGTTGAGCGAGGATCATGCCGTGCCGTTGGATCCCAACTCGGTGCAGCAGGTCGAGGTCATCCGCGGTCCAGCAACCTTGCGCTACGGATCGAACGCCATCGGTGGCGTCGTTTCGGGCACCAATGATCGCATTCCAGAAAGGATGCCGCGCGGCGGCGTCCGGGCCGAGATCAACGGCGGCGTCAGCAGCGTCGACAACGGTCGCGACGGCGCATTTCGCGTGACTGCAGGTGCCGGCAACGTCGTGCTTCACGCTGACGGCTTTGAGCGTCACGCGGGCGACTACGACACACCACAAGGCCGCCAAGCCAATTCTTTCGTCGACAGCCAGGGCTACGCATTCGGCGGCTCGATCGTGGGGCACGGTGGCTTCTTCGGTGCCAGCGTCCAGCGCTTCACCAGCCTCTATGGCATTCCAGGCGGTGAATCTGCCGAGGGCAAAACCCGCATCGACATGGTGCAGGACAAGGTGATGGCGCGCGGCGAATGGCGGGTCAAGGACTTCGGCATCGAAGCGATCCGGGTGTGGTTTGGTGCCTCTGACTACGCCCACAACGAACTGGGATTCGACAGCGACCCTGCCGTGATGGCAGACTTCGTTGGCTCACGGTTCACGGCAAAAGAGCGCGAAGGCCGCGTCGAGGCCCAGCATCTACCCATTGGCACGGCACTTGGCGAACTGCGCGGCGCGGCCGGTGTGCAGTGGGGCCATCGCAAGGTTCAGGGGCAGAGCTTTGAAGGCGGCGACAGCCTGCTGGAACCGGCCACGACCGATACCTTAGCGGCCTTCATCTTCGAAGAACTGCAGATGACGCGCCAGTTGCGCCTTCAGGCGGCGGCACGAATCGAAAGCACGCAACAGCGCGGCATCGGGCTCGATCCCGCCGATCCATCGGTCTTGCCCCCAGTTACCCGCGACGAGACGTTCAAGCCCATCAGCGCCAGCCTGGGCGCATTGTATGAACTCCCATTGGGCGTCGTCGCGCGTCTCACTGGCCAATATACCGAGCGCGCGCCGGACGCCGCAGAGTTGTTCTCCAAGGGCCCGCATGAGGCCACGGCAACTTTTGAGATCGGCAATCCCGATCTGGTGTTGGAAAGGGCGCAGACAGTCGAATTGGGGTTCAAGCGGGCGCTTGGGGCCTTCCGCTTCGACACCAGCGCCTACTACTCCAAGTTCGACGGTTTCATCTTCAAAGAGTTGACAGGTCGCCGTTGCGACGACGTGGTCAGTTCGTGCGGCAGCGGCGCGGAACTCGCGGAACTGGTGTTCAAGCAGCGCGACGCCACGTTCTACGGCGTCGAACTGGCCGCCCAATACGACGTGGCCCCGATCTGGAACGGCGTCTGGGGTGTCGAGGGGCAGTACGATTTCGTTCACGCCGAATTCGCCAACGGCGAGAAGGTCCCGCGTATCCCGCCCCACCGCCTCGGCGGCGGGTTGTTCTATCGCGACGCATCCTGGCAGGCGCGCGTCAACCTGTTGCACGCCTTCGCCCAAGACCGCACCGCGCCCGAAGAGACCATCACATCGGGCTACAATCTGCTCAACGCCGAGATCAGCACGCGCCTGAAACTGCCCTCTGCGTCGCCGTTGCTCGTGCCAGAAATGATCATCGGCCTGAAGGGCGAGAACCTGCTCAACGACGATATCCGCAACAGCGTCTCGTTCAAAAAAGACGAAGTTCTGCAGCCGGGTATCAGCGTTCGCCTGTTTGGCAGCATCAAGCTCAACTAGGGTCTGTCCGACTTTGATTGAAACAAAGACAGACCCTAGCTCTTTGTATTGTCGTGCTTCTTTTTAGGAAAACCGCTCACACCCCCGCCTTCGCGGGGGCGTGACTTTCCCGGAAGCACTCTAGCTAACCCTCCTGGAGGTAACCCTCCTGGCACTAGGTTGAAAGCAGTTTCTAAAATTGACCCGGTCTCACAATTTTTCACCGCTGCGTTCCATCCACTTGTAACGGTGTCGCGTCAGGTATCTCCACAGGGGCCTGGTATGACTCCCGCTCCAGGTTCGCGATTACGACCTCGGGACCTGGATCAGCATCACACCCACAATAATGAACGCCGCACCGGCGGCCCGGGCGAGCGTCATGGGGCGTACGGCAAGACCGACCAGGCCATAATGGTCGAGAATCAACGACGCGATCATCTGGCCAGCGACAAGGGCTGCAATGAAGCCGCCGACGCCGATGGCCGGGGCCAAACTCAAGGCTGCCACAACGAAGTACGAGCCCGTGATAAAGCCGATCCAAACCCACCACGGGGCCTGAGCGGCTGTTGCGGCGAACGCGGGGGCTGGCACTCGCAAGACCACCATGATCGCAATAATCAGAACCGTACCCGCGGCGAATTGCCAGAATGACGCCCACATGGGATGGCCGAGCATCCGGCCCAGCACGGCGTTGCTCCCCGATTGGACGGCAAGACCGGCGCCTGCAAGCGCTGCAAGCAGGATGGCGATGATCGGGTGGATCGAGGTCATGGGAACTTCATTTCGCGGTTGTGTCGCGCCGCCGTGAGCGGAACGAAAGCGTTAAGGGGTGCGCTGGAGCTGCCCGACAAGGACGCCGACGACAATCAAGGCTGTGCCAAGTGCCCGGCTCCAGGTGATGGGTCGGACCTCCAGGCCAATGAGACCATAGTGATCGATCACGAGCGACGCCAGCATCTGTCCCGCGATCATGGCGGCCAGGAAGGCTGCAATGCCGGTCTTGGGGGCGAGCATCAGGGCTGCCGTCACGAAAAACACGCCAATTGCGCCACCGGTCCAAATCCACCACGGGGCTTTGGCTGCGAGCGCAAAGGCGGGTTCGGGGACGCGCCATATCAGAAGCAGCGGAATCATCAGCAGCGTGCCGACGGCGAACGACACGAACGTCGCCCATAACGGATGGCCGAGATATTTGCCGAGTTGGGCGTTGATGCCGGCCTGAGTTGCGAGCGCGGTACCCGCCAGGGCTGCGATGAGCAGCGCGACCGCAGTCGCCAAAGAGGTCATCCCTTATTTCCAGCTATGCGTTCTGCGGCCCGTCGCGTGCCGGTGCTCGGTGATTTCGACCGTTTGTCCGACCTTGGGGTCTGTGATCTGGTTCACCATCAATTCAATCGACTTGCCGTCCGGCAGCTTGACGTCGACGATGAGGCCGGTCTGCGCGTTTTGCGTGGGCAGCGGGCGCACGCTCATAACGGTTGCCGGGATGCGGATCTTTTCGACGGCGTGATCGGCTGAAATCCAGGCAAACAGGCCCGCCATGCCAACGCACACTGCAAGGCCAGCGCCGATCCATTTGGCCCGCTCCCGCCAGAGGGCCCGTTCAAGGCGGAGTTTTGTTTCGGCGCGCATGTGGTCGGGCTCCGTGGATGTGGTTAGTCACAGCGTTGCTGCGAGCGGGGCCAGCCCCGCATGCCCCGCTGGGAAGCGCAGCTTCCCAGACCCATCAGTTTTTTGGGACTAAACGAGTGCCGGGCTATTGTGGTGTCCAGTACCACACCGTGCCCCAGGGCGTGAGGCGCTCTTGGATCGTCAGTGTCGCACCGCAAGGCGGGAGGTCGTTGGCTGTGCGCTCGACGCGAACGAGGCGACCGTCGGACAGGTAGGCCATCAGCATATAGCGCTTCAGGCCGCGCAGTCCGGGGGGCTCCTTCGGACCTGAGTTCGTGGGCAGGCCGCAACGGGCGTGACGTCCGGTAAGGGTAGCGCGCGTTGTCGAGACGGAGGGGAGCCAGGCGTCGTAGGCCAACGACAGGCCGATGAGGGCTGCGAAGCCAGCGACGAAGCCGGTGACGCGCGTACGCTGGCGAGGGGTCATGCTTGCGCCGGTGTGCGGGGGCGGACTTTGGGGACCGGGACGCCTTGCTTGATTTCGTGGGCTTCGAGGACGCGGCCACCGGGGGCGCGGGGGAAGCGGGCGCGGCGCAGCGGTTCGGCTTCGGTGAAGATCAAGCGACGGCGAAAGGCGGTCGGACTTTCTGCCAGGCACAGCGCTCTAAAGTTCTCCAAAGGGGTCGTAAAGTGAGGCCGTTTCAGGAACCGGCTCGGGTGGCCGGTCCATGGTGGCACCTTGAGGCCCCAACGACGCGCCAAGTGTTCGCCGACCGCGCCGAGGACGGCGTGATCGATGTGGCTCGCGAGTGTCATTGGTTCATCGGCGATGGCGGATTGGGCTGCCGCGCATTCGCCGTCGCGAAGCCAAACGTAGAAGGTGTCGAGGAACTCGCTGAGTGCGCGGTCGAAGGTATCTTCGTCGTCAGCGACGCGTCGGGCCACGTCGGCCAAGGTATGCGGGCGCCATGTCGTCACCTGTTGCCTCCTTTGGCTCGTTGCCGGAACGGAACAGTTCGTCTAGCCCTAAGGCCACTTTAGACGAGACCTTTGCCTCGGGATAGAAGGCCGTCAAGAACGATAGTGCGTCCGCCTTGTTGGCCAAGCCGACGATCGACATCAGGCTAATGATATCGTTGCGGTCCTTCCTGGCTGCTGCGTCGTCGATGCGCATCGCCATCAGCTTCATTGCCAGAATGTATTCTGCAGTCGGTACGAACACGCGTAAGCCGGGGTTGTGCTCACCGGGGTAGCTGCGGAGGAAACTGTGGTGTTCGTCCAGACTCGAAACGTTGTCGCTTAGAAACGGGAATACGTCGTCATTGAGCCAGTCGGGCGACCAGTTTCGGCGCTCTGCGACAACCCGTGCCAAGCGCTCGATAACGCTCTGACCTTCATCGTCGGCGACGGCATCCAGATCGCGCGTTGAGATGCGGAAGTTCGAGACGAGGCAAAGGGCTGCCCCGCCATAAATTGCAAGGTCGATGACCTTGCCTTCGTCGCGTGCAAGAAGTGCCAACTCCGCCAGCACATCCTCGATAAGATCCGCCGTCAAGGTTGGATTTGACGTCATTTAAGCCGCCCGGTCGACGCCGTCGACGAGGCGGACGATGTCGGCCATGATGTCGTTGAGCTGGAAGTCTTTGGGGGTGTAGACGGCGGCGACGCCGAAGGATTTCAGCGTGCGTTCGTCTTCGGGGGGGATGATGCCGCCTACGATCAGGGGAATGTCGGTCATGCCCTCTTTCCGCATCCGCTCGATCACGTCGCGGACGAGGGGAACGTGGGAGCCCGACAGGATCGACAGACCGATGACGTGGACGCTTTCATCCAAGGCTGCGCGGACGATCTGGCCGGGGGTTAAGCGAATGCCTTCGTACAGGACGTCCATGCCGCAATCGCGGGCGCGGACGGCAATCTGTTCGGCCCCGTTCGAGTGGCCGTCGAGGCCCGGTTTGCCGACCAAGAACTTGATGCGGCGGCCGAGTTTCGCGGAGACGATTTCGACGGACGCGCGGACATCGGCGAGGGCTGCGCTATCGCGGGCGACCGCTGTCTGGGACACGCCGGTCGGCGCGCGATACTCGCCGAAAATGGTGCGCAGCAGGCCGCCCCATTCGCCTGTGGTGACACCGGCTTTGGCGCACGCAATCGACGGCTCCATGACGTTGCGGCCCTCTTTGCAGGCGCTTTCGAGATCAGCAAGGGCTGCCTTGACCGCCTTCGCGTCGCGGGCCGTGCGCCAGGCTTTGAGGCGCACGATCTGCTCCTGCTCGACGGCGGGGTCGACGACCATGATCGCGCCTTCGCCTGCCGACAGCGGAGAGGGTTCGGTTTCGCGGAACTTGTTGACGCCAACGACGGTCAATTCGCCGGTCTCGATTGCGGAGAGGCGGGCCGTGTTGCTTTCAACCAGTCGGCGCTTCATGTAGTCGATGGCCGAGACAGCGCCGCCAAGACCCTCGATGGTCTTCAACTCAGCAAGGGCTTCTTGTTTCAGGGCTTCGACTTTGCGCTTCATCTCGATGGAGCCGTCGAAGATGTCGCCGAATTCGAGCAGATCGGTTTCATAGGCGAGCACCTGCTGCATACGCAGGGACCACTGCTGGTCCCATGGGCGCGGCAGGCCAAGCGCTTCGTTCCACGCGGGGAGCTGCAGGGCGCGACACCGGGCGTTTTTCGACAGCGTGACGCCCAGCGCTGCAATCAGAATGCGGTAGACGTTGTTTTCGGCCTGGGGTTCGGTGAGGCCGAGCGAGTTGACCTGGACGCCGTAGCGGAACATCCGGTTTTTGGGGTCAGTCACGCCGTAGCGTTCGCGCGTGATTTCATCCCACAGCTCGTTGAAGGCGCGCATCTTGGCGATTTCGGTCACGAACTTAAGACCCGCGTTTACGAAGAACGAGACGCGTCCGACGACGATGCCGAAATCCTGCTCACTGACTTCGCCGGAGGCCTTCACCATGTCGAGCACCGCGATGGCGGTGGCGAGCGCGAATGCGAGCTCCTGGACCGGCGTCGCACCAGCTTCCTGCAGATGGTACGAACAGACGTTCGTGGGGTTCCATTTGGGCACGTTCAGGTACGAATAGACGATCGTATCCTTAATCAGCCGCAGCGACGGCTCGGGCGGATATACGTAGGTGCCGCGCGAGAGATACTCTTTGATGATGTCGTTTTGAATGGTGCCGGTCAGCTTGGAGCGCGGTGCGCCCTGCTCATCGGCTACAGCGATGTACATCGACAGCAACCAGGCGGCGGTCGCGTTGATCGTCATCGACGTATTCATCTGGTCGAGGGGGATGCCCGTAAACAAGGTTCGCATATCGCCGATGTGGGAGACGGGAACGCCGACTTTGCCGACTTCGCCGCGGGCGAGTTCATGGTCGCTGTCGTAGCCTGTCTGGGTTGGCAGGTCGAAGGCGACCGACAGGCCGGTCTGGCCCTTGCCGAGGTTGTTGCGGTAGAGTTCGTTGGATTTGGCAGCCGTCGAGTGACCGGCGTAGGTGCGGAAGATCCACGGCTTATCGCGAACCGGTGTTGAGGCAGCGGCGGCGGGGGCGGACTTTGGGGCGGATTTGGGGGTGTCGGTCGACATGATGCGCGTTCCTGGGAGCCGTGGTCTACCGACACAGTACCCAGACCGTGATGCAATGCAAAACTGTTCTTTTTGCTACCCGTGCGGCGGGATCGCCGGTGCGATTGCTATTTGCCTTGCACGGGGTTGTCACGCGGACGGTTGCGCAGCAGGTATGCCGCATTCCACAAGCGCATCATCAAGATTGTAATTAATGTCACGGAGCAAATCGCGGCACCAGCGGAGGCTGCAATGTTGGCATGCTTGTCGGCCGTGAACAACACGCCCAGGTTCGTGAACGCGACATGGCCAACCAAGATGGCGCCGAACATGACGAACCCGCTGATGGTCGCCACTACAAGGTCTTCGACGTAGGTGTGGAGCATGTAACCGGACACCACGGCCATAAGCGTTGCCAGAGACCACACAAGGCCAGGCGCATCATTGATCTGGAGCCAAAACCGGTACACTTCTTCCATGTGCCTTGCACTCCCTCCGTCTGGTCCGCGCCGGCCGGACCGCCGCACCGTCGTGCTCCAAGCCGCATACCCCCGACTTTAGAACGACCTTGGCGCCCATAGTGCCTTGATATTTTTAAAGAATGAATAATTGCCGATGAGATAATCCGCTCGCACTGCGTGCACTGCAATAATTGGGCTGGAAATTGTTGTGATTTCGTGGCTCCATCGCGCCGTCACAAAATCAATGCGACGCTTATTCAACTGCGTCCGCTGCCTTAAGGAGTGGTTACATGTCGATCAAAAGCGCCGCCTCCGCCGACGACGCTAGCCGGTTGGGCGCCCCGGCAATACTGCCGGGCAAGAAGGATCTCTACGAAGTTGGCGAGATTCCGCCACTCGGCCATGTTCCTAAAAACATGTACGCCTGGGCCATCCGGCGCGAGCGTCATGGGCCGCCCGACACGGCAATGCAGATCGAAGTCGTGCCAACATGGGAACTCGATAGCCACGACGTCCTGGTTCTCGTCATGGCGGCTGGCGTGAACTACAATGGGATCTGGGCTGGATTGGGAACGCCGATCTCGCCGTTCGATGGCCACAAACAGCCCTATCACATCGCAGGCTCTGATGCGTCGGGCATCGTTTGGGCTGTCGGGTCGAAGGTGAAGCGCTGGAAGGTTGGCGATGAAGTCGTCATCCACTGCAACCAAGACGATGGCGACGATGAGGAGTGCAACGGCGGCGACCCGATGTTCTCATCTTCGCAGCGCATCTGGGGCTATGAAACGCCCGATGGTTCGTTTGCTCAGTTCTGTCGCGTGCAGGACCGCCAGTTGCTCGAGCGGCCAAAGCATCTGACGTGGGAAGAAAGCGCGTGCTACACGCTCGTGCTCGCCACGGCCTATCGCATGTTGTTTGGCCACCGCCCGCACGTCTTGCGTCCGGGTCATAACGTGCTCGTATGGGGCGCGTCTGGGGGGCTTGGTTCTATGGCCGTACAGCTCTGCGCAACGTCGGGCGCTAACGCTATCGGCGTGGTTTCAGAAGACGACAAAACCGACTTCGTGCGGCAGCTCGGCGCAAAAGGCGTCATCAATCGCAAGAAGTTCGACTGCTGGGGCCAAATGCCAAAGGTCGGCACGCCTGAGTATGCCGAGTGGTTCAAAGGCGCGCGCAAGTTTGGCGCAGCGATCTGGGAAACCACGGGTAAAGGCAATAACGTCGACTGCGTGTTCGAACATCCTGGCGAATCCACGATCCCGGTCTCGGTGTTTGTCGTGAAGCGCGGCGGCATGATCGTGATCTGCGCGGGCACGACCGGGTTCAACCTCACACTCGATGCACGCTATCTGTGGATGCATCAAAAGCGTCTGCAAGGGTCGCACTTTGCCAACCTTCAACAGGCGGCGCAGGCCAACAAGCTCGTGGTTGAACGGCGAATCGATCCGTGCATGTCGGAAGTGTTCTCGTGGGCTCAAATTCCCAAATCGCACACCCGCATGTGGAAAAACGAGCATAAGCCCGGCAACATGGCCGCCCTCGTTAGCGCACCCACGACGGGTCTGCGGACGCTCGAGGACGTCATTGAGGCTTCACGCGCTGTTCACGGAAAATCGTGAGGTTGACGGCTTTCACTTCTCCGGTTAGTTGGCGGGCCCCGAAAGGGCCCGTCTCCTTTTCAGGCCGTCAATTTTGGAAATTGCAAGGAAGACCCATGGCTAGCGGAACATTCGACCACGACGAAGTTGCGGATTGGCTCGCGGGATTTGAAACCGACGGCGTGACCTCGATCGAAGCAGCGCTGACGCTTGTCAACGAAATGGACAAGGACGACTTCATCGAAGCGACCGACGCTGCTTTCGCGCTGGCAGCCGCTGAGCTTGTTGCAGCCGCGCGCGATGAAGATAACTCGCGGCTGCCGAAAGCAATTCATGCGGCCGTTGAGGGGCACGAGGACGCCATCAACGCTGCAAAACTTGCATCGGCCGCCCGCAAAGCGGTCATGCGGGTGCTCAAGAATTCCGAGCTGAAGGACCTTGCCGAGGAAGACGGCGAAGGCGAAGAGTGGGCCGAAGATCTCGGCGACCTGCTGGAGAGGTTGCGGGGCTGATTGAGCTGGCTTCGCGGCACGGGGCGAGTGCTCAGGCCCCGTTCGAGTAAGACGCCCCCTTGGACGGGGTCGTTTTGTTGACCAGTTATGCGGCGACCGACATCGGACTTGTGTTGCGCATCTTTTTGAGTTCGCTGAGGCCCCGATTGAGCTCGGCGCCCAGGATGATGATGATCGCGGTCCATTGGAAATAGATCATGGCGATCATGAGTTGTGACAGTCCAGCGTAAAAGCGGGTGTAGTCGCTGAGGTCCAAGTAGCGCGAATATAGCGCTGCGGATGCAAGCCAAAGTGCTGCCGACAGCAAGACGCCCGGCCAAACGCTCGCCAGCGTCCGCTTGCCGGCCACCAACCAGATATGGATTGCGAAAAGCAGGCTGACCATGACCAGCGCGGAGGATGCGTAGCGGGTGTAGGTGCTGATCCAGCTGCTATCGAAAATACGCCGAATGGGCAGCGATGGCGACAGGCTGGCTGCAAAACCTGGACCGGCGATCACGGCCCACGTCAAGAACAGCATGGCGCAAGCGGTCGCAAGAACGAATGTCGTACTGACCAGCAGACTGAGCCAATAAGGGCGATTTTCCTGAACGCGATACGCGCCGTTCAGGGCCGACCGAAGCGTCTCGATTGCGCTGGTGGCGAAGAACAGGGTGATGACGCCTGATATTCCAACAAGGTCGATCCGCGACTGCGCCATGATGTCGTGGGCTTGGGGGGCGAGCACTTCCGCCACCTGCTTTGGCAAGATTTGGAAGAGTTGCTCCACGGCCTGATTGGCAAGCTCTGGGCTGCCGATGAAGAGCGAGGCGAGCGCGCCCAAAAAGATGCAGAACGGGAACAGCGACACAATGAAAGAAAAAGCCACGGCACCAGCCATGGCAAAACCGCTGTGCTCGTAAAGGCGATAGATCGCTTCAATGAGGGTCGTCGTGCGCTTCATTGGCGGCAAATCCTTTGTGATTTGCACGCAAGGTAGCTTGATGTGGCCTCACGCGCTAGTGATGGCCTCACGCGCAGGGGCGCGCGACGACGCGCGGGGTGCGTCGCACCCACGCCCTTCGGGCGAAGGAAAAATGAGCCTGCGGCGCTCATTTCCGCGTCCCGGCTCGGGCCCCCGGATGAAGTGTCCGGGGTTGGCCGGGATGACAGGCATGGCTGTGATGACAGGTCGCGATTATTTTGGGGCGCGTTTGGCGAGGATGCGCTGCAGGGTCCGGCGGTGCATGTTCAAGCGGCGCGCGGTTTCTGAGACGTTGCGATTGCACAGCTCATAGACCCGCTGGATGTGCTCCCAGCGGACGCGGTCGGCCGACATCGGGTTTTCCGGCGGCGGTGCCTTCGTGTCGGGAGGAGCGAGAAGCGCATCGGTGATGTCGTCGGCGTCGGCTGGCTTGGCGAGATAGTCCACGGCACCGAGCTTCACGGCGGACACGGCCGTCGCGATATTGCCATAGCCGGTCAGTACGATCGCGCGTGATTCTGGACGGACCTTGGCCAGTTCCGCGATCACATCGAGCCCGTTACCGTCTTCCAGGCGCATATCGACGATCGCGAACGCGGGTGCCTGGGCGCGGATCAACTCGATGCCTTCGGCGACGGAATGGGCGAAGCGGACATGGAAGCCGCGTGTTTCCATTGCGCGAACAAGACGCTGGAGGAAGGCACGGTCGTCGTCAACGCAGATCAGCGTGCGATCTTCGGGGAGCTCATCCTGGCGAAACGACAGATCTTCGGTGCTCACAAGTTCCTCCAGGAAAAGACGTATTCATGACAATCGGTTCCGGCTTAACCCGCGCAACCGGCCATGATGGCAGTTCAATGCTCGGGGGACACATTGCCACATGGCAAACGTCCTGTCAGCCATTGATCAGCAGGTTGTGGTTAAAACCTATGGTGGCGGTTGAAGTTGGCGCGCGGCCGCCCCACCAACCCCGCGCAGCTCTTTGCTAGCGCGCGGCCGCCCCACCAACCCCGCGCAGCTCTTTGCTAGCGCGCGGCCGCCCCACCAACCCCGCGCGCGGATTGCGTCGGCTTCGTTACTGAGCGACCGCCTGTGGACGCTTGCCGCCGGGCCTGAAGGCGCGGCCTTCGATAGGCGCTTCGAAAACCGCGCGCGGCCAGCTGATGCGGACAGCCGCGCCTTTCGCCGGGTGGGTGCGGTTGCCGAGCGTGATGGTTGCCCCTGAACGCTCGAGCAGCGTCTTTGCGATGAAGAAGCCTAGTCCCATTCCTGTCGATTCACCGTTGCCCATGCGCCCGCCATTTGCGCGGGTGGTCACGTAGGGTTCGCCGAGGGTTTCGATGACGTCGGCTGGGAAGCCTGGGCCGTCGTCAAGAACCGATACCTCAACGAGTTTGTCGGTCCAATCCGCGCGGATTTCGACGGCGCCTTTGGCGAAATCGATAGCGTTTTCGATCAGATTGCCCAGGCCATAAATGACGCCGGGACGACGCTCTCCGACAGGTTCATCGTTGATGCCGGCACCAAAGCGGGGGACAGCGCTGATCCGAATAGGTTTGCCATGATTGCGGTAGGGACTGGCTGATTCATCCAGCAGTTCGCTCACCGACAAATGGGCGTGGAGGGGGTCCTGCTCGGAAGGGCGCTGGGTCAGTTTGGCGAGAATCTCACGGCAACGGAGGGCTTGCGAACGCAGCAATTCCAGGTCTTCGCGCATGGACGGCGTGGTGGCTGCGTCTCGCTCAAGCTCCTTGGCGACAAGCACGATCGTTGACAGTGGCGTTCCCAGTTCGTGGGCAGCAGCGGCCGCCAGACCATCGAGCGCATGGAGCTTTTGTTCGCGGGCGAGCACTTGATCGGTGGCGGCGAGTGCTGCCGACATCTGGCGACTTTCGCGGGCAAGGCGCGACGCATACAGGGCCATGAACAGCATGCAGGCCGCGACGGCTGCAAGGTAGCCGTATTGGTAGAGGACCGGAAGGGCAAAGGGAACGCCCACGTACCACGGCAACGGCATGTGACTGGTGGTGAGTAACCCCACCGCGAGGCTCGTGGCGATGCCGAGCACGACCGTATTTCGGGGCGGAAGCGAGCCGGCGGACACAGTTACCGGCGCGAGCATCACCATCATGAACGGATTTTCGATGCCCCCCGTCATGTAAAGCAGCGCCGTCAACTGAAGGACGTCGTAGGCGAGCATCAGGGTTGCATGGCCGATGCTCAAGCGGTGGCGGGCGGGAAAGCGGATGACCAAAAAGACGTTGAGCCACGCTGACAAGGCGATGAACGACAAGCAAGACCCGAGCGGCAATTGAAAACCGAAGCCGAAATTTACAACGCAGATGGCCACAAGCTGGCCGAGGATGGCGAGCCATCGCAGGCGCACAATGGTGACGAGCCGAAGACGGCTGTCGGCATTCCAATCCAGCGTCCGGCTCATTCCCTGCAGCGTCAACACGTCGGCTATTCCTTCGTTGCAACAACGGCGTAAGTCGTTTTCAATGCAGCGGGTCGCCTCAACAAGTGGCGTGGCGATTGAAGCAAATGTTTCGGCCCGCTGGTATTGTGCGTACAGGTTAGAGAAAGCTGGCTCATATTGAGCAGGCGAACATGCCGCGCGACCCGTTGGTGCATTGTATTGTATCGCGGGCCAACATCAACATGCGCGTCACATCACGCGCCTTCCATAGACCTCAAGAGGGCATTAGACCATGAACCTTCGGCTCATGACTGTCGCGATCGCGGCCCTGCTGGTTGGCGGGGGCGTGGCGTATGGGCTGCTCGGGCCAGCCGCACGGCTTCCTCAAGGTGCAACCGTGGTGTCGGGCAAGCCGCTCATCGGGGGGCCGTTCAATCTCATCGATCACACCGGCAAAGCCGTTACCGACAAAGATTTCCTTGGGCGCAACTTGCTCGTCTTCTTTGGCTTCACGTTCTGCCCGGACGTTTGCCCGTCGGGACTGCAGGTGATTTCGGCAGCCCTGGATCAGCTTGGGCCCCAGGCTCAAAACGTCACTCCGGTGTTCATTACCATCGACCCGGCACGCGATACGCCGGAGAAAATGGCGGCCTATGTGTCGAGTTTCCATCCGCGCCTGATCGGCCTCACGGGCTCTGCTGCAGACGTTGCTGCGGCGATCAAAGCGTACCGGGTTTATGCGAAGAAAGTGCCCGGCGACGGTAACCCCGCCGACTATACAATGGACCACAGTTCAGTTGCCTACCTGATGGGCCGCGACGGGAAACTGTTGGCCTTTTTTGCGGACCTCTCCAAGCCCGACGCACTCGCCGCGCAGCTTCGCAAAGCCTTAAGCGGTCAGAGCTAAAACCGCGCCGTGGGTAGTTGTCGTTCTAAGTCGACCAACCGGCGCGCCGGTTGGTCTGGGTTGGTTGGAGGTGTCGCGTGGTCTGGGGCGCGCTTGCCACAGTCTCACCATTCAGATGGCCCACGACACCGATCTTACTTTGGGTGTGACGGCACGACCTGATAGTCGCCTATAGTGCAGGAACAGATGCGGCGAGACGTCAAAAGCGTGCCATTCGCGGGGAATGCAAACGTTGCGATGCCACCTATGACAAGCGACACAAAAATTGGCCCGCCGGTTTTAGTCACGACGTTGTTTTCAGATCCTAAAATGCGAGTATAGGGCATGCGGCATAAGCCGAAATCGACAACAATCACGAGTTCCAACACGACCTTCGACGGCGTCGATGCCCCCGTCGAAGTCCGCCGCCACCCAGGCGCTCGCCGCATGACCCTGCGTGTCAGCCGCACCAAGCGCGCCGTGATCGTGACCGTCCCTATGCAGTGCGGGCTTGATGAAGCCGGGCTGTTCCTCAACCGCCACCTCGATTGGGTTCGCGAGCGGCTCGGCAACGTGCCGAAGGCGGTGCCATTCGCCGACGGCATGGTCATGCCCGTTCGCGGCGCGCTGCACCGGGTGCGCTACACCGGCGAGACCGATACGCGCCTGCTTGTCGACGCCCATCCCGTCTCCAGCACCGACCACGCTTTCGAACTGCGCGTGCACGGCCGCCGCGATGGCGCGCCCCGCTTTCTCAAGGCGTGGCTGGCCGATCAGGCGCGCGCGGATCTTGATGCGTGTGTGCGCTTTCATTGCACCGCGATCGGCGTCAAAGCCAAGCGGATATGCGTGCGCGACCAGACCAGCCGCTGGGGTTCATGTTCGACGACGGGTGTGCTGTCGTTTTCATGGCGGCTGGTGCTCGCTCCACCGCTGATCCTGGACTATGTGGCGGCCCACGAGGTGGCGCATCTGGCGGAAATGAACCACGGTCCGCGCTTTTGGATGCTGGTGCGCCAGACGATGCCGCGGATGGATGATGCCAAGCGCTGGCTGCTGCATTACGGCAGTGAATTGCACCGCTACGGTGCCGAGCATTGAGCTATCGCGACCCATTGCCGGAAGATGTGGCCGTCACATGAACCTGGCTTAACGCGGCAGTTCAGACAGCATTCAATGCGGGATCGATAAACCTTCGCTGGTCGAACTCAGTTTGTTCAAACCAGCCCCCTGGAGGTTGCCCCGATGAAGACTTTAGCGATTGCCGCCGTGCTGCTTGCCTCCTCCGCTTCGTTTGCCGCCGCTGGTCCATGGACGCCCGGCATTGATGCGCGCGAAGCCGCCCAATCCATCCGTATCGAATCTGGCCGACTGACCGGCTCGCTGACCGCCAAGGAAGCGGCTCGCCTGCAACATGAGCAGGAGCACATCCGCCGCTTGGAAGCCAAGGCGAAAGCCGATGGCGTCGTTACCGAGCGCGAGCGCGACCGCATCCGGACGGCCCAGGATCACGCGGCTCAGCATATCCGCAAGGAAAAGACCGACGGCGATCGCCGCTGACGCCGGACGCCCTCTTGAAACCAAGGATCAAAACTCATGTCGTTGAAATCGTTCGCAGCGTTCGCCTTCGTTTGCCTTGCTCCCGTCGCGGCGTTTGCTGAGACCGCACCGCCGATTGCCCCCGCGACCAAGTCTGCTGTCACAGTCGCAGCACCCGCGCCGACGTCTGCACCAACCAGTGTACCATCTCCTACGACATCCTCAGCGGCTGGCGTGGTGACCGATCAACTGGGGTCAAAGCGCTGGCAGGTGTGCGCTGGCGACGTGCAAAAGTTCTGCAGCAACATCGAAAAGGGGAAAGGCGTCGTGCGCGCTTGCCTTGAAAGCCATACGGCCGAATTGACGCCCGCGTGCAAGACCAGCATGGCCGACCATGCTGCTGCTCATGCCGCGAAGGCTGCCGAAAAGGCTGCGGCGACTGTCAAACAGTAAACGACCCGCGCGAGAGCGCCGCGTTCCAGTCCCGGGGCATAACCCGGAGCTGGGGACGCGGCGTTATGTTGTGTTTCAGTGCCCGGCGGCGATGTCGTCGGTGACTTGGATTTGAAGGACTTTGCTTGCGAGAATGCCGAAGCCGCTTGCGAGCATTGGACGGATCGGCTCGAATTCGGTTGTGAAGCGGATCATGACGCGCTCGCCGACACGGTTGAACCCGTATTCGCTCGACCAATAGCCCCCCACGCCGTAGCCCGAAATGATCGGTTCCACGGTGAAGTTATCGTGAGGCAGGTGCATCAGGCAGTTGCGGATATGGCCCAGGTGCGTGCCTTCGACGGCTACGGAGATTCGCTTGCGGTTTGGCTTTGCGGACGAAGCTGGAATCACGTGACTGTCCCATTTTGGCAAAGACGACGAGCGGTTTGCGCAAACCTTGCAAGACTCATGTCACCGCACGTCGAGGGACCACGAAAATGTTCCAAGTGCGTGTTGGTCTCACGAAAAGCGGGAAACGAAATGATAAAGTGGGATCGCGCTCATGTCGGCAGGACGCCGCCGATGCCATACCTGCAGCTCGATACGCCCTATTCGCATTCGATCGGACTTAAGCAGCGCTTTGCCCAGCGCGTCGGCGAAATCTACGCGCAGCACATGGGGACGCGCGCAGATCGCGTGACGGTTGCGATCCGGGAGTTGGGCGTGGGCGGGGTTTGGCGCTGCAGTGCGCAGACGCCGCCGCGCCCGGCGGCTTTGCTGATGTGCGATATCCGGCGTGGAAGGCCAGTCGAGCAACGGGCTGAACTGGCACGACTGCTCGTTGCGGCGTGTTGCGAGACGTTGGAATTGACGCCCGACTGTGTGAACGTGGCGTTCACACAGCACGCGGGCGACGAGATGTATCACCCGATGTTTGGGGGATTGAGTGAGGATTGGACAGAGGGGGAGGGTCGATGACGGGTTTGTGGCTGGGCTGCCGCCCGGACCCGCTTGGGGGAATGGCTTCCCCCAAACCCTCTTCTTTTTTGTGACATTGAATTAGGAGCCGCCGCCGATTTTGCTGGCCATGGCGGCGATCGTGCGCTGATAGACGCTGGCCTTGTTCCAGTCGCCCAGAACGCCGTAATTCGTGGAGCCGGGTTCCCAGCCCTGGCCGCGCTGCCAGCCGTGACCTTTGAGGAAGTTGGCCGTCGAGGCGAGGATGTCGGGCACGGAGCGGCGCAGGTCCTTGCTGCCATTGCCGTCGAAGTCGACGGCGTATTTGACGTAAGGCGTGGGCAGGAACTGGGTCTGGCCGATTTCGCCCGCCCAGCCGCCCCGCATGTCGCCCACCGGCAGATCGCCGCGATCAATGATGCGCAGGGCGTCCATCAACTGACCCGTGAAAAATTCCGACCGGCGGCAGTCGTAAGATAGCGTCGCCAGTGAGCGGACAATTGAGTATTTGCTGCTGGCATCGCTGCCGAAATTGGTTTCAAGCCCCCAGATCGATATGATGATGGACGCGGGGACGCCAAAGCGCTTTTCGACGCGGTCGAGGGTGGCGCGATGGGTGCGCATCAGGGATTGGCCACGGGCAATCAAGGCGCTGCTGACGCGGCGGGCGTAGAACTGCTCAAAGCTCAGTTTGAACGATCGCTGGTTGCGATCCAATCGGATGACGGTTGGGTCGTAGGAGACATCGGCGAGCGACGCTGCAGCGGATTTGATCCCGCGACTGGCTGCTTGCTGCTTGAAGCTCTGGAGCCATGTGTCGAAGCCGGCACCTGTGTTGCCGCACTGAGCGGCGCTGGCTGGCGCGGCGAGAGCCAGCAGGGCAAAGGTCAAGAGAGCAGCAACTCCAGAGGGTAGCCGAATGCGCATGTCGTCCTCACACGTTGTTCATTCCGCGTGTTTAGCCGACATGGGAGGTTGCACGCTATATCTTTCATCGTGCAATGGATTTTGGCGGTGCTGAGATGCTGGTTGTCAGGGGCAGAAGCCGGGCGCGAGGCCGGAGGGTGCCAGACGATTGCATACCGCGACAAAGGCCGTGATGCCGGGCGTCCAATTGAAAAGACACATGGCCAGTGGGGCCAATGCGCCACCTAAAATATAGCGCAACAGGTTTGAATTGCAGAGGCCGTCATACCAACCGTCTGGGCCGAACGTCCACCCCCACCGCTTGTCGCTTTCATGCTCTTGGCGCAGGAAAAATCCGGTGATCCCGTCGTCCCAGAGCGGGCGTTCGTCGCGGCCGATCGTGGCACGCACGTGGTGGGCGATGAAGCCCGCGACGGCGCCAGCGATGGTCAAAAGCAGGGTGAGGAAAAGGTAGCCGCCGGTGACGCCCAACATGTCCGGTTCTCCTTGTGGAATTGCCGGGAGTGTAGGGGTCGGGCGTTGAGAAAAGGTTGTCGTGCGCCGGTGGACGATTCCATGGCGACGGGACCCCGGAGATTTGCCGCGACGGGCGACATACTCCGGGGAACCAAGGTTTGGCGGTGCTCAGGCCTTGACCAGGGCTTGGGTGTCGGTGCCGGTTGCGCTGCGTTCAAGCTGGGCGTCGTTCAGAACGCTCAACAGGGGTGTTAACCCCTCCATATCGACGAGACGGAAGATTTCGACGTCGCTTTGGGCTTCTTTACTCCAACCGGCGATGTCCAATGTCCGCTGTGCTTTCGACAACAGGCCGTGATTGCGCATCCGCTTGCCGGTCGGTGCTTCAGTTGAAGCCATATCCGATTTGCGGCTGAACATGCCTTTCAGGCCGGTCCGCCCAGGCGGCGTGCCGTGACTGAGCGCTTCGTCGTTGTCGCGGCGGTAAGCGCTCAAGTCGGTGTAGCTGTCGCGGGTTTCGTCCTGGCCGAACTTTTTGAGTTCAGCCGGTGTCAGGGCAAGGACAACCTTCAGGTCGTCAAACACACCCGCCAACTGGTTCATGGCGAGCGCGCGCAATTCCTCGCGTTTACTTTCGGGGCCATCCTGAGGGATGCTGTAGAGGTTGGGTATGACGAAATAACTGGAGCCGTTGTGGTGTAGGAAATGCTGGCGCACCCACTCGATGTCTTCGACGTCGGGCGCACGGGCGACGGCGGTTTGGATGGCGGTTGTCAACTGATGGCGCACTTCGCCGGTCAGGGCTTCGCGGCGCACCGGGGGTGCCGCCGGGGGGTCGAGCAAGGCGAGGACGAAGAGCCCCAAATCGATGCCGATGGTGGCCAGCAACGCGATCATGTCGCGGCCGGTGATGGGTTCGCCCGCAGCAGTCGTCGAGGGCTTTACATTGCCGGCGCTCGCCACATAGACGATCAGGTTGCCCATATAGGACCCCATATTGGTCCACAGGTTTTTGACCGCGTTGGCGACGCCTGCCGGGCCTTCGTTGAAGGCTGCCTCACGCAAGTTGAGTTTCGCCGGTTCGGATGCCTGGTCGGCGGCCTGTCGCAAACGTTGGGCGAGTGTGGGATCATAGCAGGAGAAGCCCGGTTGACCGGGGGCGACCGATACGCTTTCAGCCAGACCGCGCATCTCGGCGGCGGTCGATTTGCCCAATTCATTGCTGCGTGAGGCAATGTTGCGGGCCGCGCCGCGAATTTGCTGCGACATCAGATCGAATTGCTTCTGGCGCTCTTCGGGCGAACCGTCCTTCAAGCCCGTGGCGGCCTTCTTGAGGTTTTCCAGTTCGATGTTGACGGGGCCAAGCCAGGAATTGGTGATGGTGTCGCGCAGGGCTGCGACCGCATCGCGGGTGCTGCGGCGCGCATTATAAAGGGGGCCCCGGCCTGCACCGGACGCGATCCCGCAACTGCCGCCACTGGATTCTTCGCGCTGCATCTGGCTTTCCGACCAGGACGCGAAGCTGTCGACTTGACCTTTCACCGCGTCGAGGCGTGCCGAGATCGAACTGCCCGCGTCGCGACCGTCTTCCTGAAGGGCTGTGAGCCCCGATTTGGTCGCTTCCTCGCCCGCGATCAGGCTCCACCAGAAGCCATAGCCAAAGCCGATCGACCAGAGCGCGAGAAACAGATACAGCGGCCAGGTCACAATCCGTTCAATGAGGCTGCGGCCAGCGCCAATCGCTTCGCGGAGTGCCAGCCACATCAGGAACGTCAGGGCGATGGTGATGGCGATGACGAGGGAATGATGGGAAATGGATACGCCGCCCGCGATCTCGCGACCTTTCGAGGCACCGGTCGCGGATGCGCCGATAATGAAATCGTTCATGCCGCTCCAGGTCGCAAACCCGGAAATCAACAATAACATCACCGACGCGATGGCGATCAACGCGTTGCGCCCGAACAGATAATCGATCGTTTTGCTCCAGCCTGCCGCTGGTGCTGCTCCGCGTTCCGCCATGCCCACATACTCCCCACAACACTGACCCCTGTCGGGTTATAGGAAATGGAAGCGGCGTTGTCGCGGGTTTGGTTTTGGCGGTGTGGCGCGGTTAAGTGAAGGGAAGGCCAGGGGCGCTATTTGCTTTCGCGGGCCGCCCCACCACCCCCGCGCGCGGGCCCGGGACCCCGTTGCTTTGGGTGAACGAATGATAACTGGGTCGTCCCGGGCAAGCGGAGCTTCTACGGCGGCGCGCCGACCCGGGATCCAGCGCATGAGCGTCGAAGACACTTTTTTATGCCCCTGGGTCCCGGGTCTCCGCTACGCTGCGCCCGGGATGACAGTGGTGCGGAGGCTTAATGAAGCTCGATTTCTGGTTCGATTTTGCGTCGACATATTCGTATTTGAGCGCGATGCGGATCGATGAGTTGGCGGCCAAGCAGGGTGTGCCGGTGCGGTGGCGGCCGTTTCTGCTAGGGCCGATCTTTCAGGCTCAGGGGTGGGCGACCTCCCCGTTCAATCTGTATCCGGTGAAGGGCGCCTACATGGTGCGCGACATCGACCGGATTGCGCTGTCGCGCGACATCCCGTTTCAGATGCCCAAGCCATTTCCGCAGAACAGTCTGCTCGCAGCGCGGGTGGCACTGGCCATTCCCGACGACGACGCGCGGGCCAAGTTCTGCCGGGCGGTGTTTGCGCTGCAGTTCGGCAAGGGGCTCTCGATCGATGACCCATTCGCGCTTGGGGGGTGCTTGTCCGAGGCAGGGTTGAATGCGGCGACGGTGTTGCAGGCTTCGCGGACGGACGAGGTGAAGGAGCGGTTGCGGACGGAAACAGAGACGGCGCAGAAGTTGTCGATTTTCGGCGCGCCGACCTTCGTGACGGCGGATGATGAGTTGTTCTGGGGGGATGACCGGCTTGAGGCGGCGCTGGCGTGGCGGGGGTAGGTTGGGCGGCGTAGGCCGGGATCCAGACAGAGTTGAGATTTGGGCAACGTTCGCATCCGCTTGGCGCTGATTGGATGTGGATGCCAGCCTTCGTTGGCATAGCGCTGCTGTCTGCGTTGAGCGCGTAGCATTTGAAATGCTCAATGGCACCCTGCTTGGGTCCCGGCCTGCGCCGGGATGACGTCTGTTGGCTGACGGGCCGGTGTTTGTGGCCGCCCCTCACCCCCGCCTTCGCGGGGGCAGGCTCCCGACCCTCCCCGTGAAGGACGGGGAGAGGGGGAATAGGTGCCACGCGCTCCCATACTCCATGACCGGGCTTGACCCGGTCATCCAGCGCCGCAAGCGGTCAGCTTTGAACCCAGAACTCCTGGATGGCCGCCTCAAGGGCGGCCATGGAGTGAAGGGAGGCTACCAAGCAAACGATCACACGTCCAAGTTGGCGACGTTGAGGGCGTTGGCTTGGATGAACTCGCGGCGGGGTTCGACGACGTCGCCCATCAGTTTGGAGAAGATGTCGTCGGCGGCCATGACGTCGCCGACCTCGACGCGCAGCAGGGTACGGGCGTCGCGGTCGAGGGTGGTTTCCCATAGCTGCTCGGGGTTCATTTCGCCCAGACCTTTGTAGCGCTGCAGCGAGATGCCCTTGCGGCCATTGTCGTAGACGGCTTCAAGCAGGCTGCGCGGGCCGGTGATGTCGACCAGCTCGGCTTTGCGGCGCAGCTTGGCCATTGAGCCGTAGGTTTCCGAGAGGTGGGCGAAGCGGTCGTTGAGGCGGCGGGCTTCGACGCTGGCGATCAGTGCGCGGTCGAGGGCGTGGACTTCGGTGACGCCGCGCAACTGGCGGCGCAGCAAGTAGCCTTCGGGGCCGTAGGTGCCGGACCAGCCATCTTCGGTTTCTTCGGCGATGGCGTTGAGGCGGGCGGCGATGTCGTCGGCGGTTTTGGAGCCGATTTCGGGCGACGACAGGCGGGCAGCATCGAACGCGCCGACGATGGCTGCCTGCTCGGCGATGTTGCGATTGTAGCGTGAATGCAAGCTATCCAACAGGCTGCCGACGGCGCGGCTCGTCTCCACGATGTCGTGGATGTCGCGGCCGGCGCGTTCGCCATCGCTGGTGATGAGGACGGCTTCATCGAGGCCGGCATTGATCAGGTAGTCTTCGAAGGCGCGCTGGTCCTTGAGGTAGGTGCCCGACTTGCCTTTGCTGACTTTGTAGAGCGGCGGCTGGGCGATGTAGAGATGGCCTTTTTCGACCAGCTCGGGCATCTGGCGGTAGAAGAAGGTCAGCAGCAGCGTGCGGATGTGGGCGCCGTCGACGTCGGCGTCGGTCATGATGATGATCTTGTGGTAGCGCAGTTTCTTGATGTCGAAGCCGCCCTGCTGGCCTTCGACCATGCGGCCGATGCCGGTGCCGAGCGCTGCAATAATGTTGGTCACCTGTTCGGACGACAGCATTTTGTCGGTGCGGGCGCGCTCCACGTTCAAGATCTTACCTCGGATCGGCAGCACGGCCTGATATTCGCGCTTGCGGCCCTGTTTGGCGGAGCCGCCTGCCGAGTCGCCCTCGACGATGAACATCTCGGTGTTGACGGGATCGCGGTCCTGGCATTCCGCAAGGCCGCCGGGGAGCCGCAACCCATCGAGCGCGCCTTTGCGGCGGGTGAGGTCGCGGGCCTTGCGGGCGGCTTCGCGGGCGAGTGCTGATTCAATGACCTTCTGCAGGATCAGCTTGGCGTCTTTGGGGTTTTCCTCAAAGTAGGCGGATAGCTTGTCGGCGACGACCGACTCGACGACGGGCTTGACTTCGGACGACACCAACTTGTCCTTGGTTTGGCTCGAGAATTTCGGGTCTGGCACCTTGACGGACAGGACGCAGGTCAGGCCCTCGCGGCTGTCTTCGCCCGACAGATCGACCTTTTCTTTTTTGGCGATTCCGCTCTCGTCGGCGTACTTGTTGATGACGCGGGTGAGTGCGCCACGGAAGCCCGCCAAATGGGTGCCGCCATCTCGCTGGGGGATGTTGTTGGTGAAGCACAGCACGTTCTCGTGGTAGCTATCGTTCCACCACAGCGCGACCTCGGCGACGATGCCGTCTTTTTCGGCGCGGATCATGATCGGCTTGGCGATCAGCGGGGTTTTCGAGCGGTCGAGGTATTGGACGAAGGCTGCGACGCCGCCCTCGTACAGCAACTGCTGGTGCTTGACGTCGGCGTGTCGGGCGTCCGTCAGGTTGATATTCACGCCCGAGTTGAGGAACGCCAACTCGCGCAAGCGCGTCTCCAGCGTCGCGTAGGTGAACTCCACCATGGTGAAGGTGTTCGGGCTGGGCAGGAAGCTCACTTCCGTGCCGCGTTTGTCCTGCTTTTCGGCGATGATTTTCAGAGGGGCAACGGGGACGCCATCGCGGAATTCCATGAAGTGCTCGTTGCCGTTGCGCCAGACGGTGACCTTGAGCCACGTCGACAGCGCGTTGACGACCGAGACGCCGACGCCGTGGAGGCCGCCAGACACCTTGTAGGAGTTCTGGTCGAATTTGCCGCCCGCGTGCAGTTCTGTCATCACAATCTCGACGGCGGAGCGCTTGGGCTCGACGTCGTCATCCTGTTTGATGCCGGTCGGGATGCCGCGCCCGTTGTCGGAGACCGTGACAGAACCGTCGGGATTGAGCGAGACGCGGACTTCGGTTGCATGGCCAGCCAAGCTCTCGTCGATGGCATTATCGACGACCTCGTAGACCATGTGGTGGAGGCCCGAACCGTCGTCCGTATCACCGATATACATGCCAGGGCGCTTACGCACGGCTTCAAGGCCTTTGAGGGTCTTGATGGCATCCTCGTTATAGTCATCGGGGGAGGACGGGAGGACGGGTTCGTCGGTCATGTTTCGGCCTGTCGTTACGTGGGAATTTCAGCGTGGTTTGCTTATACCACGCCGCGCCGCAACAGGGGAAAAAACCAGCATTATTTAACGTGAAATTCCCGATAAAATATCGTTTATATTCAACTACTTGCATCTTCACGTGTTAGGGTCGCAGAGATACGTCATCGCACCGTCATGTTGCAGCAGCCGCAGACGCGATCGAGCCATCGTCGACGTGGAAGAAACGCGCCTTGCCAGCGAGCGCGGAAAACGAGGATTTATCGGTGCCGGTCATCCAGGCTTGCGCCTTCAGACGGAGGACTTCGGCAAACAGCGCCGCGCGGCGGTGCTCGTCGAGGTGGGCGGTGATTTCGTCGAGCAGAAGGATCGGCGCGACGCCGTCCTGGCGGACGGAGACCAATTCGGCGTGCGCCAGCACCAGGCCGAGCAAGAGGGCTTTCTGCTCGCCCGTCGAGCACAGTCGCGCCGCCATTTGCTTGTCGCCATGGGCGACGACGAGGTCTGAACGATGGGGACCATCGAGCGTGCGGCCGGCGGCGCGGTCGCGCTCGCGCGCTTGACCGAGGGTGCGAACGTAGCCGTCCTCGACGTCGACTGCGGGCTTGGTGGCAAGGTTTGCCTCCAGCGCGCCTTCGATCGCGATGGTCGCCCACGGGAATGGCGAGCCGGGGTCGCGGATGCGGCGCTGCGCGATGATCTCGGCCATGGCGGAAGCGGCTTGGGCGCGGGCAGCGGCGATGGAGACGCCGGTTTCAGCCATGATGCGCTCGTAGGCGGCGAACTGCGCGGGGTCGCGGATGCCATCGGACAGCAGGCGGTTACGGCTTTGCATGGCGCGCTCGAACCGGCCCGCGATGGTACGATAACTGGGGTCGAAGCACAGGATCAGACGGTCGAGGAAGCGACGGCGTTCGCTGGCCGGGCCGGTGAAAAGACCATCCATGGCGGGGATGAGCCAGACCATTTCAACAAGGTCGGCGAGAATGCCGGTGCCCGATTGCGGCTCACCGTTGAGGCGCAGGATGCGGGCGGCGGACGCGCGGGTGGCGGCGGCTTGGGAGGGTGGGAGGCCGGTGCCGATGTCGATCAGGCCATCGCGGCTGTGGACTTTGGCCGCGACCGCCCAACTGCCGTCGGCTGGGATTTGGCCGGCGCCGCCGGTGCTTCTGGCTGGTCCGGTTCCGCCGGAACGGGCAAGGTCAGCGTAGACCGCGCGGCGGAGGCCCTGGCCGGGCGCCAAGAGGGAAACCGCCTCGAGGATGTTGGTTTTGCCAGCGCCATTTGCGCCGACGAGTACGACGGGCTCAGGGCCGACGTCGAGGACGGCCGACGCGTAGTTGCGGAAGTTGGAGAGGGAGATGCGTTCGACCCAGAGGCCGGTGTCAATATGGGGCATGATTGCGTTGAGCCTGCACCGGTGCGGGTGCTACGCACTCGGGCTGCCGCCCGAACCCGCTCGGGGGAGGTATCCCCCGAAGCCCCCTCTCTGTTTGGGACTACTTGAGTTTGGCCGTTAAACCCGCATCGGCATGAGGACGTAGAGGGCGCTGTCGTCGGATGAATCGCGGACCATGGTGGGGGAGCCGGGGTCGGCCAACATGAAGCGGGCTTCCTCGCCCTCCAACTGGTTGGCGATGTCGAGCAGGTAGCGGGCGTTGAAGCCGATTTCGAGGGGGGCCGCGTCGTAGCCGACGGCGATTTCTTCGGTCGCGCTGCCGCCTTCGGGGTTGTTGACCGAGAGCATCAGTTTGCCAGGGCTGATCGACAGTTTGACGGCGCGGCCGCGTTCGCTGGCGATGGTCGAGACACGGTCCACAGCGCCGATGAATTCGGCGTTGGAAACCTTCATTTCCTTGTCGTTGCCTTGCGGAATAACCCGGCCGTAGTCAGGGAACGAGCCGTCAATCAACTTGGAGGTCAGCGTCACGGAGCCGATTTCGAAGCGGACTTTGGTTGGGCTGACGCCCATTTTGACGTTGCCGTTTCCTGCTTCGATGAGGCGATGGAGTTCGTGGACGGTTTTGCGCGGCACGATGATGCCGGCCATGCCGTCTGCGCCTTGCGGGCGGGGCAATTCGACCTGGGCCAGACGGTGGCCGTCGGTGGCGACCGCGCGCAACGTCGGCTCAGTGCCGCGCTCGGCGGTGTGGAGGTAGATGCCGTTGAGATAGTAGCGGGTTTCTTCGGTCGAGATTGCGAACCGGGTTTTGTCGATCAGCCGCTTCAGATCAGCGGCGCTGACCTCGAATTCCTGGGCCATTTCGCCGACGGCCAAGTCGGGGAAATCTTCAGCCGACAAGGTCTGCAGCGCAAACCGCGACGATCCAGCTTTGAGGGTCAGCCTCTCCTTCTCGGCGTCTTTCACAAGTTCGATCTGCGCGCCGTCGGGCAATTTACGCACGATATCGTGGAGCATGTGGGCTGGCACGGTCAGGGCGCCGGGCTGGGTCACGTCGGCTGCGACGACTTCGATCACTTCGCGTTCCAAGTCGGTTGCTTTGAACCGGAGCGAGCGACCGCTCGCCGACAACATGACGTTCGACAGGATCGGGATCGTCGTCCGGCGCTCGACCACGCTGGTTACGTGGCTCAGTGCTCTCAGCAATTCACCTCGTTCGATCACGAGCCTCATGGACGATCCTTAACGGCGGGTTGGTGTTTCAGGCCGGGCGGACATTAGCACGTCGGGCCTGCGGAAACAGGGCTTTGGGCGGGAGGACCATGTAGCCGAGAATCGGTCTGATTTGCCAGCGAAAACAGCCTGTTGTTGGCACATGCACCGATCAAAGACGAAAAAAGCGGCGCTTTGGCACCGCTTTTTTGCAATTCAAGGACTGATGGTTCAGGTGTTGAGCATCTTCTTGAGCTCATCCAGTTCGTCGCGCAGCCGTGGGTTATCGGTGAGCACGCCCTCGATCTTGCGGATGGCGTGCAGCACAGTTGTATGGTCACGGTTGCCGAAGCGGCGGCCAATTTCTGGCAGCGACCGGGCGGTCATCTGCTTGGCCAGATACATGCCGATCTGGCGGGGCCAGACGACCGAGCGATGGCGGCGCTGCGAGAGCAGGTCGCCTTTCGAGACGCCGAAGTGGCGCGAGACGATGCGAAGAATGTCTTCGATCTTGACGCGGCGCGGCTCGATGCCTTGTACGAGATCGCGGATGACGGTTTCGGCGATGTCGAGCGAGAGTGGGGTGCGCATATACTGCCATGTCGCATACAGGCGGGTGATGGCACCCTCCAGTTCGCGACCCGACTCCGTCAAGCGCTCCGCAAGGAGCTCGAGAACGTCGCGCGACAATTCGAACGAGCCGTCGATCGCGCGCTTTTCAGCGAGGCGGCGCTCAAGAACTTTGAGGCGCAGGTCGTAATCCAAGCCGCCCAATTCGGTGACCAAACCGCGCTGAAGACGCGAGCGCATGCGTTCATTCAGGCGCTCGATGTGGTTGGGGGCGCGGGCCGAGGCGACCACGACCTGGCGACCGCCATCCAGCAACGAATTGATAATGTGGTCGAACTCCTGCTCGGTGCGTTCACCTTGCATGAACTCCAGGTCGTCGATCAGGAGCATATGGACCTGACGGAACTTCTCCTTAAAAGCCGACGGATCCTGGCTGCGAACGGCTTCAACGAACTGGTAGCGGAAGCGCTCAGCCGTCAGATACAAGACCTGTGCGTTCGACGCGCGACGCTTCACTTCCCATGCGATGGCATGGAGCAGGTGGGTTTTGCCCAGCCCCACGGAGGAGTGGATGTACAGCGGATTGAAGGCGGGCGCGTCTGACATCACCATTTCGGCGACTTGGGTTGCGCCAGCGTGGGCCATGCGGTTCGACGTGCCGACGACGAAGCTGTCGAACGTGTAGCGCGGGTCCAGCGGCGAGCCCTCGAAACCGCCGACCTGCGTGCGACCGTTCGGTGCGGCACTGGCGCGCGGCATTGGGCGCTGCTCGACTGGGCCGGCAAGACTTTCATACACGGCTGGAACGATATCCTGGCCGGATTGGCCGTCGCGGGCCTCGATTTTGGCGCGCTGATTGTTGGCGGCGGGCTGGCGCCAAACAACGTCGACACGCTCGGCCCCGTCGAATTCAGAACGGCAGCAGGCGAGTAATGCGTCGAGATAATGAGATTGAATCCAGTTGCGCAGGAAGTTGACGGGAACAGAGACCGTCACCACGCGGCCATCGAAACGGTCAAATTCCAGAGCGTTGAACCAGCTGGTATAGATGTCCTCTCCCAGGCGGGCGCGCAGCATGGCCCGCACCTTCGTGCCGCGCCCATCGACTCCGATTGTCACTTCAGTGCTCGTTGTTTTGGCCTTTTTGGCGTGCGCATCTTTGAGACGCGCGTCAAGATCGAGGCTCGGATTATCAAAAGTTGCCATAGGTACCCTCACTTTTTTTATCTCTGTGGCTATTTTTTCGACAGAAATTCCGTACGCCGCGAGCCCTCACAAGCCGCGCCGGTCTCTTTCAATCGCCGTCGTTCGTGACTGTTTCGTCTCGTGTTTCAGCCCTGAGCCCAAGGGAGCCCAGCTGACTTCCAACCCCCGACGCGTCCGCGGTGCCGCTCCGCATCTAGCGGCCCCTCGAACCCGTCCGCGACGTTGTGGCAATTCTGGTAACCCAGACTTGCCATCGCCTCCGCAGCCATCCGGCTACGGCCTCCGGAGCGGCAAATGAAGTACATCGACGTGCCGGTATCAGCCGCCGAGCCCGACAATGCCGTCTTCAGTTGTTGCGTGAACGTGGGGTCCACGCTGTTTTCAGGGAACGTCTGCCACTCCACCGTTACGACGCGCTTGCCAAGCGGCGACAAATCAGGAAGACCCACGAACGTCCACTCGGCACGCGTCCTTACGTCGATCAAGACGGACGAGGGATCGGACTTTAGCCGTTCCCAGACGTCTTGAACCGTGAGGTCTTGAACTGTTGCGCTGCCGACCACGTAGAACTCCGTACTTCTCTTTATTATACCGGGTGCGCCGAATCGCTTTCGTATCGCCATCCGTTCACACCGCCGAGGGACGGGTTTGGATGACGCCGAATTCGTTGCACTAACGCACGACTTGATGGCCCGATGAAAGCTGCGGGCTGATGAAAGAACCCGGCAAAACGCTACCATGCGCGGGGCTACTGCAGTTTCGTGTCAACGGTCACCGGTGGTTTCACTAGGGCCGTGCACATGGTGGTTAACTAGCGGTTTAAGGGGAGGGTGGCAAGAGGACGAGTGGAGGGGGGGAGTGGGGACAAATCGGCGATTTACTTGGGTCGAACGGGCCAGATTTCGGCCTCGTTGATGGGTTTTATTGTGCGCCATGCCATTGTTTTGTAGCTGTAATTTTCAGTCTTGGCGGTGCAAGAACCTCAGGTGGACAACGCATTACCCTCGGCTGTGGAAGGAGTGTCTTTTGTTGCGTGCGGACGACGGGAGAGGACGGGGTGAGTCTTGGAAAGCGAAGAGGTTTTTCCACAGCGGGACCATGACTTACTGATGTTCAAATGCAGGGTAGGCAGCGCGCTGATCACCGATTTCGCGATGCATAATGGACACAGGCGCTATATTTTGCCCACTCGAGCGCAGTTGGTCGCAAGCCATTGAAATTTAACGAAATTAATTTACACAAATCATCTACAAATAGGCCTAAAGACGGCAACTTTGAGGTCCGGTTTTGCTGCGCTGCACCTTCGGCGAGCAGGGGGAGCCCACTCACACAACCCAGTGTCGCAACAGACCACACTCACACACGGCCTTACGCTTTTGCGGTGCCGAACTTTGGGGCGACGACCAGGCGAGGGTCTGGGGGCCAACCGGCGTTGATGGAATCGATGACGGAGCTTCGGGTTTGATTCGTCGCGCCGTTATCGGGCTCTTACCCCTGCCCGTGCGGCGTTTTGCTTTCTTGGACGTGCACCGCGTTCGCGACGGCTGTTCTGCGACGCTGATGTGGGATGGCGCAAACGAAAAAACGGACCGCTGGGGGCGGTCCGTTGCTCATGTCAAAATCGGTCGTCGTCAGACAAGACCCATTTAGGCCGCGGCACTGGCGCTCAGGGCTTTCACGCGCGCCGACAAGCGGGACACCTTGCGGCTTGCGGTCTTTTTGTGAATGTTGCCCTTCTGGGCGGTCCGAACGAGGACTGGCTCGGCAGCGCGGAGGGCCGCTTGCGCTGCGGCTGCATCGCCCGAGGCGATCGCTTCCTCTACGAGGCGAACGTGGGATTTCATCCGCGTGAGGCGCGACTTGTTAATGAGTGTGCGGCGGATTGCCTTACGGGCGGCCTTTTTTGCCGACGTCGTGTTCGCCATAGTAATCAAGTCCTTTGTTTCAACAGTGCTGCCGACCGTGCCGCCGATTGACCGTGAGGGCCGGCAGATGTCTCGTCGCAAGCTTGGATGGCTCAAATAGATGATGCCCCGGAACGTTCGGTTCCGAGGGCTGTCAGTTCTCCATAGACCTCTGCGGGTTGTTGGTCAACCAGTGAAGCGGGGACTTGATGATCCAGCTCCTGCGCAACTTGGGCGCGCGATTTGGACGCGCTGTCAATTTTAGTTAACTGTCACGTGGCGGCGGTATGTGCTCTTTAGACTTCCGAAATACCGTTAGGTCACTTTAAAGAAATACAGGGGTTTTTACCAGTTTTCGATTGCGTTCGCCGCCATTTCACGGCGCCTTGCCGGGGAACGACGCGGGTGTGCAATCGCGGGTCGTAATCATATTCGGGGGACGTCGATGGCTGATCTCATTATCTGGATGATTGCCTTTACGATCAGCATCAGCGGTACGGTTCTGAGTGCTGCGGCGGGTCAGTACGATCTGCATCTGGGGATCACGGCCGCCGTCACGCTGACGATTGCCATCGTCGCCGTCCAACTCCACCGCAAACTCATGGCGGCAAAAGCGCATCGCAGCACACTGGCTGCGGCGACCTCACGCTACATCGGACTGGTCTGGATTTGGGCTGCCTGCGCCATTTTGGTGATTTACGAATTTATTCTGACATGGCGGGAAAGCTGGCATTTTGTGATCGGCCTGTCGATCGTGGGTGCGCTTTGTCTTGGCCTGGCCCACATGTTCGATCGCGACGGGGAGGCCAACAAGCAAGACGATACGCTGTTGAGCCTGGGGCGCACGCTCAATCTTCTGCAGGTCTTTGGGATGCTGATCACGGTGGTCGGGCTGGTGGCTGATGGGAAGTTCGGGTTCGACGCCCGCAATGACATGCGGCCAGACTGGGCGGCCAATAACATCTTCTTCTTCGGCGCCATTGCGGTCGCGCTCATCGGTGCGCACGCTCTGGTCGCTGAGAAAAAGCTTGAACAGGCTCGCTGATACAATGCCCTCACCCTTGCGCGCCCGCGTTACGCCTGTGATCATGGCGACATTCGCCGTGCTGGCACTGAGTGTGGCCGGGCAGGTGATTGGAGCAGAGCAAAGATCGATCGGCATGTCGGCTTTAGCGGCGTCCGCCTTCGTTGCTGCCATGTTGCGACTGGGGTGGATGCTAAACCGGCCTTGGTGGCAATGCGTGACGTCCACCGAGCTTGGCCCATCGCTGAGCGAGGCTCAGCCGCTCACCTCGGCGCTGAATGCCCGCCTGCTAGCGCTTGGATATGCTTGGGGCGGGGCCAGCTTGCTCGCGGTTTACACCCTGTCATCGCTGCGTTGGCAACATGGCTGGCAGTATGGTTGCGGCATGCTGGCGATTGCGGCGTTGATTTACGCAGGTTCGCGGGGCTTATCCGCGCGCTGGTCGCCGTCGCTGGGGCGCGGGCTGACCATCGTTTTGCTGGTGCATGGATGGGCTGCGACCGGCGGGCTTGCTTGGTTGATCCTGACTGGCAAAATCTGGTCGAGCAAAGGCGATTGGGCGGCGAATATCGTGTTCACTGCGGGTGCTCTGTCACTTGTCGGCCTGAGCGCGATGGCTCTGCGGACGTCGCGGCTCTTAGCGCAGTATGCGTGTCAGGCGCGCCCCGCCTGATCGGTCACCGCTGGCAGGTGCTGCAGGCGTATGTCGCGCGCTGAGCTTGGACCGTACGATGGATTGTGCCGGTGCACCCCGGCCTTTGGCACGGCTCGCCGTCACGGCCGTAGACTGCAAACTCATTTTGAAAGCCACCGCTTGAGCCGTCCGTTTGACGGTAGTCCTTGAGGCTTGAGCCGCCGGCATCAATGGCTGCTCGCAGAACTTTGCGAATTTCTGGAACGAGGCGCTCGGCGCGCAGGGTGGGTGTGCCATCTGCGCGCGACAGCGAACCGGCGGCGCGGCGCGGGGACAGTCCCGCCTGATGCAGGGCTTCTGACACATAAATATTGCCCAGCCCGGCCACGACCCGTTGATCGAGCAGAAACGATTTCAAGTCACTGCGTTTGCCGTGGGCTTTTCGGGCTAGGTATGATGCGCACAGTTCGTTGCCGAGCGGCTCGACGCCGAGGTCTGCAAACAGCGGGTGGGCCGTCCAGTCGCTGACGGTGCTCAGAACCATAAAGCCAAACCTGCGAGGGTCGTTATAGACAATGCGTGCGCCATTTTCGAGCGTGAACACGACGTGGTCGTGTTTGGCATCTGCGCCGGTGTTGTAGACATAGTCGCCGAACGCAATTGTTTGGGTACCATGCTCAATCGTAAAGCGGCCACTCATGCCCAGGTGCATGATGAGGACGGTGCCGTCGCAAAGGGTGACGACGAGGTATTTGGCACGACGGCCGACGGCTGCGATCGTTCGCCCCTTCAGACGGGCTGGGAAATCTTCGGGAAAAGGGAAGCGAAGGTCTGCGCGGCGTTGATCGAGCCCAATCAGGCGCTGGCCCAACATGACGGGTTCCAGTCCACGGCGGACGATCTCGACTTCGGGGAGTTCGGGCATGCGGGGGCGGCCTTGGGCGCTGCGCGCTCGGGCGACCGCCCGAACCTGTTTGGGGAAATGGCTTTCCCCAAACCTCTTTCCTTTTTGGGACCACAGAAGTTGGGGCGGCTGCGTTAAATACTGCGATGATTGGACGATAGCGCGGGAGGCCGCGCGGCGCTATGGATGAGGTTATGAACAAAGAACCGCATTCGACACAAAACTACGGCTCGTCATTCGGCTTCCGGACCGTTGAAGAAAGCCAGCGCCAAGGCCTCGTCAACGAGGTGTTTGCGACGGTCGCGGAACGCTACGATCTCATGAACGACCTCATGTCTGGCGGGCTTCATCGGCTATGGAAAGCCGACATGATTGCTTGGCTTAATCCGCCCCGGACGGGATCTACGCCCTACCGGCTGCTGGACGTGGCCGGGGGAACAGGTGACGTTGCGTTGCGATTTGCGCACGCGAGCGCTGACGCCAGCGACGCCACCGCGACCATTTGCGACATCAGCCCGGAAATGCTGGCGGTCGGTGCCCGCCGGGTCGAGAAGGCAGGCCTTTCCCATCGGATCGCGTGCGTCGAGGGCAACGCCGAAACACTGCCGTTTGCGGCCAACATGTTCAATGCGTACACGATCGCGTTCGGCATTCGCAACGTCACGCACATCGACCGGGCCTTAGCGGAAGCCTACCGCGTACTACGCCCGGGTGGGCGATTGCTGGTGTTGGAATTTTCCAAGGTCGACGTACCGATCCTTGACCGGCTGTATGATTTCCACTCGTTTCAGGTGATCCCAAAACTTGGCGCACTGACGGCTGGTAACGCACAACCTTACGAGTACCTTGTCGAAAGCATTCGCAAATTCCCCAACCAGGAGACGTTCGCAGAGATGATCCGCGTCGCCGGATTTGAACGCGTGAGCTATCGCAACCTCACCGGAGGCGTGGCCGCGATGCATTCCGGTTGGAAGATTTGAAGCGGGGATGCGACCAATTGTTGACCAAGGTTAATTTCGTCGCCTAGCTTGCCGCGACCGAGCGAATCGGTTCGACCCATTTTAGGTTTTCTCTGGAGAGCAGATATGAAATCGATTTTCTTGGCTGGTGCGACGATTGCCGTGCTTGCCCTTGGCGCAACAGGTGCTGCTGCAAAGTCTGCTTGCGTGACGAAATATGCCAAAGCAACCGCACCGACCGAATCCCAGTCGAAGTGGTACGCTCTCGAAACGACCGTTCAATCGGTGAGCTGGGGCCTGTGGCCCGGCTATGTCGCGACCAACAAGGTCGAAGGCTACAAGGTCTCTGACAAGTATCGCTGCAAGCCCGAAGGCAGCATGGTGACCTGCCACGTCGCGGCGACGTTCTGCAAGTAACTCCATGACCACCGAGAGCCGGATTGCGGTTCGCTCGGTCTTGACGCCCGCTGCCGAAAGGTTGGCGGGCGTTTTTGTTTCAGGCGTGGCTTTTCGTTTCGGGCGCTGCCCTGGGATCTCCATGTCCGGTACATTTGCCCTGAAATCAATGGTCGCTTGACCCGGTGGCTCGTCCCGGCAATGTGGCGGTTGGCGGCAGGTTTAGCGTGCGCTGCCCCCCTTCTTCGCGTTTTTTCCCTTAGCGAGTCCATGGCCTCAGCCCTTTTGAATACATTTCGCCTCGCCAAAGCCGGCGTCGTTTTTGCGCAACACGGTGTGCGGTTTGTGCCCAAAAGCATGCCGGTGCCAGTCGCATTGCGGGTTGCTCGGGTGGTGGTCGCACCGATCAGTTGGCTTTCCGCACCGTTCCGTATCGGTCAGCCGAAAGCGAAGCGGATCAGCGCGGCGCTCACGCAGCTTGGTCCGAGCTATGTCAAGCTTGGCCAATTTCTTGCCACGCGCGCCGACGTCATCGGGCCGGACCTTGCACGTGATTTGGCGTGGCTGCAGGACAAGCAACCGCCATTTTCCATGGCATTGGCGCGGGCGACCGTCGAGCGGGAGCTCGGCGGTAGGCTCGAAGATCATTTCGCAGAGTTCGGGCCGCCGGTTGCTGCGGCATCGATTGCGCAGGTTCATAAGGCTGTCGTGGTCGAGAATGGCGTGCGGCGGAACGTCGCCGTCAAAATTTTGCGGCCGAACGTCGAAAAGCAATTCCAGCGCGATCTGGACAGCTATGCGTTTGCCGCGCGCATGGTGGATCGTTGGGTGCCGTCGGCACAGCGATTGAAGCCGCTGGCAGTCGTTGCCAACCTTAAGCGGACGACCGACCTTGAGATGGATCTTCGGCTCGAAGCCGCTGCGATTTCGGAAATCGCAGACAATATCAAAGGGGATGGCGTAAAATTCCGCGTGCCGCACGTTGACTGGCGGCGAACGCAGAAGCGGGTTCTGACGACGGAATGGATCGATGGTTTGCCGATTGCCGATCTTGAAGGTCTGAAAGCTGCGGGCCACGATACCAAAGCGCTCGGCCTCGTCGTGCTACAGACATTCTTGCGACATGCCATGCGCGATGGTTTTTTCCATGCGGACATGCATCCGGGCAACCTGTTCGTCGATGCCCAAGGCCATGTGGTGGCTGTCGATTTCGGCATCATGGGCCGACTAGGGATGCGCGAACGGCGGTTCCTTGCTGAAATTCTGCATGGGTTGATCACGCGGGATTATCTGCGCGCTGCGGAGGTACACTTCTGGGCGGGCTATGTGCCGCCGCATCATGACGTCGCCGTGTTCGGCCAGGCCATGCGTGCCATCGGTGAGCCGATTCACGGTCGAACCGCAGATGAAATATCGATGGCGGATCTGCTCGGGCAGTTGTTCGCCTACACGGACGTGTTTGATATGGAAACGCGGCCCGAGTTGATATTGCTTCAAAAAAGCATGGTCATTGTCGAAGGCGTGGCACGATCGCTCGATCCGCAGCTGAATTTGTGGGTCGCTGCAGAGCCGGTTGCCAAGGAGTGGATGGAGCTGAACCTGGGGCCGATGGGTCGGCTGCGAGAGGCGGGGGAGGGGGCCGGCGAGATCGCCAAGATCGTCGGTGATTTGCCGCGACTGATGCAAAGTGCCGAGCGGGCGACGGTTGCGTTGGGGGAAATCTCGATGACGGGCGTACGTCTCAGCGATGAGACGGTTGCGCGGATCGGCAAACGGGGGGGGGCTTCGAACTGGCTGCAGACGGCAGCGATTTGGATTGGTGCGTTGAGCTTGCTCGCGATTGCGGTGAAGCAATTCGGGATGTGACGTTCTCGGCTCGCGCCGCGAAGCGGGGGTGGCCCCACGCGCCATTGGGAAGCACAGCTGCCCAAACCCATCAGTTTTTTCGACGAAAACTCAAACGCAAACAGCCCACCGGTTTCACCGGTGGGCTGTTTGATAGATATTGAAGAGGGGATGATATTATCTTGTTCACACACATGCAGACCTGGCGACGACCTACTCTCCCACGTCTTAAGACGAAGTACCATCGGCGCTGGGGCGTTTCACGGCCGAGTTCGGAATGGGATCGGGTGCAGCCACCCCGCCATTATCACCAGGTCGGCGTGTGTGTGAACATGATTTCTGGTCCCGCGACTTGGCTTTGCCAAGCGCGACGTTTCGTAATCTCAAACCCACGTCATGCCCGTCGGGCATCGGGTGCCAAAGGCGCCCGGCCCCGATGGGCCGCCCGCGCGGAGCAGCCATCGCGACTTCGCGATGAACAGCTGCGTGAGCGGTAAAGATGAGTATTGCTTAATGAGAGCAATCAAGCCTATCGAGCTATTAGTACCTGTAAGCTACACACGTTGCCGTGCTTCCACACCAGGCCTATCAACGAGGTGGTCTTCCTCGACTCTCAAGGGAGAACTCGTTTTGAGGTAGGTTTCCCGCTTAGATGCCTTCAGCGGTTATCCCGTCCATACATAGCTACCCTGCTATGCCGCTGGCGCGACAACAGGTCCACCAGAGGTATGTCCATCCCGGTCCTCTCGTACTAGGGACAGATCCTCTCAATTCTCCTACACCTACGGCAGATAGGGACCGAACTGTCTCGCGACGTTCTGAACCCAGCTCACGTACCACTTTAAACGGCGAACAGCCGTACCCTTGGGACCTGCTCCAGCCCCAGGATGTGATGAGCCGACATCGAGGTGCCAAACGACGCCGTCGATATGGACTCTTGGGCGTCATCAGCCTGTTATCCCCGGCGTACCTTTTATCCGTTGAGCGATGGCCCTTCCACACAGAACCACCGGATCACTATGACCGACTTTCGTCTCTGCTCGACTTGTCAGTCTCGCAGTCAGGCGGGCTTATGCCATTGCACTCGACGGTTGATTTCCGACCAACCTGAGCCCACCATCGTACGCCTCCGTTACCATTTAGGAGGCGACCGCCCCAGTCAAACTGCCCAGCATGCAATGTCCCGGATCCGGATAACGGATCGCGGTTAGACAACCATAATCGCAAGGGTGGTATTTCACATTTCGGCTCCACAAGAGCTGGCGCCCCTGCTTCTAAGCCTACCACCTATTCTACACATGTAATCACGATTGCCATTGCAAACTTACAGTAAAGGTGCACGGGGTCTTTCCGTCTAACCGCAGGAACCCCGCATCTTCACGGGGAATTCAATTTCACTGAGTGTGTGCTGGAGACAGTGGGGAAGTCGTTACGCCATTCGTGCAGGTCGGAACTTACCCGACAAGGAATTTCGCTACCTTAGGACCGTTATAGTTACGGCCGCCGTTTACTGGGGCTTCGATTCAGAGCTCTCACTCCTCCTCTTAACCTTCCAGCACCGGGCAGGCGTCAGGCCATATACGTCGACGTATGTCTTAGCATAGCCCTGTGTTTTAGATAAACAGTCGCCACCCCCTAGTTTGTGCCCCACACCGATGGTTGCCCATCAATGTGGCCTGCTTCTCCCGAAGTTACGCAGGTAATTTGCCGAGTTCCTTCAGCACACTTCTCTCAAGCGCCTTGGTATTCTCTACCAGACCACCTGTGTCGGTTTCGGGTACGGCCTATGTGGAGGCTATTTCCTGGGACACCTTCGCTGCAAACCCAATCCGATAAGGGTTCACAACTTGCAGCATCCGTCACTCATCCACTGGCCCACGAATATTAACGTGGTTC
>Ga0247841_10001096_pt1 | contig 64068 bp, 83 predicted proteins | sample LaCruzMarch2015__2_FD_192410 | JGI IMG/M metagenome (GOLD analysis project Ga0247841, IMG submission 192410) | Freshwater microbial communities from meromictic Lake La Cruz, Castile-La Mancha, Spain - LaCruzMarch2015_18m | ecosystem: Environmental > Aquatic > Freshwater > Lake | place: Spain...
CCGGGCGCAAATTCCTGATTGGGCATGGGGAAAATTTATCACTAATTGGCGGAATCGCGCCGCCGCGAGCGCATAGTTTTGTTTGGGCAATCAAGCTGTCGGATCTCAGTATTCTATGAATATTGAATTTTATATCCGGCAGTTATTTTTTTATATTTAATTCTCCGATGATTTGTCTCAGGGTTACATATGGGAAAAATATTTTTTATAATGTAAGCTTGGTGTTTGCGAATTCGACCTTTGCTTTTTTTAAAATTATAATAATGTAATGACCATATGGATATGGATTTTGGAGGCCAAAATTTTGAAAATCAGGTATTCGAGAAGATAATTTGCCCGGGCCATGACCTGGCGGACAAGGAATTTTTTAATTGCGTGTTCAAGAAATGCGATTTTTCGGGATGCGAATTTTCCCGGGCGCTGTTTGCGGATTGCGCGTTTTACGGCTGCAATCTTTCCAACATCAAGGTGGAAAACTGCGCGCTGCAGGGAGTTGAATTCGAGGGTTGCAAACTGCTCGGGGTGATCTTTGCCGGGATCAAAACTTTTTTGATCAAATGGATTTTTAAAAAATGCAGCATCGAGCTGTGTGATTTCAGCCGCCTGGATATCAAGGGCACCAGGTTTTTGGAATGCGCCATCCGCGAAACCGATTTTATCAATGCCAATCTATCGGGAGCCGATTTTTCCAATTCGGATCTTTGCGCCAGCAAATTCCAGACAACCAACTTGGAGAAAGCCAATTTCCATGGCGCCAAAAATTATTACATCGATCCGTCCAATAACCGGTTGAAGGGCGCGAATTTTTCGTATCCGGAGGTCTTGTCGCTGCTTGCCACCACCGGAATCGTTATCGAGTATTGAATTTTAAAAAATTGGAGTGGTGGTATAATGTAGAGAATAAACTACCTCGGGGCAGAGCCCCGGGGTATTCTGCCAGTTTAGTAATAAAAAACTATGATCAAATACAAATCGTCAAAAAAGATCGCTCCGCAGGATTTGTTTGGACTTTATCGTTCCGTGGGATGGGCGGAGGGGGTGGACAACCCGAAAAAGCACGGCGCGCTGCTTGCCAAGGTTTACAACAATTCGGATTTGGTTTTCAGCGCGTGGGACGGCAAGGTCCTGGCGGGAATGGTACGCGCCATCACCGATAAATACGCTCATGGATGCATGTTCGGCTTCGCGGTCGATCCGCGCTACCGGAACCAGGGCATCGGCGGCAAGCTTTTGGACATGTGCGTGGCGAAATATCCCAAGATCCAATGGAGCGCGGCCGCCGAAGGCGACCAGACTGCGGTATTTGTCGAACACGGATTCGCCAAATCCGGTAACCAGTATTTGGTCAAAGGAGCTTGCCCTGTGTAATATTCTAAAAAAGCAAAGTTTTAATAATCACTAAAGCTTCCCGGCAAACGCCAGGAAGCTTTACATTTAAGGCGGATATATTATAAATACTTGCAGCAAGGAGGAAGATGAATGAGTTTAGATGATCTGATGGAGATTATCCGTGGCTTGCCTGATGGAGTTGCTCCCGCGGAAAGCCTCGCGCTGCTGAAGGAAAGAATCGGGTCAAAGAATTTTTTTCACAATGCCGCTTATTTCGACGGCGGCGATCTTGCGCTGATCGTTGGCGGTCATTCCATCGATATCGTGAATACTAGCTTGCCTTATGAGCAGAGGATCATGCGGTTCGTCATTGACGGCAACATCTTTTCGATGATGACCTATGGCGGCGGTTACTGCGGTGTAAATGGGAACTTGAAAACCGTGCTCGAATATTATTTCGAGCAATATCCCATGCCTTGCGAGATCGAGCGGCGTGTCCGGCGACAGGTCGTTGACCTTATGGGCTATGCGGAATCGCTGGAATCGAAACTCAGGGCGGCAAGGGTGATAATATTCTCAAATGCGCCCGACGAAGCCAAGGCCAAAGAATTGCGCAGGTTGCTTGAGATGCACGGATGATCTCAGGCACTATTTTTTATTAAAGCGATTGGGAGTTCAATGATTTCAACGATCCGGAAAGAGCTTTTATCGCCGAATTTCCGGAAATTGATTGGAACGGCGATAACGAACGGATTGCCGCGATATCTTTGCGCGAGGCCGCGAAAGGCATCGATATTTCAAAAAAATTCATCGTGCCCGACCGTATTGAAGTGATCGTGATCGAAAAATCCGCGTAAATTATTCAGCCGAATCGGTCTCGTTTTCGTTGACATAAAATAATAATTGTTATATAAAATAGATTGAAATATTGAGCAGCGAATATTCGCGCAAAATTGTCTATAATATCTGAGGGTGAAATAAGTGGATGATAAAGCTGAATGTAAACTGACATGCCAAAAACCGGGGTTGATCGGTTGGCTGTGTGATAAAGGTGCGGTTTTCTCGGTTGTTGGTTGGGATATCGAGGTTGAAAGATTCCCGGCAGTTTCGGAGCTCATGAGAAAAGCGCGGAAGGCCGGAAAGAAAGTTGACACGCTGGCAGCATTGCACGAACTGCTGTTGCCGGAGTTCCCCGAGATTTCAAAGTTCGAGATCGATGATTTTAAGGTTTCGAATATTAAGGGGCTGCTGGATAAAAGCGGGTGGGAAAAAATTACTATCCGCAGGTTGGGCCCCGGTTTTACCTGGTCGGCTTATTATGGCAAGGAAACCAAGCCGACGGTGAGCGTATGGAGGGAGTGCTTTGACGGAGGATATGAAAGGGCCTTTTTACTGGTCCAGGAAACGATCTTTGAGGCGAGACGATTTGGCAGGGCATGATCCAATTCAATTTATTTTATTTTGAAAAGGGTCTTTTATTTTACGAACGAGCTTTATTTAAAAATAATGTTGGTTATTTCCGGCGGAGTTGTAGTATACTGGATGTGACAAACTAATAAATTAAAATATAAATATATGTTATCAAAAAATATTTTTGGTTTGATTCTGGCGGCGGGATTGGTTTTCGGCGGCGCGGGATTTGCGGCGGCGCAAGAGGAAGCCGGGGAGGTCGAGGGCGCGGAAGCCTCGGGGGAGGCGGCGGGAGCCGCCGAAGCCGGAGCCGCAGAGGCTGGTGCCGCGGGATCAAGCTTGGTTCCGGCCGAGGTGCAGCAGCAGTTGGACAGCGTCCAGAAAACGGTTGACGACACCGCCAAACAGGTGCAGAGCGTTAAGGAAAAGGGGATCGTCCAGACCGTATGGGACAATATCACCGCTCCAATCGCGGCAATACTGGATCAGATTTCCCAGATTTTGGGATCGGTGTTTTCAATTTTTGGCGCCAAGTAAAGCGTAACAATATTTTCTAAGCCAAAAAATCGCAATGGTTGCGGTTTTTTGTTAAAATCAAGCAAATGATTTTTAAAAAAGAAAAAACCAATTGGCAATACATCGCGATTGCGGTCATTCTTGCCGTTTTGGCTGGAGGGGCAATCTTGTTTTTGCGCCATATTTGGATGTCCGGTGATCTGGCGTCTCCCGAACCGGCGGCGGTACATAGGCCGGAGCCGCAACCCGGGATCAACCGTTATTTTATCAATCAGGTTGATGTTTGTTTTATTCCCGCGGCCGCGGCGTACGGATACGCGCTTCGTGTTACTTCGGGTTACCGTTCCATGGAAGACCAGGAACAGCTGTTTGAGCAGGGGAGAAACGAGTCCGGCCGTATCGTTACCTGGGCGCCGGTCGGGAAAAGCATGCATAACTACGGGTACGCGGTCGATGTCGTCGATCGCCGTAAAGGCTATGGAATCAATTGGAAAAGACTGGCCAAGATCGGTGAGTTTTGCGGTTTGGAGCAGGTTGACGACTCCCATTTTGAATACCGGGGCGGGCTTACCACCGAGCAGTTTATGGCGGGTGAGAGACCGTCCCGTTTGTCTCTGTCTTGCGCGATAATGGCCGAACGTGCCAAGATGAATCAACCGCTGACGCTTCGGGACTTAAAGGATTGCGGTGCGCCCGAATTTTGATAATTTATAATCATAAAAACATGGATAAAAAAACATTCATCAAACAGATCGAGGAATCGCGCAAATCGCGGGTGATCACTTATCTGACCAGTGACCGGCAGGGTCCGGTCAATGCTCGCGTGGCCATGGATATCGTTCCGATCATTGCCAAACAGCTGCAATTGATCGGCAAAACGGAAAATATCGACTTGTTCCTGTACAGCTCGGGCGGGGACACGATGGTGCCGTGGCGCCTTGTATCGATGATCCGCGAGTGCTGCGACAAGTTCTCGGTCCTGGTGCCCTATAAGGCCCACAGCGCCGCCACAATGATCGCGCTTGGTGCTGACGAGATCGTCATGAGTAATTTATCCGAGATCTCGCCGATCGATCCGTCCACGGCCAATGTTTTCAATCCGTCCGATCCCCAAAACCCGCAAAGCAAGATCCCGATCTCGGTGGAGGACGTGATGGCGTATTTCGACCTGGCGAAAAACAAATTCGGCATTAAAAACGATGAGCAGCTGGCCGGTATTTTCGGGAAATTCGTGGATGCCAATCCGCAGATCCATCCTTTGGCGCTGGGCAATGTGAACCGCATCCACAACCTGATCCGCATCCTGGCCAAACGGCTGTTAAAAAGCCACCGCATGCCGATGAAAGACGACGAGATCGAAAAAGTGGTGGATTACTTCACGGAAAAATTATATTCGCACCAGTATTCCATCGGCCGCAAGGAAGCCAAAGAAGACCTGGGATTAAAATCCGTGCAGTACGCGGACGGCGCGTTATCCAAGGCCATGACGGGATTGTTCGAGGAATACAAGGAGGAAATGAAATTGGATATGTTGTGGAACCCGGAAAATGAGCTTGGCCAGAACGTGATGCAGAACAAAAAAGATTACAGCATTGCGTTCGTCGAGAGCCGGGAATTGGAAAACCGTTTCGAGCTGTCCATCGAATACCGCAAGCAGCACATGAACATGGCCCAGCAAACTCCGCAGGGTCCGGTCCAGGTTCCCCAGGAGCAAGTGGTCTGGCGCATCGTGGGCCAGGGCTGGAAGTAAAATAATTTTTAAAAAAAATGAAGCAAAATTTTGTAATAATTTGCGAATCAGCTATTGTTGCTCAAGATACAAAAAATCTATATATTTTGGGAATTTTTGGAAATATATCTGCTTTAGCGTTGCCGGCGATTCATCCCAAGTTCGCAGTGGTCACTAATTTTGAGGACGGGACGGAAGGTGACCACGATCATAAAATTTTGATTCGTCATGAAGATGGTAGTGAAATAATTCAATTGCCAGGCAAAATTCATTTTGGCCCGAATCAAAAAGTAAATTATATAGGTAGTTTTGTTGGCTTGCCATTTCCAAAAATCGGTAAGTATATTGTCGAGATTTACGTTGATAATGTTATACAGCCATTAACTAGTAGTTTCAATGTTGAACAAAAATGAATATGTACATGGTGGTGGCGGAGTTTCGGAAAGTGTAAACACGCAAGCAGGAAATGTGAACACTCAAGCAAACGAATTCAATGCTCGTGATGAATTTGAGAAACTCAAAAGACAATCAGAAGATATTTCTGGTCGTTTTTCAGAGTTGAAGTGCAACTTTGATAGATTGGAAAAAAATATTGATAAAACTAGTACTTTTTTAATGTGGATAGCGAGTCTTGTTGTAGGTGTATTTTTTGTAACGGGGGTACTGGTTGCACTTGATTATTTTGTTTATAATGAAGAGCGTTACGAAAAATTTATCGACAAAACTGAAGAAATGAAGCAGGAATATTATACAAAGGCGGAAATCAATGAAAAAATTTCATTAGGCGTCAATCAGGCTTTCAATAAAATTGACATTTTTAAGGAATGTTTAAGTAGCGGTGGTTGGAAGTCATGTTTTTAAATAAAATCATATGGAATACGACCGGGAAAAATATTTGGAGGCGTTGAAAATTCAGTTAAAAGACAGTAAATACACTTTTCCGCATTCGCTGGAGCTCGAGGCTTGCATGGGCGGGATTTATGATTATCTGCAAGCGCAAGACCAATTAAAGAGCGATGAGTCGGCGCGTGAGGATTGGCTTTTGGCGGGATTGATCCACGACATCGATTACTGTGATGGATACAAGGAAACCCATCCCAACAATACGAGCGAAGTTTTGGCGAAATACGGCCTGGAGATTTCCGGTCCGGTAGATTTGATCGTCAAGGCGCACGCGCCGGAGCGGACGGGCGTGGAGCCGAAAAGCGCGGCCCAGTGGGCGTTATTTTGCGCCGATAGCCTTACCGGGCTGATTAACTGCGTGGCGCTAATCATGCCTTCGAAGAAAATGGCCGACGTTGAATTATCATCGGTAATGAAGAGATTTTTAAAGGAGCCGAAATTCGCGGCGGGAACCAGGAGGGAACAGGTGGCGATGTGCGCCGACCCGGACGGGTTGAATATGCCGTTGGAAAAATTCATCGAAATTTGCCTTACCTCGATGCAAAAGATCGCGCCTGAAATAGGACTGTAGGCGGCCAAAGATCATTTATCGGATCAATATAAGTGCAAAAGATATTCCCAAAGGAATATTTTTTGGTTTTGTGGATAGGACATAATATGGCGTTAAATCTTGACAAATCATGAAAATACGTATATAATTATAAAATCGTTTCCGATCTTTGTAAATGGCAATGACGGGGGTATAAAGGCGGGAATTTATAATTCGAGTTTTTGTATCCCCGTGATTTGGAGGGATTTTACGATGAGTACGCGCATACATCTTGTTGGAAGCGGCGGGAAGGAGGGATTCGAGTTTGAATCCGCGTCCGGCCGTAGAGTGGAATTGAATAAAGTGACTACCCGGCAAATCAAGTTATCGAATCGGGCAAAGTCGAATATCGATTACCAGACGCAAGTCTCGGCGGTGTTCACAAAACTTGCGGCTGTCCGAGAAAAGAAGCGGCAGGCAAAGTTTGCCCTTACCAATCGTCTTGGTATGGATTCCAAGGGAGCCCGTACGTTTATTGAGAGATACGGCCTTGAAATAGCATATGCAGCGATTGCTTGGTTCGATGAAGTTCCCATATACATAGGAAATCAAGAAATTAGGTATCGCGACATATTGTCGGTCGCGCAGCAAGCAATCGATGAACGGAAGTTCAGTCTTCTGAGCTTTGAATTCAAGGTGGCTCCTTCGATAGTCGTCGGATGGGAACGCATCCTGAATGCGATAATATTCATTGCCAAAAGCTTTGCGCCGGTGATAGCGGTACCAGGGGCCCTTGTGGACAAAGGAAGTGTATCGGCAACGGCCGCGGCATAACCTTTTTCCCAAGGCTTTTTTTGTTTATCGCACGGAGTAAAAATCAAACAAGGGAATATATCTGTGGACGCTTTTATCGGCCCGCGGTATAATATCATAATAATCTAAACCAATGTCCGATTCCGAAATCAAAGAAAACAACGTTGCCGTAATCGAATCGCCGGATGCCGATATCCGGGAGTCACAAGTTGTGGCCGACTCCGGAAATATGGAACAGTCTCAGGAAAAGGAACATGGCGCCGAGTTTTTGGCTTTGGAAGGTTATGCCGGCGGGGTGATGAAAAAAAATATTGATGGCGTGGGATCCAAATTGGTGGGGATGCTGACGAAACGGTATGGGGCGCGCGCGGTCGGGATGGCGGGGCATGCGATGATGGCGGGGCTTGGCGCCATGACCGGGGCAGATCTTGCCGGCAGGGTATCCGGAGACATAATTTTGATCGATGCCATGGATAGCGCGCGGCGAAGCAAGGCGTTGGAAAAAATAATGGCAAAAAAAGAGTGGGTTGGCGCGGCAAAGCAAAAATGCGCCGGAATGATACGTGAAAAATTATTCAGTGCCAAGGGCAGTGTTGCGGGGATCGCTTCGTGATCGCGAAAACAAAAACTATGGATGGTGAAAGCGTAAAAACCAATATATTGGATTCGATCAAGCAAATTTATGGGATACTTGAATTCAGCCCGATGGAGATCGACGCGGCTTTGGATGATTTTTGCGGCATCAACCAATCGGAGCTGATCGCCGAAATTATCAATGATCTTTCCGAAGCCGAGGTTTTGGAATTGAATGCCTGCCTGTCTCCGGAATTTACCGACAGCGGCCGCGGAAAAATTGAAGAGATGATTAAAAAACATTTTTTAAAACAGGAATTCGCCGCCAAATCGAATGAGGCCGCGGAGAAGTCATGGCGGGAGTATGCCGCTTATCTGAAAACCTTGGGAAACGCTTCCCAAAGGGAAAAGATCGACCGGGTGCTGGCCGGCGGGTAGACCGGTAGCTTGCGATCAAGCTGTTGAAAATATTCCAAACGGAATATTTTTTTGGTTAGGCCGCCATTTAATATTGCAAAAATATATCGAGCGGTTAATATGGAGCTATGAAAATCTCAAAATTCGCGGTTGTTGCCGTGCCGCTTTTAACCTTGGCGCTTATTGCCGGTTGTTTTTTTATTTTCCGGCAGGGGAAGACCGTCCAGGATGACAATATCGGACTCGAGGCTAAAATTGAAAATAGTACCGTCGCAACCTCAACGCCGCAAGAAATTGTTGTCAAAGCCGGCGATGATGTTATCGAGGCGCCGATCACGGTTTTGGCGTTCGGCGACCTGCTGCTCGACCGCTATATCAAACGGGAGATTGACCGCAAAGGCGCGGATTATACTTTTAAAAATATCAAGGAATTTCTAACGGGCAATGACCTGGTACTGGCTAATTTGGAAGGTTCGTTTACCGATTACAAGCCGCGCAAGCTTGACCCGAACAACACCAGTTTTACTTTCGATCCCAAGCTGGTTTCTGTTTTGGCGGAAAATAAATTCAATATCTTGAATTTAGCCAATAACCATGTGCAGGATTTCGGCAAAGACGGGTTTAAGCAATCGCAGGCGTATTTGGACTCCGCCGGTATCAGCCATTTCGGTGATTTTTATAATGAAGGGCCGGCGGTCATAAAAGAAATCCGTGGGATAAAGATCGCGTTTATCGGCTATAACGAGTTTGGCGACCCGTCAACCAAGTCCACTATCAAAAAGATTAAAGAAAACGCGTCCCAGGTTGATTATACGGTCGTATACACTCATTGGGGCGCGGAATACCAAACCGATTTCTGGCCCGGTTGCCAGGAAAAGGGGCGCCAGTTCATCGACGCGGGCGCGGATATTGTTTTGGGAAGCCATCCGCACGTGGTCCAGCCAATCGAAATATATGAAGGCAAACCCATATTCTATTCACTGGGAAATTTTGTTTTTGACCAGATATTTTCTCCGGAAGTGCGCCACGGCTTGGCGGTGCGCATGGTCTTTGCCAAGGATGGGGTAGAATTTTCCATCGACTCCACAGAAATGAAAAACTTCCAGGTAAACTTGGCGAGCGAAGAGAAAAACGCCGAGGTATTATCGTGGCTGGCCAAAAAATCGATCGCATCCGAGGATGTCAAATCGCAGATCAAGACCGGGAAATTTATCGTTGAGCTATAGTTTTTTGTTCAGGTGATGCCGCCGTTTTTAGCGGCGGCATTTTGGTTTAACCGGCCGCGCGTCTTTTTTTCGAATGCGCTTTCCGCCGAATGATTTTTTTTATGTTATAATTAACAAATTTAAAATAATCGATTGTCTTGCCCGTTTTAAGGCACGGCATGGCGATAACAAGCATAAAAATATGGTCAACAAAGATCAAATAGAACAATGGGTCAGTCAGGGAATGGTTACCCGGGAGCAGGCCGATAAAATGATCGTTGATGTTTCGAAGTCTAAAAAAGAAGAGAGCTCCAATAATTTTATCGTGACGTTGTCCACTGTCGGTTCGGTTTGCCTTGGGATAGGGGCGATACTTTTTGTTTCCTCCAATTGGGATTACATGAGCAATTTTATTAAAATTGCGATACTGCTGGGCAGCACGTTCGGCGCTTTATACGCCGGTTATTTTTTGAAATACCAAAAGGGCAATTTTCCCAAAGTAGGGTCATCTCTCATATTTTTGGGTACGCTGCTTTTCGGGGCGACGATTTTTATGATATCGCAAATGTATAACGTCAATGCCAACAGCCACACTCTTATTTTGATATGGATGTTGGGTGTTTTGCCTTTTGTGTATGTTTTTTTATCGCCTTCGATCACGGTTTTAACGGTAACTTTGTTTTATGTCTGGGCAGGATTCTTTATTTTCAGGGGCATGGGTTTTGACGAATCGTTCCATGATTTCTTATATTTGCCGGCGATCTATCTGGTGTTGGGAATTTTTATTTTCGGGGTCGGGGGCTTCCATTATTTAAAGCCTGCGTTTAACGGTATCGCGCGGATATTCAGGCTGGCCGGGGTCGAAATTGCCATGATCTCGCTTTTCTTGTTAACCTTCAGGTTTTTTTCCGGAGACATCGCGGAGCGGGGTTTCTCCTATGGCGCCGGAGGGGATGTTTCGAGCCAATTTTCGCTGTCTTTTATGATTTTCCTGATGTTGGCCGCGTTTTTATCTTTTGCCGGTTTGTACTTTAATCCTTCAAAATCAAAGACCAATTCCCTCGAAAATTTATTTGCCGTGGGTTTGTCGCTGGCGGCCATGACATTTTTTTATTTTCCGCTGCAATCCGATATTTTCACTTTTATGTTCAATCTTATGCTGGCGGGTATAATTGCGGCTTTGTTCTATGTGGGTTATTCAAAGGCCGATGTCAAATTGGTCGGTATCGGAATGTTTTGGCTTGAAATTTTTATTTTGGCCCGGTATTTTGATTTTTTCTGGGATCTATTGCCAAGATCGATGTTTTTTATATTTGCCGGAATAATCCTTGTTGTTGGTGGCGTTGCTTTGGAAAAGAAGAGAGGGCAGCTTAAAAATAAATTTACCGCAAAACCTGCTGTTTCATAATTCCATGAAAAATCAAAAAATATTCTTGCTTCTGAGTTTATTCTGGCTTGCAATAATCGGCGTGTTTATCGGGATCAAGGAGTTTACTTTGCGGACTGGCCAGGAAGTATTATTAAAAACCCGGCCCGTTGACCCGAGAGATATTTTCAGGGGTGATTACGTGATATTGAACTATGATATCAGCAGTGTCGATGTCGGTGTTAACAATAATTTTACCAATGGCGATAAAGTATATGTCGGCCTTGATGTTCGCGGGAATTACGCGATTGCCACTGGGGCGTATACCGTGCCGCCGAGCAATATGCTTTTTATCGAAGGGGTGGTAAAAAGGGCCTCGGACAGATCGATCCAGGTTGAATATGGCATAGAAAGTTATTTTGTTCCGGAAGGAAAGGGAGGGGTTTTGGAGCGTGCCGGAAGCAATCTCGAGGTCAGGGCGGCGGTGGATAAGGGTGGCAATGCGGTGATAAAATCATTGCTGATCGGCGGTAAAGAGGTTGATCTGAAGTGATTTTGCCCAGATGAATATCCGCACGTTTAAAAACAAAAAAAGCCTCATTGGCTTTTTTTGTTTGCCGATTGAATAATTTACAGCTTCTAAATCAACTTGATCATTTCCAGCGCGGTCAGTGCGGCTTCGGCACCCTTGTTTTCTTTTTCGCGGGTGGCGCGTTCCATCGCGTCCTCGATTTTTAAAACCGTGAGGACCTCAAAAATTACCGGAATCTCGAATTCCAGCGAAACATCCATGCAGCCGCGGGCGCATTCGTTTGAGATCAACTCGAAATGGGTGGTTTTGCCTTTGTGGACCGCGCCAAAAACAATGATCGCGTCGTAAATGCCTTTCTTTGCCATGATCTTTGCCATTAAAGGTATTTCCAGGGATCCTGGAATCTTTACGGTTGTAATCTGGCTATCTGCCAATCCTTTTTCTTTGAGTGTGGCCAAGCAGTGTTTTTCAAGATTGTCGGTAACATCTTTGTGGAAGGTGGCACTTATGATGGCGATCTTGATATCTTTGGTATCTTTCATTTGGTTTTTTAAGCTTTGTTTATTCACTGGCAGAATACCCCGAGGCTTTGCCTCGGGGATGAATGCCTGCCCGGAGTGAAACGGAGGTCGAACAAACTTTTCCTATCCGCGTAGCGGTAGGAATACCTCGGGGCTATGCCCCGGGGTAGTTTATCAATCGTTCGATGTATTTTGCCAAAACATCAAGCTCGATGTTTGCGATATCGCCAACCTTGAATGTTTTAAACATTGTTTGGTCCCAGGTGTGGGGGATAATGCCCACGGTAAAGCGGTCGTTTTCCGCTTTGATCACGGTCAGGGAGACTCCGTTTATCGCGATCGATCCTTTTTCAACGATATATTTGGAAATCGATTGCATGATCGAGAATTCCAAGACGCGGCTGTTGCCGTCGTCGGTTACGCTTTCGAGTTTGGCGGTGCCGTCGATGTGCCCTTGGACAATATGGCCCGCCAGGAATGAATTCGGCGTGGCGGGCATCTCCAGATTGATAAGATCGCCGTTTTTCAAGTTTTTCAAATTCGTGCGGTTCACGGTTTCGGGCATGACATCAACCGTGAAAAGGTTTTTATCCCGGTTTACCGCGGTCAGGCAGATCCCGTCGATCGCCACGCTGGCGCCGTTTTCCAGTTTGGCCACAAAATCCGCGCCGGCGTCGATGACCAGCTTTGCCTCCGTGATTTCGGAGATCTTTCCCAAATTTTTTATTATTCCGGTAAACATATTATTGGGCCGCTTTCATTACGGGCGGCAAAAAGTCTTTTTTGCGCGACATCATATTTTCCAGGTATATTGAGCCGCCGGCGCAATTTTTGCCGAAGGCTTTTTCTATCGCCGAGGCGTCGCCGGCGATCAACAGTTCCGAGCCGCAATTGATGATGTCGGTGACCATCAGCGCGGTAAACACCAATCCTTCTTTTTGATTGGTTTCTTCCATTTCCTTGATCAGTTCGGTAGCTCGGTCTTTGGCCTCTTTTAATTCGACGACCTCAACCTGTCCGATGCCGAATTTCTTGCCCGCGGCTTCAAAGGTTTTGAAATCCGAGCGCAGTATCTGGCCGGCGCTCAATCCTTTGAGGCTGGCTTTTTGCTTCTTTATTTCGATGCCGAAAGTTTTCAGGTTGGTGATTTTGGCGATCTTTGCCAGAAGCTTGGCGGTTTTGATATCGGTTTCGGTGGTTGTGGTGGATTTGAATACCACGGTGTCGGATAATATCGCCGAAACCAGGATACCGGCCAATTGCTTGGTGACCTTGAATTTGTTCGCCAGCATTATTTTGGCCACCAGCGTCGCGGTTGAGCCGACCGGTTCGGAATGGAATTTGATCGGTTCCGGCCAAGCGAACGAAATTTTGTGGTGGTCCAGCACTTCGATGATCTTGGCGGTCTCGGCACCTTCGACCATCTGGCTGGTTTCATTGTGATCGACCAGTACCAGGGTTTTGCCCGCGGCCGACGCGATCTTTTTGGGTTTTTCCGCTTTGAAAAAATTCAGGACGAATTTTGTTTCCGGATTCAGATCGCCGCAGACCGCCGCGATGGCGTTAACTTTGCTTTTTTTAAGAAATTCCGCGTAGGCGATCGAGGAACATACGGTATCCGTGTCGGGCGATTTGTGCCCGATAACATAAACAGTATCTTTTGCCATAGTGTTTTAAATTAAGTTGGTTTCATATTAGAATAAAGGAGGATTTATGTAAAACTAAAATATCCAATAACCAATTTTTCCCGCCACAGCGGGATCCCGCCAAGCGGGACAATTTTCAAAAAATAATCAATATTCAAATGATCAAACAAATACGTTTTTTCTTTTTGAGTGTTGTTTATTGAATATTTTTTGAAAATTGGAGGTTTGATTATTGATTATTGAATTCAATGGCAGACTTCATGGGCTACGCAATATTGGGCGCTTTGCAGGGAATTTTCGAATGGATACCGATCTCCAGTGAGGGCGTGGTGGCCGTTGCCGCCCAGTATTTGCGGGCGGACGGCAATCCGGTCGAGTTGGCATTGTTTCTGCACCTGGGAACGCTTCTGGCGGCCTTGTGTTATTATTGGCGCGATTGGGTGCAGGTGTTTTCGTTCAAGGACCGGCAATTGATCAAATTTTTAGCGATTACCACGGCAATATCTTTGCCGATCGGTTTTGTTATTAGCCGAACCGTAATGCAGGCGGAACTGGGAACGGGTTTGCTTTTTTTGACCGGCGTATGTTTGTTGTTCACGGCTTATTTCCAGGCAAAGAAGGTTAATCTCCATTGGGGGCAAACAAAGCTAGCGATTGTTGGCGGTGTATTACAGGGGATCGCCGCTCTTCCCGGGTTTTCACGGTCAGGTTCCACGATCTTCGGGCTGTCGCTGGGGGAGCTGCCGCCGGCGCAGATTTTGCGTTTATCCTATTTGATGTCGGTACCGGCGGTGGTGGCCTCGACGGCTTATTTCTTGGTATTTAAGCCGGGAAATTTTTCCTTCGATGTTTGGCCGGCGATTGCCGCGAGCTTCATTGTCGGGCTGCTGTCGCTGGACCTGCTGACCAAAGCCAGTGCCAAGATCAACTTTACGAAGTTTGCCCTGGCGTTCGCGGCGCTGTGTTTTATCGGCGCGATCCTTGAAATCGCGGTAAAGTGAGTGGCGGTTGTGGATTGTTCGGGCTTGACTTAATTTTTAAGCTAAATTACTCTATATTAAGATAGACGATAACTTAATCCTAAAGGTCGCTTTAATCAAGGTAAGTTCTCAAATAAGTTTTTAATTTTAATAATTAATAATAAACAATATGGCAACAACTGGATATTGCGTTAAATGCAAGGCGAAGGATCGTGAGATGAAAGGCGTAAAGATCGTTGAAATGAACGGCAAGGGCGGCGTGGTTCGCAACGCGGCAACGGGCGAGTGCGCGGTTTGCGGCACCAAGATGTATAAGATTCTCCCGAAAGATTTTAACGCGGAGGAAATAACCGGAGGCAAATAGAAAGAACGGTTTTACAATTCATAAAGGATTCAAAAGCGCGGGCATCAAGCCCGCGCTTTTAGGTGTTCCGCGGCCGCGCCATCCGGACGAACAATATTTCCGCATATCTGGTAGAATATGTTCATGGCGGGGAAAGCTAATAATTTGCCGGTGGAAAGGGAGGGAAGCGACCGGCTGGCAAAATGGATGGTTTTGATTTTAGGGTTGGCCAATCTTTTTGTTTGGCTGGCGGTTTTGGATAATTCACGGGACCGATATTTGGAAGTTTCTTTTTTTGACGTGGGACAGGGGGACGCGGCCTTCGCGCAATTACCCAACAGGGTCCAGGTCCTTTTTGACGGCGGGCCGGATGCTTCGGTTTTGGAAAAGCTGGGCGAGGCGATGCCGTTTTACGACCGTGATATTGATTGGGTGGTCTTGTCCCATACCGACCGTGATCATTTGGCCGGGCTGATCGATGTGCTCAGGAACTATCGCGTAAGAAACATTATCTGGTCGGGAATAGCCGATGGCGACGCCGAAGATGCCGAATGGAAACAACTGCTGGCTGGGGAGGGAGCGACCGTGGTGGTGGCAAGCGCAGGGGAGAAATTTGCCTTGAGCCAGGATCCGGATTGTTTTTTAGAGATCCTGTCGCCAAGGTCGGGTGGGACTTCGGACCAGGACCAGAACGAGCTGTCGGTGGCGGTAAAATTAACCTACGGTGCCAGATCGTTTTTATTTACCGGTGACGCGGAAGATGATGCCAATACCGCAATAATGGCGCAAGGTGCGGATGTGCTGAAAGTGGCGCATCATGGCAGTAAGTATTCCACCAATGAATCTTTTTTGGCCGGCCTATTGCCGGCGGCCGCGGTGATTTCGGTGGGAGGCGGCAATCCGTACGGCCATCCGAGCTCCCAGGTATTGGATTTGTTGGGAAAATATGATATTAAAACAGTGAGAACCGACCAAAGCGGCAATGTTTTATTCCGCACTAATGGAGAAAGTCTTTTCCTGAAAACGGAAAAGTAAGCACGAAGCACGAATATCCGAATGTTCTAAACAAATTCGAATTTTCAAATGTGTAAATTTTTAAAACGAAATGTCCGTTTTTGAAATTTGAACATTTTATTTTTTGAAATTGTTTCGGATTTCGAATATTCGAACATTCGAATATATAAAATACTATGGATTTTCCAATTTTTAAAACCAAAATGGAAGGCAAAGATCGGAAGTTTAATCTCACCGATACCAAAGAGCGCGACGATTATTTTTATTATAAGGCCGGCGAGGATATCGAAAAATTAAAGGCGTATGTTAAAGACAATACCTTTATCGTTTATCTTTTGGGCAAGAAGAACTCCGGAAAAGGTACCTATTCGAAAATGCTGGCCGAATTGCTCGGTGCCGACAAGCTTGAGCATTTTTCCGTGGGCGATATGATCCGCGAGATTTCCCGCGACATAAAAGACCAGGCCCGGAAAATCGAGCTGGAGATGTATTTGGAAAAAAACTATCGCGGTTGGGTTCCCGTAGAGAAATTGATCCCGGTGATCGAAGGCCGTGACACCTCGACCTTATTGCCGACCGAGCTGATTCTGACATTGGTCAAACGCGAGATCGCCCAGAGACCGAGAAAAACCATATTTATCGACGGATTCCCGCGCGACATGGACCAGGTGTCCTATTCCTTGTATTTCCGCGATTTGATCGGATTCCGCGAAGACGCAGACATCATGGCTTTTATCGATGTGCCGACCAACGTGATCGAGGAGCGCATTAAGGGCCGCCGGATTTGTCCTATCTGCAACACATCGCGCAATTTGATATTGCTGCCTACCACCAATGTGGTTTACGATGAAGTTACCAAAGAATTCAACCTGATCTGCGACAATCCGTCATGTACCGGTTACAACCGCCAGAAGCTGGTGCGCAAGGAAGGGGATGAGAAGGGTATTGAGCCGATAAGGGAACGCCTCGCCACCGACCAGAAGCTGATGGAGCGCGCGGTGGAATTGCACGGCATACCCAAGATGTTTTTGCGCAACGCGATCCCGGTTGATGTTGCCAAAGACTATGTCGACGATTACGAACTGACCTCGGGTTACGAGTATTCCTACGATCACGAATCCAGGAAGGTGAGCGTGGTTGAAAAACCCTGGACCGTGAAAGATGACCAAGACCGGCTTTCGGTGAGCCTGCAAGCCCCGGCCGTAGCGGTTTCCCTGATCAAGCAATTGGTCCAAACACTCGGACTGTAAAATTCAGGTTTATCATTATTAAAAAGCCCCGCTTTATCGCGGGGCTTTTGGTTGTCCTGCTATTGACATTTATGAAATTTATGATATAATATATAAACTGAAATATCAATATTTGTTATAGATGTGCTTTAAGGCAAGGGAGCTGATAAGAATGAAGTTTGAAAATGGAAGAATCGTGATAGAAAGTGGTACGGAACTTGGGATTCTCGATATAATCGGAGCGGCATTGATCTATTTCGGGCTGAGCGCGACAGGGAATGATCCGAGTATAATATTTCTTACGGGGTCCATATTGATTTTAATGGGAACCATGAACACCGGCTTGTTGAGATATTTTATGTTTGGTGTCGGAATTTTCGCACTCTTCGTCGCAGTCCATAGCGCCGGATTCTTATAAATTTTTTATTTTAAGATCCGGCGAATTTATTTAATGGGGGTAATATTCCGAAAGGGGTATTTTTTGTTTTTCAGCTATGCCTTATTTTTAGAAATCTATTTTCCGCTGCGCCGAGGCATAACTCTCGCAAGGCTTTTTTGGCTATCGCGCTATTGACATTTATGAAATTTATGATATAATATTTTAAGAATCGGGGAAAGTTGCAACCTGATTACTACAGGAGGTAAGATTTACATGATAAGTTTCGCTTTGGCTATATCATTTTGTTTCGTATTTTTCGCAAATAAGTATTACTTAAGAGCTAAGATCGGCGAGAGGAATTATTTCGGGATAGACGGTCTGGTTTTTTTAGCTCTCGCATTGGTGTTTTGGGTTGTAGGCGAAGGAGCTTCACAGATATTCAGTATTGCGTTTTTGTTAGTCGGCGTGATGACTTTCGGAGCGTTCCTATTATGGGATTCCGAGAATCCCAGCGCCAGGAAATGGGTGGAATGGATTAGGGCTCTCGATGCCCAATTAAAATAAATTCTTTCCACCTTTAATTATCGAATATTCTTTTTAGGGAGTATTCGTTTTGTTTTAATCGCAAAACAATAAAAAGGGTGCAATTTATGCAATGACGGCACTAAATTAATTGGCTTTTAATTATTGGGGATAAATCCATTTGACAGGGTTTGGTGATTGTCTATACTTTGATTAACCCTGTAATAAAAGTTTTCCAACACAAAATCCACGGGAGCTTGAAATGGTCCTTGCCCGTGGGCAAGGCCTTGGCACCCACTTATATTTGTGGAATTACTTTTTCGCAGGGTTACCAAAGCAACGGTCTTAAGACCGTTTTTTTAGTAACGGCGCGATTGCCGCAAAACAAAAAACACCGGATAATGGTGTTTTTTGTTTTGCGGCGGCTAATTGGTCGGAGTGCCGGGAATTGAACCCGGATCGTACCCACCCCAAGGGCACATACTGCCGTTGTAATACACTCCGATTTTTTAACGAACAAACCCGTCTTTTGACGGGTTTGCGCTAAACTTGCCAACCCGGATAAACTATTTGACCCTGGTCTTGTTCATCGCCTTGATGCATTTGGCGCAAGCCTTGATCTTCTCTCCGGTAGGAAGAGTCGCTGTTTGCAAATTGGGATGCTGCTTTTTCTTGGAGGTAGGATTATATTTGGTGGCGCGCAAACGTACCCGCGTCCAAACCATCATTCCTTGTTTCTGGCACAGTGTGCAAATTTTTGACATAGAATTGAATCATTAAAACATTTAATCATTTAACCGTAAAATCATAAATGCCCCATAACAAAGCAATCATATGATATTTTTCCTAAATTGGCAAGGCTTGGGCTTTATGTTAAGATACAAACGAATTGAATTGAGAAATATTTAAAAAAATATGGCGGAAATTTTCATCATTATCTTTTCGATCATCGCGCTGATATTCTCGGTGGTCATCCATGAGATCGCGCACGGTGCGGTGGCAAATAGTCTGGGGGACCCCACGGCAAAATTCGCCGGCCGTCTCACGATCAACCCGTTGAAGCACCTTGACCTTTTCGGTTCGTTCCTGTTGCCGTTATTGCTTTACTACGCGACCAAGGGAGCGTTTGTTTTCGGCATGGCCAAGCCGGTGCCGATCAACCCGTTCAATTTCCGCGACCAAAGGTTCGGACAGGCTAAGGTGGCGGTGGCCGGAGTGGCGGCCAATTTTGCGCTTGCGATCGTTTTCGGGACAATATTGAGATTTCTGCCGGACCAGAGCGGCGCCGGTTTTTATATGCTGATTCAGCAGGTGGTGCTGATAAACCTGTGGCTGGCGATTTTCAACCTGATCCCGATCCCGCCGTTGGATGGTTCGCATATATTGTTTACTTTTTTGCCGCGTTCGCAGGAGGATTTTAAAATATTCCTCCAGCGCTACGGATTCGTTTTCCTGCTGTTTTTCATGTTTTTCCTGCTTGATAAATTGATGCCGATTGTGGCATTCCTGTATTATTTGGTGACGGGTGCGCCGTTATAGCCGAATATCGGTTGACTTTCGATTTAAATCGTGATATTTATACTTTGTTTGGGATAAACAAATCCCTGAATGTTTAGTTTTGTTTAAACTTTTCAGTTTTACTTTATATACTTTTATTATGGCAACAATCCACCAATTGATAAAACACAAGAGACCTCGGCGCGTACATAAGAGCAAGTCGCCGGCTTTGACTTTCGGTTTCAATTCATTGAAGAACCGGCCGCGCGATTATTTTTCTCCGCTGAAACGGGGGATCTGCACCAAGGTATTCACTGCCACGCCCAAAAAACCGAATTCCGCGTTGCGCAAGGTGGCCAGGGTCAAGCTTACCAATGGAATGGAAGTTACCGCTTACATCCCGGGCGAAGGGCACAAATTGCAGGAACATTCGATCGTGCTTATCCGCGGCGGCAGGGTAAAGGATCTTCCGGGAGTGCGCTATCACATCGTGAGAGGCAAACTTGATACCACCGGAGTCGATAAGCGCCGGCAGGAGAGGTCCAAGTACGGCGTCAAGAAGCCGAAGAAAGCCTAAGCGTCGATCATATACACCAGTAATTAATTTACTCATCTAATTATCATGTCAGGAAAGAAAATAACTAAAAAAGAGATTGCCCCGGACCCGATATACAACAGTGTCCTTGTTGCCCAGTTCATTAACCATATAATGAAAAAAGGCAAGAAGAACGCCGCCAAGAAGATCGTTTACGGAGCTTTGGCGATAATGAAGGAGAAAACCCAGAAGGATCCCCTGGAAGTTTTCGAGCTGGCGCTAAACAACGCGCGCCCGTTATTGGAGGTCAAATCACAGCGCGTCGGTGGCGCGACTTACCAGGTGCCCAAGCCGGTGGTAAAGGAGAGGGGAATGGCGCTTGCCGTCCGCTGGCTGCTCGAATCGGCCCGCAAGAAGAAGGGCCAACCGATGGAAAAAAAGCTTTCCGATGAATTGATAGGAGCCGCCAACAATACCGGCGTCGCCATCAAAAAGAAGGAGGACACTCATCGGATGGCAGAAGCAAACCGAGCGTTCGCACACTTCAAATTCTAAAAAAGTTTCTAAACGCTAAAGGTTTGCTAACACTTTAGCGTTTTAGTTTGCATGGTTAAAAATCCGTTAATTATATAAGTTTAAAAATAATAACTATCCTATGTCACGCTTAGCTCTAATTGAAAAATACCGCAATTTCGGGGTGATCGCCCATATCGACGCCGGCAAGACCACGACTTCGGAAAGAATTTTGTTTTACACCGGTTTGTCGCATAAGATCGGCGAAGTTCACGAGGGCGCGGCGATCATGGATTGGATGGAACAGGAGCGCGAGCGCGGCATCACCATCACTTCGGCGGCGACGACATGTTATTGGTCGCCGGGCGAATATTTGAGCAAGCAGAAGACCAACGAACATCGGTTTAATATCATCGATACCCCGGGGCATATTGATTTTACCGCCGAAGTGCAGCGCGCGTTGCGCGTGCTTGACGGCGCGGTGGTGGTTTTCGACGGCGTGGCCGGAGTGCAGCCGCAATCCGAGACCGTGTGGCGCCAGGCGGATAAATATTCGGTACCGCGCATTTGTTTTATCAATAAAATGGACCGTACCGGCGCGAGCTTTGAGCGCAGCCTGCAATCGATCTGGAAGAAACTGAACCGCAACGCGATTCCAGCCAATCTTCCGATTGGGGAAGAGAGCCAGTTAAACGGAGTGGTTGACCTGATGAAAATGAAAGCGGTGCGTTTCAACGGTGAGAATGGCCAGGATGTGGTGGAAGAGGATATTCCCGCCGATATGGTCGAAATGGCCAACGAATGGCGCGCCAAATTGGTTGAAAAGATCGCCGCCGAAGACGAAGGTTTACTTAACAAATATATTGCCGGAGAGGAAATCGGCCTTGATGACCTGCGCCGTGTTTTGCGCGTGGCCACTATCAAGGGAACGATAATCCCGGTATTTTTCGGTTCGTCGTTAAAAAACACCGGCGTGCAGCCGGTGCTTGACGCGGTTTGTTATTATTTGCCCAGCCCCTTGGATCTGCCTCCTGTCAAAGGTACTGAAGTGGGAGGGGATACCGAGATATTGCGCCATCCTTCCGATGAAGAGCCGTTTACCGCGCTGGCGTTTAAAGTCGCGACAGATCCTTATGTGGGTACGCTGACATTCTTTAGGGTGTATTCCGGATATTTAAAGAAGGGTTCTTACGTTTTGAACACCACTACCGGGGAAAAGGAAAGGATCGGGCGTTTGCTGCGGATGTATGCCAATGATCGCAAGGAGATCGATGAGGTTTATGCCGGGGATATCGCCGCGACCGTCGGTTTGAAAAACACTACAACGGGCAACACTTTGTCCGATGAAGCCAATCCAATCGTTTTGGAAAAGATCACTTTCCCGGAACCGGTAATTTCGATCCGCATCGAGCCGAATACAAAAGCGGACCAGGAAAAGATGGGTTTCGCGTTGAAGAAACTGTCCGATGAAGATCCGACCTTCCGCGTCGAAACCGATCAGGAAACCAACGAGATCATCATCCGTGGCATGGGCGAATTGCATCTTGACATTCTGGTTGACCGCATGAAGCGCGAGTTTAAAGTGGAGGCCAATGTGGGCCGGCCGCAGGTAGCGTATAAGGAGACGATCAAGACTACCGCCGAGGCGCAAGGAAAATTCGTCAAGCAGTCGGGCGGGCGCGGCCAGTATGGCGATGTCTGGGTCAAGCTTGAACCCCGGGAGCGCGGCGAGGGATTTGAATTTATCGATGAGATCAGGGGCGGTGTCATTCCCAAGGAATACATCAAACCGACCGAAAAGGGCATTGAGGAAGCGATGGCTAAAGGCGTGGTTGCCGGTTATCCGATGGTGGATATGAGGGCGACGCTTTATGACGGCTCGTTCCACGAAGTCGATTCGTCGGAAATGGCGTTTAAGATCGCCGGATCCATGGCGTTCCAGTCGGCGGCAAGAAAAGCAAATCCCGTATTGTTGGAACCGATAATGAAATTGGAAGTGTCCACCCCGGAAGAATTTTTCGGAGACGTGATCGGGGATCTGTCGTCGCGCCGCGGCAAGATCGAAAATACCGAGGACCAGATGGAATCAAAGATCATTAATGTGCAAGTGCCTTTGGCGGAAATGTTCGGGTATGCCACAAACCTTCGTTCGTTGACGCAAGGCCGCGGCACCTTCACGATGGAATTTGATCATTATGAGGATGTTCCTGGTAATGTCGCGCAGGAAGTAATTTCAGGAAAAAGAAAATAGAATCTGGCATTTTTGGGCCAAGAAAACGGGATAACGGAACGATTTTAAATCGCGATTCCATATCTTAAATTCATGATCCAGATACGGATTTGACTTTTTTCTAAAAATGAGTAATATTAAGTTGTTGTTAATTTTTGTATTCGGTATTCGTAAATTTTAATTTCTAAATTATTTAACTAATAAAAAAACCTATGGCAGAAAAAGAAAAATTCGTCAGAGGCAAATCTCACTTGAACATTGGTACCATCGGCCACGTTGACCATGGCAAGACCACATTGAGTGCCGCCATTCTTCACGTTCTGGGTTTGAAAGGTAACAAAGTGACTTTGAAGTCGATTGATCAGATCGATTCGGCTCCTGAAGAAAAGCAGCGCGGCGTGACCATTAATATCGCCCACTTGGAATACGAAACCGAAAAAAGGCACTATGCCCACATCGATTGCCCGGGACATGCCGATTATATTAAAAATATGATCACCGGCGCGGCGCAGATGGATGGAGGTATTTTGGTAGTATCGGCCGCTGACGGCGCGATGCCTCAGACCCGGGAGCATATCCTGTTGGCGCATCAGGTTGGACTTCCTTCGTTGGTGGTCTTCCTGAACAAGTGCGACATGGTTGACGATCCGGAGATGATCGATTTGGTGGAATCCGAAATTCGCGAACTTTTGAAGAAGTATCATTTCCCCGGAGACGAGATTCCGTTTGTGCGCGGTTCCGCTTTGAAAGCGTTGGAGACCAAGAGCGCCGATGAGGAAGCTGCCAAGCCGGTTCTTGAGCTGATGGATAAGGTTGATGCTTACATCCCCGAACCCGTCCGCGACACAGAGAAACCTTTCTTGATGGCAGTTGAAGATGTGTTCTCGATCGCCGGCCGCGGAACCGTGGCGACAGGCAGGATCGAGCGCGGCATCGTCCATTCCAATGAAGAAGTCGAGATCGTCGGTATCAGGCCAACTGCCAAGACCACCGCGGTATCGATCGAAATGTTCCAGAAGATATTGGATGAAGGCCGGGCGGGCGACAACGTAGGTATTTTGTTGCGCGGCACCAAGAAAGAAGATATCGAACGCGGCCAGGTACTTGCCAAGCCGGGTTCTATCACCCCTCACACCGAATTCCAGTCCGAAGTTTATATTTTGACCAAGGAAGAAGGCGGACGCCATACCCCGTTCTTTACCGGATACAAACCGCAATTCTATGTTAGAACCTGCGATGTGACTGGCGAAGTAAGCTTGAACCCGGGAGTGGAAATGGTTATGCCGGGAGATACCGTGACGTTCAACGTCAAATTGATCAACCCGATCGCTCTTGAAGAGAAATCCAAATTCGCGATCCGCGAAGGAGGCAAGACCGTCGGCGCAGGCGTGGTAACCAAGATAGTAAAATAACATCTAAAGTAAATTCCAAAAGCATTATTAAAAATGGAATTGTAGACAAATGGTATCAACGATCATAAAGAAAAATAAGGACGCCAAGGATGTGGCGAAGCCGAAATTGCGGATCAAATTGAGGGCATACGATCACAAAGTCATCGATAACTGCACAAAGCAGATCATCGAGACGATCAACCGTTACGGCGCCGAAATCCTCGGACCGATTCCCTTGCCGATAGAGATACACAAATACACGGTGAATCGATCGACTTTCGTCCACAAGGACGCGCGCGAACAGTTTGAAATACGCGTCCACAAGCGGTTGCTTGATATCGTGAGCCCAAGTCCGAAAATTATCGACTCGCTTCGGAATTTGACATTGCCGGCCGGGGTGGATATCGAGTTGAAGATGTAAAAGCGTTTGCTTTTGGAAATTTGATTTTCATGCAAAAAACGCCGTAGGTTATCAATTTAATTTTGAAGAAATAGTCTTTACCGGGCTATGCCCCGGTTTTCACTATGCAAAGGCAGAGATTGCGCTTTAAGCGGAGCGGAACATATTAGCGACCAAACATTAGATTATGAAATTCATTTTAGGAAAAAAAATAGGAATGACGCAACTCTTCGCGGCTGACGGCAAGAGGGTGCCGGTCACGATGATCGAAGCTGGTCCGTGCCAGGTGGCGCAGATCAGAACTAAAGAAAACGATGGTTATTCGGCGGTGAGTTTGGGTTTCGCGCCCATTCCTGAGAAGCGCATAAAGAAAAGCCAGGCAAAATGCCCTTATTATTTTATTAAGGAATGCCGGACGGAAGGCGAGGATACCGGATTGAAAGCGGGGGATAAGGTGGATGCCGTAACCTCGTTCAAAGAAGGCGATATCGTGAAAGTTTCCGGGATTACCAAGGGTAAGGGATATCAGGGCGCGGTCAAAAAATGGGGTTTCAGGGGACGTCTTTCCTGCACTCATGGACAAAAACATGAATTGCGGAACGTCGGTTCCGTGGGCATGGGAGGAGCGTCGATCCGCAAAGGCAGGAAAATGCCGGGGCGGATGGGCTTTGAAAGGGCTTCCATTAAAAATTTGAGGGTAGTTATGATCGATGCCGCCAGGAATTTGATGGCCGTCGAGGGCGCGGTACCGGGAAATAACGGAACTTATTTAGAAATAAAAGGTTAGTTTTGAAATTTAAAGACTATGCAAGTTACGACATACAACCAAAAAGGAGAAACGGTGGGGAATATCGAGCTCCCAAAGGATTTATTCGAGGTTAAAATGAGCCCGGATTTGGTGTACCAGGTTGCAACCACGCAGATGAACAACCGTCGCCAGAGCAACGCGCACACCAAAGGAAGGGGTGAGGTCAGTGGCGGCGGCAGAAAACCTTGGAAGCAGAAGGGAACCGGTCGCGCTCGCCAGGGATCGATCAGATCTCCGCAATGGAGGCACGGCGGCGTGGTTTTTGGACCGACCAAAGAAAAGATATATGGCGGCAAAATAAACAAAAAAATGAGGCGGAGGGCATTGGCGATGGTTTTGTCGGCGAAAGTCGCGGGCAACTCATTGGTCATGATGGATGCTTTGTCGGTTGAGAAACCCAAAACCAAGGAAATCGTGCAGATGCTGAGCAATATCAGGGAGAAAAACACCAACTTTGGCAAGGGAACGATCTTGATCGCTTTGCCGGGATATGAAAAGAATCTGATATTGGCGGCGCGCAATATTCCCGGAGTGCAGACGATCGAAGCAGCCAAGCTTTGCGTGCTCGATCTGCTGAATACGAAATATTTATTGATGCCGGTGCAGTCGTTGGAAAGCATAAGCTGCAATGCCGCCAAAGAAGAAAGCGGAGCGGCCGAGGCTGAGGTCGTCAAGGAGAAAAAGATCGTACGAGGCGCGAGAGCGGCCAAAGTGAGCGCGAAAATTAAAAAATAGTTATGGCAATTACCGACATTTTCAAAAAAGAAAACACCAAGGGTTCCAAGACCAATAAACAGGCCAAAGCCGGAAAGGCGGTGGCGGCGGTGGATAAGGACGGCACAGTTAAAGCGGCTTTTAAAAACGATTGGGTGGCTTTCGTTTTGGAACATGCTCACATAACCGAAAAGGCGTCGAATTTGGCCGAAATCAACCAGTATGTTTTCAAGGTTGCGCTTACCGCCAACAAGCAGGAGATAGCCCGCGCGATAGAAGGTTATTACGGAGTTTCCGTTGATGGTGTTAATATCGTGAATATCCCGGCCAAGAAACATCGCCGCGGTAAAGGAATTACGACAAGACCCGCTTATCGGAAGGCGATAGTGTCGGTGAAAAAAGGCCAAACCATCGAGGTAATGCCCAAGTAGAAGCCGAACGGAATCTTGAATGTTGAATATAGAACAAATCTAAATTCAAGATTCAAGATTCTAGATTCAATATTTATATTCTCAAAATTCGATTTTTATGAAAACCCTATTATCCAAAAAAAAGCCGGAAAAAAACTTGCTCATGCCATTGAAGAGCAAAGCAGGTAGGAATTTCTCCGGCAGGATCACTGTTCGCCATCGCGGCGGCGGCGTTAAGAAGATGTACCGCGTGGTTGATTTCGGTCAGGAAAAATTGGGCCAGGCAGGAAGGGTCATTGCTTTGGAGTATGATCCGAACAGGACCGCGTATCTGGCATTGGTGCGGTATGATAATGGCGATAAGCGCTATATTCTCGCGGCCGATGGCTTGGAAGTCGGCAGCGAAGTGTTGTGCGCCGAAGAAACCGTGATCAAGCCGGGAAATCGGATGATGCTCAAGTATGTTCCGATCGGTATCGAGGTTTACAACGTCGAGCTACAGCCCGGCAAAGGCGGCAAAATGGTGAGATCAGCGGGCGGGGTAGCCAAAGTTATGGCTTACGACGGCGGATTCATCCAATTGCAGATGCCTTCCAAGGAGATAAGAAAGGTTCCTTCGGAATGTTTCGCCACGATTGGCAAGGTTTCGCATCCGGAACACCGTTTCGACGATATGAAAACGGCGGGAGCGAGAAGAAGGAAAGGATGGAGGCCGACGGTGCGCGGATCCGCGATGAACCCATGTGATCATCCTCATGGCGGTGGAGAAGGGCGGACCGGTATCGGTTTGCGCCATCCGAAAACACCTTGGGGAAAGCCAGCGATGGGAGTGAGAACCCGCAACCCGAGAAAATGGACGAGCAAATTGATCGTAAAGCGCAGAGCAAAGTAGAGTTATCTAAAAACCTATATCCAATATCCTAAGCTGAATCTCAGGTTATCGGATAATGGTTATAAGATATTTAAACATAAATTCATGGCACGAAGTCTAAAAAAAGGTCCTTTCGTGGACGACAAGTTAATGGAGAAAGTGAAAAAGGGCGGGATCGCCATCATCAAGACCTGGTCGCGCCGGAGCACGATTGTCCCGGAGATGATCGGACTTGCGTTTGGTGTCCACAACGGGAAAGAATTTATTACCGTTAAGCCCAACGAAGAGATGGTCGGGCATAAACTTGGAGAATTCTCGGCAACGACTAAATTCCATCGCCACGGAGGCAAGATGCAGAAAGACCTCGAGTCTAAACAAGCTTCAGCGGGAGCAACTGCGGCAGCCCCGGCAGGAAAGAAGAAATAGTAAATACAAATTTCAATGGCAATAACGGCAAAATTACAAGGGTTAAAGATCACTGCCAGGAAAGTGCGTTTGGTGGCGGATCTGGTGAGGTATAAATCGGCGAGTGAAGCCGAGGCGATTTTAAGATTTACCACGAAAAAAGCGAGCCTTCCGATGTTGAAATTGTTGAGATCGGCGATGGCGACGGTGAAAAATACTTACAAGCTGAACCCGAAAGATTTTTTCGTTGCCACTTTGATGGTCAATGACGGGCCGATGCAGGAAAGGGTTTTCCCCCGTTCGAGAGGCAGGGCCGATAAAATCCAGAAGAGGACTTCGCACATAACAATGATCCTGGAAGAGACGAAGAACGCGAAAGCGCCGAAGGTCAAAAGATCAGCCCTCAAGAAGATTGCCGCCAAGGCATTGGTCGCCAAGAAGAAGTAGTCAATCATAAATTTTAGATATTATTAAATTTTCACTATGGCTCACAAGGTTCACCCAATAGCATTCAGAATAAAGGATAGTTCGGGATGGTACTCGAGAGGTTATTACGAGAAGAGTTTTCCTTCATTGCTGGAAGAAGATTTTCTGATACGGGAATTTCTTCACACGCGACTTGCGGGCATAGGGATCAATGAGGTGGAAATCGACAGGTTCCCCGGAAAGATGAACGTGATCATATCTTGCGTCCGCCCGGGTCTCATTATCGGCCGGCAGGGGCAGGGAATCGAGGAATTGAGAAAAAAATTGGAAAAATTGGTTCTGGAAGGCAGGCAAAATGAGAGATCAAAGAAGGTCGCGCCGCAAGATTTGCGCGTAGAGATTCGCGAGATCACCAATCCTTGGGCATCGGCGCCGTATATCGGCCAGTCGGTTGCCGCTCAGATCGAAAAAAGAATGCCTTACCTTAAGGTGTTGAAACAGGTAATCGAGAAGGCGATGGGCGCCAAGGATGTGCAAGGCGTGAGGGTGCAGGTAGCGGGCCGTTTGAATGGCGTCGAGATCGCGCGCACCGCGTGGTTGAGCAAGGGCCGTTTGCCCCGCCAGACCATCAGGGCCGATATTGATTACGCTTTGACCGAGGCGCATTGCACTTACGGGGTGATCGGGATCAAGGTTTGGGTTTTCAAGGGCGAAAAGATTTAAATAATCCACTGAGATATTCCTATGTCGATTTTAATGCCAAAAAAAGTTAAGCATCGCAAGTGGCAGAAGGGCCGCCGCCGTGGTATCGGTCTTTCTTACCGGGGCGCTGATTTGAATTACGGAAGCTTCGGATTGAAGGCGATGGAAGAGAAATGGATCTCTTCGCGCCAGATCGAAGCGAGCCGCCGTGCCATATTGAGGTACTTGAAAAAGGGCGGCAAGCTGTGGATACGGATATTCCCGGACAAGCCGGTGACCAGCAAGGGCGAAGAAGTGCCGTTGGGCGGAGGCAAGGGTGGAGTTGACCACTACGCATTCGTAGTAAAACCCGGAAGAATCATGTTCGAGCTTGACGGCGTCAAAGAGGAGCTTGCCCGCGAAGCGCTGGAAAAGGCGGGTGACAAACTGCCCATCAGGACCAAGTTTGTTAAAAATGAATTATAAAAAAATATAATGAAAGCATCTGAATTGCGTCAAAAAAATGAAGCGGAATTGGCAGCGTTCTTGAAAGAACGTCTTATCAAGATGGCCGAATTGAAATTTGATCTGTCGGGAGGCAAGATTAAGAATTTAAAAGAGATCAGGTCGATCAAATTGGATATCGCGAGAATTTTGACGCTTCAGAGCGAGATAAAGCTCGCGCAGGTCTAAATCCGCATTACATTTTCGATTTAAGTTTTTACACTTTACTTTTATGAAGCATCAATTAACAGGAAAAATAGTTTCCGACAAGATGGCCAAAACCGTTGTGGTTTCGGTCGATCGGCTGAAGGAACATCCGAAATACCACAAGCGTTACCGGGTAACCAAAAGATACAAAGCCCACGACGAGAAAGGCGAATACAAGGAAGGGGATGTGGTGATGATCGAAGAATGCCGGCCCATGTCGAAAGATAAATGCTGGACGGTGGTAAAAAAGATCGAAACTGGGAAAAAGGTGGTAAAAATCCAGGAAATGGAAGCGGCCAAATAGGCTTGGTATTGCAATTTTTGGGAAAATATAGTATATAAGTATGTGTTTTGTTTTTATTTTCTAAGGTATATATTTTAATTTCAGACGCCGGTTGGGCGATTAACCAGACATATGATTCAACTTCGAACAATGCTAAAATGCGCAGACAACTCAGGCGCTAAGATCGTCCAATGTTTTCATGTTTCCGGCGGCACGCGAAGAAGGTATGCGTCCGTGGGCGATGTGGTGATGGGGGCGGTGAAAGAAGCCGATCCGCGCAAAATGGTGAAAAAGCACGATAAGGTGCGGGTGGTGATCATCCGGCAGAGAAAGGAGTACAAGCGCGCGGACGGGACATATGTTCGTTTTGATGATAATGCCTGCGTGGTGCTTGAAGGAAAGACCTCGGAACCCAAAGGAGGGCGCATTTTTGGGCCGGTGGCCAAGGAAATAAAAGAAAAAGGATACGATAAAGTCGCGGCATTGGCCGAAGAATTAGTTTAATAATATGAAGATTATCAAAGGCGACAATGTATTGGTGATATCGGGAAAGGATCGTGCCAAGACCGGCAAGGTTTTGAGGGCGGTTCCGGGCGATGGCCGCATCGTGGTTGAAGGCGTAAATATTGCTAAAAAATGCCAGAAGCCGAGGCAACAAGGCCAAAAAGGACAGATCGTGTCCTTGCCCAAATCGATCAGTGTTTCCAACGTGAAGCTTGTTTGCCCCAAATGCGGCAAAGCGGCGCGCGTGGGCTACAAGGTTGTAATGGATGATAAAAACGAAAGAAAGGTTTCAAGGATGTGCAAGAAATGCTTGGCGGAGATCTAGAAGATTAAGAATATGGAATATAGAATTTGGAATTTGGAATGATACGAAATCAAGATTCCAGATTCTAGATTCCACATTCAAAGTTTTATCGTATGGCTTATTTATTAGAAAAATACAAAAAAGAAGTGGTTCCCGCGATGATGAAGCAATTCAGCTATAGCAACGCGATGGAAGTGCCGCGCCTGGAGAAGGTGTCGGTCAATTGCGGATATGGCCGGCTCGTGTCGGGAAAGACCAAAGACGAACAGAAGAAGATCGCTGACGCGGTGGTACGCGATTTGACGCAGATTTGCGGCCAGAAAGCGGTTATGACTGCGGCCAGGACCTCGATCGCGAGCTTTAAACTCCGCGAGGGACAGAACATTGGCGCCAAGCTTAATTTGCGCCGTGTGAGGATGTATGATTTTCTGGAGCGCGTGATCACCGTGGCTTTGCCCAGGACCCGTGATTTTCAGGGCATCCCTTTATCGGGAGTGGACCAGTTCGGGAATTTAACCTTCGGTATCAGGGAGCATATCGCTTTCCCGGAGATCGCCCCAGAAAAGATAAATTTTATTTTCGGATTTGAAATTACCGCGGTATCGACAGCCAAGAATAAGGAAGAAGGAACGGCGCTTTTCAAATTATTGGGTTTCCCGATAAAAGCATAATACATAACAGCAATTATTTTCATGGCTACAAAAGCACAAATTGCAAAGTCAAAAAGAGAGCCCAAATTCGCATCCAGGGTCATCCGCCGATGTTTTAAATGCGGCAGGAAGCATGGATTTATGAGGAAGTTCGGTTTATGCCGGATATGTTTCCGCGAGGCGGCGAACAAAGGTTTGATTCCGGGGGTGACGAAAAGCAGCTGGTAAAACAAAATTGAATATGGAATTGAGAATTAGGAATCTAAAATATCGACAAGGTTTCCAATTCTCAATTCCAGATTCATTATTCTAAATTCAAGATACTATGGATACAGTCGCAAACATGATAACGACAATACGCAATGCCCAAGCGGTGGCAAAGCCGGCGGTAAGCGTCCCTTATTCGAGGTTGACGCATGAAGTTGCCAAAATTCTGGAAAGAAAGGGTTTTGTGGTGGGCGTCGAGAAAAAATCAAGGAAGATCAAGAAGAGCTCCAAATCATTTCCATGCCTGGAGATCGCGTTGAAATATACCGATAAAGTTCCCGCGGTATCGGGTTTTAAGAAGATTTCCAAGCCCGGCCAGAGAATATACATTGCTTCAAGTGACATCAGAAAGGTGAAGCAGGGGCATGGGATCGGAATAATTTCGACTTCAAAGGGGCTGATGACCGAATACGAGGCGAAACGCCAGAATGTCGGTGGTGAAATGTTGTGCGAGGTTTGGTAAAAAACGGGAATATGGAATTTAGAATTTGGAATTTAGATTAAATCCAAATTCAAGATTCCATATTCAAGATTCAATTTTTATGAGCAGAATAGGTAAAAAACCAATTATAATTCCATCCGGCGTAACGGTTGTTATTGACGGCCTTAATGTTAAGATAAAAGGCGCGAAAGGAGAGCTGTCGAGAAGTTTTCCGGCGGTTGTTTCGGTTGTAAACGACAACGGGTCATTGATTGTCAATCCGCAGAATGAATCCAAATTTGCGCGCGCTTTGTGGGGAACGGTGAGAATGCACTTATCAAACATGGTGGAAGGCGTATCGGCGGGATTCGAAAGGAAATTGCAGATTGAAGGCATTGGCTACCGTGCTTCATTGGAAGGAGTTAATTTGGTTTTGAACATGGGGTTTACCAACCCGGTCAAGATCGCGGCCGAACCAGGCATAACTTTCAAAGTTGAGAAAAATATCGTGACGGTGGCGGGATTCGATCTGGAGTTGATCTCCAAGATCGCCGCCGAAATACATCGCGTGCGCAAGCCGGAGCCTTATAAGGGCAAAGGCATCCGCTATGTCGGCGAGGTGGTGCGTAAGAAGGTGGGCAAGAAAGCGGCATCCGGCGCGGGAGCTAAATAATAAATTGGAATTACTACGATGAGCATAAGAAATCAAATTAAACAAAAGATGGATCGCAAGGCGGCACGGCATTCCCGTGTCCGGGCCAAGGTTTCCGGTACCGATTCCAAGCCGCGGATGTGCGTTTTTCGTTCCAATAAGCATATTACGGTGCAGTTGGTGGATGACCAGAAGCGCGTGACTTTGGCGGTATGCAACGATATGGGGGATATCAAAAAGGATGCGGTCGCGGAGGGTCTGAAGGGAAAATGCGCCACTGCTTTCGCGGTAGGGATAGTGATTGCCGGCAAGGCGCAGGAATTGAAAATCAAAAAGGTTGTGTTCGATCGCGGTTGCTATCGTTATCACGGAAGGGTTAAGAGCCTGGCGGATGGCGCGCGCAAGGGGGGATTGGAATTTTAATAAAACTAGGGATATGGGATATGGAATTTAGAATTTGGAATTTAGATTAAATCCAAATTCAAGATTCCATATTCAAGATTCAATTCACATGGAGGTATCACAACAAACAACACCAAAACAACCGGTATCGGCGGCGCCCATGGTAAAGGCCGCGACTTCCGCGACTCCTACATTTCCCAGAAGCACTCGGGGCGGTTTTGATCCGCGCAATAGCCAGAACAGAAGATTCGCTGGCGCCGGCGCGGGAACGGGCCCGAAAAGCGACGGAAGATTTCCTTCGCGGGGCCGGGGAGGTTACGGTAAACGCGACGATAAGGACCGCGACGGTATGGATTCGAAATTGCTCGATCTTTCGAGGGTTTCGCATACCCGCGCGGGAGGACGAAGATTGCGTTTCCGCGCGATCATCATCAGCGGCAACAAAGCGGGCAAGGTTGGCATCGGCGTTGCTTCCGGTCTTGATGTGGCGCAGGCGGTAGAGAAAGCGACCATCCAGTCCAAAAAGAATATGCTGACGGTGCCGATCATCAACGGGACGATATCTCACGAGACGATCGCCAAGGTTGGTCCGGCGCAGATTATGATCAAACCGCAAAGAAAGGGACGCGGCCTGATGGCGGGGGGTGTTGTGCGCTTGGTTTGCCAGTTGGCGGGGATTAAAGATATTTCCTCCAAAATGCTGGGAACTACCAAAAACAAGCTCAATAACGCGCGCGCGACGATAAAAGCTTTTGAATATTTAAAGGTTCAGGTGGTCAAAAAGGATGCGGTGACGGCCCAAATCGCCAAAGATAAGGAAACCGTTGCGGCGTCAAAATAATTTTAAATTTGTATTGAATTTTTATATTTCCATTTTATTAAAAATTTGATCAGCCTGTCGGCGGATCGGAAATCGAAAATTATTCAAGGTTTTTATGCAGATACATCAATTAGAAATTAAAACTCCGGCCAAATCGAGGAAGCGCATAGGCAGAGGCGGCAAGCGCGGAACTTATTCGGGCCATGGAGGCAAAGGGCAGACCGCGAGGTCGGGCAGGAATTTTCGTCCGATCATAAGAGACGTGCTGAAGCGTTATCCTAAACTCAGGGGTTACAAGAACCACCAGGTTGGCGTAAAGCCGCAGGTGGTGAGCCTTAAGGATCTGGAAACGAACTTCGAGAACGGCCAGATCGTGACACCTCGGGCATTGGTAACAAAGCGCGTGGCGCCCCGGGTTTCGGGACAATATCCGGTGGTCAAGATCGTTGCCGTCGGGGAAATTTCGAAAAGCTTGAATATCCAGAAATGTCTGGTTTCGAAAATCGCCAAGGAGAAAATAGAAAAAGCAGGAGGAACCGTAAAGTAAATTCCGAAGCACGAATAGTCGGATATCCGAAACGATTGTTAATTTGAAAATTTAAAATGGCTGAAACGGGCTTCCGTTTTAAAGCATTTATCAATCTGAAAATTTCAACTTGTTTCGGATTTCGAACATTTGATATTCGAGCTTATTCTATAAATGTGGTACCAAACAATCACCCAGGCATTCAAAGTCAAGGATTTGAGGAATAAGATAATTTTTGTATTGGGGGCGTTTGTTGTTTTTCGGTTAATGGCGAACATTCCGATTCCGGGAATGGATCTGGCAAACCTTCGGAATTTTTTCAATCAATTCCAGATGTTCCAGCTTTTGGGAGCGTTCACGGGGGGGTCGATGGACCGGCTTTCGATCGCCATGCTTGGATTGGGGCCTTATATTACGGCAATCATTATTTTCCAACTTTTAACGATGATCTTCCCTTCGCTGGAGAGGCTTTATAAGGAGGAGGGCGAGGCGGGGAGGATGAAATTCAACCAGTACGCGCGTATCGCGGCGGTGCCGATGGCAATGCTCCAGGGATTTGCGATGCTGACCTTGCTGCAGCGCCAGGGCGCGATCAGGTTTGCGACGCCGCTGGATATGGCGGCATCCCTTTTTACCATCACCGCCGGATCGATGATCTTGATGTGGATCGGTGAATTGATTACCGAGAAAGGTATTGGTAACGGAGTTTCGTTGTTGATCTTTGCCGGTATCGTCGCGGATTTTCCCAAGAACGTCCAACAGATGATCTCGTCTTATGATCCGAGCATGCTGATCGGTTATATCGCGTTTGTCGTAATGTCGATCGCGATGGTGGCGGCAGTGGTGCTTGTCAATGAAGCGCGGCGCAATATTCCGGTATCTTACGCCAAGCGCGTGCGGGGAATGAAAATGGTAGGCGGCGTTTCGACGTATTTGCCTCTTAATATAAACCCGGCGGGCGTCATTCCGATCATTTTCGCGCTTTCGATATTGCTTTTTCCTTCCATGATCGCGAATTTCTTTATCAACGCGTCAGGATGGGTCGGTAAGGCGGCACAAACGACGGCCAATCTTTTCCAGGGGGATAACGCTTTCTATATGATCTCGTATTTTGCCCTGGTCGTTATTTTCACTTATTTCTATACCGCGGTTACGTTTGATCCCAAGAAGATCTCGGAAAATTTGCAGAAGATGGGAGGGTTTATACCAGGCATCCGCCCGGGTACGTCAACCTCGGATTATTTAAGCTATATTCTGAACAGGGTTTTGCTGGTAGGTGCGATATTCCTCGGCATTATCGCGATAATGCCCCAGATCGTGGGAATGGCAACCGGCGTCAACACTTTCAGTTTTCTGGTTGGTGGCACCTCGCTGCTGATCGCGGTAAGTGTGATCTTGGAAACAGTGCGCCAGATAAAGGCGCAACTTCAAATGCGCGAATATGAAACTTTTTAACAACGATCTTTCTAAGTCCGCCGACGGCGGCAAGGCATCTTTAAAAAATCTCAACGGCAACCATATCCAGAAAGTCATAATCCTTTTTGGGCCCCCAGGCTCGGGCAAAGGTACGCAATCCGAACTTCTGGCGCAAAAGTTTTATTTCTATAACCTGGATACCAGCCGCGTTCTTGAAGAAAAGTTCAAGAACGCCAAGCCGGGCGACGAGGTTGTCATTGGCGGCAAAACCTATCCGGTATCCGATGAGATCGAAAAGCGCCGCAAAGGAGTGCTTTGTTCGGTTGAATTTACGGCCGCTTTAATGAACAAAAGAATGGCCGAAATCCACAGCCTGGGCAAATCGCTGATCCTGTCCGGGTCGCCGCGTTCGCTGGCGGAGGCCGAGATTGAGATTCCTTTTTTGGAGGAGCTTTACGGAAAAGAAAATATCAGTGTTTTCTTTCTTGACCTTCCCCAGGAACAAACGATTTTCCGCAACAGCAACCGCAGGGTCTGCGAGCTGATGCGCCACTCCATACTTTTCATTCCGGAAAATTCGAATTTGAAACGCTGTCCCTTGGACGGTTCCCGGTTGATCCACCGCGATCTGGACAACGTCGAAACGATAAAAACACGCCTGGAGGAGTATGTGCAGACCGCGACCTTTTTGGAGGAATATTACCGGAATCATAATTTCAGCATTAAGAAGATAAACGCCGACCAATACGTGGAAAACGTTTTTGATGATATCTTGGGCGAATTGGGCCCATGCTTCAAAGTCTACGAGATGTAAAAAAACGACTGTCTCCGCCTAGGCGGGGACAGTTTTAGAAAAATGATAATTATCAAGACGCCGCAGGAAATCGAAATTATGGCCCAAGGGGGAGCCCTTTTGGGTAATATCCTGGTTTTAATGAAAAAAGAAGTAAAGGCGGGCGTTACGACTGCCGAACTTGACCGGTTCGCGGAGCGTATGATCATTGAATGCGGCGGGATGCCGTCATTCAAACTTCCCGTTGCCAAGGGCGGGGGAGGTTTTCTGGCGACTTCCTGCATATCGGTCAATGACGAGGTGGTGCACGGCGTGCCTTCGGAAAGAATCATCAAGGACGGCGATCTGGTGACCTTGGATATTGGCATGGTTTATAAAGGATTCCATACGGATACCGCGGTGACGGTGGGTGTGGGCGAGATTGCCCCCGAGATGAGGCGGATGTTGAGGGTTTGTAAAAAATCATTGAAATACGCGATAAAAAAAGCGCACGCGGGAAATACTTTCAGCGATATCGGCAATACTATCGAGCGATATGTCGAGAGCCAGGGATTCCATGTGATCTATGATCTTTGCGGCCACGGCATCGGGCGCACCCTGCACGAAGATCCCCAGATAATGAATTACGGGCGGCGCCATAAGGGGCCCCAGATCCTGCAAGGGATGGTTTTTTGTCCCGAGCCGATGATCACGGCCGGCAATCCCGCGATCGTCGTTGATAAAAACGGACTGACCTATCGCATCAAGGATGGTAATTTTTCCGCGCATTTTGAGCATACCGTGGCAGTGTTTCCCGACGGTGCCCATATCCTGACCAAGTCGCCTGACGATGAGAATCAAAACGAGAGCGAAGGCGAAAGCGATGAAGATAACGCGGATTTAGAATGATGTTTCAAAAAAACGGGAGTGAAACCCGTTTTTTGTTTGGTTTGGCGATTTGTGGTAAATTATAAAGAGTAAAACAATAAACTACCGCGCCCAAGGTGCCGCGGTATTCCCTTTGGGAAAAAGTTTGTTTGCCGGCAAACATTGCCCGATGCCAAAACAACGGGGGATTCTGCCGGATAAATAATGCAAAATAATGATTAGAAGCAAAGAGGCAAATAACGAGATCAGCGGCAAAACGAATAGCAGGCCGGCCAACGGCGTAAAAAACGGCTCCGGTGAAAGGCCGTCCGGTGGCAGAATACGCAGTTACGCGGCAAGACCGCAAAAAACATTCAGGTCGCCAGTCAAAGAAGATGTATTCCTTTCGGTGGTCGTGCCCGCTTACAACGAGGAGCAAAGGATACCGCAAACTTTGAATTTGATCGGCGATTACCTGAAAAAACAAGCGTATACCTACGAGATCATCGCGGTCAACGACGGGTCCAAGGACGGGACGTCGGGAGCGGTGGAAGCGTTGATCGGCAAAGTTTCCAAGTTGAAGCTTGTGGATAACCATATTAACCGCGGCAAGGGTTATGTGACGCGCCAGGGCATGCTGGCCGCGAGGGGCCAGATCCGCCTTTTTACCGACTCGGATAACTCCACGCCGATCGAAGAGATCGAAAAACTATTGCCTTTCTTCAAGGAAGGATACGATATTGTGATCGGTTCGCGCGATGCCAAAGGCGCCAAGCTCGATCCGCCCCAGCCGATGTTGAGGCGTTTTCTGGGCGAAGGTTGGGGATTGCTCACCAATATCGTGGTGGGGACATGGTCGATCGCCGATACCCAATGCGGTTTCAAGGCGATGACCGCCAAAGCGGCGCAGGATATCCTGCCTCGTTGCAAGATCGACCGTTTCGCGTTCGATCCGGAAATTTTATTATTGGCCCGGTTTTTAAAATACCGCGTCAAAGAAGTTGGTATCGTATGGAAAAACGATACGCGTAGCACGGTCAAGGCGAGCTCGATGGTGAAAATGTTCAAAGACTTGTTACGGATCCGTTTAAATCAAATCAAAGGATTATATGGAAAAGGCAAATAACACATGCTGTCCGTCGCAACTCCGTTATGACGAAGTTTCCAAGGATTGGGTGGTGATCGCTCCCGGCCGCGGCAAGCGGCCGGACGAATACAAGCGCCAGAGGATATTGTTGCATACCGAGCGAAAGGATTGCGTATTTTGCAATTTGAGCGACAAATCCGCGCCGTTTATGGCGATGGCGCAAGGCAAAAAAGTTTTCGGATCGTTGCCGGCGGATTGGTCGTTGGCGGTGATCGCCAATAAGTTCCCGGCGTTTTGCGCCGCGGACGGCGCCAAAATTTGCAAACACAAGGTGGGGCCGGTCTATCACTCGATGGACGCGGTCGGATTTTGCGAAGTGATCGTGACCCGCGACCACGATAAGCACATCGGAGTGATGGATGCTGCCCAGGTGGAAGAGATTATCGGCGCCTATCAGGCGAGGTATCTGGAACTGAAAAAAAATAAGTTCGTCAATTATATCTCCGTTTTCCATAACCACGGGGTGGAGGCGGGCGCGTCCCAGCCCCATCCTCATTCGCAGATCATCACCAGTCCCTTAATCGATGTCGATCTGCGCAACGGGCTGGCGAATTCAAAAAAGTATTACCAAAAGAACAAGAAATGCCTTTCTTGCGAGATGATCAAATGGGAAAGGAAAGACGGCGAGCGGTTGGTGTTTGAAAACGCCGATTATATCGCCATCTGCCCGTTCGCGCCCAAGTCGGCGTTCGAAGTGATCGTTACCCCCAAGAAGCACGCGGCGTATTTTGAAAAGACCACCGACAGCCAGCGGAAAAATCTGGCCGAGGTCTTTTCGGTGGCGGTCAAAAAGATCTGCAAGGGGCTGGGGGATCCGGCTTACAATTTCTATCTGCATACCGCGCCGGCCGACGGCAAGGACTATCCGTATTACCACTGGCACTGGACAATCATGCCCAGGACCAGCACGATGGCCGGGTTTGAGTTGGGCGCGCGCATAGAAATTTCCACCATCACTCCCGAGGCTGTCGCGGAATATCTGCGAACGCAGGAAGTTTGATCGATTTATTTTTTTCCGGGTTGTGCTTGCTAATCTAAAAAAATATGAAATACATTATTGCCAATTGGAAGTGCAATCCGGGAACGCCGGCCGAAGCCAAAAAGATATTGAACGGTTACGCCAAGAACATCAAGAAGAGCAAGAAGGTGAAGGCGGTGGTCTGTCCGCCGTTTTGTTTTCTCGGTTTGGCCAAAGAAATATTGAAGAGCGCGGTGGCTTTGGGAGGCCAAGATTGCCATTGGGCGGCCGGCGCGTTTACGGGGGAAATATCACCGGCGCAACTGGTCGGCATGGGCGGCGGTTATGTCATCATCGGCCATTCGGAACGCCGCAAAATGTTCGGTGAGACCAATGAGATCATCAATAAAAAAGTTAAGGCCGCGCTCGCGGCGGGATTGGTGCCGGTATTTTGTTGCGGCGAAACCCGCGAAGAGCGGATCGACGGCAAGATCACCGATGTGGTCGAGCAACAGATCAAAGAGGGGTTAAAGGACATCGATATCGCAACCGTGCCGCTGATCATCGCTTATGAGCCGGTATGGGCCATTGGCACAGGCCAGGCGTGCAGCGCCCAGGAGGCGGCCGTGGTACGGCAGTTCATCATCAATATCACCAACGAAAAAATTCCCTTGCTCTATGGCGGGTCGGCCAATGCCAAGAATGCCGCGTCCTATCTGCAAGAGGCCAATTATGACGGCTTGCTGGTCGGCGGCGCTTCGTTAAAGCCGGAAGAGTTCGCGGCGATGGTAAGCGGCGCGCAATTATAATTTCCTGTAAAAATTCAGAAAAACACGGCGTTGTTCCGTGTTTTTTTGTTGCGCGGTGTTTTAAGGTGCATGGATTTTTTCATCGAAACGTAAATTAATTTGCGGCGTTGTAATATTGGTTATTTTTTTGTTATAATGAACAGAGACTTTTGAATGAATTATTTTGACAATGATTATTGGCAATAGGCTTTAAAAATCATTGGATAACGATCATTTGAGCGTCTAAGCTCATAAAACTTAAAAAGAGATTAATTTTTACCATGGTTAAAAAAGTAATCGATATCATACCGCCGGAAAAGCTTCCGGCGCGGGAACAGGCGGCGGAAGAAAATTTTATTGTCCAGCCCATCCAGCTTTCTCAGTTCGTGCCGCCCGCCCAAGCTGCGGAAGAAACGGCGTCGGAGTTTTTTGCCGGAAATGAAGAAAAACCGGAGGCAAAGCCAAGGATAACCTACTCGCCGCATAAAATAGAGGCCACCGGCAGTGGAGCTTTCGCAAAGCCGGGGAAAGGCGGTTTTTTCAAGGGATTGCTTTTGAAACTTGCCATCGTGGCCGCGATCGTGGGGCTGGCCATGTACGGGCTGGATCTGAAATTTGCCAAGGCGGTGGTGAAGATTTGGCCGGCGACATCGATGGTGGCCGAACAGACCAAGGTTATCGTTGATTCGGCGGCAAAATCGGTTGATATCGCGAAAAGCACGGTTCCCGGATTGGTCATTGCGGTTGACAGTACCATCAAAGGCGAAGCACCGGTTACGACCATGAAGGATTCCAAGGGCAAGGCGCAGGGAACGGTGAAAATATTCAATAACTACACCGCGGCGCAGAGATTGGTCAAGGGCACGCGTTTGCAGGCACCGTTGGAGAAATTCCAGCCCGCGCTTGCCAAGGACGAGGCGCCATGGTACAGGACGGCCGAGGAAGTGGTTATTGAACCGAAGTCGTCGGCGACGGTCAAGGTGGCCGCGGACGGTTCCGGCGAGAAGTATAACATCGACCCGTCGGTATTTTCGGTGCCCGGACTTGTGGGCACGGCGCAGTACACTTATATTTACGCGCAATCGTTTGAAAAATTTGTTGGCGGAACCCAGGGCAACTTTCCGGAAGTGGGGCAGTCCGATATCGATAACGCCAAAACGTTCATCGCCGCCCAGGCGGACGCGGATATAAAAAAAGAGCTGGCCAGCAAGGTTCCCGAGGGTTTCATCATGCTCGAGAGCACGGTAAAGATCACACTTAGCGATACCGTGGTTTCCGCGAAGATCGGAGACCCTCTGGCAAAGATACCGTGCCAGGTCCAGGGCAAGGCAATCGCGATCGCTTACAAGAAATCGGACGTCGATGAGCTGGGGGAAGACTTCATCCTGAACAAGATCCCGGTGGGAAGCATTGTTGACGATCCGAGCCTTAAAGTGGTCTCGTCGGACGGAAACACCGATCCGGTGAGCGGCAAGCCTTCGGCGCTGCTTAATGCTGAGGTCAGGGTTTATCAGGGAATGAACGACTCGGATTTGAAGAAGGGCCTTTCGGAAAAAAGCAAGACCGAAGCGCTGCTTTTCCTGACCGAAATGAAGGACGCGGAGGGGAACAACGCGATGAAAGACGTTAAAATACAGCTGTCGCCGCCATGGAGGATGAATATTCCGCGCGAGCTGGACAAAATTGAAGTACAGACTAATTTTGAGTGATCGGGTATCGCGATCATGGGGGCAATTCAAATTTGGCGGATTTGTTTGAATTAAGCAAAAAAGGCTGCTGCCGGCGGGCGCCGGCAGCCGGCGCGGAGGCGAAAGATCCATTGATATAAGACTGATTATTTGACTTAATTTGAATAATCTGATACATTAATTAATTGTTTCGATGTCAAACCAAAAAATATTGAGATTCCAGGGGCAAGTGTTCGAATCGTTACCGAACGCGACTTTCCGTGTAAAACTTTCGGATGGCAGGGAAGTGCTTTGTCATTTAGCGGGAAAGTTGCGGATGTTTCGTATAAAAATCCTGAATGGGGATACCGTAACGGTGGAAATGAGCCCTTACGATGAAGCGCGCGGGCGAATAGTCTATCGCGGAAGATAAGGTTTATTAAGCTTCGTATTTGATATTAAAGTTTCAAATCCGATAGTCCACACTATGAAAGTAAGATCATCAGTTAAAAAACTTTGCAAGGATTGCCAGGTCGTGAAAAGAAGCAAGCGGGTTTACGTTATTTGCAAAAAAAATCCCAAGCACAAGCAGTGCCAGGGGTAGGATACTGTAAAGTTGAAAGCGAAAAACTCAAAACAAAAATATGAAAGAGTTTGAGTAGTAGTTTTGTTTTGCGTTTTGCGCTTTAACTTATTAGATTACCATCATATGCCACGTATTATAGGTATCAACATACCGGACAACAAACAAATAGGAATTGCGTTAGGTTACATTTACGGGGTCGGCAGAGCCTCGGCGAAAGTCGTGCTTAAAGAAGCGCGGATCGAACCGACGGTGAAAGCCAAAGATTTGACTCCCGAGCAAATGAAGATGATCGAGGAGATCGTCAAGAAAAATTACCGCGTCGAGGGCGATTTGAAGCGTGATATCCTGATGAACATAAAACGTTTGAAGGATATCGTTGCCTGGAGGGGCATGAGACACTCGCGCAATCTGCCGGTAAGGGGCCAGCGGACAAAGACAAACACCCGGACGGTTCGGGGTAATGTGCGCAAGACGGTGGGCTCGGGACGCAAGCCGGCAGCCAATCCGACCTAATAATTTGAAAATCGATATCAATCGGCTTTCAAGAGGTAATTTCACTTCGGTATTTACATTTTAAATTAATAAACAATGGGTAAGAAGCATGTAGCCACTCAAAATAAGGAAGAACTGTTGAAGGAGCGCGACGCCGTCGAGGCCAAAGCGAAAAAGGAATTCACAGTCAAGAACTCGGCGCGCACCCGTTTGGGCGTAGTTTATATTTCTTCGTCCTATAACAATACGATCGTTTCGCTGGCGGATGAATCAGGCAACGTGATTTGCTGGAAATCGTCGGGAAGCATCGGCTTCAAAGGTACGAAGAAAGGAACGCCGTTTGCCGCTTCAAAGGTAGCGGAAGCGGTTGGCGAGGTGATAAAAAAATTGGCGATCGAGAAGATCCAGGTTATGGTGAAGGGCATCGGTTCCGGCCGCGATTCGGCCATCAGGTCGTTGGCGGCGCGCGGTATCGATATTGCTTCGATCAAGGACACGACCCCGATACCTCACAATGGTTGCAAACCTCGTAAAACAAGGAGGGTATAGTAGACAATTTTAAATTACTAATTTTTAAGCATTCAAATGGACACGAATATAAAATGTAAAATTTGCCGGAGAGCCGGCGCCAAGCTTCTTCTCAAGGGGGCCCGTTGCTATGGGCAGAAATGCGCCATGATACGCCGGCCTTACGCGCCCGGGAAAAAGGGCAAGAGAAGGACAAAGCAGTTGTCGGAGTTCGGGCGCGAATTGCGCGAAAAGCAGCGCTTTAAGGCATGGTATAATCTTCGCGAGCAGCAGTTCAAGAACTATGTTCAGGGCGTTCTTGCTAAGAAAAGCGACAACGAAGATCTGCCGTTGGCCCTTATGAAGGTGCTTGAAAACAGGCTCGATAACGTGGTATTCCGCCTGGGATTCGCGCCTTCGCGCATTGCGGCGCGGCAATTGGTCAGCCATAAGAATTTCCTCGTGAACGGCAAACCTGTCAATCTTCCGTCTTACCAAGTGGCGAAGGGAGCGGTTGTCAGCGTCGCGCCGAGGAAGCTTAAGGGCAAATATTTCCAGAGCTTGCAAGCAGCGTTAAAAACGTATAAAACACCGGTTTGGCTGACGCTCGACGCGGAGAAGAACGAGGGCAAGAAGATCGGGGAGGTGACTATGGAAGAACTGGCCCTGGTCGCGGAAATAAACTCGGTATTTGAATTTTACGCCAAATAAAGCATTTTAGATCCAGATAAAGTATTATTAATTCGTTGGTTTCCTGAGCGCGACCGTGCCAAGGCGCGAGAAGAGCTCGAGGATTCACGAAAACATCCATGATTCCATTACCGCTTACACCCAAAGTAATAGAAAAAAAAGGCAATTCCGCTTTGATCGAGATAGAAGCCCTTTATCCGGGCTATGGCGTTACGGTTGGCAACGCGTTGCGCCGGGTGATGCTTTCCTCCATTGAGGGCGCGGCCGTGACACAGATCAATATCAAAGGCGTGCCGCATGAATTTTCAACGATTCCGGGGGTGATGGAAGACGTGATCACGATAATGCTCAACGTCAAACAACTTCGTTTCAAGATGACCGGAGACGAGCCTCAGATCTGCATTTTGAAAGCGAAGGGAGAGAAGGAGGTGACCGGCGAGGACCTGGAAATACCCAGCCAGTTGGAATTGAACAACAAGGACCAGTATATCGCCAGCTTGACTTCAAAAAGCGCCAAGCTAGAGATCGAAATCAAGGTTGAAAAAGGAACGGGTTACGCGTCAAAAGACGCGCGGATAACCAAATCCAAGCTTGAGATCGGCGCGATACATATGGATGCGTTGTATACACCGGTAAGGAAAGTTGGGTTCAAGGTCCAGAACATGCGCGTGGGAGACAGAACCGATTTCGATAAGGTCATTTTCGATATCGAGACCGATGGCACCATTAATCCGGAAAGCGCGTTCGCGCAAGCTTCCGAGATCCTGGTTAACCACTTCGCGATGTTCCAGAAAGCATTTGAAATATAATTTCGATCATCATGTATAAGAGAATCAAAGGAAAAAAATTCAGCAGGAAAACCGACCAAAGAAGGGCTTTCATGAAATCGTTGGCGGCAAATTTGATCTTGCGCGAAAGAATCCAGACCACAACCGTGCGGGCACGCCAAACCGCCAATTTGGTTGAAAAGCTGATCACTAAAGCGAAGAAAAACGACCTGGCGGCGAAGAAAGCATTGATCGCGGCGTTGCCCAGTGAGGCGGCGAAAAGATTGGTGTTGGTGGTAGCGCCCCGGTTCATGGACCGCAAAGGCGGCTACACCCGCGTCGTGAAGCTTGGCGAACGCATCAAGGACGGCGCCCCGATGGCGATCGTCGAATTGCTGGACCGGCCCGCGGTTGCTCCCGTAGCAGCCAAAAAGGAGAAGCCCGTATCAAAGAAGAAAAGCGAATCCAAAAAGGCGGATAAAGCAAAGCTTTCGGCAGCAAAAGAAAGCGTGAACGCCTAATTCATAATATGAAAAGAGAAACACATAAAATTGATGCTACCGGAATTGCCCTTGGAAAGCTCGCGGTTCAAGTCGCGGTGCTTTTGAGAGGCAAAGACAAGCCCGGTTTTGTAAAGCACGTTGATGCTGGCGATTTTGTGGCGGTGAATAATATCCGCAACGTTAAAATAACCGGCAACAAGCTTAAACAAGAAAAGGACTATTATTATACCGGCCACATGGGCGGGTTAAAAGAGGTATCGATGGGTAAGCTTTTTGTAGAAAAACCTTATCAGGTGCTTCGTCGCGCGGTGTATCGGATGCTTCCGACCAACAAATTACGCGATAGGATGATAAAGCGCCTGACGGTGGAATAATAACGTCAGCATTCGTAAAAGACTTCTATGCCTAAAACCACGGAAACCCAAAAAATTGAAGAAAAAGAGTTGAAAACCGAAGAAATCAAATCGGTCGCGAAAAAACCCAAGACCGCCGAGAAAGTTGCGGAGGTTGTTGACGTCGTAATCCCGGAAATGATCCAGGACGATGCCGATGGCGCCGAGACAGCGGGAGGCAAAAAGAAGGCGGAGAAATACTATGAAGCCGTCGGCCGCCGCAAGACCGCGATCGCGCGTGTACGTTTGTATACTCGCGGTGACAAGGTTTTCCTGGTCAATGACGGACCTTTCGAAAAATATTTCGTTGGCGTTGAATTTAAAAATGTCATTGAAGCTCCGCTCGTGAAAATGAATTGCACGGACCGTTTCCGCATTACGGCGCGCGTGCTCGGGGGAGGCATGAACGCGCAAGCGGAGGCTTTGCGCCATGGCATTACCCGCGCTTTGGTGATGTTCAATGCCGATTTCAAGAAGCGCTTGAAGAAGTCCGGGTATCTCACCCGCGACCCCAGGATGAAGGAAAGAAAGAAGCCAGGTTTGAGAAAAGCTCGTCGCGCGCCGCAGTGGGCAAAACGCTAATAGCGTTGGCTCCGGACGGTTTGGAACGGCAGCCAATATCGATAAAATTAAAGCGCCCCGCATGTTGCGGGCGCTTTTGTTATTGGTGATTAAGAACGTTTCTATTGGATCGGCTGGGACTTGTAAAGAGTGTTGCCAAAAAACAAATAGGCCGATTTTTGTTCGCCATCCCATATCAACTGCGTTTTCTGCGCGTCCGCGGCACTGTCCAGGCCGGAGAAATTGGCAAGGCTGGCAATGTTTATTTTATCGCGATTGTCTATTTCCGCAGTCTTGATCATGCCGCCCGCGGTAAAGATGATGTAGTCGGAATTATACCAATCGCAATTGGAGATTTTTTCCGAAAGCCGGGTAATGAAAATCCCGTTGCCGCCGATAGTCGTGGGCTGGTCGGTTTTGTCTTTTAAAAAGAATACCCAAATTTCGGATTCCGACGCGTAAACCGCTTTTTTGCCGTCCGGCGAAAGTTTCATGTCCGACGATAGATTGTCGAATATTTTTTCAAGAGATTCTGTTCCTGGTTTGAGGACATACAGCTCGGAATTTTTAGCGATAAAATAATAATCGCCAAAGACCCATAGGCGGTATTTGGCATCGGGGGCGACCGTAATTTGCGCCCCGCCGATCCTTACGGCATTTCCGGAAGGATCTTTTTTGTATATAAAGCCGTCTTGGTTGAGGTAATATTTGTTACCGTTTATTTCTTTGGCCGTGGTTTCTTCGGTTGACGTGGAGCTCACCGCCGCGCTTTTTGAAATGCGCGCCGGATTTTTTTCTATCGAAATGGCGTATCCCGTGCCGACTCCGTTGGCGGTTGTATCGATGTTGATGTTCTTGGAGTCGCTTTTCCACGACCAATGTGAAAGTTGGGCGCCTTTGGCGGAAAAATCCCTTTCCCCGGCCAGTTTACTGATCACGCCTTTGGCGGTGTCGTAAAGCTTGAGATTCCATCCGTTGTCGTCTTGTTCCCGAAGGGCAATCTTTTTGCCGTCGGGGGAAATGAGTGCGTCAAACACGTTTTTTTCCACTGCCGCGATCGCCAGGTGCTCGGGAAACAAAGTCACGTTCCTTATTTCAGTGACTTCCTTTTCTTTGATTTCCAAATTTTTTCCCCAGGTTTGATAACCCGTTTTTTTGATCTCGACCTGGTATTGCCGGGGGAGGAAATTTTCCAAAAGCGCCGATCCGAAGAAAAAATCGGTTTGCTCGCGCAGTTTGCCGTTTATATAGACATCGGCCTGTTTAGGGGTCGTTTTTACAAAAAAACCCCCGGTTTTCACCACCAGTTTCTTGCCCGGCTCAAGCGGCCAGTTGATGCGGTATCCTTGCGCGTAAAGGACGAGGCTGGGGGTTACAATGACAAAGACAGATACGAAAAAAATAAATAAAAAAGTGCGGAAATTACGCGACATAAATGATGTAAGAAAGTATATTATCATCTTATCCTAACCCCTGGATTTTACAATGATTTTAAGCCGGTTAAATGTTTGACAATTTCAAATAATAATTGTATTATAAATTCAGTTTGCATTGAGGTGTATTAATGAGAAAAGACAACAAGATGGATGAGATGGCAAGGCCTATTTATCGGGGCGGAAATTTCGATGAACTGTGGCGCTGTCTTGCCGGGATAATTCCCGAGAATAAAGACGAGGAAGGCTCTTGGAACTATTGGCAATCCTGGCTCGAATGGAGGAAAAAGGAATACAAGAACGCGCTTGACTTGGCTGTGAAAGCGATCGAGTGCGGTGACCGTCGCGGATGGGAGATAGTGGCATATTATGCTGCTCATGTCAGCAAGGATGATGCGGCATTGAACGCGGCCCTGAAGCAACTTGATTCCGATAACCCCGTGGTAATCAACGCGGTGTTGATCAGGGCAAAGGACGCGGATTGTGCTATGGGTGCCGAGGACATACTGGCTTTTGAGGGCCGTATAAAAGGTACTCCGGAACAAGCGGCGAATTGTTGGAACAACGGCGGCCTGGCATTATTGAAAAAAGCTCGGACGTCGGACGATGTAAAGACCGGTATTGTATGGATAAACAAAGCTATAGAGCTTTACCATGAGGTTGGTATAGATCATCATCTGGCCGGTGCTTATTTCCGTCGATCCCTGCTTGAAGAAAGTTTGGGAGATCGCATCGCCGCAAAAGAGTCGATGAGGCTTTCCGTGTATCATTGGGAGGAGGCATGCGGTAAATTTAAGAATAATGAGAGCTTTGCCAATAATCTGGCATCCAACAGGAAGAGGTACGCGGGTCTGATGGTGGTGGCATTTGTTATTACATTGGCACAGTTGCCCAATTGCTTGCCCGAGTTTATGGCGCATGTTGTAACGCGCCTGATTACGTGAGTATAAAGGTTATTTTCTCTAAATTTTTCATGAGTGAGAAAATGCCTTTTATTTTTGCTTTAATTGTGGATTTTCCGTCAGTTTTAAACAAAATAATTTTGCCGAGGTAATTAAATGAATTAGATTTGACAAAAATAAAAATTAACTATATCAGGAAATAAACCGTTTATGGTAAAACGGCGAAAGGAGGCGGTTCAAGTGGCCAAAATAATTTGTGAGGGTGTGGCAAGGATCGGTTTGGATGGCGGTTTACTGGGCTGGATTGTGGAGCCGGAAAAGATTCCCGACTGTTCCGATGTTCGGGAGCTGGTTGATCTGGGGTTTGCGACTAAAATGATCGTAAAGCCCTGTTCTGCCGGCGACCATTGTGTCGCGGTATTGCCGACCAACGGCGCGAAAGCGGGCGCCGACGAGATCCTTGTAAGTGTAAAAATTGAAGAGGGTACATTCAAAACATGTATCCGTTGTTTCGTGACATACGAGATGGTGCCCGGAGCTACGGAAGTACACTGCGCCGCCTGTGCGGCCAGGCTTGCTCAAGCCGCGAGCAAATGAGGCATTTTCTTTTCATTTTTTTAATGACGGGAGAATGCCTTTTAATGTTAAAAAACAAATCCTCGCGAATAATTTTTTGTGTTACAATGTAGACGTATGAAACCAGCTGGGGGCAGCATGAAAGGCAATATCGCCCGGGATGTCGCGTTGACGCATTTTGCGCTGATGTTTGGCTACCGGCTTTTTTCTTTGTATTATCCGTTGTTTTTGGCGGCGCAGGGATTTTCCCTGGTGCAGATCGGCCAGGCGTATCTTTTTATTTACTTGCCGATCGCGCTGGGCGCGCCCGTTGCCGGTTTGCTGACCCGTGTGGTGCACCCCGCGCTGATGGCGGCGGTTGGCTGCATCGGTTACGGTACTTACGCGCTGGGAATGATTTTTTTTGGAAATAACGGATTGATATTCGCCTGGCAGATAATGCTTGGGTTGTCGGCGGCGCTTTTTTTCACTGCGTCGCGGGCGTTGCTGATGTCGCAGACCGAAGGCAATGCCGAACACAGTTTTTCCTGGTTTTACAACGCGCCTTATTGGGCGGGAGTGATCGCGCCGGCATTGGGCGCGCTCATTATCTGGCGGTCCGGCTTTACGGCGGTATTCCAGGTCAGCGTGGCGATTTGTTTTTTCGCGGCGGTCTTGGCGGTAGGAATGATCGAACATCCTTGGCGGTTAACGAACGGCAACGGGTTGTGGCCGAAATTCGTGCGCGGCTGGCGCGCGTCGTTGAAACTGGTGTTTTCCAAAAGATTCGGCCCGCTTATCGCGATATCGTTTACGGTGGCTTTGGTGGAAAGCCTGGTGCATCCTTTTTTCATCCTTTTTCTGAAGGACCAGATCGGGATGGATAAAAACCAGGTTTTGCAATTTACCGCGGCCGCGGCCGCGGTTTTCTCGATATTCTACTTTTTGGTTTTAAAGCGATGGCAGACCGGAGACTTCGGCAAAAGTATTATGCGGGGGAGCGCGATCGCCGGCGCCGCGACAATGGCATTCGGTTTTCTTTTACCGGTACTGACGTATGCCGGCGCGTTTCTGGTGGAGTTCGCCCGTGGCGTGGGCGGTTTTATGTGCGGTACCGGCCGGTCGGCGCTTCTGGCGAAAGAAATGAAGGGGCGTCCGTCGGAGGGCGGCGCGTTGGATACGATATTCTCGCCATTGTCGATCGCGATCGGCTCGTTCGCCGGCGGCTACGCGATTAACTGGCTCGGTTATCAGTGGTTGTTTTTGTTGAGCGGCGCCGTTCTGTTGGTGGCGACTTTGGCTTTGGCGGTTATTGATAAGAATCGGGTTGATTGATGTATTTATCGGATAAAAGGAAAATTGCTAAAAAATAGCGGATGGGTTAGAGTGAAAGAACGAAAAATATCTGAAATAACATGAAAATCGGCATTGATCTGGGTACAAGGAATTCGTTGGTGTTTATCCCTAAAAAAGGGGTTGTTTTGCAGGAGCCGTCGGTGGTGGCGGTGGATTTGGACGAGAACAAGATACTGGCGGTGGGGCGCGAGGCCAATGAAATGATCGGGCGTACTCCGGATACCATCCGTGTCTATCGGCCCATGAGAGACGGCGTGATCGCCGATTTTGTGGTGACGCAGGCGATGATCCGATATTTTATCAACAAAGTTTCCGGTAAATTCAATTTTTTCAAGCCCGAGTTGGTGATCAGCGTTCCGGCGGGGATAACTTCCACGGAGCGCCGCGCGGTGATCGAAGCGGGGATGAACGCGGGCGCCAAGGCGGTGTATTTGTGTAAAGAGCCGATACTATCGGCGATCGGGGCGGGAATCCCGATCCATTCCTGTTCGGGGAATATGATCGTTGATATCGGCGGCGGCACGACCGAAGTGGCGGTGATCTCTTTGGGGGGAATCGTCAATTTCCAGTCCTTGCGCGTGGCGGGGGATAAGATGGATGCGTCAATCGCCGATTACGTGAAGCGTAAGCACAACCTGGCGATCGGAGACCAGACCACTGAGGATATTAAAATAAATATCGGCACGGCCATTCCCGAAAAGGACCCCAAGACCCTTGAGATCAAGGGCCGGGATTTGGTTAGCGGGCTGCCCCGGACAATCAAAATAAATTCAAACGAGGTGAGCGAGGCGGTGCAGGATTCTTTGGTGGAGATCATCCAGACGATCAAAGCGGTTTTGCGCGAAACGCCTCCGGAGCTATCCGCGGATATCATGGACAAGGGCATGACGCTTGCCGGGGGATCGAGTTTACTGGCAAACCTAACCGAATTGGTTACCAATTCGGTCGGCGTGCCGTGCGTATTGGCGGATAACGCACTGCTTTGCGTCGCCAAAGGCACGGGCGCGGTTCTGGAAAACTTGAATTTCTACAAGAAAAGCATAATGACCAAAAAATAATCCGGTTACGGATTATTTTTTGGAAGCTCGAAGTACGAATATCCGAATATTCGAAACGAAATTCGAAACAAGAATTAAGTGATCGATTTTATTTCGGATTTCGAATATTTGAAAATTCGAATATTATGATCGTTGGTCATCAAAAACAACTTGAATTCCTTGAGAAGGCGGCCGGGTCGGGCCGGAGGGGTCATGCCTACATATTGTGCGGACCGGATAAGGTCGGCAAAAAAACGGTCGCCCTGGAATGGCTGTCTCGGATGTTTAAAGAAGGGATTTCACAAGGATGCGCCCATCCCGATTTTTTGTTTTTGGAGCCTTTGAGCGACCCCAAGACCGGTAAAAAGAGCGGGGAGATTACGGTCGACCAGATCCGTGGCCTGATCCGCAAGCTTTCGCTGAAATCGGCGATGAACGGGGTCAAGGCGGTAGTGATCGATGAGGCGCATTTAATGAACGCCGAGGCCCAGAATTGCCTTTTAAAGACCTTGGAAGAGCCGCCGGGCAATTCGTTGATCGTTTTGGTGGCCCAAAATTCGCAGCGCCTGCTGGAGACGATCCGTTCGCGTTGCGAGACCATACAATTCAATTTTGTATCCGAGACCGAGATCGAAGCTAGCGCGAAAGATTTTATTTGTCCAGATGGCGGCAAATTGGGCGAAAGCGCGGTAAAGGAGATCGTAAAAATTTCGTTTGGACGTCCCGGCCGGATGATGGAATTCATTGCCGACCAAAGCCGTATCGATAAATGGAGGAAGGGCGAGAAAGAGTTCGCCGCGATTTCCGGGGCGGGGCTTGCCGAAAAGTTCGCGTACGGCGCCAAGGTTGTTGAAGCCGGCGACATCGCCGCGACTCTCGAGGTTTGGCAATTTTATTTCCGCAATCTGATGCTGAGCATCCTTAACGGCAATAAAGAAGTGCCGATTTTGGAAAATCCGGCCGCAAAGCCGCAGTTCGTGTTTTCAAAAACCAAAGAAGCTCCCTATTCCATGGAAAGGATTGTCGCGATTTTAAAAAAAATCCACGAATTGAATGTGGTTTTGATGACAACAAACGCCAGCCCGAAACTGGCGATCGATAATTTCATGCTGGATTTGTAAAAAAATAGTCGGCCGGGTTTGAAGCCTGGCATAACCTCTATAAAATGCCGCTGCGATTAAAAATTAATATTAAATTTTGTCAAGATTAACAATAACCTAAATTTTGTTAGAATAAAAAATAACAACATTAACTATTAACCGTTAACTATTGACAAAATTAGCATTTTGTTTTGAGTTAAAAGTCAAAAGTTAATAGTTGATTTTTAGTTTATGGAATACAAAGACATTATTAAAAAAGTTACTCCGGAGTTTGACAAGGCAATGGCGTATCTGGACCGGGAATTGGCCAAGATCCATACCGGGCGCGCCAGCGCGTCGATCATCGAGGACATGGTGGTTGATTGCTTCGACCAAAAATTTCCATTAAAGCAGTTGGCCATGATCTCGGTGCCCGAACCGCGCCAGATTGTGGTGCAGCCGTGGGATAAGTCGTATTTTGAGCCGATACAGAAGGCGATCGCGGCGTCCCAGCTGGGTTTGTCGCCGGCGGCCGAAGGCGCGGTAATCCGTATCACGATGCCGGATCTGACCAGTGAATACCGCCAGAGTTTGGCAAAGGTCATTTCCAAGGTGCAAGAGGAAACCCGCCAGACCATCCGCCGGGCGCGCGATGATGCCTGGTCGCAGGTGCAAAGGCTGGAGCGCGAAGGCGAGATTCGCGAGGACGACAAGTTCAAGGCCAAAGATGATTTGCAAAAAATGGTTGACAATTACGGTAAAAAGATCGAAGAAGCCGGCGACAGGAAAAAGAAGGAAGTTTCCGAATAACGAATCATGAATCGCGAATTATGAATCATGAATTAAAATTCCTGATTCGTGATTCTTAATTCACCATTCAAGAATTTTAATGTTATCTACCATACTGCTTGTTTTTTTTAGTTTGATCGGGCTTATTTTGATCCATGAATTGGGGCATTTTTTGTTTGCGAAAAAGTTCGGCGTGAAAGTTGAGGAATTCGGATTGTTTTTGCCTCCCCGGATCTGGGGCAAAAAGTTCGGCGAGACGATCTATTCGATCAATTGGATTCCCGCGGGTGCGTTCGTGAAGTTATATGGAGAGGATGACAATAGTGAAAAAATCGATCCAAGGAGCTTCGGATCCAAACCGATCTGGCAAAGAATGATAATCATCGCCGCGGGCGTGATCTCGTTTTGGATGATTTCAGTGATCATTTTAAGTTTTGTTTATATGTCGGGCGCGATCGAAGCGGTGGATGACAGTGATCTAGCGGCAAACGCACAGGTGCAGATAATCTCGGTTTCCGCCAAATCCCCGGCGCTTTCGGCGGGATTGCAAACGGGCGATATTATCGAGACGGTAAAATTAAAAGACGGGGACGCTTCCCCGGTCAAGATCGATAAAGTGGCGCAGGTGCAGGAGTTTGCCAACAGCAACGGTGGCAAGGAATTGGCGATGGGGATCAAAAGAGGAGAGCAAAATCTGGAGTTAATATTGACACCGCGCCAGAATCCGCCGGCGGGCGAGGGCGCGATGGGGATCGGTTTGCTGCGCACGGCGCAAAAATCATACGTCTGGTGGGAGGCGATCGGCAATGGGTTTGAGGCGACCTGGAGGATGACAATCGGAGTTTTTGAAGGCTGGGGTCAGATAATCGGCAGATTGGCAAACCACGAGGGCTTGCCGCCGGGAGCGCAAATGGTGGGGCCGGTGGGAATAATGGGCATGATGGCCACACAAGCCGAAATGGGGATGAGTTACTATCTGCAGTTCGTGGCGATGATCTCGGTTTATCTGGCGGTGTTCAATGCTTTGCCGATTCCGGCGCTGGACGGAGGCAGACTGATGTTTTTACTGATCGAGGCTGTAAGGCGCAAGCCGGTTTCGGAAAAGATCGAACAGGCGCTGACAATGTTCTTTTTCGCGGCATTGATGATTTTCGCGGTGATCGTGACGGTCCAGGACGTGAGGCGATTATTTTAAATTCGTTTAAAACGATTAAGCTTGCATCCGTGGCCAGAAATTATGAAACAATCTCAACTTTTTACCAAAACCCAAAAGGATGTTTCCGGTGAGGAAACCAACGCGGGCACGCAATTATTGCTGCGCGCCGGTTTTATCGATAAGGCGGCGGCCGGGATCTATACGATATTGCCGCTGGGTTTTAGGACACTTCAAAAGATAGAAAAGATAATCGCGCGATCGATGGATGAATTGGGCGCGCAGCGCGTGGTCATGCCCGCCTTGGTGCCTAAAAAGAATTGGGAAACAACCGGCCGTTGGAAGGCGTTTGATGTGTTGTTCCGGTTGAAAGGGAATGGCGGGGAAGAATACGGCCTGGGCGCGACGCTTGAAGAGATGGTTACGCCGGTGGCGCAAAAGCACACGATATCCTATAAGGATTTCCCATTTTCGATCTATCAGATACAAACGAAATTCCGCGATGAGATGCGCGCCAAGTCCGGGTTGCTGCGCGGCCGGGAATTTTTGATGAAGGATCTTTATTCGTTCCATGTGGACCAAAAAGATTGCGACCAATACTACGAGTTGGTAAAAGAGGCTTATTTTTCCATTTTCAAACAGGTGGGCCTTGTTCAAGACACGTATTTGACTTTGGCAAGCGGAGGCACTTTTTCGAAATTTTCCCATGAATTCCAGACGGTGACTTCTGCCGGCGAGGACACGATATATCTTTGCGATAATTGCGGGTTCGCAATCAACCGGGAGATAAAGGAAGAATATCCCAAATGCCCGGAGTGCGGTTGCGACAAGTTCAACGAAAAAAAATCCATCGAAGTGGGGAATATTTTCAAGTTGGGAGTGAAATATAGCGAAGCTTTCGGATTTGAAGCCGTTGGCGCCGATGGCGGCAAGCTGCCGGTTTTGATGTGTTGCTATGGAATCGGCCTTACCCGCGTGATTGGGACGGTTGCCGAAATCAGCCGTGACAATAACGGGATCATCTGGCCGCGCGCGATCGCGCCTTTTGACGTCCATGTGCTGGAGTTGGAATCAAGCGATGAAGAATTGAACCGCCGGGTAAAGGAAACCAGCGAAAAGATCGGCCAATATTTACAAGAGCGCGGAATGGAAGTATTATGCGATGACCGGGCCCAAAGATCGGCCGGGGAGAAATTCAAAGATGCCGATCTTATGGGAATACCGTATCGGGTGGTTATCAGCAAGAACACTCTGGCGAAAAATTGCGTCGAATTGAAGAGGCGCGACGAATTGGAGGCGAAGCTTGTCGGTTTGGATGAAATCCGCGATTATAACTTCTAATCAGATGAAAATGAATTTTTGGAACAAATTTACCAAGCTATTTTCCGAGGACATGGCCATTGACCTTGGAACCGCCAATTCAGTTGTGTACGTGCAGGGCCGCGGGATCGTAATCTTTGAACCGTCGGTGGTGGCGGTGAACAATAAAACCGGCCAGATTTTGGCGGTGGGCGAGGAGGCCAAAAAGATGGTGGGGCGCACGCCGTCGCATATTACCGCGGTGCGGCCGCTGCGCTCGGGCGTGATCTCTGACTTTGAGGTTACCGAGCAGATGATTCGGTATTTTATCGAAAAAGCCCGTAAAAAGCGGTTGTTTTTTAATATGAGGCCCCGGATAATCGTGGGTGTGCCGGTGGGAGTGACCGAAGTCGAGAAAAAAGCGGTGATCGACGCGGGGCGTTCTGCCGGGGCGCGCGAAGTTTTTCTGATCGATGAGCCGATGGCGTCGGCGATCGGCATCCGTTTGCCGGTGCAGGAGGCGCAAGGCAGTTTTGTGGTCGATCTGGGTGGCGGCACCACGGAAATCGCGGTGATTTCGCTGGGCGGCATCGTTTTGGGTAAGAGCTTGCGCGTCGCCGGCGACAAGCTTTGCGAGGATATCATGCAATTCGTGCAGGAAGAATACAAATTGCTCATTGGTGAGAGGATGGCCGAAAACATTAAGATCGGCATCGGGCTGGCATACGCTTCGGACGGTAATGCTGCGGCGAAAGCGGCAACCGCGGGCAACAAAAAAGAGAAGGTCGTCAAACGCGATTTCAAGATGCGCGGCCGCAACCTGGTGACCGGGTTGCCCGAAGAGATCGTGATCTCGGAAGACGAGATCCGCCGCGCGATCGAAAAATCGATAAAGCAGATAGTTTCGGAAATAAAATTGGCAATCGAAGAAACTCCGCCGGAGTTGATTGCCGACATTATGCATAACGGTATTTATTTGTGCGGCGGCGGCAGCCAGTTGCGCGGTTTGGACGAGCTGATCGCTAAAGAGACCCGTATGCCGGTGAAAACCGTTGAGGATCCTAAGACCACGGTAGTGCGCGGCGCCGGCATGGTGCTGGAAAACTTGGATGAGCTCCGCGATGTATTGATCGAGACCAAGGAACTGGAACCGCCCAAATAGCAGCGAATATCGAATCGTTGAATCGCGAATCGTGGAATAAATTCAATAAAATTAAAACGCCCCTTCTCCGCAAATTAGCGGAGAAGGGGCGTGTTTGTTTAGAAAAAAGTGCAGCCTATTCAGTGGCCGCACTGCCTGATATCTTCCATTGGTGGCACGTCACCGATACGTTTGCATATATCGTCGGCGGCGCAAACCATTAGGACCCAAATTGTTATGAATACGGCCCATTTGATCAAGCTAGACAAGCAATACGTAAAAAATCCGTATTCCAACGACCAGACGCCATAATCCCAAACCAGTGCCCGGTCAACCAGCCCAGTGTAGGCGAAACCCATATCGATTATATATCTCCAATTCCATTCGGTGTAATTAAGGGTGTACACGACCCACGCGTAAGTGCCTGCCGTAATCAGGATCCAAGTAGCCAATACTTGTACCAGCCTTTTGTTCGATGTGTTTTCGATATTCCTTCGAAACCAGTTTCTAGCTTCCAATATTACGAGAGGTATTGCTATTGTGCCGACAATTAAAATTATCAGCTTGATTACGAACGCAACGATGATCATCCACCCCTCGTAAGTGACGTAATGAATATCGGCTACCGTTACATGCTCCGGACGGAAAAAGTAGCCGGAATTTGGATAAGCCCATTCGATACGGGCAAAATACAAATCCAGTTGCCATCTCCATCCGCCGTTAATGCCATCCTCAGCGAAGGTGCTGGCCAGCCATTTGATTTCCCAGTATATAATTATTATCCAAGCGGCAATTTCAGCCGCCAATAGCTTATAGGAACTCATTAGCATCGACAAAATTGTAGCATTGTTTTTTTGATTTGTCAACATTAACAATGAGCGGTATTTGGGGTATATTTAAATATAATATTAAACGCATGCTGTCTAAAGAAGAAACCGAACATATTGCCAAATTGGCGCGGCTGGGATTGAGCGTTGAGGAAATCGCCAAATACCAAAAAGATCTTTCGGCGATTTTGGGTTATATCGATAAGTTGAAAGAGGCGGATGTCGAGGGTGTGGCGCCATTTACGCATTCGATCGAGGTTAACAATGTTTTGCGGCCGGACGCCGGAGTTGAAAGGACTAAAGAAGAGCTGGAAAAATTGCGTTCGCAAATGCCGCAGACAAAGGACGGGTATTTGAAGGTAAAATCAATCTTTTAATCTATGGAACTATCCGATTTGACGATCAAAGAAGCGCGCGCCGGGTTGCTGGAAAAAAAGTTTTCCGCTTCGGAACTGGCGGGCGCTTATCTGGACAAGATCGAGCGTGAAAACGATAAAATTTTCGCTTTTTTGAGCGTGTCGCGCGATCTGGCGATGAAACAGGCGGTATCCGTTGATCTGAAAATAAAAAACGGGGAAGATGTTCCGGCACTTGCCGGTATTCCGATGGCGATCAAGGACATCATAATGGTTGATGGCGTGAAGTGCACCTCCGGATCCAAGATTCTTGATAATTATGTCGCGCCTTACGATGCCACGGTCGTTAAAAGACTAAAAGAGCAAGGAGCGGTGATTTTGGGCAAGACCAATCTGGATGAATTCGCGATGGGCAGCTCCACGGAAAATTCGGCTTACGGGGTGACGCGCAATCCGCGCGATTTGGAACGTGTTCCGGGCGGTTCATCGGGCGGATCGGCGGCGGCGGTGGCGGCAAACCAGTGTGTGGCGTCGCTTGGCTCGGATACCGGCGGATCGATAAGGCAACCGGCGTGTTTTTGCGGTATCGTGGGATTGAAGCCGACCTACGGCGCGGTCTCGCGCTATGGATGCACGGCATATGCGTCCTCGCTGGACCAGATCGGGCCGATGGCCAAAAGCGTGGAAGACGCGCAAACGGTTTTTGAGGCGATCCGCGGCCGTGACCGGATGGACGGCACTTCGGTTGATTTCCAAACAGCAAAAGAACCGAAAAAAAATTACCGGATTGGCGTGCCTAAAGAATATTTCATCAAAGGCATGGATTCGCGGATCGAAACCGCGGTAAAACACGCGATAGACGAATTCAAAAACGCGGGAAACGAGATCGTGGAGGTCAGTTTGCCCCACGCGGAATACGCGCTGGCCTGTTATTATATCATTGCCACTTCGGAAGCCAGCGCCAATCTGGCTAAGTTTGACGGGATACGCTATGGATATTCGGCCCAGGACGGTTCCAACATCCTCGATATTTACTCGGAAAGCCGCGGCCGCGGTTTTGGCGCCGAAGCGCGACGCCGGATAATGCTGGGAACATACGTTTTGTCGAGCGGATATTATGATGCTTATTATGTCAGGGCACAGAAGGTGAGGTCGTTGATAAAACAGGATTTTGATATTGCATTCGAGGATGTCGATGCTATCATCGCTCCGGTTTCTCCGACACTGCCGTTCAAGATCGGGCAAAACATGGATGATCCTTTGCAAATGTATCTGGCGGATATTTTTACGGTTTCGATCAATTTGGCGGGAGTGCCGTCATTGGCGATACCTTGCGGGAAGATTGACGGTCTTCCGGTGGGCTTGCAGGTGATCGGCAAGCATTTCAACGAATCGACGATATTCGAGATCGGCAAAAGGATGCAAAATACTTCGGTTTAAGATTTAACGCTTCAGGAAAGTAGTTTTGGGGTATGTGTTTTAAACTGGCGGGGTATCTCTATGGATTATACTCAACTGGAAAAAATTTTGATGCCGGAATTGGACGGCTGGTTGCTGTGGGTCAAGATATTTTTGATCCTTTTTAACTTGGGCGTGCTAGCATTCATGATTTATATTTGGGTGACCACGATATATATGAGAAGGCTTTTCGTGATCGACCTGATCGAATTTTTCACATACCGTTCTTACACTTCGCGGCGAATCGACGGCGATTGGAACAAAATAAAAAAACGTCTTCTTACCGGCAAGGAGGCGGAGTTCAAACTGGCGGTGATCGAGGCTGATGACCTGGTCAATGATGTGTTGGGCCGTTTGAATTTTGACGGTAAAACACTGTCGGAAAAACTTGAAAAAAAACCGGGAGCTTTTTCGGATATTGACGCGTTAAAGAGTGCCGACCAGGTTTATTCGGATCTGGTCAATGATCCGAGCTATAGCCTTGAGTACCCTCGCGCCAAGGAAGTTATCCTGGCATTCGAGCAGGGACTAAGGGACGTTTCGGCGTTTACCGACAAGTAGCAATCTTTCACGGTTGACCTTGCAGTAGATTTTTGGCCGGATTTTTTTACAAAAAAAATCCGATATCGCAAAGCGAGCCGAAAATTCACTGCAGGGTTGACTAAGCGGTTAAATTAAGGTAAAATTAACGGGTAATTAAGCCATAAGTTAAAAGGCGTTACTGCGGGGTAGAGAAGTAGTATCTCACCAGTCTCATAAGCTGGAGGCCCTGGTGCAATTCCAGGCCCCGCGACAAGTTTTCGCGAGCGAAAATTTTCCTAGACACCGAATGCTCACATAAAATACGGTTTTTGTATCCAATGTGCGCAGTTTAGTGGTTGGAAAAAAATTTTTTCAGTTAAAAATTTTTGCCGGCGTAGCTCAGTGGTAGAGCGAGGTCTTCATAAGGCCGAGGTCGCTGGTTCGATCCCAGCCGTCGGCACAGTGCTGAGCGTTCTATCCGATTAAGTCTTTTCCGCCGGGCGCGGGAAAAACTCAATATTGAGTTTATCTGGCATTTGTGGTAGGTAATAAATTGTAATAATGGACTAGTAGTGTAGCCTGGTTAACACGCCTCCCTGTCACGGAGGAGATCACGGGTTCAAATCCCGTCTGGTCCGCAGTTTCGCGGAAAACAAATTTATTTTTCAGAATTAAAAGCAGGGAGGGAAGCCTCCTTGTTTTTGTTAATGGGGGACAAGTTTTTGACCAGGCCTCGGGCTGTGTTATTCATACGATTTTAATCATAATATGACAAACATATTATAATAATGAAAAATATATGAACACAAAAAGAAAGACAATGTTTTGGCTCGCGGCCGTAATCGCGGCGTTTATGCTGGTTACTTGGGTGGCTGGTGCGCAGGCTTCGGACTGCTCTTTGGCGAATTACGGTACTAGCGATTCAAATATCCAGGCTGATCCGGGCGACAAGATCAAGCTCGAGGGGCCGGCTTGCGGCTGCGGCAATTCCGGGGTTTCCTGGCGCTGCAACGGCGGTACTCTTTCCGACAGCTATATACTGAGACCGATATTCGAGGTACCTTTGTACGATTACAATTACGACAACTCCGACAGGACCTATACGTGCACAATGACATTCAATGACAATAATTGCGGTTCGCGCAACAACGTGGTGAGTATCCATGTGAAGGGAGCTGTTTCCAAGAATTTGAAAGTCGCCTTGATCGCGGATCCCAAATCAACTTGCGCTCCGTCGCGCCGCGTGGATCTTACCGCCACGCTTTCGGGTTATGACGGCAAGGCCCGAGATTACACCTATAATTTTGATTGCGAGAGCGATGGAGTCTGGGAGAAGATCGTCACCACCGGTGACACATCTTATGCCGCTACCGGCCTTTGCGATTATTCCAACGTCGGTTCACATACCGCGCGGGTAAAGGTGACCACCGATGGGCGCACTGTTACCGACACCGATATCGTGCGCGCTACGGATTGCAACGACGAAGAAAAAATATTCATCGGCGGCGGCCAGGTGAGCATCACCAAAACCGTAAGCGATATCAATAGGGGGACGGGTTACCAGGGAACGGTTTCGGCCAACCCCGGGGACACGGTTTCCTACAAGATCGTTGTTGCGGGGGATTTTGGTGTTTCCAATAATGTTGTTGTCCGCGATACGGTTCCGAATGGCATTACCAATATTCGCGACCTGCGCATCGATGGTTCCAGCTACGCGGGAAATTTGATTTCGGGCATTAATATTGGCAGCCTGCGCGGCGGCCAAATCAAGGTCATTACCTATACGGCCACGGTTTCCGGGGTTTATAATTTAGGCTACGGCCAGAACACGATTACCAATACGGCCACGGTTTTGGTGGGCGGAAATTCGGCCGACTCCAGTGCTTCACTTCAGGTCTATGTCAGTCCGCTGCAGGGTGCCACTGCGGTTTCTACCGGTTTTGGCGGCGATATGCCGGTTGGGATCGTGATAGCTCTTGCGCTGGCGATGGTTGCCAGCCTGGGATGGTTATTGTTCCAGTTGTTAAGAGGGGATAAGGCGGTAGCCGTTGATTTCCTTGTCCGCAAGATCAGTTTTGTAAAAAAACGATCTTTGGCCTAGCGCCAAAAACAGAAAAAGATCCCTTTCGGAGGCGGAAAATCCGTTCTTTTTGTAGGTTGAACCGCCGGGGGATTTTTTGTTTTTATATTGACAAATATTAAATATTCTGATATAATATACAGGTAGAGATAAATTTCAATTTTTTATAAAAAAAGAAAACAAATATGAGTACACAAAGAAAAATCGTATTTTTTATCGCGTTAAGCGTAATTTCGGGCATGTTTATCGTTTGGGCGTCTAACGTCCAGGCGGAGGCGTGTTTGACCGGTACCATAACCTCTAACGGGGGCGCGGGCAAATTGGCGACGGTCAAGATCACCAATAGCGCCACTTGCGGCGAAAAGACCGCAAGCTTTTGTTCGTATCGGGTTTATGTCAAAAATCCTAATCCGGGATGGTTGGATACCCAGACTTTGTTCGATACCAACACCGTAACGCTCCAAGGCGGCGAAACCAGGATAATTTCGGTGAAGACCGATACCTGTCAGAACCAGGTGGACGCTTTTGAGGGCGCTTGCATTGTTGATTTTGTGGGGGATGCTCCGTCTTTGCCGACGATCTTCGCCGGCGAGCTCAACAATGTTGGCGAGCTGTGCGCGATGTGCACCAATGAGTGCGCCACGGATGGCGAGCGTGTTTGCGATGGTAATGGCTATAAGCAATGTGGAAATTACGATTCCGATTCTTGTTTGGAATGGAACACGGTGACAAATTGCCAGATCAATCAGGCTTGCAGTAATGGTTCGTGCAATACCAATAAACCGACGGTTGACCTTAATTCCAGCGGAACGGTTGCTTGCAATCGGAACGCGACTTTGAATTGGACGTCAAGCAACGCGGATTCCTGTGTCGCTTCCGGTAGCTGGTCGGGAAACAAAGCAACCGGCGGTTCCGAAGCGGTGAGCAATTTCACCGGGTCGAGAACCTTTACTCTGACTTGCAACAATGCCGGAGGAAGCGCCAGCGACAGCGTAACATTGAACGGTCAGGACGAAACTTTGAACGTTAGTGCCGGCTTGGATATGGAAGTTGACGAGGATGAATCGATCCGGCTTAATGGTTCGGTTGACGGCGACGGTTTCGGCGGCCAGGCGGATATTTCTTGGTCCTGCACCGGCGGCACTCTTTCCAGCCGCGACACTTTGCGCCCGACTTTTAAGGCGCCTAGCTCGGACTATGACAATGAACGCACCTATACCTGTACGATGACCGCCCGCAACGAATGCGGCTCGGACACCGACAGCATGAAGGTGACGGTCAACCAAAAGACATCGAATTTCAAAGTGGCGTTGATCGCCCGGCCCAAGACCGACTGCGCACCATTAAACGATGTTGACCTGGTGGCGACATTGTCGAGCTACGGCAACAACGATTACGATTACACTTACTATTTCGATTGCACCGATGACGGTGATTGGGAGAAGACCGTCACCACCGATGCCACCACCTACACCGCGGCCAACCTGTGCGACTACCGCAACGTCGGTTCCTACACCGCCAAGGTGAAGGTGACCAGCCGCGGCCGCACCGTGACCGATACCGAGATCGTCCGCGCCACCGAGTGCGAACG
>Ga0247841_10001097_pt1 | contig 64055 bp, 65 predicted proteins | sample LaCruzMarch2015__2_FD_192410 | JGI IMG/M metagenome (GOLD analysis project Ga0247841, IMG submission 192410) | Freshwater microbial communities from meromictic Lake La Cruz, Castile-La Mancha, Spain - LaCruzMarch2015_18m | ecosystem: Environmental > Aquatic > Freshwater > Lake | place: Spain...
TGCTCCGGACGTCCCCCTTCCTGACGCACCCGGTTTTTCAGTCCCACCACACCGAGACCGAAATGCTCCGCTACATCCGGAGGCTCGAGGCAAAAGACCTTTCCCTCACAACCTCGATGATCCCGCTCGGCTCCTGCACGATGAAGCTGAACGCCACGTCGGAGATGCTTCCGGTCACCTGGGAGACGGTCGCCCTCCTCCACCCGCTCGCCCCGAACGACCAGGCCGCAGGATATTTTGAATTGGCCGCCCAGCTCGAGGCGTGGCTCGCCGAGATCACCGGATTTGCCGCGGTCTCGCTGCAGCCGAATGCCGGCTCGCAGGGCGAATATGCCGGGCTGCTCGCGATCCGCGCCTGGCACCGCTCGCGCGGAGACCAGCACCGCGACGCCTGCCTGATCCCGACCTCCGCCCACGGCACGAACCCGGCCAGCGCGGTCATGGCCGGCATGCGCGTCGTCCCGGTCGCCTGCGACGCCGCCGGAAATATCGACATCGCGGACCTCCGCGCCAAGGCCGATGCCCACCGGGAATCTCTCGCCGCCGTCATGGTCACCTACCCCTCGACCCATGGGGTGTTCGAGGAAGGGATCCGCGAAATCTGCGAGGTCGTGCATGCGGCGGGCGGGCAGGTCTACATGGACGGCGCAAACATGAATGCCCAGGTCGGCCTCTGCCGGCCGGGCGATATGGGCGCGGATGTCTGCCACCTGAACCTGCACAAGACGTTCTGCATCCCGCACGGCGGCGGCGGGCCGGGCGTTGGCCCGATCGGCGTCGCCGCCCACCTCGCGCCGTTCCTTCCCGGCCATCCGCTCGATCCAAACCCGGCGGTCGGGCCGGTCTCCCAGGCCCCGCTCGGCAGCGCCAGCATCCTCGTCATCTCCTGGATGTACATCGCCATGATGGGACCGCAAGGGCTCCGGCACGCGACCGAGGTCGCCATCCTCAACGCCAACTACATCGCAGCACGCCTCGAAAAATTTTTTCCGATCCTGTTCCGGGGATCGCGCGGCCGGGTCGCGCACGAGTGCATCCTCGACCTCCGCGAGTGGAAGCAGCGCGCGGGCATCGAGGTCGAGGACGTCGCCAAGCGGCTCATGGATTTCGGGTTTCATGCCCCGACCATGAGCTGGCCGGTTCCGGGCACCCTCATGGTCGAGCCCACAGAAAGCGAATCGCAGGCCGAGCTCGACCGCTTCTGCGATGCCATGATCGCCATCCATCACGAGCTCACGGCGATCGAGCGCGGCGAACTCGACCGCTCGAACAACCCGCTCAAAAATGCCCCGCATACCGCGGCCGCCGTCACCGCAGATCTCTGGGAGCGCCCGTACAGCCGGACGCTTGCCGCCTGGCCGGCCCCCTGGCTCCGCAATCACAAATTCTGGCCGTCGGTCGCCCGCGTCGACAACGTTTTTGGCGACCGCAATATCTTCTGCTCGTGCCTCCCGGTCGCCGATCCGGATCCCGAATGATTTTTTTCGTGATCTGAATCAAAAAATAGGCCTTTATCCTCTGCGTGATGACGCTTCCCCGGGCTTTGGTGGTTTTGATTTTGGGTTCTGCGGCCTCCGCTTTCGCGGAGGAGCGGGCCGGAAACCTGTTCTGGGCACCGCCCACGGTCACCACGGGCGGAGAAAAAATTGATACCCTCCTCAATTTTATTTTCCTCCTGACGCTGGCCGCATTCATCCTGACCCAGGCGGTCTACATCTTTTATCTCATCCGTTACCGCCGGCGTCCGGGCCACAAAGCCCACTACAGCCACGGCAACAACACGATGGAGTTTTGGTGGACGATCATTCCCACAGCGATCTTCCTGACCCTCGCGGTCTGGAGCAACCGGGTCTGGTTCGACCTCACCAAATCAACCCCGCCGGCGGACTCGGTGACGGTTGATATCGTCAGCTACCAGTTCGGCTGGGATATGAGATACGCGGGGGCGGACGGACAGCTCGGCCGCGCCGACGTGACCCGGATCAGCCTCGACAACAAGTTCGGGCTCGACCCGGACGACGCGGCTGCCAAGGACGATTTTGTGTCCACCGAGCTGGTGATCCCGGTCGGCAAGCCGGTCCACGTGTTCCTGCGTTCGCGCGACGTGATCCACTCGTTTTATGTCCCCCAGTTCCGGCTCTACCAGGACGCTGTTCCCGGGCGCACGATCAAGTGGGTGTGGTTCCAGACGACCCGCACCGGCGACTTCGAGCTTGCCTGCAGCCAGCTCTGCGGGACCGGCCACTACAACATGAAGGCAAAGATCCGGATCGTCTCGCAGGAGGATTACGACAAGTGGTACGCCGGCAAGGTCGCCTCTGCCGCGACAGCCTCGCTCCTCCCGGTCGCCCCGGCTATCGCCGGCCGGCAGTAGCGACCGGACTTGGGCAATGCTGGGGAGCCGATCATTGGAGGGACGACCTCCGTGTCGTCCGACTTTTTTAGCCTGCATGCCAACAAGTGGGCTCCGACGGAGCAGAGCCCTCCATGCAGGAACGAACGCGCCAGCGTGGAGGGACGACCTCCGTGTCGTCCGACTTTTTTGTGCGGGCGGCCTGATCCTCGACAGGCTGGGGAGTATCGGGCATGGTGGGGGGATGGGAACCGACCACACGATTGCGCAGCTGAGGGTGGCCTGCCGGGCCGGGGCGGTGCATGCGAAAGTCTCCGGCCAGATCGAGGAGCTGAACCGGAAAGACTCGGCGAATGGCAAGCCGTTTTGGGAGATGAAGCTGCGCGATGCGGGCGACATGATGACGCTGCGCGCCTGGACGGATACGGCCGCATTTGACGCGTGCGAGGAGCTGGAACGCGGGGCCTGCGTCGAGGTCGAAGGGGAATTTCTTCTCAACGGGACGTTCGGGCTGGATGGCAAGCGCTGGCGCGCCAGGCGGCTGGATGCGGCCGCGTCTGCGAGCCTGTTTGCGGGGGCCGGGGCGGAGGCCGCCGAGCGCGACCTGCGGGACGTCCGGGGATTTTGTGAAGCGATGGCGGATCCCAGGCTGCGGGCGCTGGGGCTGCTTTTTCTGGACGAGCATGGCGAGCGGTTTTGCCGGGCCGCCGCCGCGAGGGTAAACCACCATGCGCACCGCGGCGGACTCCTCCGCCACACCGCGCAGATGATGCGCGCGGCCGGCGCTCTCTGCGGCGTGTACCCGCACCTCAACCGCGACCTGCTTCTGTCTGGCGTCCTCTTTCACGATACCGGAAAGCTTTGGGAGATGTGCCCGGCGGAGCTCGGGTTTGAGATCCCGCGCCAGCTGCGCGGCGAGATGCTCGGCCACATCAGCATCGGCATCGAGCTGGTGAACGCGCTCTGGCGCAAGCTTCCCCTCGAGGAATGGAAATCCTTGGCGCCGGCGACGGACGACGTGCGCCTGCACCTCCTCCACCTGGTTGCGGCGCATCATGGCGAGCTCCAGTTCGGCTCGCCGGTCGAGCCGAAAACCCCCGAGGCGGTCGCCCTCCATTTTGTGGATAACATCGACGCCCGGCTCGAGATGTTTGCGATGGCGTATGCGAAGCAGCCCGAGGTCGCGCCCGGGATCTACGAGCGGGTCCGCCCGCTCAACACGTCGCCGGTGCGCCCGCTCCCGCCGGCGGCCGCCTGAAAAAGAATGCTCGTTGCCCGGCGGGGGGATGCGCTATGCGTGGCGGATGAGGATCATCGTCACCGGCCTGATCGGCCAATACGCATTTGGCGGGGTCACCTGGGACTATATGCAGTACGTGCTCGGATTCCAGGCGCTCGGCCACGACGTCTGGTATTTGGAGGACACGTCGGCGTGGGCGTATGACCCGGTGAAGCAGGAGCCCAGCGCCGACTGCTCGCACAATACCGGCTACCTCGGCCGTGTGATGCGGGAGTTTGACATGGGCGACCGCTGGATCTACCGGAACGGGGCGGACGACACCTACCACGGCCCCTCGGGCTCGCACGAGGCGGAAAGCATTCTGGCCTCGGCCGACGTGCTGGCGAATGTCTCGGGCGCCTGCTGGCTCCGCGAGCCGACGGCCGCGATCCCGCTCAAGCTCTTCCTCGATGGCGACCCGATGTTTACGCACATCAGCCTCGCTGCGGCCCCGGAGTCCGAGTATGCGCAGCGGATCCGGCAGCACGAGCGGCACTATTCGTTTGGAATGAACATCGGCCAGCCAGGCTGCCTGGTCCCTGCGTGTGGCCTGAACTGGCGGCCGACCGTGCAGCCGATCACGCTCGACTGGTGGGAAAAAACCCTGATGCCCGCCGGGTCCGGCCACATCGCCGCAGACGCGTGGACGACGGTGATGAACTGGGCAAGCTACGCGCCCAAAGAATACGAGGGGCAGACGTACGGGCAGAAGGACCTCGAATTCGCCCGGTTCCTCGACCTCCCGGGGATCACCGAAGAAAAATTTGTGCTGGCGATGGGCCAGGGGGTCGGGCAGAGCCGGCCGACCGCGATGCTGGCAGGGAAGGGCTGGGAGATCATCGAGCCAGATATCCATATCCCCGACTACGCGAGCTACCACGACTTTCTCACCAACTCCAAAGGCGAGTGGAGCATCGCAAAAAATGGCTATGTGCGTTCGCGGAGCGGGTGGTTCAGCTGCCGCAGCGCCTGCTACCTGGCGGCGGGCAAGCCGGTCGTCGTGCAGGACACCGGCTGGACCGGCCACCTGCCGTCCGGCGACGGGGTGCTGGCGTTCAGCACTCCGGAGGAGGCGGCCGAGGCTTTGGCCAAGGTTTCTTCAAATTACCTGCATCACAGCGCGGCGGCCCGCGCGTATGCAGAGGAGCACTTCGACGCGGCAAAGGTCTGCGCCGAGCTTCTCGAATGAACCGCTACAAAAACTCCGCCCTTATCCTCGTCGGCCACGGGTCGTCGCTGAACCCCGACTCCAGCACGCCCACGCTCCAGCATGCCGACGAGATCCGCCGCCGCGGGATCTTCGCCGAGGTCATCTCATGCTTTTGGAAGGAGGAACCCTCGTATCGCGAAGTGCTGCGCATGGTGGACAGCCGGGAGATCTTCGTCGTTCCGAACTTTATCAGCGAGGGGTACTTTACGCGCACGATCATTCCCCGCGAGATGGAACTCGAAGGGAGCGTCACCGAGCGGGATGGACGCACGATTTTTTATTGCGATCCCGCCGGGAGCCATCCGCGCATGACCGACCTCCTCATGCGTGAGGCCGCGGAGGTCGCGCCCAATGCGCCTCCGGCGGAAACCAGCCTGCTCATCGTCGGCCACGGCACGAGCCTGAATGACAACTCGGCGGTGGCCGCCAAGCTTCAGGTCGAAAGGATCTCGCGGACCGGCCGCTACGCCGAAGTCCTGGCTACGTACATGGAGGAACCTCCGCTCATCAAGGAGTGGGACCAGTTCACGACGCAGCCCCATGTCGTCGTCGTCCCGTTTTTCATTTCCGACGGCCTGCACAGCTACCAGGATATCCCGGTCCTGCTCGGCATCGCCGAGGAACCGGTGCAGGCGTCCAGCGAAGCGGACGTCTTTCACCACAACCCGCACCTCCTCCGCGACAGGAAGCTATACTACGGAAGCGCCATCGGCACAGATCCCGGTTTTGCCGATATCATCCTGGATCAGGTCCACGCGTTCCCGCCGGCTTGCCAGGACTAGCCGCAGTCTCCTGCCTGAAGAGGTCAGCCCAAGCTATCCAAACCGTCGAGAACGATCTGGGACCACGTTTCAAACGCGTCGCGCCGCATGAGGAGTTCCGCTGGAGTGGAAAACCCGAGCTCGGCAATCGCCTTTTCGCCGGCCGAGACGTCGGCATTTTCCAGGTCGACGATATGGACGACCCCGAGGTGGACGCGGCCGACTTCCGACGAGTCGTCGTTGAGGAGCGCAACGGCGCGCTCCGAAAACCCGCCGCCCAGCCGGAGCTCCTCGGAAATCTCGCGGCGCACGGCGTTGTGGTAGGTCGATTGGTCAAACGAAAACATGCTCTCGTCGGTATCGTTGATGTGTCCGCCGATCCCGATTGACGCTTTGGCAACGAGGCGCTTTTCTCCCGACTTGGCCCCGCGCGTGTAGTGGAGGATTTTCCCGCCGTGGCGGAAGATCGCGTACGGGATGAGCTGCTTGAGCGAGGGATCGTCCTCGGCCGCCGACCTCGCCACAAAAAAGTTGTTCTCTTTCCTGAGGAATGTCGGGAGGTAACGGTCGACATCCGGGCACAACCCCTGGAAGCTTCCGATCTGGTCGAATAGTTCGCGCTTGATGACAAGGATCTGCTCTTCCGGTTTTGACATAGCTGCCGACTTTGCACGGGTGCCGGATGGGATCAAAGCGAAAAAACTTACACGCAACGGCATGCAACAGAAAGCTTGCAGCGCGCCCGCCTGACCGATAAGGGAGTTGTCTGCCGTCATGAAACTTCAACGCATCTCCCTGGAGCACATCGCCAAGCTGGCGGGTGTTCACAAAGCGACGGTATCACGCGCCCTTCGCAACCACCCTACAATTCCCCTGCACACGCGCGAGCGCATTCAGGAGATTGCCAAGCGGGAGGGCTACCGACCTAATCCCTTGGTGGCCATGTACCAGGCGCAGGCGCGCTCGAGCCGGCCTACGGCCATGCAGTCGAGCTTGGCGTGGCTTAACGATTACCCAAACGCCTCGTGCTGGCAGGAATTTCCGTGGCTGCGGGGATATTTAAATGGGGCGCGGGAACGCTGCGAGGCGCGAGGGTTTCGCCTGGAGGAGATCCCGATCGGGGGAAATGCCAACACGAGCGGGGCCGAGGTGGGCCGGGTCTCCGAGGTTTTGCGGCAGAAAGGGATTTTCGGTGTGATCCTCCCGCTCATGCTCCACCAGCAATTTCTTCTCGAGGAGTGGTCGGACTGCGTGATCGCGCTGATCGGGAGCGGGAACCAGGTGAGCCCGGGTGCCCTGCCTGCCACCGCGTCGAGGTTCTACCCACAGGGGTTTCCGATTGCCGACAGGGATTTTTACTTCAACCTGCGGCTCGCGTTCCAGTCGGTCGTGCAGCGCGGGTATTCGCGGGTGGGATTTATCTACAGCCGGTATCTTGATCGCGAGTCCGAAGGGCGCACGCAGGCAGCCTTCCTCGTCGAGCAATCGCAGTTCCCGGAATCCCAGCGCATCCCGATCCTCTTCCTCGACCGCTTCAAGGAGGGGCGCCCGCCCGCATTCGACCGGTGGATGGAAACCCACCGGCCGGACGCGATCCTTTCGATCAACCCGGTCGTGCGCGAGTGGGTCGAGCAGGTCGGGCGGTCGATCCCGGGCGATTGCGGGCTCGTCAACCTGAACGTCGTCGATGATGTGGAAAATTGGAGCGGCATTCGGGAAAACCACGCGCTCATCGGCGCGGCGGCTGTCGATTTGCTCATCGGGCAGCTCAGCCGGAACGAGATCGGCGTGCCCCGGCATCCGAGGAAAGTTCTCATTCCCGGCGAGTGGCACGAGGGGGGCACGCTGCGCCCGCTGCCGATCGAGCGGCGCTGAGGCTCTTAGCGAAGCCCGGCAGCCTCTTCGAACCCGGCGAGGCAGTGCCGGACGCCGCGCGGGTCACGCAATAGGGACGTGCCGACGAGGGCCGCGTGAAAACGGCCTTGGACATCCGGAAGGGATTCCGGGCAGATCCCGCTCTCCGCCACCCTCAGGCAGGATCCAGGCAGCTTTTCCGCGAGCGCAAAAACCCCCAGATCGAGGCTGAAATCCTGCTCCGACGAGCCGCCGGCCGCGACGAACCCGGACTGCGACTTGAACTTCCGGCTGTTGATTCCGACAATCCGGGCGTCCGCAGGAAGGGTGTCGATTTCCTCCTCCGTGTGGACCTCAAAAAGCGCCTCCATCCCAAGCTCGCGGGCCAGCTGGTAGAACCCGTTCAGGCGGGCCGCATCGAGGACGTTGGCCATCAGCAACACCGCGTCGGCCCCGAACGCCCGCGCCTCGCGGACCTGGTACTCGTCGAGGAAAAAATCTTTCCGCAGGGCCGGTTTGCCGACGCGGCGGCGGATCTCCGGCAGGCGGGTGACCTCGCCGCCGAAGTGGCGCTGGTTCGTGAGCACCGAGACCGCGCGGACGAGCGGCGACTCCGCGTAGGCGTCGGGCGCGTCCCTCACATTTTCTTCGCGCATCGGGCCGACGCTTGGCGAACGGTCCTTGATCTCGGCGATGAGCCCGAATGCTCCGGTAAGAGCGTCATGAAAGTCGCGCGGCGGCGGGGCGTCGGCAGCCATCGCCCGGACGTCCGCCGGCGTGCGCACCAGCCGCGCCGCGCGCACCTCCTCACGAACGTCCTCCAGGATCGTATCCAGAATCGTCTTCATCACAGGACTGGCTCAGGCCGCGGTGGCAGCATCATTTTTCGGATAGCTCCCGAGCACCTTAACCGCACGGCAGTTTTTGGACAGCTCGCGGAAGAGGTCCTTTTTTTGGAGGTCGTTCGTGTGGGCGTCGGCCTCGACGAAGAAAAAGATATCCTGGCTGCCTTTCGAGGAGGGACGGCTGGCGAAATGGTTGAGGTTGATGGCAAGCTCCTTGAACGGTTCGAGGGCGGAGACCAGGGTGCCGGGTTTGTTCTCGATCCGGAGCATGAGCATCGTCTGGTCGTTCCCGGAGGGAGCGTTTGGCTGGCGGCCCAGGACAAGATATCGGGTCGAGGGGGGGGCATCCGGGCCGGTCGATTCCGGAATGATCTCCGCGCAGATCGAGAGCTCGTTTTGAGCCAGGGCGTCGAGGGTCTGGTTGACCAGCCCGTGCGCCGGATCCTCGAGCGGAACAACCCCGCAGTCGGCGCTCTCGGAGGCGACCTCCTCAAACACGCCGGCAATCTCGCCAGCCAACGAGTAGCGGACGCTCGAGCCGAATTTGCCGAGGGCGGCCTGGTAGGTGGCGCTTCCCATCGGCCCGAGGCACGAGATGGAGACATCCTTCTCGACGGCGAGCGCGGCCGACATGATCTCGCGATAAATCGCGCGGATGGCCTCCGGGCGAAGCGGGCCGTTACTGCGCTCAACCAGGCCGCGCAGCAGCTTGATCTCGCGGTCGGGCGAATAAATCGGAAGGCCCTCGCGGCCCTTGATCACACCGATCTCGCGCGCGACCTGCGTGCGTTCGTTGAGCAGGCGGATCAGCTCGCTGTCGAGCGCATCAATCCTCTCCCGCAGCTCGGGAAGTTCGCTCATTTCGGCTCCTCGCCTTCGTCGGGAGGCAGCTCGGTCGGCTCGGCAGGCACTCCGCCGGTGGGATCCGGCGCAGCCTCCAATGCCAGCTCGGGGACGGAAGCGGCAGCGGCCGGTTTTTCCTCCGGGGGCGGGGTCGCCTGTGGAAGAGAAATTTTGCGCAGCTCGCCGGCGTTCGGAAGCTCATCCAAGTCGCGCAGCCCGAAGTGCTCCATGAAAAATTGGGTCGTCTCGTAGAGGAGCGGGCGCCCGGGAACATCCGCGCGTCCGGCGATGCGAACCAGCCCGCGGTCGAGCAGCGTCTGCATCACCCCGTCCACGGCGACGCCCCGGACCGCCTCGATGTCGGCCCGCGTGATCGGCTGGCGGTAGGCAATGATGGCGAGGGTCTCGAGCGCAGGGGCGCTGAGCTTGGCCGGGCGGTTTTCCGGGAAGAGCTGGCGGAGCCAGGGCGAGAAGTCGGCGCGCGTGACGAGCTGCCATCCGGCCGCGCTCTCCCGGACCTCGAACGCGCGGTCCGAGGTGCGGAGCTCCTCCTCGAGGCAGTGGATGGCCGCCTCGATGCCCTCGACGGAGGGCTTCGCGTAGCAGGCGATGAGGGGATCCTCCTTCGCGCTGTCGGCTGCCCCCTTGAGGATGCTGAGAAACTCCTTCGGGGAGACGGGTTTTTGGGAGGCGAAAAGGATCGCCTCCAGGATGCGATGGAGTGGGAAGGCCTCGTTCATGCTCGGGAAAAAAGTGGGGTCGTATCAAGGGCGCGGTCGATCCAGATCTCGCCGCACTGGGCCTCCTGCCGCACGCGGAGCTGCTTCATGCGGATGAGCTCGAGCATGGCGAGGAACGTCACGACGATCTCCGCGCGGCTCGCAACATCCATGAAGAGCTCCTCAAACTTCATCGAGACCCCGCTTGCGGTGACCTTCAGGAGAAAGTCGATCTTGTCGGAGACCGTGTAATTTTCCTCGAAGATCTCGCGCAGGTTTTCCGGCTTTTTGTCCAGCCGCTTGAGGATCTTCTGGAACGCGTTGATGAGGTCGAAGATCCCGACCTCGTCGACGAGCAGGTTTTCGGCCGGGGCCAGGTCGGGGACGACCGGAACGCGCGGGAACATGTTCCCCTGGATCGACTCGATGTCGCGGAGCCTCGCCGCCGCCTCCTTGAATTTTTTGTATTCGATGAGCTGGCGGATGAGCTCCCACCGGGGATCATCCTCCTCGGCGTCCTCCTCGGCCATCTGCTGGTCGACGGGGAGGAGCGTCCGGCTCTTGATGTAGAGGAGGTTGGCGGCCATCACGATGAACTCGCCGGCGAGCTCGATGTTGAGCACCTGGAACGCCTCCATGTAGCCGAGGTACTGCTTCGTGATGCGCTCGATCGAGATGTCGTAGATGTCCACCTCATCGCGCTTGATGAGGTAGAGCAGGAGGTCGAGCGGCCCCTCGAAGACATCGAGCTTGACCTTGTAATCTTCCACCGGGGGATCAGCGCCTCCGGAACCCGCGCTTCGCCGCTTCGCGCTCGAGCTGGGTCAGGTGCTTTTTGTGGTCCCTGAGCTTGGTTTTCCGCTTGCTGAGCTGGGCGGCGAGCTTGTGCACGACCTTGTCGATCGCCACGTAGAGGTCGGCTTCCGCATCCTCGCAAAAGACGTCCGGCCCCGGCAACGCGAGGTGGACCTTCACGACAAACGGCTTCTTCTTGTTCTGGTCGTGGAGGAGGACAATGTGGGAGGCGAGGATCTGCTCCCCGTGATCCTCGAGGTGGGTCATTTTTTCAGCGATGAAGGAATGGATCGCCCCGGTGAGGGCGATGTTGCGGGGACTCAGGTGGATTTGCATGGTCCTATCTTGGCGCGCGGAGGGGTTTCGTGCCAGAAAAAAGCGGAGCGATCACCCGGCCAGCACCAACCGCAGCCCGCCGGCCAGAGAAAATCCGATCATCAGCCACTCGAAGATGTTCTGGTTGATCCGGCCGAGGAGGAACCGCCCGGCCGCGACCCCGGCGACGATCCCGGGAAGAAGCAGAAGGTTCAGCAGGAGCGAGGACGGGTTGATAAGCCCAAGCGACGCGCTGAAGGGGACCTTGATCACGTTCACGATGAAAAAAAACCAGGCGGCCGTCCCGACGAATTCATACTTGGGTAGCCGGCACGCAAGCAGGTAGATCGTCATCACCGCGCCGGCCGCGTTCGCCAGCATCGTCGTGACCCCGGCCAGCCAGCCGAGCGGCCAGGCGACCGACGGGTGGGCGGCTGCGGACGCCGAGAGCCGGCCGGAAAGCTTCTGGGCCACGGTGAGGCCGATGAGCACGATGACCAGCCAGCCGATGAGTGGGGCGAAGATCCGCTCGGAAAGGTGGGGCATCAGCAGCCAGCCGGTCACGATGCCGAGGACGGCCGCCGGCAGCATGCGAACCAGATGGCTCCAGACGGTGAATTGGCGGAATGCCTGGATGGCAAAGAGATCGGCGACGATGAGCATCGGGAGGACGGCCCCGGTCGATTCGCGCGCGGGAAGAACTTGGGCCATCAGAAGCACGGAAACCATTCCGACGCCGCCGAAGCCGGTCTTGCTCAGACCGATACACACGGCGGCCATCAAGGCCAGCGCCCACGCTCCAGGAGATTCCAGCATCCCGCATGCTGGCCGCAAACCGTCTTCTTGTCGACGTGTTCCTCCTTGCCAACCCCAAACATCCGACTATTCTCCTCGGCCTCAATATGAACATATCCGATTTCCTGATTCTGGCCCAGGCGGCCGCCCCGGCGCAGCAGCCGAACCTCCTCGTTTCGATGATGCCGCTCGTCTTCATCTTCGTCATTTTTTACTTCCTGCTCATCCGCCCGCAGCAGAAAAAGGCGAAGGACCATGCGAAGCTCGTCCAGTCGGTGAAAACCGGCGACGAGGTCGTCACGAACGCGGGAATCCACGGGACCGTCTCGAACGTTAAGGAAAATACGGTGATCATCCGCATCGCGGACAACGTCAAGGTCGAGTTCGACCGCGCGTCGATCGTGACGGTTGAGAAGTCGTCCGAGGCGTAAACCGAACCCTTCTGGCCGCAGCGGCCGTTTCCCCACTTTTTACGATGTCACCCGCACTCACGTTCACGCTTGGCCTGGCGCTCCTGCTGCTTTTTGCTTGGTATTTCGCCACCGAACTCGCCCCCCGCAAGCGCTGGCTCGGGTTGATCCTCACGGTTTTCCTGACCGCCTTCTGCCTCCAGCAGGTCTGGCCGCCGGGGGAGAAGATCCGCCTCGGGCTCGACCTCCAGGGCGGGACGTCGTTTTTGATCCGCCTCATTCCGCAGACCGAGACGGGCATCACCAAGGACCTCCTGGACCAGGCGGTCGAGGTGATCCGCAAGCGCGTCGACCAGTACGGGGTCAGCGAGCCCGTCATCAGCCCGCAGGGGACGGACCGGATCCTCGTGCAAATTGCCGGGCTCGATGCCAAGCAGACGGAGGAGGCAAAAGCCCAGCTCCAGCGGGTCGCCAAGCTTGAGTTTGCCATCGTTGATGATGGCGGTCCCGGGAAGGTCGCCCGCATCCTTTCCGGCGAGGAGATCATGCCGCCGGCCTACGTCCTGAAGCCGCAGAAGCCGGGCAAGGACGGCAAGGAGGTCGAGGAGCAGCTCCTCGTGACCCGCCGCCCCGCGCTCACCGGCGAGCACGTGACGAAGGCGATCATGTATTTTGACGAGAAAGGGTATGGCGTCTCCCTCGAGCTCGACGCCGAGGGCGCGAAGATCTTTGACGAGGTGGCCGCACAGAACAAGGGCCGCCGGATGGCGATCCTGCTCGATGGAGAGATTATCACGGCCCCGACGCTCCAGACCGATTACTTCGGCGGCCGCGCGCAGATCACCGGAAACTTTGACGATAAGGAAGCCCGCGATCTCGCGAGCGCGCTCGAAAACCCGCTGCGTGTGCCCGTGCAGATCGAGGAGACCCGGAGCGTCTCGCCGACGCTCGGTGCGGACTCGGTGCGCAGCGGCGTGGTCGCCGGCCTGGTCGGACTCGTGCTCGTGATGGCGTTCGTCTTCCTTTACTACCGATTCGCCGGGCTGGTTGCAATCTTCGGCCTGCTCATCAACATCGTGATCCTCTTCGGGTCGATGGCGATGTTCAACTTCACGCTCACGCTCCCCGGCATCGCGGGCATCATCCTGACGATCGGCATGGCGGTCGATGCGAACGTCCTGATCTACGAGCGCCTGCGCGAGGAGATGGCGGCCGGCAAGTCGATGGCGGCGGCGCTCAACGGCGCCTACGACAAGGCGTTCAGCGCGATCTTCGATGCCAATGCCACGACCCTCATCACGGCTATCATCCTCTTCTGGCAGGCGACCGGCTCGGTCCGAGGGTTCGCGGTCACGCTCACGCTCGGAATCATCGCCTCGATGTTCTCGGCGCTCCTGTTCACCCGCACCGCATTCCGCTGGCTCGTCGAAAAGGGCGGCCTCCAAAAGCTCACGATGCTCGACCTCATCCCGAAACGGAAATTCGATTTTCTCGGCAAGCGCTGGATTGCGGCCGTGCTCTCGCTGGTCCTGATCGGCGGGTCGGCCGGGATCTTTGCGCTTCGCGGCGAGGGGAATTTCGGCATCGACTTCCGCGGCGGCGACCTCCTGATCATCGAGTCTTCGCAGCCGATCACCGTCGGCGACGCGCGCAAGGCGGTGGACGATCCGTCGGTCGTCATCCAGCTCGAGCGCGAGGGGATGAAGGACCTGCTCACCTTCCGCAGCCCGCAGGGAACATCGGACGCCGTGCTCGCCAAGCTCCAGGCGGCCTTCCCGTCGAACGGGGTCGGCGCCGTCGGCCAGGATACGGTCGGCGCGCAGATTGGAATGGAATTTGCCAAGCGGGCGCTCTGGGCGCTCGGGCTCGGGATGGTCGGGATCCTCGTCTACGTCACGCTTCGGTTTGAGTTTTCGTTTGCGCTCGGCGCGGTGGTCGCCCTTCTGCACGACGTCATCATCACGCTCGGCCTGTTCTCGCTGATCGGCGGCGAGCTTTCGCTCGTGATGGTCGGCGCGGTGCTGACGATTGCCGGGTACTCGATCAACGACACGATCGTCGTCTTCGACCGGATCCGCGAGGGCCTCAAGCAGGGCGAGCGCGGCACGATTCAAGCACTCATGAACACCAGCATCAACGAGACGCTCAGCCGCACGATCCTCACCGGCGGAACAACCCTCCTCTCGGTCGGGGCGCTCTACTTCTTCGGCGGCGCCGTGCTGCGCGACTTCTCGTTCGCCATCCTGGTCGGCATCCTCATCGGCACGTACTCGTCGATCTACATCGCAGCCCCGATCGTGCTCTGGGCGTCGAAGCTCCGCGGAAAGAGCGTCCGGCGTGAGGTCCTCGAAAGCGAGGCCCTCAAGCAGGGCTGATCGCGAATGGCATGTCCCCGCTAAATGCGCTGGTCTTCGGGCTGGGCCTGTTTTTTCTCGGGCTCCGCCTGGTCAGCGAGCACCTGAAAGGCCTGGCGGGGGGGAGCCTGCGCACCGGCCTCGCGCTGAGCACGCAGCAGCCGGCCTTGCGCGTCGGGCTGGGCCTGGCGTCGGGCGCGCTGATGCAGAGCGCGACGGCGGTCACGTTCATCTGCGTGAGCATGGTGGCGGCCGGTCTGATCAGCACCCCCTCGGCGGCGGTGATCATCGTCTGGTGCAATGTGGGCCTGACCGCGCTCGCGTTCATCGCCACCCTGAACATCCACCCGGCGGTGGCGTTTGTCGTCGGGGGAGCGGGGATCGTGCTCGGGGTGGTGCGGGTGCGCTCGTGGCAGACCGTGGCGGGCGTGCTGATCGGCATGGGGCTGATCCTGCTCGGACTCCAGCAGATGGGCGAGGGGGCCGCCCCGCTTCGGAATGAAGGCTGGTTCCGTGCCGGGATCGAGTTTGCCAGCTCCTCGCCTCCGCTTGCCTTCCTTGCCGGAACGCTCGCGGCCGCGATCCTCCAATCCAACACCGGGGCGACGATGATGGTGATCACGCTGGCCGGTGCCGGGGCGATCCCGTTCCAAGCGGCAGCCGTCATGATCTATGGCACAAACCTCGGCGCGATCGCGCTGAGGTTGCTTCTGGCGCAGGGGATGCAGGGGACCGCCCTGCGGTTGGTTCGGCTGGAGGATCTTTTTTGCCTGGTGAGCGGGCTGCTCCTGATGCTCCTCTACTATGTCGAGCTGGCCGGGATCCCGCTGGTGCTCGCGTTCGGCCGCTGGGTTGGCTCGACCGACGAAATGGCCCTGGCAGTCGTCTTCCTGCTCTCGAACCTCCTCCCAGCGATTCTTCTTACGCCGCTCCTGCCGCAGTGTGCCAAGCTCCTCGAGCGGATCTGGCCGGGTGAGGCGGTCCATGCGCCCGGCGCCCCGCATTTCCTGTCTCCGCAGGCGCTGGGACACCCCTCCACCGCGCTCGATTTGCTTCGCCGCGAGCTGGCCCGGCTGATCGGCCTGATCCGCCTGGGCCCGAAGCCGCCTGAGCAGGAGGGCGAGCCGCCGGCCGAGTTTGACAACCTCTCGAAGGCGATCGAGGACTTTACGCTCCAGATCGCTGCGCGTCCGAACCTGAGCGCCCAGGAAATCGCAACCCTCCACCGCCTCCGCGCCGCGCTGAGCGGAATTCGCCACACCGAGGAAGCCGGACGGTTTTATGCCGGGCGCGTCGCCGTGCCGGGCGCAGTGAATTCTAAAAACAAATCCCGCCTCGACGGGATCCTGGCGGGATTTCTTTCGGAGGCCGCCTCCGCGCTCGACCGGATGGATGCGCCGGCACTCGCCGGACTCGCGGTTCGCAGCAAAAAGCACGGGCCGTTTTTAAGCGGCCTCCGCGAGGAAGTGTTCCCTGCCGGCGGCGGCAACCTCGACTCCGCCGCGCTCTTTGAAGATTTTGAGCTGGCGACCTGGACGTACCACCACCTCATGGAGATCCTCAGCAAGCTTCCGGCCGGGCCGAAGAAGGGCAGAGGCGCTTCGCCTTAGACATCCTGAGACCGTTCCCGTGGCAGAGGGACAGGGGTCAGGGTGCATATTCTTTCATTTTTACCACAAGAGCAGATTGTGCTCGGACAGAGCCTCGCCCTTGTGATGAAGTGCCCGCCTCGCCGCGACCACACCGCAGCACGGTTTCCGGGTTTAGAGAAAGGGGTTGATGATGGTGACGCCGTCGAAGTCCTGACCATGGTTGAGGTCCTCGGAGTAGAGCGTCTTGCAGCCAAGTTCCTTAGCGGCGGCGATGATGGTGGAGTCCCAGTGGGAGACTTGGAATCGGCGGCGAATGGCGGTGGCAGTGAGGATCAGTTCGTAGGTGATGGGAAGAACGCGCACAATACTGGCCAGCTCGAGCGTGGCATTGATATTGGCCTCGCTGATGCCGAGGGATTTCTTGCGCAGGGCGTTGGCAATGAACTCCTGAAGGACTTGGGCGGAGAGGGCGAAGGGAGTGGACAGAACGAGGTGCTTTGCCCTGCGGCTCTTGTCGCCATCGTTGGGGGCCTTCGAGCAGGCGTAAAGGAGGATGTTGGCATCCAGAAAGACCTCAGCGGTCATAGATCTCCTCGCGCTTCATCGGAACCATGGGCCTGGTATTGGAAGCCTGCATGGCTTTGAGAAGTCGCTTCAAGGTGGCTTTGCGCTTCCTGTCATCGGCTTCCGTTGGGGTGCTCGTGAACATCTTCAGGGCCTGAACCATGATTTCCTTCAGGGTGGTGCGGCGCTCAGCAGCCATCATCTTGGCCTTGAGAAAGATGTCCTCCGGCAATTCAATGGTGGTCTTCATAACGCATAAATATGGGAATATGGGCGGAGGGGCAAGGAGGAAAGCGTTCTTCCCAGGAAACCCGAGGGGGTCCGTGCATAGGTGCAGAGTGAGCTGATACCAACCCTTGAAATGAACCGGACTTTGGGATTGATCAGGGAGAATGGGCGTCTCGCCCGTTTGGGCACTGACTCTGCAAGCGCAAGCGTGCATCTTCACAGGCGGGACGCCTGTGCTCCCTGTTTTGCACGGGCCTCCTTATCGTCTCTTTATTTCCACTGAAAAGGCACCAGTTCTTCCACATTAACATTCTGACGTTTTTCCCAGTGTTGTGTCGGAAGCGTCACAGATAACGCGGGTCATACTCACGAGCCACTTGTGAACGCGATGCCGCGGCTCTGGCGGTCGAGGAGTTCTTTGGCCAGCGATCGGTAGGCGTCTGCGCCGGCTCCGGCCGGGTCATGTTCGAGGATCGTGCGTCCATGGCTCGGGGCCTCGGCGAAGCGAACGGTGCGTGGAACGACCGTGTTGTACACGACCTCCTGGAAGTGGTTGCGGACCTCCTTGACGACCGCCGGGCTCAGGTTCGTGCGCCCGTCATACATCGTGAGGAGGAGACCGGAGATCGAGAGGCTGGGGTTCGCGCCGCTGGCGCGGATTCGCTCGGTCACTTCCATCAGCAGGCCAAGGCCCTCGAGGGCGTAGTATTCGCACTGGATTGGGACGAGGATTTCGTCGGCGGCGGCGAGGGCGTTCGACATGAGGATCCCGAGCGAGGGCGGGCAGTCGAGGAGGGCAAAATCAAACGCGTTCTGCTCGCGGATGTCGCAGAGCACGCGCCGGAGCTGGAGCATGTGGTCGTCCATCCGCGCGACTTCGATTTCGGCGCCCGCCATATCGAGGTCGGCCGGGATGGCGGAGAGGTTCGGCATGCGGGTCGGCAGGACGAGATCGCGCGCGGGGCGCGCGCCGATGAGCGCCTGGTAGATGCTGCCCGAGCCGGCTTCCTTGAGGCCCAGCACGCTGGTGGCGCTGGCCTGGGGGTCGAGGTCGACGAGCAGGATGCGCTGCCCGAGTTCGGCGAGAGCGGCTGAGAGGTTGACCGACGTCGTGGTTTTTCCCACGCCGCCTTTTTGGTTGGTGATGGCAATGATTTTCATCGGGAGGAATAATAAGTGACCAGCCCGTCAACGACGGCATCCGCATATTCGCGGTAGATGCTTTTGCGCGGCACGCCGCCGAAGTTTCGCCGTCCGTCGTAGTCGCCGGCCTGGATCCGGGCAAATGCGGCGCGGCTGTTCATGACGTAGGGTTCAATGTAGACGACCGGGCAGGTGAAGAGCCGGTTGGCGAGGAGGTTGCGGCCCCAGACGTACGGGTTGTCGCCGACGCGGACGACGCTGCCACCTTCGTAGGAATACGGGGGGAGGCCAGTGGCGCGGGCCATCGCTCCCGCCATGGCATTTGTGAGCGGGAGCTCCTCCGAGAACGAGCGGTTGAGGAGCTTGACCAGCATGTCGAGGCGCTGGTCCTCATAGGAGAGCTCCTCGCCCGTCCAGGCCCCGGTGATCAGGAAATGCAGATGGTTGGCCTCGACCAGGCGCGGGCTCCGCTCGTTCCCCCAATCCTCGGCATTAAAGTGCAGGCAGAGGACGAGATCCGGCCGGATCGCCTCGTTCACCAGCCGCGCCCGTTTGCGGATCTCACTGGCTCGGTAGAACAGTCGGTCGCTTTCCTTGGCCACAGAATTGCCGGTGGTCGCATCGCCCTTTTGCCGGAGCGAGGCGACCGCCTCGTCGCGGAGTTGGCCCGGTCGCGCGGAGGTCACCGGGCCGGGCTTCGATCGGGTCAGAAAAACTTCGGCCCCGAGCGCCTGCAGGCGGGGAACGAGCAGCTTAGCCACGCGGAGCGTCATGTCGCCCTCGGTCACGGGAGCGGAATTTCCCATCTGAAACCAGCGCTCCTCCAACTTCGCCCAGCTGCCGCCGAGATGGCCGGGATCGATCGCAATCCTCAGCCCGGCAAGCGGCTTTGCAGACGATGGCTTCGGGCGCGATGCGCGGCCGCGCCAATATACGTCCGCCCGCATTGCAGATTCCCGGCTCGCCGCAAACCTCAAAAAATACGCGGGTTGCCCCGGGGAGCGCTGGATTTCAGCCCCATTTTCCCGCACGACGATGAACGGGTGCCATCCGCCGCCCGGGGCGTAGACCCGGTCGAGGAGCGAGCGGAAGTCGTCCTGGGTGATCGTCTCCTGAAATGCATCGAGGCGCGACCAGTCCGGCCGCGGGGCAAGCGGGCTCAGGCGGGCCTCGGCCGTCAGGCCGAGCGCGACGATCGCAATGACGAGGTAAAGAATCTTCAAACCGGAGCTTTTTTAAATGCGTTCGGGCGTTCTTGCGATAAAAAGGATGGATGATTTCACTTCTTTTTCTTGGGGACATCGTCGGGGAGCCCGGCCGCCAGGCGGTGGCCAAAGCCGTGCCGGTCTTTCTCAAGGAACGCGGGGTGGATTTTGTGGTGGTGAACGGCGAGAACTCGGCGGGCGGGCGCGGGATCACCGGAAAAATTGCGATCGACCTCCTGCGGTGCGGGGTGGCGGTGATCACGACCGGCGACCACGTCTGGGACCAGAAGGAGACGGCCGGCTACATCGTGACCGAACCGCGGCTGCTGCGCCCGATCAACTACCCGCCCGATGCCCCCGGCCAGGGGAGCATCGTCCTCGACACGGCCAAGGGCAAAATTGCGGTCATGAACGTCCAGTGCCGGACGTTCATGCAGCCCGCCCTGGACAGCCCATTTGATGCCGTGGATGCCGAGGTGAAGCGGCTCCGCGAGGAGACGCCGGTGATCTTTGTGGATGTGCATGGTGAGACGACGAGCGAGAAGATCGCGATCGGCAGGTTTTTGGCCGGCCGGGTCTCGGCGGTCGTCGGAACCCACACCCATGTCCAGACGGCCGATGAGCAGATCCTGCCCGGCGGCACCGCCTTTCTCTGCGATGCCGGGATGTGCGGGCCGTCGGATTCGATCCTCGGCCGCGAAGCCTCCGCGATCATCCAGAGGTTCACGACCTGCCTGCCGGTTCCGTTCCCGATCGCCCGTGGGGACGTCTACATCTCCGGGGCTCTCATCAAGATCGACCCGGCAACCGGACAGGCGCAATCGATCGAGCGGGTTCGTGAATTGGTGGCCTAAGGGGAATGGCTCCACATAACGAGATTTTGGGATGCTGCCCAGACTGGGCAGAGATGACTTTTACCCATGCCATGCACCTTCAGCGCATCCGGAAACTTCCTGCTTCTGGGTGATTGAAGGCAATTCCCAGTCCGCAAGGCTTGGTTTTTTGGACAGAAGCGCGCAACGTTGCATGGCCGGCATACAGGTTTTCCCCATTTCAGAATGCGGGTTCGCTGCCGTTGCTAAAATTTCCGGGCGGCGCGAAATTGGTTGCGTTATGAAAACACCAACTAGCAAACTGTCGGTTCAATCAGCTTTCAGCTTGGTTGAATTACTCGTTGTGATTGCAGTCATCGCGGTTATCGCGGCGATCGCCATCCCCAACATCGCAAACATCACCCAGTCGGCTGACCAGGCCACGAAGCTCCGGAACGCGCAGCAGTTGGTTTCGACGTACAACAACTACGCCGAGGCTTATTATGCCGCCTCCAATGCGTATCCGAGCACGGCTCCAACTGCCACGACGGCGATTGCTGCCATCGGCGGAACCAACCAAGCCGCTGTGATAAACGCACGCCTTGGCGTGACAAACACCTTCGCGCTTCCTGGCATCAGCACGAACAACACCATGACCACCAAGATCACTGCGGCCGGCGGCCAGTTGGTTTTTACTCCTTAAGACGAAACCAGCGTCCGTTTACCAACTCCGCCGGATAGGATCTATCCGGCGGAGTTTTTTTGAAAGCCCGCGTGATAGGCGCTCTCCCCGGGACGTATTACAGTCGGCTTTGCTTGCCCAACTCCAAGCCCAATTTCCTCCGACGATGAGCACCGTGGATCGAGAACCGTTCGAGCCCGACAAGCCAGGGATGCTTGCCTGCGGGTGCCGATGGTCTTTGTCGGGAGTGCCAATCCGGGGGTTCAGTTTGGTTGAGTTGCTCGTCGTTATCGCGGTGATCGCGATGATCGCTGCCGTGGCGGTTCCGAACATCAGCGAGATCAGCCACTCTGCGCGGGAAGCTACCCGCCTCCAAAACACGCAAAATGTATCGACGGTCTATAATTCATATATTTCCATGTACCAAGCCAATTTTCCGGGGGCTCCGCTCCCGTATAGCGACCGGGATTCGGCGGTGCTGGCGCTGATCGGGACCAACCAGTTGCTGGTGACTAATACGCGTCTGGAAACGACCAATTCGTTTCGTCTCGGCGTACCATCGACAAACGAGCTGGCCATGGACAAGCTGGAGATGATCAACGGCCAGCTCCTTATCAAAGGCGACTGATGCCTGATGAGACGCCGAGATTGAAAAAACCCGATCTGACCGGCGGTGTCCGGCCACTTGGCAAGAAGTCGGCTTTCTCCTGGATTGAGGTGCTTGTTGTCATCGCGATCTTGTGGACGATTGCGGTGATTGCGATTCCCAATTTGCCGGTGCTGATTGAGGCGAACCGGATGGCCAAGAGCCAGAAGGCGGCGATGTCCCTGGCCAGCCTGGCGCAGGCTGCTAGGAACAGCGGGTATCCTGGCTGGTCGAGCCGCGAGGTCGCGGTCCGGGGCCTCCAAAACGGAGTGGCCGTCACCAACCCAGCCGATACCAATATTGTGATCCGCTTCCAGGCCCGCTTTCTTACGGCTGAGGAGCGCTCGGCGGCGGCGGAGTACCTGGCCAGCGACGGCACGAACCTGATCTACGTTCCCGGCGGCAGCCAGCCGACCAACCTCTGACCGCCAACAAAAACCTCCTTGCGCACAGGGTTGGCGGTGGTCCATCCTCGCCGCATGAAAAAGATGAAAGCCGGGCTGGTCGGGTGCGGGAACATCAGCGGGATTTACGCGGAGGCTGGGAAGAAGTTTCACAACCTCGAGATTGTCGCGTGTGCCGACATCGACTATGCGCGGGCGCAGGCGGCAGCGGAGAAGCATGGGATCCCTTCCCCCCTGCATGTTGAGCAGCTCCTGGCCTCCGCCGAGGTCGAACTGGTGATCAACCTGACCGTTCCGGCGGCGCATGCGGAGGTCGGGATGGAGGCGATCCGGAACGGGAAGCATGTCTACGGCGAAAAGCCGCTGGCTCTGAAGCGGCGCGCGGCGCGCGAGCTGATCGGGCTGGCACGCGAGAAGGGGCTGCGGGTGGGCTGCGCGCCCGACACGTTCCTGGGAGCCGGCCTCCAGACGTGCCGGAAGCTCATCGATGCCGGGGCGATTGGCGAGCCCGTCGGCGGCAGCGGATTCATGCTCCAGGCCGGCCCGGAGGCCTGGCATCCAAACCCGGATTTTTTCTTCAAAAAGGGGGCTGGCCCGCTCTTTGACATGGGGCCGTACTACCTCACCGCCCTGACCACGCTCCTCGGCCCGGTCCACCGCGTCGCGGGGTCGGCCCGGATCAGCTTTCCCAACCGCGAGATCGGGAGCGAGCCGCTCCGGGGCAAAAAAATCGAGGTTGAGACGCCGACGCATGTCGCCGGGCTATTGGAGTTTGAATCCGGCCCGATCGTCTCGCTGGTGACGAGCTTCGATGTGAAGGCGCACGCGATGCCAAACATCGAGATTTACGGGTCCGAGGGCACGCTCTCGCTGCCCGATCCCAACACGTTCGGCGGGCCGGTGCGCATCCGCCGCCACAAGGAATCCGAGTGGACGGAGCTTCCGCTGGAGTTCGGATATGCCGCGAACAGCCGGGGGCTGGGAGTGGCCGACATGATCGCCGCCATCGCGGCGGGCCGCGACCACCGGGCAAATGCGCGCACCGCCTACCATGTCCTCGACATCATGCACTCGATTCTGGATTCCGCCGAATCGGGCGCCCACGTCGAGCTCGCCAGCTCGATGGTCCGCCCGTCCCCGCTTGCGCAGGGGCTCAGCGACGGCGACGTCGGGGAATAGGCCCTACTTCATGCGGTCGAACGTCTTCTGGAGGAGGTCGAGCGCGGTGGGGGCTCCGAGCTTGGCGCGGGTGGATTCGACCCAGGCGGCTTCGAGGGCATTTTTGCTGGGGCGGTCGCTTTCGTAGAAGACGCCGAAGCATCCGGGGAACTCGAGGCCGGCAAGCCGGTAGGCGGCGGCCTCGTCGGTGATGTCGTGGCGGGCGTCATCCTCGGGCGTGCCATCCCACTTTTTTTCGTCGATCAGCTGGAACGCCCCGCCCTTGCGCGGGTTTCCGGCATCGAAGGCGCCGGGGAAAAATTCCACGCACTCGGAGAGGATCTCGACGACCGAGAACCCTTTATGGTCCATCGCGCGCTCCATCATCGCGATCATGTGGTTGACCTGGGTGGCATGCGAGCGGGCGACGAACGTCGCGCCTGCCGAGACCAGCTTTTTGATCGGGTTCACCGGCCGGTCGACCGCGCCGTTCGGGTCGGTCTTCGATTTGAACCCGACCGGCGAGGTCGGCGAGGTCTGCTTTTTTGTCAGGCCATAGACGAAGTTGTCCATGATGACGTAGGTCAGGTTGATGTTTTTGCGGGCGCCGTGTTCGAGGTGGTTGCCGCCGATCGAAAACGCGTCGCCGTCGCCGCCGAAGAGGAAGACATGGAGGTCCGGCCGCGCGAGGCTCACGCCGGAGGAAAACGGGACCGCCCGCCCGTGGATAAAGTGCCCGCCGTGCGTGTTCACAAAATACGGGAACCGCGACGAGCAGCCGATCCCGGCGAGCGTCACGATGTTTTCGTGGGGAAGCTGCCGGCGCTCGAGCAGCTTGTAAAACGAGGCGAGCACCGCGAAGTCCCCGCACCCGGGGCACCACGTCGGATGGTCGGCGGTCAGATCTTTTTTTGTGAGGGCGCTCATTTCAAAACTCCTTCCAGGATTTCTTTCACATGGAACGTCAGCCCGCTCGTCTTGTTGAGGCTGGTGATTTTCGGCTCGCAGTAGCGGGCGCGGAGGATCGTGGCCAGCTGCCCGTACCCGTAAAGTCCCTGGTCGTTCATCTCCGCCACGATGATCCGGCGGAATTTTGCAAAGATTTTTTCGAGCCCGTTCGGGAGCGGGTTGAGGTGGCGGAGGTGGAGGGCGGAGATGCTCTCTCCGGCAGCCTGCGCGGTTTTGACCGCCTCGTAGATCGGGCCGTACGTCGATCCCCATCCGACGATCAGCGCCTCGCCCTCCGGGTCGCCATAAACGTCGGGCAAAGGGATTTCGGCGGCAAGCCGCTGGAGCTTTCTGCGGCGCTTGGCGGTCATCGCCGAGTGCAGGCGCGGGCTTCCGGTCGGGTGGCCCATCTCGTTGTGCTCGAGCCCGGTGACGGTCGGATAAACCCCTCCAAGCATCCGCGTGCCGGGCGGCGCATGCTGGGTGGTCGCCTCGAGCGGATACGGCTGGAACCCGGGTGCCCGCGGGGTCATGTTGGGCTCATACTCAACGACCAGGCTTTTCAGGTCGGGCTCGTCAAACGCCTGGATCCGTGTGGCCAGCGAGGCGTCGCTGAGGATGAAGACCGGCGTGCTGTAGTTCCGGGCAATCCGGGCCGCCTCGAGCGCGATGTAAAAACAATCCTCGACCGTCGAGGGGGCGAGCACGACGCGCGGGCTGTCGCCATGCCCTCCGTAGATCGCCTGGTTCAGGTCGCTCTGCTCGACGTTCGTGGGCAGCCCGGTGCTCGGGCCCCCGCGCTGCACGTTGACAATGATCAGCGGCATCTCGGCCATCGTCGCCCACCCGATCGCCTCGGTCTTCAGCGAGATGCCGGGCCCCGAGCTCCCGGTGATCGCCAGATGCCCGGAATACGAAAACCCGAGAGCCATCGACACCGCCCCGATCTCATCCTCGCACTGCACAAACAGCCCGCCGTACTTCGGAAGCTCACCGCGGAGGACCTCCATGATCGTCGTCCACGGCGTGATTGGATACGCCGCCCCATAGCGCACGCCGGCCGCAATCAGCCCGTACGCCAGCGCCTGGTTGCCGTCCATCGTCACCTGCGCCCGCCCGGTGTCCTCGGACGGCTCGAACTTGTACCGCGTCGAGAGCACGTTCCCGACCGGGTACGCATAGCCGGCCTGGAAGGCCATCAGGGCCGTGCTCAGGACGCTCTTGTCCTTGCCCCCGAACTTCTCGGTCAGCAGCCGCTGCAGCTTCTCGATGTCGAGATCGAAGACCTTCGCCAGCAGCCCGAGAACAAAAATGTTTTTTCCCTTGTCCTTCGCCGTCCCTCCGAGCGCCTCGACCGTGAGCCCGGTGATCGGGATCCCGACGTACACGAACCGCTTGTCGTCCGGGTCCGGCTGCACGTTGTCGGAGTCGTAAAGCAGCACGCCCCCCTCGCGCAGAAAACCGATGTTGTCCGCGTAGCTGTGCTGGTAAAAGGCGACCAAAAAATCCGCCTCGTCGCCAGGCGAAAGGACCTCGCCCGTGCCAACCCGGACCTGAAAGAGCGACGGCCCGCCGGAAATCGTGGACGGGATCGTCATGTACGTCATCACATCCTGCGCGCTGCGTCCTGCCAAACGCGCCAGAAGAGCCCCAGCGCTCTGGATGCCATCCTGAGAGTTGCCCGCAAGCCGGATCACGGCATCGCGAATGTGTTCCGGTCGAAGATCGGCGCGAACACCGGGGGAGGAGGTGGAATTTTTCACAAGGTTCGCCAGGGGGACCAAAACCGTGAAGCTAATCGGAGCGGGCAATTTATTCCAGCGGAATCATAACCTGGATCACGGAGCGCTCGCACCTCTCTTCCGATACACCGATTACCATTAGCTATTTCTGACATTCGCATGTATTCCGTGAAACAATCCCAAACCCTCAATGTCAGCTATGATGGAATCTACAAAGTAGTCTCCTACTCCAACCTCTTGTAGGTCATAAAAGTCACGCCCGCTCTCGATGTCCTCTGCTGCTTCTGCAAGGACGATGACCAATCTCATGCTTCTCGAGAAGCAAGGCGCGATTTGAGCTGAGGAATCGTGAGGAAGTTACCATGCCCGGCTTCGACTTTAGCCAAGCGCGCAGAAAGCACATCCCGATGCCAATCGGCCGGTTGAAGCTCATCGCTTAAGCCCGCAAATGATCGCCAGAGAAGCTCCATCGCCCGAAGACGCTCGACGGGACTCATGGTTTTTATGTCAGACTCGGCCAGCATGTCCAAATGATATCAAGCGAGCGCTTCAATGCAAGGGAGAGCTTCTTTGTTTGTTTGGGAGATATGACACCATTGTAACAATTGTCCGTCCCCCGCCCTGCGGGTTTAGTTTTGGCAGGCCCGCTTGGCAAATTTTGCGACATTTTCGCGATGCGCCGTGCCAGGGGTGATGAAGGAGGAGAATTGTCCGCCGATGGCCAAGCAGTGGCGGTCCAGGAGAACCGGCGTGCATGCTTTCCCGGGTTTTGCGGAGGCCGGATTCCCTGGTTGCCGCAGGCGGTCGGCGGTGGTAGGATGCCTCATCATGAGGATGATCCTTCTGGCAATTTTCTTGGGTGCGGGCGCTGGCGTCGCCCAGGAATTCGTAGCTCCGGCCGGCCGGCAGCGGGAGATCGTCCCGACGGTCGAGCAGACGCGCCCGACGATCGAGGGGATGGTGAAGGAGATTTTTACGAGGAAGCCGTGGCAGGCGATCAACCCGCTCGCCCCGAAGTCGTACGGTTCGGGGGAGAAGTTTGTTTCGCGGGACTTCGGACCCGGGACGCCCCACCACGCTCCCACGCTCACCGTTGTCGGCGTTGAATGGTAACCGGCCCACGGTTGCGCTCTTCTGCGCGACCTACCTGCGGCCGGAGATGCTCCACATCCACCGGCACGTCTCCGGGCTGACCGGGTTCGCGCCGGTCGTCATCAGCCAAAAGCTTGAGGGGCATTGGCCGGCCGACCGGATCGAGGTCGTCCCGCGTTCGCGGTTCCGGTTTGTGGGTCGCGGGCTCGAGCGCCTCACGGGACGGACGTGGCAGATCTCGGGAAATGAAGCCGCCCGCCGCGCGGCAGCCGCGTCCGACGCCGCCCTCGTCCACATATTTTTTGGAAACGTGGCGGTCCACCTGCTTCCCCTCCTGCGCCGCGCGAGGGTGCCGGTGGTGATCTCGTTTCACGGGGCGGACGTCGCTGGCGCGATTGCTTCGCCGGCCTATGCGGACGCCCGGCAAGAGATGTTTTCGCTGGCGCGCCTCATCCTCTGCCGGTCGGAGCAACTTGCGGAACAGGTCGCCGGGCTCGGGTGCGAGCGCACGAAGCTCCGGATCATGAAAACCGTGCTGCCGGAGATCGCATTTTCCCGCCGCACCCCGCCCGCTGACGGCGCGTGGCAGATCGTCCAGGCGGCCCGTCTGGTTCCAAAAAAGGGGATCGCCACGTCGATCCGCGCGTTTGCCAGCTTCCGAAATTCGTTTCCTGCGGCCCGGTTCCTCATCGCCGGCGAGGGGCCGCTGGAGGCCGAACTGCGCGGACTCGCGGCCGCCCTCGGGGTCGCGGGCGCAGTCGATTTTTGCGGGTTTCTCCCGCAGGACGCGCTGAGGGAATCGTACGCCAAAGCGCATATTTTTCTGCATCCGAGCGAGGAGGTCCATGGGGATGTCGAGGGGATTCCGAACGCTTTGCTTGAGGCGATGGCGTGCGGCCTTCCGGCGGTCGCGACCCGTCACGGCGGGATCCCGGAGGTGATCACCGATGGGGTAACCGGGCTGCTGTGCCCCGAGCGTGACCCCGACGCCCTTGCCGCCGCGCTGCTCCGGCTGGCCGGGGATCCGGCGCTTTATCAGGCGATCGGCCAAGCCGGGGCGGATCATGTTCGCGACCAGTTTTCCCCGGTCCGCCGGATCGCCGAAATCGAAGCCCTCTACCGCGAGGCGATCACCATATGAAAGCCTCCGTCCTTGTCACATTTATCATCGCGGCCATCGCGACCGTTGTCGGATCGGTGCTCGCGTATTCGTTCATGGTGGCGCCGCTGCGAACTGCGGTGGAAGCCGGAAACCGGGTCCATGAAGCATTCCAAAAGATCCTGAACCTCACCCCCCGGATCACCGCAAACCAGGCGGTCATCTTTTCTCAAAACACGCCGGTGCTCGAGCTCGTCACGGTCGAACGTTCTTCGCTCGTCCGCCACCGGACGGACGAGACCTGGCTGCACAGCACCAAAACCTTCGAGATCGAGGCGACGTTCTCGGCGCGCGCCGGGTTTAACCTCCGCGACCTCTTCACCGTGAATATCCCAAAAGGCGGGCGGACCGCGGAAGTCCAGCTGCCCCGCGCAAAGATCCTCTCGCTCGCAATGTCCGACCTGCGCGTCCTGCGCGACGAGGACGGCCTCTGGAATATGCTCACCGCCAAAGATCGCGAGAAGGCGATTCGAACGCTCGAGCGCACGGCCAAGGCCGAGTTCATGAAGACCGACATCCTCCAGGCCGCGCGGGCGGCGGCCGAAACCCAGATCCGCGCGATCGTGGAGCCGACCGGGTGCGAGGTGACGTTCTTGGGGGCGGCCGCTACACACGCACCATAGTGCGCCGTAACACCACGCCACCGGAAGGAACATCGAACATTCAACATTGAACATCGAAGTTTGAATGGGGTCGATGTTTGATGGGCCTTGGATTTCCAGGCAAGCTTTTGAATTGCGGTGCGGGCCGGGATGGCAAATGCTCATCCGCTATGAACGAGCCGATTTATTTTGAGCCGATTGCGATGGATCGTGTGTGGGGCGGGCGGAGGTTTGAGTCGGTGTTGGGGAAGGCAATCCCGCACGGGGTGCCGATCGGCGAGCTGTGGGAGGTTGTCGATCGCGAGGATGCGCAGAGCATCGTGCACGAGGGCCCGCTTCGCGGGACATCCCTGCACCAACTGTGGGCGGATGAGCGCGCGGAGGTCTTCGGCGACGATTACCTGCCGGACCCGTCGTTTCGGTTTCCGCTTCTCGTGAAGCTCCTCGATGCCCGCGAGCGCCTCTCGGTCCAGGTTCATCCGCCGCTTCATCTCGCGGAGTCGCTCGGGGGGGACCCGAAGACGGAGGTCTGGTATTTTATGGATGCGCTGCCCGGAGCACGGATCTACGCGGGGCTCAAGCGGGGGGTGACGCGGGAGGAGTTCGAATCGGCGCTGGCCAACGGAGATGTGGAGGGCACGCTGCACGAGATCCCCGTAACATCCGGGGAGAGCCTGTTTATCGCGAGCGGCCGCCTGCATGCGATCGGCGAGGGGAACCTCATCGTCGAGGTCCAGCAGAACAGCGATACCACGTACCGGGTCTTTGACTGGAACCGCCTCGGGCTCGACGGCCAGCCGCGCGCGCTCCATATCCCGGAGTCGCTCGCCTCGATCGACTTCGAAGATTTTGAGCCGCCGGTGTGCAGCAGCGCCGAGTCGCTGGTCGCGAGCTGTCCGTTTTTCCATGTCAAAAAGGTGAACCTATCGGCTCCGGCCGACGTGCGCCTGTCCGGACGGTTCGCCCTCGTGGCGGTGACGGCGGGCCGCGTGCAATGCGGGTCGGCAACCTTCGAGCGCGGACGGTTTTTCATCGTGCCCGCGAAGGGGTCCGGGCTGGATGTCGCACCCATCGGCGGGGCCGCCGAGGTGCTCATCACGACGCTCCCGGTGTGAGCGTTTTGCTTTGCAGCCCGCTGGTGGTACCGTGATGACCGTGGAACTACTCTCTCCGGCAGGCGACTGGGATTGCCTGAAGGCCGCGGTCGCCAATGGCGCCGATGCCGTCTATTTCGGCATGCCCCGGTTTAACGCCCGCATGCGGGCCGACAACTTCCGCGACGACGAGCTGCCCGAGGTCGTGGCGTTCCTTCACAACCACGGGGTCAAGGCGTACGTCGCTCTCAACGTGCTGATCTTTCCCGACGAGCTGACCGCCGCAGTCGCCGAGCTCGAAGCGCTGCACCGGGCGGGCGTGGATGCCGTGATCATCCAGGATGTCGGCCTGGCCGATCTGGCGCGCCAGATGTTCCCTGACCTGCGCGTGCATGCCTCGACCCAGATGACGATCACCTCGCCGGAGGGGGTTCGCTTCGCCGCGTCGCTCGGCATCCGGCAGGTCGTCCTCGCCCGCGAGCTCTCGCTGCGCGAGCTGGAAAAGTTTCCGCCCCTCCTGCCGCTGGAGGTGTTTGTGCACGGCGCGCTTTGCGTCGCGTACTCCGGGCAATGCCTGACCAGCGAGGCGCTCGGCCGCCGGAGCGCGAACCGCGGCGAGTGTGCGCAGGCGTGCCGGATGCCGTACGACCTGATCGTGGACGGGGCGCTTCAAGATCTCGGGGACCGGCGGTACCTGCTCTCGCCGCAGGATCTGGCGGCGGTCCATGAGATCCCCGACCTGGTTTCCCGCGGCGTGCTCAGCTTCAAAATCGAGGGCCGCCTGAAGTCGCCCGAGTATGTCGCGGCGGTCACGTCCGTCTACCGGAAGGCGCTCGATGCCGTCCGCCACCAGCGCCCGGACCCAGTCACCCCGGACGACCGCTACCGGCTGGAAATGACATTCTCCCGCGGGCTCTCGACCGGCTGGGTCCATGGCGTCAACCACCAGGAACTCGTCGGCGCACGGTTCGGAAAAAAGCGCGGGCCGTTCCTCGGGCGGGTTGCGCTCTGCAGCGACGACGCGGTGGAGCTCGAATCGCTCTCCGCCCCGGTCAAGCCCGGTGACGGGGTCGTTTTTGATACCGGGGGAAATCCCGACCGCGAGCAGGGCGGGCGGATCTACGAGGTTTCCGGCGCCCGGCTTTCTTTTCAAAACGGGAAGCTCGACTACTCCGCGATCCCGCCGGGCACCCGGGTCTGGAAGACGAGCGATCCGGCCCTCGACCAGAAGCTCCGGAAGTCGTTTGCGGGAAGGATCTCCCAGCCAGCCAACAAAAAACGGACGCTGGATTTTCTGGTGACCGGCTCCGCGGGCACACCGCTGGAGATTTTGTGTGACGGGCATCAGGTGGCCTCGGCGATGCCGCTCGAACCCGCGCGAACGCGTCCGCTCACGACCGAATTACTAGCGGCCCAACTCGGAAAGCTGGGCGAAACCCCCTTCGCGCCCGGGCACATTTCCAACCAGGTCGTCGGGGATGTGATCCTCCCCCTCTCCGAGCTCAACCGCCTCCGGCGCGATCTGGTGGCCAGGATCCTTGCGCGCGATCCCCGGCCACGTGTCTCCCTGGAGTCGATCCTTCCCGCCCCGGCCGCCTGCGAGCTCTCTGCCCGCCCGCACCTCCAGGCGCTGTGCCGGTCGCATGAGCAACTCACCGCCGCGCTCGAATGCGGGATCGACGAGGTCGTCGTCGATTATGAGGACATCCGGCGGTACAAGGATTCCGTTGCCACCGTGCGCGCACACGGGAAAGCCGAAATTTTCCTCGCGACCCCGCGGATTCAAAAGGCCGGCGAGGAAGGGTTTTTTAAGCTCATTGAAAATGCCGGGCCCGACGGGGTGCTGATCCGGAACGTCGGCGGCATCTCGCACTTCGCCGGCAGCCCGCTGCGCCGGCTCGGCGACTTTTCGCTGAACGTGGCGAACCCGGCGACGGCGGCCGTCTTCCGCCGCCTCGGCCTCGAGCGGCTCACGATCTCGCACGATCTCAACGCCCCGCAGATCCTCGACCTCCTCCGCAGCGCTCCGCCAGAATGGTTTGAGCTCACCCTCCACCACCACATGCCGATGTTCCATATGGAGCACTGCGTCTTTGCGGCGTTTATGTCCGGGGGAACCGACTACACAAATTGCGGACGGCCGTGCGAAAGCCACCGCGTCCACCTCCGCGACCGCGTCGGCATGCAGCACCCGCTGCGGGCGGATGTGGGCTGCCGGAACACCCTCTTCCATGCCGTCCCGCAGTCCGGCGCCTCGTTTTATCCCTCGTTCCGGGAGGCCGGCCTGACCCGGTTTCGCGTTGAGCTGCTCGAGGAATCCGGCGAGGCTGCACAGCGCGTGCTCGGCGCCTACCTCGCGCTCCTCGACGGAACATCGTCGCCCGCCGACCTCTGGCGGTCGCTCCACGCCCGCGACCAGATCGGGGTCACCCGCGGCACGTACGAGTAATACCTCCGCTCGGGAAAAATTTCCCAATCCGAATTTCCGTGTTACGCATGGCGGCCGGATGAAACCAGCCACGGAGGAATTTCTCTACCTGCTGCTGAGCACGATGGACGCGGCGCAGCGGCCGACCTGGCGGGATCTCGGCGATGCCTCCGAAGGCTGGGCATACCGCCACGGGCTGCTGCGCAGGGTCCGCCAGCTGGAGGAACAGAACATCATCGAGGTGCGCCGCGTGGGAGGCGCGAGCCGCGCGGTCCGCCTCACGGAGGCCGGGGTCCGCCTCGCGAGCGGCGGGCTTCACCCTCCCTCACTCTGGGGCCGCGAATGGGATGGGCGCTGGAGGATGGTGCTTTTTGATTTCAGCGAGGACAGGCTCCGGGCGCGGGTCCGGCGCGCGCTCAAGCAACTTCGCTTCGGGTGCCTGCAGCGCAGCGTCTGGATCTCCCCCGAACCGGCCGCGACGATCCGGAATGCCCTCCGCAGCGAGCAGGTCGATGCCTCACGCCTCGTCATCTTTGACGGACACCCGGACGCCGCAGCCGGGGAGGTCGTGGCCGCCGCATGGGAATTTTCAAAGATTTCCGTGCTGTACGACGCCTGGAGAGAAGCTGCCGCAGTGGCTGACGCTCCCGGCGCTTGGGACAAGACGCCATCCGCAGCCCGGATGGCCTGGCTGCGGCAGGAGCGGGCGTGCTGGCTGGCGATTGCCCGCGCCGACCCCTTTCTGCCGGCTCCTCTCCTGCCGCCCGGCTACCCCGGCCGCGATGTCTGGGCCGAGCGCCTGCGGCTGCTCTCCCGCATCCCGGTTTAGCCCTCCCGCCAGACCCGATGCAAAAGGGATTGATCTTGAGCGAACGGCGGCTATCGTGCGCCTCGATTGAGGGAAATCACTATGGGAATTTCATCGAAGATTGTGGGCATTGCTCTGGTCGCTTGGACGGCCTGCCCTTTATTTGCTGCGGAGAGCTTCATCATCGTGGACAACCAGACCGGTCATGTCCTCGCCGCGCAGGAGCGCGATGAGAAGCTGCCTGTCGCCAGCCTCACAAAGGTCGCCACGGCCGTGGTCGCGCTCGACTGGGCCCGCGTCCGCGAAGCCGACCTCTCCGCGCTTGTCACGGTCTCGCAGAACGCGCTTTCGGCGGGCGGGATGAACCCGGTCGGCCTCCAGCCGGGCGACCAGATGAGCGTGCGCGATCTGATCTACTGCGCCCTCCTGGCCTCGGACAACGTGGCCGCCGTCTCCCTCGCCGAGCATGTCGGGGCGAGCCTGCCAAACCAGTCCGGCCTCGATCCGGCCGGAAATTTCGTCTCCCACATGAACGCGCTGGCGCGCTCGCTGGGCATGTCACGCACCCGCTTTTTGAACCCCTCGGGGTTCGATGCGGACGACGAGGGAGCCTCCCCGTATTCCACCGCCGAGGATATGGCCCGGCTCGTGCGCTACGCCTACAACGTCCCGGGGTTTCCGTTTTATGTCGCCCAGGCCGACCGCCAGGTGCACCTCCTCCGCAACGGAATTGACACGCCGTTCGACCTGCGCAATACGAACGAGCTCCTCGGACGCGACGGGATCGACGGGGTCAAAACCGGCCGCACCCGCCGGGCCGGCGACTGCCTGATCCTCTCGGCCGACCGCGCCCCGGAATCCACCCGCGAGGGCGAAAAAGTTTTTATCACGCCCCGGCGGATCATCGTCGTCCTGCTCCGGTCGCCCGACCGGTTTGGCGAGGGGGCCGCGATGATCCAACGTGGGTGGGGCCTCTACGATGCCTGGGCGTCAGGAGGACGGAAAACCTCAAAATCCCGGTCGCTTTAACCAAAGAAAATTTATGGACAAAAAACGCATTGGCATCCTGACAAGCGGCGGCGACTGCCCCGGGCTGAACGCGGTGCTCCGGGGAGCCAGCCGGGCTGCGGACAAGCTGGGCTGGGACATCATCGGGTTCAAAGATGGCTTCGAAGGCCTCCTACCTCCGGGCGACTACATGGTCCTCGACCGCCTCTCCACTGCGGGCATCATGCACCTCGGCGGAACAATTTTGGGCACGGTCAACAAGGGCCACTTTGTCGCGAAGATCGGGGCCGGCGACAAGGCAGTGATTCCGCAGGACATCATCTCGAAGGCCCGCCAGACGTTTGACGCGCTCGGCCTGCACGCACTGATCACGATCGGCGGCGACGGATCGCTCACCACCGCCCTCCAGCTGCACGAGGAAGGGTTTCCGGTCGTTGGGGTTCCGAAGACGATCGACAACGATCTCGAGGCGACGGCGATGACGTTCGGCTTTGACTCCGCAGTCGCCTGCGTCGCCGATTCCCTCGACCGCCTGCACACGACCGCAACCAGCCACAAGCGGGTGATGGTCCTGGAGGTCATGGGCCGCCATGCCGGATGGATCGCGCTCCACGGCGGACTCGCCGGCGGCGCGGACGTCATCCTGATCCCGGAGATCCCGTTCGAGTACGAGAAGGTCGCCGCCGAAGTCATGCGCCGCGACCGGGAGGGCGCAAAGAGCACGATGATCGTCGTGGCCGAAGGGGCCTCTGCCAAAGAGGGGCGCCAGCACCGCCATTCAACGGCCAGCGGGGAGCACCGGCTCGGCGGGATCGCCGAGATCGTCGGCCGCGAGATCGGCGAGCGCACAGGCAAGGAGGTTCGCACCTGCATCCTCGGCCACCTGCAGCGCGGCGGAGCTCCCACCACGCTCGACCGGATCCTCGGCACCCGCTTCGGAGTCAAGGCGGTCCAGCTGGTCGCGGAAGGCAAGTTCGGCTCGATGGTCAGCTACCAAAACTACCTGACGATGGACGTCCCGATCTCGCACGCCGTCCACAAGCTGCGCCGCGTGAGCCCGGACTGCCAGATGATCCAGACCGCCCGCGCGGTCGAGATCTCGTTCGGCGACTAGGCCCGCCGGAACATGGAATCTTCCGCACGCCTCCGCTCAGCCATTCGCGATATCCCCGACTTTCCCAAGCCGGGCATCCTTTTCCGCGACATCACGCCGCTCCTGGCCGACCCGGGGATATTCCGCGAGGCGATCGGGGAATTTGCGCGCATCTGCCGGGGGGCGGGTGCGGAGCGGATCGCCGGGATCGATGCGCGCGGGTTTCTTTTTGGGGCTACCGTGGCCTACGAGCTCGGGCTCGGGTTTGTCCCGATCCGCAAAAAGGGAAAGCTTCCCTTCCAAACGATCGGGCAATCCTACGATCTCGAGTACGGGAGCGCTGAGGTCGAGATCCACACCGACGCCTTTCAGCCGGGCGAGCGGGTCGCGCTCATTGATGACCTCCTGGCAACCGGCGGCACCGCCGGGGCCGCGATCAAGCTGATCCAGCACGCCGGGGCCGAGGTCGTCACGGCCGCGTTCCTGATCGAGCTGGCCGGGCTTGGAGGGCGTGCGGTTCTGGGCAACGTCCCGGTCGCCACGATCATCTCGTACGCGTAGGGTTACCCCCGCGGCTTGACCGCCGAGTAGAGCGAAACAATCCCGCAGCAGACCGGCTCCGGCCGCCGGGCCGTGAGCGAACACGCGTTGATCAGGCCCGCCATCCCGGACCCGCGCGGAAACTTTTCGATCGACTCGCCGAGGTACTCGTACGCCTCCGCCCGCCCGGTCGTCCACCCCGCGATTTTCGGCAGCACGTGGTGGAGGTAAAGCCGGTAGGCGGCGCGCAGGGGGCCCTGCTCGGGCAGCGAAAAATCCAGGACCACGAGGAGCCCGCCGGGGCGCAAGACCCGGCCCATCTCGCGCAGCGCACGCTCCCATGATGCCATGTTTCGCAGGCCGAAGGCCACGGTCACCGCATCAAATGATTCACCTCGAAACGGGAGCGCCAGCCCGTCGGCTTCGATGAGGTGCGGCACGCCCTTTTCCGCAGCCCGGGCCAGCATGGGCATGCAGAAGTCGGCACCGACGACGAGCGCATGCGGGGAGGCTTTGCGCAGCGCGATCGCCAGGTCGCCGCTCCCGGTCGCCAAATCCAGAATCCTCCCCGGGGACGCCGCCGCGACCATCTTCGCCACGCGCCGCCGCCACACGAAATCCATCCCCCCACTCAGCAGGTGGTTCGCAAAATCGTAACGGCTGGCAATCGAAGAAAATGTGCTCCGCACAAATTCAGGATCTTGTTGGCGCAGGAATCGGGACAAGGAATAAAATGATGGTGCTCACGAGAGGACTCGAACCTCCAAGGGTTGCCCCATACGGTCCTGAGCCGTACGCGTCTGCCAGTTCCGCCACGTGAGCGACAGAACAGTGACTATCCCCAGATTTCCCACCCAAGTAAACCGGAAAATTCAACGCAACGCGCGTGATCCCCGGGCAGATTCGGTTCCATGCGTGCTTTTTCCCCGTTGTCTGGTATCGGAAGCGGATGCTGCCCGTTGCGGAGGATCCCCTGCTCGAGCACCTCGGGGAGCACGCTCATCCCCCGATCCCGACGGCGCGGAACTTCTCGTCCACAAAACGGAAGTGCCGCTCTGGGGCGCAGGCGTGCTCGATGTCGGCGGCCGACAGGTGGGCCGAGACGGTCGGCTCCTCCGAGAGGTTTTTGGCGAGGCCGCCGCCTTCCTTCCATGTCTTCATCGCCGCGCGCTGGACGGCCTCGTAGGCATCCTTGCGCTCCATCCCCTTCTCCGTGAGCATAAGCAGCGCGGACTGGCTAGCGTAGAGGCCGCCGGTGATCTCCATGTTGCGCTTCATGTTTTCCGGGTACACGAGCAGGTTGGCGACGAGCTTCGTCAGCGTGACCAGCATGTAATCCACCAGCGTGCAGCTATCCGGCAGGATGATCCGCTCGACCGAGCTGTGGCTGATATCCCGCTCGTGCCAAAGGGCGACGTTCTCGAGCGCGGCCATCGCGTTCCCCCGGATCACCCTCGCCAGCCCGCTCAGGCGCTCGCCGGTGATCGGGTTCCGCTTGTGAGGCATCGCGGAGCTCCCCTTCTGCCCGGCGCTAAAATACTCCTCCACCTCGAGGACCTCGGTGCGCTGGAGATGGCGGAACTCGGTCGCCCAGCGGTCGATGCTCGAGGCAATCAGCGCCAGCGTCGTCATAAATTCGGCGTGCCGGTCGCGCTGTAAAATCTGCGTCGAAAGCGCCGCCGCCTTCAGGCCAAGCTTCCCGCAAACCGACTTCTCCACCGCCGGGTCGAGGTGGGCGTGCGTGCCGACCGCCCCGCTGATCTTGCCGACCCGGATCCGCTCGCGCATCTCGCGGAGCCGCTCGAGCGAGCGCGTGAACTCGTCGTACATCAGCGCCAGCTTGAGCCCGAACGTGATCGGCTCGGCATGGATCCCATGGCTGCGGCCGATCATCGGCGTGAACTTGTGCTCGAGCGCGCGCTTTGCAACCGCCTCACGAAGCATCAGGAGGTCCTGCTCCAGCAGGTTCGTGGACTCCAGCATCTGCACCGCGATCGTCGTATCCAAAAGGTCGGACGACGTGAGCCCCTGGTGGATCCATCGCGCCGCTGGCCCGACCCGCGAGGCCACGTCCTCAATAAAGGCGATGACATCATGGTTCGTCCGCCTCTCGATCTCCTTCACCGCCTCGATGTCGAAGGCCCCCTTCGCCCGGATCTCGGCCGCATCCTCCCGGGGGATCGTCCCCAGCTCGGCCATCGCCTCGCACGCCAGCGTCTCGATCTCGAGCCAAATCTCAAGTTTGCGCTGCTCGGTCCAGATGGACCGCATCTTCGGAAGGCTGTATCGTTCGATCATGAGTGAATTGGCTGTTGGCAGTGTCGGGTGCGAAAGGGGAAAATAAATCACAGAGACCCCGGGGAACACAGAGGAATCTTTGCGCGCCTCGCGCCTGGGACCGGACAGATGGCGCCGATGCGGCCTAAGGGCGCTTTACCTATTCGGATTTTTGTGGGAGATCCCGAGGCAGTCTGACAGGCGCGGGGGGGCCTCCGGCCATGTGGCTTCGGCGACGACCGCGCCGGCCAGCATGCGCAGGTAAACCAGCCTTGGAATGTCGACGGCGCCGAACCGGGCCAGGTGCGGGGTGACCCACTGGGTGTCGAGCAGCCGGAATTTCCCGCGACGGAGGAGCTCGACCAGGCAGCACAGCGCGACCTTCGAAGCCCCGGTCGCGCGGTGGAACATCGATTCGCCAAAAAATGCCGCGCCGATCCGGACCCCGTAGAGCCCGCCCACCAAAGCCCCCCCGCGCCAGACCTCGACCGAATGCGCCTGCCCGGCGAGATGAAGGGCACAGTAGCTGTGAAAGATCGTCTCGTCGATCCACGTTTCGGCGCGCGCGGAGCAGGACAGGACGACATCGGGAAACGCGGAGTCCAGCCGGATCTCCCACTCGGGGTCCAGAAGCGCCTTGCGCGTGCCATGAGGGATGCGGAATCCCTCGAGGGGGATGATGCCGCGCGGGTCGGGCGAAAACAGCCGCAAATCGCCGGAATCCGCCATCGGAAAGACGCCCCGCCGGTAAAATTCCAGCAGCGCATGCGGCGGAATCATGTTTGCCATGCCCGAGCAAATCACTATTCTGCGGCGCATGAAAGGCATGAAATTTCTTCTCGGCTGCGTGGCCAGCCTCCTTCTGGGAGCCTGCTCGGTGGCGCAGCAGGATGCGGCGGATGTCGGACAGCAGTTCCAGGATGGCATCCAGGGGCGCGGCCGGATTGTTCCGAACGACCCGACCCGGGATTCCTTCGGCCCTGAATACCAGTAAGCACCCGGCAGGCATCACCGCGCGCAGCCCGCTAGCACGAATTTTTCCATGAGCGACCATCCACAACCCGGCGACAAGATCCTGATCCTCGATTTTGGATCCCAGTACACGCAGGTCATCGCGCGGCGCGTCCGCGAGTGCAACGTTTACTCCGAGATCGTTCCGTTCCACACCCGGGCCGCCGCGATCCGGGCGCTGAAGCCGTCTGGCATCATCCTCTCGGGCGGCCCGGCCAGCGTCTATGCCCCGAAGGCCCCGCAGGTGGATAAAAGGATTTACGCGCTGGGCGTTCCGGTGCTGGGCATCTGCTACGGGATGCAGCTCATCGCGCACGGGCTCGGCGGCAAGGTCGAGCGCTCGTCCCACCGCGAGTACGGTCCGGGAAAGCTGAAGGGCAACCCGGCCTGCGCGCTCTTTGCCGGGCTTCCCGCCGAGCTCGACGTGTGGAACAGCCACGGCGACAAAATCACGAAGCTCCCCGCCGGATTCCGCGCGCTCGGGCGCACCGAGAACTCCCCGCATGCGGTGATCGGCGATCTGAAGCGCAAGATTTTTGGGCTGCAGTTCCACCCCGAAGTCGTGCACACCCCGCGCGGGAAAGAAATTCTCGCCAACTTTGTGCATGAGGTCTGCGGGTGCAAGGCGACCTGGACGATGGAGTCGTTCATCGAGCGGACGTGCCGGGAGATCCGCGAGCAGGTCGGCGACAGCCAGGTCATCCTCGGGCTCAGCGGCGGGGTCGATTCCTCGGTCGCAGCCGCCCTCATCCACAAGGCGGTCGGCGACCAGCTCACCTGCATCTTCGTCAACAACGGGCTCCTCCGCAAAGACGAGGCGGCCGCCGTCGAAAAACTTTTTGCCGGCGAGTTCCGGATCAAGATGCAGACGGTCGACGCCTCGAAAAAATTCCTTTTGAAGCTTCGCGGGGTCACCGATCCGGAGCGCAAGCGCAAAATCATCGGCAACGAGTTCATCAAGGTTTTTGAGGAAGCCGCCCGTAACCTGAAGAAGAAGGCGCCTGGGAAATACCGCTTCCTCGCCCAGGGGACCCTCTATCCCGACGTGATCGAGAGCGTTTCGATTTCCGGCAACCCGGCAGCCCTGATCAAGAGCCACCACAACGTCGGCGGCCTGCCGGAGCGGATGAAGTTCGAGCTCGTCGAGCCGCTCCGCCAGCTCTTCAAGGACGAGGTCCGCCGGGTCGGAACCGAGCTCGGGCTCTCGAAGGAGATCGTGCACCGCCAGCCGTTCCCCGGCCCCGGCCTCGCGGTCCGCATCCTCGGAGACATCACCGAGGAGCGCCTCCGAATCGTCCGCGATGCGGATGCGATCGTCATCGAGGAGATGAAAAAGTCCGGCTGGTACTACAAGGTCTGGCAGTCGTTTGCCGTCCTCCTCCCGGTCCGCTCGGTGGGCGTGATGGGCGACGAGCGCACGTACGACTACACGATCGCGCTCCGGATCGTGCAGAGCTTCGATGGCATGACCGCCGACTGGGTCCGCCTCCCGTACGACCTGCTCGGCAAAATCTCTGCGCGCGTGATCAACGAGGTCAAGGGCGTGAACCGGCTCTGCTACGACGTCTCCAGCAAGCCGCCCGCAACGATCGAGTGGGAATGACGATGGAAAGCCGCCGCGCGATCTACCCGGGGAGCTTTGACCCTGTCACGTTTGGCCACCTGGACGTCATCTCACGGGCCAGCCACCTTTTCGAATCGGTGATCGTTGCCGTGGCCACCAGCGAGGGCAAGGGGCCGCTGTTTTCCGTCGCCGACCGGATCGAAATGCTCAAGGAAAGCACCGCCGACACGCCGTCCGTGCAGGTCGTCCCGCTCTCCGGCCTCCTCGTGGACTTCGCGCGCGAGCACGGGGTCTTCACCGTCATCCGCGGCCTCCGCGCGGTTTCGGATTTTGAGTTTGAATTTCAGATGGCCCTGATGAACCGGAAGCTCGAAGCCCGGCTCGAAACCGTCTTCCTCACCCCGAAGGAAGACTACACCTACCTCAGCTCGCGGATCGTAAAAGAAGTCGCCCGGCTCGGAGGCGACGTGAGCCCGTTCATCCCCGCCCCTGCGGTCAAAAAGCTGCGCGCGATCGGCCTCCATTGAACTGCCTGATCGAAGCTCCAACAACCTCCCGGCCATCGGGGAAATCACGAAATATTACGCGCGAATCCGGGTCGCCGAGTGCCTGGTCCGCTCCGGTGACCAGCTCTACCGGATTGTCCCGGACCTGCCGCAAACATCGAACGGCCCGTGCAGTCGGACCAGGAACTTTTGATCCGTCGCGGACAGAAAAACAAATTATTGATGCGGCCGCATCAACAATCCGTCATGCGTTCTCGTGGGCGGCGAGTGCGGGGGAGCTGAGCGGAGGGTGGTTCAGTGCGCCAGCAACTCGAGGCGCATCGGGCGGCCGAGGCTTCGGACAAACGGGATGGCCCGGGAGAATCGGCCGGTGAGGAGTCCTGGGCGCTGGAGTTCGAGAACGGCGCTGTAATAATACCAGTCGCCCTGGGCGATGAGGAGGTAGGCCCGCTGACCGCTGGCGACGCCCTCGACTTCGTATCCGCCGAGAGATCCGGAGACGCGCCGGCCATTTTGCAGGAGCGTGGCGCGGCCCCAGTCGTCGCTGATCCAGCTTCCCGTCAGGTTGATCCCGGCCGGCTCGGTCTGATCCGAGAGCCAGTTGTCTCCGGTCTTGTTGTTCCGGTTATACCGGGCGTCGTTAAACTCCGTGACAAACGAGCATCCGGCCAGGGCGGCCAGGATGGTGCAGGCGGCCAGCAGGCGCTTCATGGTCAGTCCACGATCCGGTCCAGCCGGACCGGCTCCGCATCGTCTTTCGAGTAGGGGACAGATGAGGAGTACGTGCCCTCGAGAATCTCGGAGGACTTACGGGTCAGGAGCATCGTGTGCTCGACCCAGGAGTCGTCAACGAGCAGGAGGCGGGCGGATTTTCCGCTCGCGCGGCCCTCGACGTGCATGTGGCCGATCGAGCCGGTGATTTTTCCGCTCTGCTGGTTGAGAACGACCATGCCCCAGTTGGGGGAATAATAGACCCCCTCAAAATCCGTGGCAGCGGCACGCGCGGGGCCGGCATTCAGCCACGCCTGCGCGGCCGAGTTGTTCTGTTGGTACTTTTCTCCGAGGGAGCACCCGCTGGTGAGCAGAGCGATCCCTGCGGCCAGGGTCGAGAGGAACACGTTACGCATGACGACTGCCGTACCACTCCCGCCCGGCCGCGTAAAGAGAAAGGTTTTTTCCGGAATTCCCCAGGCGGGCGCTTTATTCAATCGAGATCCGGTTTTTTGCGAGCGTAAGCCCGGTGGCCCGGGCGTAGGCGGCGATCGCGCGGATGTGGTCGGCGCGGGCGCGGATGGCATTGATCTCGGCGGTAGCGAGGTCGCGCTGGAATTGGAGCACCTCGAACGTGGTGGTGGTGCCGCTGGCGAGGCGGGCCTGGGCGGCGTCGAGAGTTTTTTGTGCGAACTCGTAGGCGGCCGAGGTGGCGGCGATGAGCTCGCGGGCGGTTTCGATCTGCCCGGCGGCATTGTCGGCCTCGACGAGGATCGCCTGCTCGAGGCGCTTGAGCTCGACGAGGGCGCGGGCGGTTTCGAGCTGGCGGACCTCGGCTTCGCCGCGGGCCTCGCGGTTCGGGATCGGCAGGCTTCCGACGACCCCTCCGGTCCAGGCGAGATTATTGTTATCCTGCCCGGCGACCCGGGTGATGCTGCTGGCGAGTGAGGTGTCGATCCCGTTGATCCCGAAGCTGGCGACGAGGTCGAGCCGCGGGAGCATCTGGTTCCGCGCGAACACGACGTTGATCTGCCGCTTCTGGAGCTCAAGCAGCGCCTGCCGGTAGTCGGGGCGCATCTGGAACGCCATCGGAAAATCCTTTTCCTTGTCGGCCTTGACGCCGCCAAGGTCGGGGAGCTCGGCGATCTCGATCCGGGTCGAGAGGACCTGGAAGACCTCGTCGGTCACGAGCTGCTTCAAAAAATTTTCATTATTGAGCATCGTGCGCCGGGCGACGAGGACGCGCTCCTCGCGGGAGGCGAGGTCGGCTCGGGCCTGTATGACATCGAGCGGGGACATGACGCCGATCTCGGCGCGCTTGAGGTTGTCGGCGAGAAGCTGCGCGGAGAGAGCGCGCGAGCGCTCCTCGACGCCGAGGTTTTCCGTGGCCACGAAGAGGTCGCAGTAGGTATTCACGGTGTCGGTGACGACCTGGATGATCCGCTCCCGGAGCGTCCACTCCGAGATTGCGCGGTCGGCCCGGGCGAGCCGGAGCTGGGCGAGGTTGACGTCGGTGCCGAAGTTCCTGAGGAGCGGCTGGGTGAGGGAGATTCCGAAGAACGAGTCGAACCGCTCGTTCGAGATCCGGTTGCTGGTGTTCCGGGTCGTCGAGCCCCCGATGTCGTAGGTCATTCCCCACGGGCTGAGCCCGGAGATGCTGGAGTCCACCTCCAGGCCGGTGCTGAGGGCAAAAAGGTCGGGCGTCTCGCCGCCGGCTTCGGCAGTCGGGGCCAGAAGCTCGTTGTTCAACGTGCGAAGCTCCTGGTTATTTTCGTCGTACGTCACGGAGACCTCGGCGACCGGATCGAATTTCCCGGAGGCAGAAAGCTGGCGCGCCCGTGCAATCTGAGGGGTCAGCTTCTCGGCCCGGATCTGGAAATTTTTTGAGAGGGCGCGCCGGATCGCGTCCTCGAGCGTGAGCGCGAGCGACTCCTGGGCGCCGGCCGGCCGGAGGGCAAGGAGGAGGCAGAGCAAAAAAATCGGGCGGTTCATGCGCATGGTGGGGGAGCGCACGCCCTAAAAGTCGAGCGGTGCCGGCGGCGGCAGCTGGAGGACCGGCTTGTCGAGCGGGGAGTCAAGCGGGGAAACGCTCTCCGCCTTCCGCACCTCCGGCTCCTGCGCGGCAACTGGCGCAGCGGGGATCGGCGGGCCGGATGCCGGGGCCGGTTCCTCGGAGCTGGGCCCGGTGGCCTCTTCGGATTCTTCTTTGGTCACCGCGATCGCCCTGGCCACGGGGATGGAACCGTCCTCGAGCACCTCCATGCCCGGACGCACAGATTGGTACACGTCGTTGAAGCCGAGGAGCGTCGGAGCAGAGACGGCGACCGGACGGATCGTCGAGAGGTCCACGGCTGCGGCCGCGCGCGGCCAGCCGCCCTCGTCGAACTGTTTCGCGTAATTCCTTACCCCGCCCCCGTGGATGTCGCAGCGGATCTGCGGGGCCTGCGCGGAGGTGGCATATTCTTTGTAGGAGAGCGGCAGCGAGCTCGTGATGGCGCCGGAGGAATCTTGCGACTCCAGGGCGCAGCGCGGGGTCGCGAGCAGGCCGGACGTCCGGCAGATCTCGATCTCCTGCAGGTCGGAAGGCTTGGCGACAGGCTGCGGAGGGAATTCTTTCGCGGCCGCGTTCATGATTTTCGTCCAGATCGGCAGAGCGAGGTCCTTGCCGAAGGCGCCCCGGTAGATTTTTGTGGGCTTGTCAAATCCGACCCACACGCCGCAGGTCACGGCATCGGTGTAACCGAAAAAGTATGTGTCGGTGAAGTTGTAGGCCGTCCCGGATTTTCCTCCGACCGGGAACGCCCCGAGCCCGAGTTCGGTCGCTGCGGCCCCGCTGCCGCGCTGCATGAAATCCGAGAGCCCGGCATGAACCTGGTACGCGGCTGCCGGCGAGATCGCGGGAACCGTTTTCTGCGGAGCATCCCAAACCACATGCCCTTCGCTGTCCAGGATCCGGCGGATGATATGCGTTTCGGCGGGCCGGCGGCCGACGTTCGGAAACACGCTGTAGGCGAGGGTCATCTCGTCCAGCGTGATCTCGCTGCTCCCGAGGAAGCTGTTTGCGTAGTCGCGGAGCGGGGCGGTGATCCCGGCGGCAGCGGCGGTTTTTTTGAGCGCGTCCAGGCCGGTCTTCATCCCGAGCCGGACGGTCGCCGCATTTTTCCCCTTTACGAGCGCATCGCGGGTCGTCATCGCCCCCTCGTATTCGTTGTCCGGACGTTCGACCCCCCACTCGCCAAGAATTCCGGTCTCACCGCCGACCATCACATACCGGTTGTCGATGCAGGCGTCCTGGAGGATCTCCCCGGGGAACGTGCCCGCCTCGTAGGCCGAGGCAAAAACAAACGGGGTGAACGCGGTGCCGGTCGGCCGCGTCCCCTGGACCGCCCGGTTGTACTCGCTGTGCTTGAAGTCACGCCCGCCGACGATCGCGAGGATCCCGCCGGTCCGGTTTTCGATCGCGAGTGCGGCGCCCTGGATATATTTTGGCTCCGGCATTTTGACCGCCATGTTCCCTTTATTGATCTCGTCCTCGATCGATTTTGTCGCTTCCCGGTACTGGGCGAACGTCGGGTGCGTATAGCCGGGGGAGGATTCGAGCTGGGTCGCTGTCTCGCGGACCGCGCGCTCGGCGGCCCGCTGCATGTCGATGTCGAGGGTCGTCTCGATCCGGTAGCCGCCGTTCATCGCCCGGTCAAACCCCAGCGCCTTGATCGCCTGCTGGCGGATCAGGTCGACCGCATAGGAAACTTTGAACGGATTCGTGCGCTTCACGACAAAGAGCTTCATCTCCGTCTGCTCGCGGTACTGGTCGCGCGTGATGAACCCCATCTCGCGCATCCGGCGGAGGACAAAATTCCGGGCCTCCGTGGCGCCCTCGATATTATTCCACGGGGAGAGCGCCTGCGGGCTCTTGAGGAGGCCCGCGAGCATCGCGACCTGTCCGACATCGAGGTCCTTGGCCGGACGGCCAAAGTACCCGCGCGCCGCGGCCTCGGCCCCGTAGAGCCCGCTGCCAAAGTAGACGCGGTTCAGGTAGAGCTCCATGATGCGGTCCTTGGAAAAATTGGCCTCGATCCTCCAGGAGAGGAACATCTCGACCAGCTTCCGCTCGTACGTCCGCTCGCGGAGCTCGAACGAATTTCTGGCGAGCTGCTGGGTCACCGTGCTCGCGCCCTGCGAGATTTTACCGCGCCGGTAGTTTGCGATCGCGGCGCGCAGGATCCCCATATAATCGACCCCGTCGTGCTCGTAGAACTTGTTGTCCTCGGCCGCGATCACCGCCTTCACCAGCATCGGCGGGATCCGTTCGTACGGGACGGGCTGGCGGTTCTGGATGAAAAGTTTCCCGAACTCCGTTCCGTTGCGGTCGTAGAGGACCGAAGCGGACTCCATCTCGCCGACCTGCTTGAGGTCAAATTCCTCCGCCCGCTTTTCGAACCGGTAGGTGATGACGCCGAATGCGACCCAAGCCGCAAAGGCTCCCACGGCCAAGACGGCAAGCGGCGTCCACAGGCGCTTGCGGGTGTACCACGGCCGCCTCCGCTCCCGGCTCTCCCAACTGTAATATCTCTGGCTGATGGGGAGACATTTTCCACGCCAGCGCCGCGGGTGCAATCGGTAAAAGTGAAGAATCTTCCGCGCGCGCCCTTGCTCCCGGGTGCAATTCCCGGCATCTTCGGACTGTGAACGCTGGAATTTGCTATCTGGTTGGTGCCGGGCCCGGGGACCCGCTTCTGATGACCCTCAAAGGCCGCCAGTGCCTCGAGCGCGCGGATGTCGTCGTCTACGACTACCTCAGCAATCCGGAGTTTCTAACATGGGCGCCCGAGGCTGCCGAGGTGATCTATGCCGGGAAGAAGGCGGGAAACCACGCGCTCACTCAGGAGGAGACCAGCGCGCTCCTGGTCGAGCGGACGCGCGCGGGAAAGACGGTCGTGCGGCTCAAAGGCGGGGACCCGTACCTTTTTGGCCGCGGGGGGGAGGAGGCCGGCGCCCTGGCCGAGGCCGGCTGCGCGTTCGAGGTGGTTCCGGGCATCAGCTCAGCCCTTGCCGGACCCGCCTATGCGGGGATCCCGGTCACCCACCGGGCCCACAACACGATGCTCACAATCTTCACCGGCCACGAGGACCCGACCAAAGCCGACTCGTCGCTCGATTTTGCCGCCATCGCCCGCGCGCCAGGCACCAAGGTCATGCTCATGGGGATCGAGCGGCTCAACAAAATTTCTGCCGGGCTGCTCGGGGCGGGGATGGCTCCCGCGACCCCGGTTGCGCTCGTGCGTTGGGCGACAACCGCCCGCCAGGAAACGCTCACCGGAACGCTGGCCGACATCGCGGACAAGGCGTCCGCCGCCGGTTTTCAGGCCCCGGCGGTCGCGGTCTTCGGCGAGGTTGTCGGGCTTCGCGGCCAGCTGGGCTGGTTCGAATCGCTTCCGCTCTTTGGGCAGCGGATCGCCGTTACCCGCACCCGCCATCAGGCGGGCGAGCTCATCAGCAAGCTCCGCGAGCTCGGCGCGGATGCGTTCGAAATGCCGATGATCCGGATCGAGCCGGCCCCGGATAAGCGCGAATTTTACGAGACGGTTGCCTACAGCCACGGGTATGACTGGATCATTTTCACCAGCCCGAATGGCGTCGATGCGTTCTTCCGGGCTTTTTTTGAGATGTACCACGACGCGCGCGACATCGGGGGCGCGCGGATCGCGGCGATCGGCCCGGCCACGGCAGCCCGGGTCCACGCCCACCACCTCCAGGTCGACGTGCAGCCGGAAAAATATGTGGCCGAGGAAATCATCAAGGCGCTCGAAAAGGAGACGAGCATCGAAAACCTGAAGATCCTTCTCCCGCGCGCCGAGGGGGCCCGCGAGGTCCTGGCGGCAAAGCTTACCGAGCTCGGGGCGATCGTGGACGATGTGGCCGCTTACCGGACGGTTCCGGCAGCAAGCGACGAGGAGGGGGTCCGCCGGTTCCGCGAACAGGGAGCCGACTGGATCACGTTTACCAGCTCGTCAACCGCCGAAAACTTCCATGCGCTCCAGCTGCCGCCCCACCCGGACATCCGGAACGCCAGCATCGGCCCGGTCACGTCGGCAACGCTCCGGTCGCTCGGAATGTCGGTCGATGTTGAAGCCAAGGTCCACGATATCCCCGGCCTCGTCGGCGCAATCGTGAAGGCCTCCGCAAAGTCCGATTGACACAAGGCATCCGGCGGGGGACCTTGACACGTATGGAACATCAGACAAAAATACAAATGATTTCTGATCTCGAAAATTTAGGCGCATGGTCCGCGGATGAGCTGGAGCGGATCCCGACCGTCGTCGAGCTGGGGGCCGACTACCTTCTGGCCTCGTCTCCGCGACGCCCGGCCCCGGCCGCCCTCCAAGCCCGCCTCGCCGCACGCATCGATCAGGAACCGGCACACGTTTCCACGGATTCAGAAGGACGGATTACGGCGATCAACCCCGCGTTCTCCGGGCTTTGCGGGTTTTCTTTTAGCGAAATCTGTGGAAAAAAACCAGGCGCCTTCCTCCAGGGCCCGGAATCCGATCCGTCCGCTGTGGATACCATCCGCCAAGCTGTCCGAAACCAAGAACCGTGCATCGTCGAGCTCGTGAACTACCACAAGGACGGGTCTCCGTACCGGGTTTGCATCGAGGTCCAGCCGGTCCGGGATACGGTCGGAAGGCTCACCGGGTTTGCGGCGACCGAGACCAGGCTCGACCGCTGAATTTCAGGGGAACCTTTCCTGATCAGCCGCGAGGCTCCGGGCTCGCCGTGAGGTCGGCGAGCGCGTCATAGATCGGTCGGTCCCTGAGAAGGGTCGGTACCAAATAGGCCCCCAAACATGTTGCGAGCATCGGAAAAAACAGGCCGAAGCAACCGGTCATTTCGAGGCAGATCACGATGCCGGTGAGCGGAGCCCGCACGCTGGCAGTAAAAAATGCCGCCATGCCGGCGACGGCAAATGCGAGCGGCGAGGGCACGAGGTCCGGGGCGAGCGCGTGGAGCAGGCTGCCAGCCAGAGCTCCCACGAGCGCGCCCATTGCGACGACCGGAGCGAACAGTCCGCCGGGAGTCCCTGCCGCATAGCACAGCGGACCAAGAAAAAACCGCACCGATGCGATGGCGGCGAGAAAGAGAAGCTCGGGATGCCCGGCCAGAACGGTCTGCGTGATATCGTCCCCTCCCCCGACCCAGGTCGGGGCAAACCACGCCAGCGTCCCGATCACCGCGCCGATACCGGCCGTCTTCCACCGTGTTCCCACTGCCCCGAGACCCCTGGAAAAAGCGAGCAGTCGGAGCAGGAGCCGGTTGTAAAATACCCCAAGGAGCCCAACGCCCACCCCAAACACAAAAAACAACCCGGCGGCCATGGCGGGGGTGCCGGGAACGACCGGCACCGCATAGTCCTGCGGCATGTGGAATATCGCGCGCTGGAGGAAAATCGAAACCGACGCTGCCGTGGCGGCGAGGATGAATGTCAGCGGAGTGATCTTCCGGAAGACCTCCTCCAAAATAAAGATCGTCCCTCCGACCGGCGCATTAAATGCGGTCGCCAAGCCGGCCCCGGAACCGGCGGCCATCAGAGATTTCCAAGCCCCTTGCAGGTGGGGAAACATCCGGCCGACCCGCTCCCCGATCACCGCCCCCATCTGCACGGTCGGACCCTCGCGACCCAAAAGAAGCCCGCACGAAAGCGCCAGCCATCCACCAAAAAATTTGACGGGAAGGACGCCCGCATGGTGGGGTGCGGCGGTCCCGCGGAGGACCTTTTCCACGTCGGGAATCCCGCTGCCTCCGGCGTTGGGGGCAAACCGGCGAACCATCCAGGCTGCCAGCATGGTGGAGAAGGTTACAAGCGACGTGAGCGCCAGCCAGCCGAGGACCGGAGGCCACCCGGCCAGGGCCGACCGGATGTCCGCGAACCACCCGCTCCCCGCCCTGAGCGAGACCAGAAATCCGGTCCCGACCAACCCGGTCAGCGCGCCGACCAGCGCAGCTCCGGCAATCAGCACGACAGCCGCCCGGATCCCCTGCGGAAAATCTTCAGGAATGAAATCCACCTCCCGGCGCGGGTGCTTGCCACTCATCCGACCGTTCTGCCTGAATCCCCCCGGATTTGCGAGGGCGCAATCTCCTAAAGTTGCAAAAACGAACTCCGCCTTGAGGAAGTATGTTTGGAGTTCCGCCTTCAGGCGGTGCTTCTTGGACTGCCGCCTCACTCGCCGGCCGCCTAAAGGCGGAACTCCGAACCCGGAAGCCCTCCTCCTTTGAGAAGTGATGCTTTCGGGATGCGGCCGGGATTTGCCATGCCAATCAACATTCCGGTAGCCGGGAACTCCGGTCCGTGCAAAAATCTCTTGATGAGCCTTCAGCCTTGGATGAACCCGTGCGACCTGGCACCGGGCGACCAGAAGTGCCTGCAGCGCGACTGGTCGGCGGTCGATCTCCACCGGATCGGGCGTACCGACGATCCGCATTTTGACGTCGCGTTCGGTGCTCTGTGGGCGGAATTCGGGGCGATCGGCGAGATCGAGCAGGCCGATGTGCTTGCATTTCGCATGCGCTGGGATCCTGCCCGGATCGAAGCCGGGTGTGCCATGCGGTACCGGATGATGCTCGTGACAAGCGGCGGACGGTTTGCCGCGGTGCGCGACCACACCGCGATCGTCCTCGAGGGAGAGTCTGGCACCGTCGTGCACCTTTCTCACAACCTCGTGGCCCCGGAATGGCGGCGGACTGGCCTCGCCGCCTGGATGCGTGCGCTCCCGGTTACCACCGCCCGTAATGCCCTCGCCGCCCAGCGCCGTTCGCCGGACGAACCGATCACCCTGGTCGGGGAAATGGAACACCCGGATCGCTTGGACCCGGCGACGCTCGTCCGGCTTACCGCCTACGAAAAAGCCGGCTACAAAAAAGTTGACCCCGCACGCGTCGGGTACCTTCAGCCGGATTTTCGCGCGCACCACGAGATCGACGGCACCGGCGGCCCGCAGCCGATCCCGCTCGGGCTCATCGTCCGCCGGGTTGGCCGGGAGGCGGAAGATGTCATTTCGGGCGCGGAGGTCCGCCGGATCGCGGCCTCACTTTACAAGATGTACGGGGCCGGATTCCGGACGCAGGACATGGAGGTCGTCCACAAATCATTGGAGTCCTATCCCCCACCAGAGGAACCGATCCGGCTGATCCCCCCGACCACATGACACTTTTCCACGATCCCGGGTTTGCGGCCCCCTTGGGCGATCACATCATGCCGATCTCGAAGTTCGCGCTTGTGGCGGACGCGATCCGCCGCGAGCTCCCGGACGTCGCGATCCAGAGCCCGCCTCCGATTTCGGAGGCCGACCTGCTCCGGGTTCACACGCCGGAATACATTGGTGCCGTCCGGACCGGCCACCCCCGGGACCTCGCCGAATCCCAGAAGTTCCCGTGGTCGCCAGAGCTGTTTCCCAGCACGCTCCTGACAAGCGGAGGGCTCCTCGCCGCCGGGCGGCATGCGCTCCACCACGGGACCTCGGGAGCGCTGGCCAGCGGATTCCACCACGCCTGCTTCGACCACGGCGAGGGCTTCTGCACGTTTAACGGGCTCGTCATCACGCTTGAGGCTCTCCGCGCCGAAGGCCTGATTCGCACCGGGGCCGTCCTGGACCTCGATCTCCACTACGGAAACGGGACCGCCCAGCTCGCGGCAGCCCGTCCCTGGATGCGATGCCTCTCGCTCTACGGCAATGACTACTGGGATAACAAGCCGCACCGCGACGTCTCAGCCAGGCACCACCAGGATGGTCCGAACCACCTCTCGGTCGCCTTGGCCCCGACCGAAAAATCCGACCGCGCGATGATGCTGGAAAAACTTGCGGCCAACCTCCCCTGGCTCTTGGAAGGAACTCCGCCGGACATCCTCCTCTACCAGGCGGGCGCCGACCCGCTCAAGGACGACCCGTATTCGCCGCTCAACCTCACCCACGACGACCTCCTCGAGCGCGACCGGCTCGTCTTCGCGTTCGCTAAACAATTTCGCATCCCCATCGCGTGGGTCCTCGCCGGCGGATATACTCCGGATACTTCGAAAGTTGTCGCGGTCCATCTGAATACCGCCCGGGCGTGGCGGGAAGCATTTTCGCAGTCGTAGCCGCATGCCCGACTGCCGACTCAGATTCTTCTCCGCGTGAACTCCCGTCCGAACCAGGATCCGAAACCGCAGGACGGGGTGACCGGAATGGTCGAGCGGGTGACCTACCACAACGACGAGACCGGGTTCTCGGTACTGCGCGTGAAGGCGAAGCGGGATCTGGTGACCGTGGTCGGGAGCGTTCCGGATGTCTCGGCCGGCGAGTGGGTCACCGCGCAGGGGGTCTGGGTGCACGACCGCGATCACGGGCTGCAACTCCAGGCCAGCTTCCTCAAGACCAGCCCGCCCACCTCGCGGGAGGGGATTGAAAAATATCTCGGAAGCGGGCTCATCAAGGGGATCGGCCCGGTGTATGCCAAAAAGCTTGTCGAAAAATTCGATGAGGGCGTCTTCACGATCATCGACCAGTTTTCCGCCCGCCTCGAGGAAGTCGCCGGCATCGGCCGCGAGCGGCGGATCAAAATCAAATCAGCCTGGGCGGAACAGAAGGTGATCCGCGAGATCATGGTCTTCCTGCACTCCCACGGCGTGAGCACGAGCCGCGCGGTCCGGATTTACAAAACCTACGGCGAGGAGGCGATCGAGACCGTTCGGGCCAACCCTTATGCGCTGGCGAAGGACATCCCAGGGATCGGGTTCAAAACGGCAGATGTGATCGCCGCGAAGCTGGGGATCCCGGCGGACTCGATCATCCGCGCGCGCGCCGGGCTCCTCCACGGATTGGTCGAGGCGATGGACGCCGGCCACTGCGCGCTTCCGAGGGAGGAGCTCGTCGAAAAAACAACCGCCCTGCTCAGCGTAAATTCCGATCTTGTGGAGGAAGCGTTGGCGCGCCTCCTGCTCGATGGCGATGCGGTGAATGACCGGGGGTTCGTATACCTGCCTGCCATCCTGAAGGCGGAGTCCGGGATTGCAGCCAGGCTCCTCGCGCTGGCCGCGCTACCCTCCGCGTACCCGGCCATCGACCTGGAAAAGGCGGCGGAATGGGTCCAGAAGAAGACTGGGAAAGAACTCGCCGCCAGCCAGATGGATGCCCTTCGCATGGCAATCTCGTCACGAGCGCTCGTGATCACCGGCGGTCCCGGCGTTGGAAAGACCACTCTGGTCAACGCGATCCTCCTGATCCTGCGCGCAAAAAATATCCAATGCCTCCTCTGCGCCCCGACCGGCCGCGCGGCCAAGCGCCTCGCCGAGACGACCGGGCTCGAGGCGAAGACGATCCACCGGTTGCTGGAATTCCAGCCGTCGGGCGGGTTCGTGCGCGGCCCGCAGAACCCGCTGGCCTGCGACCTGCTCGTCGTCGATGAGACCTCGATGCTGGATGTGCCGCTCATGCACAAGCTCCTTCGGGCTCTTCCGGACCGCGCTCACCTCCTCCTCGTCGGCGATGTCGACCAGCTTCCGAGCGTCGGCCCGGGCATGGTTCTCGGCGACATCATCCGCAGCGGCGCGGTGCCGGTGGTCCGGCTCACCGAAATCTTCCGCCAGGCGGCCGGCAGCCGGATCATCACGAATGCCCACCGGATCAATGCCGGTGACCAGCCGGAGACGTCGAGCGAGGCGACCTCGGACTTCTTTTTTATCGAGCGCGACGAGCCGGACGAAATCCAAGCGGCCATCGCAAACCTGATCAGGACCCGGATCCCAAAAAAGCTCGGCTGCGACCCGGTCCGCGATATCCAGGTCCTCTGCCCGATGAACCGCGGGGCGCTCGGAACCCGCCAGATGAACGCCGTCCTCCAGGAATGCCTGAACCCGCCGCGCCCGGGCGAGCCGGCCGTCGAGCGCTTCGGCACCCCATTCCGCCTGCGGGACAAAGTCATCCAGACCCGGAACAACTACGACAAGGAGGTCTTCAATGGCGACATCGGGCGGATCGTCCGCCTCGACGAGGCCGAGCGCGAGGCGACGATCGCGTTTGACGGCCGCGAGGTCGCCTACGATTTTAACGATCTCGACGAGGTCGTCCTCGCCTACGCGATCACGATCCATAAAAGCCAGGGCTCCGAGTTCCCGGCGGTCGTGATCCCGCTCGCCATGCAGCACTTTTTGCTCCTCCAGCGAAACCTCGCCTACACCGGCGTGACGCGTGGCAAGCAGCTCGTCGTCCTTGTCGGACAGAAAAAGGCCCTCGCCACCGCGATCCGCAACGACCGCGCTGCCGGACGGTTCTCCGCGCTGGCCGACAGGCTCCGCTTCGGGCCGCTAAATCCGAAAACAGCGGAAGAGGCCCGCTGATCACGCGACCTCCCGCGAAATGGGATTGCATGGAAACGAGGGGGCATTTGAGACGAAAATGCTGCGTCGAAGATGTTCTGTGGCATGGGCAAGATGCCCATGCCACAGGAGTTGGCCGAGGAGACACGCATTGGAGACAAAGGAGCTCTCACAGAAAACAAGCCGCTTTGAGCGGCTTCCATCACAAGCCTCCGGCTTTGCCGGAGGTTTCTGACAAAATCTCAGCCCAGATCGTGAAAAGCGCGCAGGCCGGCACGAGCACCACAGGCAGCCAGTTCAGCAGCAGCACGACTTCGCGTCCGCTCTTCGGCAAGGGCAAAAAGGAGATCCCCCAGACAAGCCCAAAGATCAGCAGTGTTGCCAGGACCGATGTTACCACCAGCGACCTGCTCCAGGGAGCCTTGTAGATTTTCATCAACGTCTACCCCTATGCCAAGAAGGGCCACGCGCAAAGTCCGCTTAGCCCGGACCTAATGAAAATCTTCATATGCCCGCGCCTGCTTTTCTGCGTAAGACAGCGGGGATGAGTGCGATGATTCTCTGGAAGGGCCTCCTTTTGGCCGCGCTGTTTTACCTGGCGCTCTGCCTGTACGTCTTCCTGCGCCAGCGCGAGATGCTCTACCATCCGGCGTCCGCTTCCGAAGAGGAATTTTCCGCCGTGGCAGCCTCGCAAAATCTGGAGCGCTGGCGGGATGCCTCCGGCCGGCCGCTTGGCTGGATGACCCGTGACGGCGACCCGGCGGCTCCGATCATGCTCCTGCATGGGAATGCCGGCCATGCGCTCAACCGCGGCGACCTGATTTCCAGGCTCCGCTGTGCCGGCGCAGCCGGAAGAATTCACATCGTCGATTACCCGGGGTACGGATCCGCTCCCGGGACCCCAACCCAGGCGGGCCTGACGGCAGCGGCGGCGGCCGGGCTCGATGCGCTAACCTCGCCGGCCGTTGTGATTGGCGAGTCGCTCGGCACTGGCGTGGCCGCTCAGGTTGCGGCACTGCGCGAGGAAAAAGTCCGCTCGCTTATCCTGATCACCCCGTTTGATTCCATGACGAATGCGGCCTGGCACCACTACCCCTACCTGCCCGTCCCCCTGCTGCTCACCGATCGGTACGACTCGGTTCGCGCGCTGGCACGGTTTTCAAAACCTGTCGCCATCGTGATCGGGGGGCAGGACCAGACGACCCCGCCCTCGGGAGCGCGCCGGCTGCTTGAATCCCTCAAAGGCCCGAAGCGGCTCTGGTCGGTCAGCGAGGCCGGCCACAACGATGCCGCTTTTGCCCTCTCAGATCAAGAGTGGCAGGCCCTCTGGAACTTCGCCACACCTCGCTGAGCCGGCCGCCTTACTGGTTTTGCAGAAGGTATCCCTTGGCCAGCTTGACGAACTCGCGGACTTGGCTCTCTGCCCAGGCGGGGTTCTGATCGAGCTCGCGGGCAAGGAGGCTGGCGACGGACGGGGCGGCTTCAATCGCGGCTTGGGCGTCGAGGACGAGTGCGCGGGTGCGGCGGGAGAGGACATCTTCCAACGTCCGCGCCTGCTCGTGCCGGGCTGCCCATGCAACGGTCGCAAACGTGTAGGGCAGCTTCGGGTGGATGGCTTCGGCCAGCGCGGGGTCGCCGTGCATCAGGTTTGCCACCTTGTCTGCGTCGCTTCCATAGACATCGAGCCCCGCCGGCAGCGGGTCTGCGTTCGGGCTCCGCCAGCCGTGGATTTGCAGGTTCGTCGTCACGCACGGCCTGTCATCGAGCCCGCCGAGCGTGATCGCCTGGTCGAGCGTGTCCTCGGCCATCTTCCGGTAGGTCGTCCACTTCCCGCCGACGACCGTCACCAGCCCGGAGTCGGAGACCAGGATCTCGTGGTTCCGCGAGATCGCTTTCGTCGAGCCGCCATCTTTGCCCGGGGGCCGCACGAGCGGACGCTGCCCGGCAAAGACCGCAAGGACGTCCTCCTCCTTCGGATCGCGGGCGAGGTAGCGGGCGGCATTGCGCAGGATGAATCCGACCTCGTCGCGGGTCGCACGGGGTTCGATTTCGGCGTCGTCCATCGGGGTATCGGTTGTGCCGACGAGCACCTTCCCGTGCCATGGGATCACGAAAAGCACGCGGCCGTCATCGGTATGCGGGACCATGATCGCCGAGTCCCCTTGCAGGAACGAGCGGTCGAACACCAGATGAACCCCCTGGCTTGGCTGCACGGCTCGCGCCGCGGCGGGATCGTCCAGAAGCCGGATCGAATCGCTGAAAACTCCGGTCGCATTGATCACAACCCGCCCGCGCGCGGAATACGTCCGCCCGGTTTCGACATCGAGGAACTCGACACCATCGGTGAGCCCCTCGGATTTCCGGATCCCGGTGACGCGGGAGTAGTTGAGCACGCAGGCCCCGTGGTGGACGGCGGTCTGGGCAAGCGAGATCGCGAGCCGGGCATCATCGAATTGCCCGTCAAAATATTCCACGCCCCCGAGGAGGTTGTCCTGCTCGATATTTGGAATTCGGGAGATCGTTTCCTCGCGCGAGACGATCCGCGACGGGGCGAGGTTGAGCTTGCCGGCGAGCGCATCGTAAACCTTCATGCCGATCCCGAAAAATGGTCCTTCCCACCACTGGTAGCGCGGGATGAGGAACGAGAGGTGGTGGACGAGGTGCGGGGCATTCTGGTGCATGAGCCCGCGCTCGCGCAGCGCCTCGAGGACGAGCGGGATGTCGCCTTGCTCGAGGTAGCGGACCCCGCCGTGCACGAGCTTCGTGCTGCGGCTGGAGGTGCCCTTGGCAAAATCCTCGGCCTCCAGCAGAAGCGTCTTGAACCCCCGCGTGGCGGCGTCCACGGCGACGCCCAGGCCGGTCGCCCCGCCCCCGACGATGATGATGTCCCAGCTTGCGGTCTCTTCGACCTGCTTGATCAGTTGTTCTCGTTTCATAATTCCCACTTTTGTGCGCGCTTGACCGCTTTTTTCCAGACCCGCGTGCGCGATCGCCGGTCCTTGTGAGTGATGGTGGGGGCAAATTTTCGGTCGACCTCGCGGATCTGGTCGAGCGAATCGACATCCGGCCAGAGCCCGGTCCCGAGCCCGGCCAGCATCGCCGCCCCGAGCGCGGTCGTCTCGATGTTTTTTGGACGCTCGACCGTGAGCCCGAGGAGATCGGCCTGGGTCTGCATAAGGAGGTCGCTCGCGCACGCCCCGCCATCGACGCGCAGGATGGAAAGCTTCCGGCCGGAATCCTTTTCCATGGCCCCGATCAGGTCGGCGACCTGGAACCCGATCCCCTCGAGCGTGGCGCGAGCGATATGTGCTGCTGTGGACCCGCGCGAAAGCCCGAGGATCGTGCCTCGTGCGGTCGGATCCCAATACGGCGCGCCGAGGCCCGTGAACGCGGGCACCAGGACGACGCCGCCGCTGTCGGCCACCTGGGCGGCCAGGTCGTTGACCTCCGGCGCCGACTTGATAATCCCGAGCCCATCGCGAAGCCACTGGATCGCCGCCCCACCCATGAACACGCTGCCCTCCAAGGCGTACTGGGTCGGGGCATCGCCGATCTTCCAGGCGACGGTCGTGAGCAGGCGGTTCGAGCTTGAGATGGCATCAACCCCGGTAAATGCCAGCAGGAAACACCCGGTGCCATAGGTGCATTTGACGAGGCCCGGCTTCGTGCAGAGCTGGCCGAAGAGCGCGGACTGCTGGTCGCCGATCGCGCTGCCGACCGGGATCTCGCCGCCAAATGGCGTCGCCAGCCCGAGCGTCCCGCTGCTCGGCATGATCTTCGGCAGGATCGCGGACGGAATGTCAAAAAGCGCGAGGAGGTCGGGGTCCCATGCCCCGGTCCGGATGTTCATGAGCATCGTGCGCGAGGCATTGGTCACGTCGGTGACGTGCTGGCCGGTGAGCTTATAGATCAGCCAGCTATCGACCGTTCCGGCCGCCAGCTCGCCGGCCGCGGCGCGGGCGTGCCCGTCGGGGACAGAGCGGAGAATCCAGTGCAGCTTGCTCGCAGAAAAATACGGGTCCAGAAGGAGCCCGGTGCGCTGCTGGACGAAGGTCTCCTTGCCCCCTTCGCGCAAGGCGCTCATGTATTCGCCGGTCCGGCGGTCCTGCCAGACGATCGCACGGTGGACCGGGTCCCCGGACTTGCGGTCCCAGACGATGATCGTCTCCCGCTGGTTCGTGATCCCGATCGAGGCGATGTCCCCAGCGGCCACCCCGGCCTTCGCGATCGCCTCGCGCGCCGTGGTGAGCACGGACTCCCAAATCTCGCCGGCATCGTGCTCGACCCAGCCGGGCTGCGGGAAGTGCTGGGTGAATTCCTTCTGCGCCGCCGCGCACGCGCGAAGGCCGGCATCATAGACGATCGCGCGCGAGCTCGTCGTCCCCTGGTCGAGTGCTAGTACGTATTTCATGCGAGGTTAAAATTTTCCAAGTGCAACGTAGGCGACAGCCGCGAGCGATCCGCCTAAAAGGGGTCCGACGACCGGGACCCATGCGTACGACCAGTCGCTCGTTCCTTTTCCGGTGATCGGAAGGATCGCGTGCGCGAGCCGCGGGCCGAAGTCGCGCGCGGGGTTGATCGCGTACCCGGTTGGACCGCCGAGCGAAAGACCGATCGCAAAAACCAGAAGCGCAACCGGCAGGGCCCCGAGCGCGCCAAGGTCGATCGCGTAAACCGCCTCCCCGTGCGGCTGCCCGGTCGCACCCTTCATGCAGAAAATCCCGAACAGGAGGACAAACGTCCCGATGATTTCGCAGGCGACGTTGGCGGGGGCGCAGCGGACCGCTGGCGCCGTGCAAAAAACCGCGAGCTTCGCCGCCGGATCGTCGGTAATCTTCCAATGTGGAAGGAATGCGACCCAGACGATCGCCGCCCCCACAATCGCACCCAGGACCTGAGCCAGGATGTATGTCGGCACGGACGCCCAAGGGAAATTTCCGGCCATCGCCATCGCAACCGAGACGGCCGGGTTCAGGTGCGCGCCGCTCACACGGCCGACGGCAAACACCGCGACAAAAACCCCGAGCGCCCAGCCAGCCGTAATCACAATCCAACCGCCATTCTGAGCCTTGCTGCGCGCCAACAAAACGTTCGCGACCACGCCGTCGCCCAGGATGATGAGCAACGCCGTACCGATGAACTCGGCGAGTGCGGGGAACACAAACACAGCGTCTCCCAAATCGACAGCGCGCGCAAGCTTGTCTTTGAGGCAACCCCCTCAAAGGGCTGCGCTCCCATCCTCCCTCATTGTCATCGGCGTCCTGCTCTGGCTGGTGAACAACTACATCCCCATGGACCACAAAATCAAAAGTATCCTCAACGCCGTGGTCGTCATCGGCGTCGTCGTCTGGCTGCTGTCGGTCTTTGGGATCCTCGATAACATCGGCAGCTTCCGAATCCCCCGGGCCCAGTAGGGAAGCCGGCAGGCGCTTCACATTTGCGGGCAGGGGAATTATCCCAGATCCGGCGATTACTAACCACGGAGGACACGGAGATATGAGGAAGGAACGGTCACATGGGCGGGATAAACATGTGCGGCTTGTTTTTTTGATTTCCCTCTGTGTTCTCCGAGAACTCCGTGGTTAAAAAGCGTTTTTCGGGATTATACCACCCGGATAATTCGTGCGGCCGGCGCGCTCGTTCGGTCGCCGACGCGTGCCCCGATCAACTGTGACCCCAGCGGGGATTCGGGCGTAACCACCGTCACGGTTGTCCCTCCATACGGGACCTCGGTTCCACCGCCGGTGGGAGCGAGAAAAAACCATTCCCTCGCGCCGGAAAATTCGATCTCGACCAGCGCCCCGGGATCTATCGCATCGCCCTCGACAAATTGGCGAAGCGGCATCTTCTCGATTTCCGCGACCGCCTCGGCGGCGGCATGCGCCTTCCTGGCGAGGCCGTCGGCAAGGTAGTTTTCCTCAATCGCCAGAGTGTCGTATTTTCCTTCAGCCTTGCTCTCGGCGTCGTTCCCTCCCTGCCTTGTCGCTTTTGAGGCACGGCTCCGTGCCTCAAACTCCTCCCGGAGCCGGTCAAGAAGGCTGGCGACGATTTCCTGCTTGTTCATAGGCGGAGCACTAAGCCCGAGCTACCGCCGTTTTCGGACTCAGGGCCTCCGCGTCGCTGAAAGCGCGGAAACATTTCATCGGCGCTTCTGCGTCATCATGAATTCGTTCCCGTCGGGGTCGACGCACATGGCCAGGTGCAGCGGGTCCTCGGCCGTATCGACCGGTTCGTGCGCCAGGCTCCCGCCGCAGGCCTTCAATCGATCGATGCCACCACGGAGGTCATCGACTTGAAACGTGAGGCCGGTCCACGTCCGCTTGCCCTCGCCTCCCCCGTGGATCCCGATCGTGGCCCCGGCAATCACGACCTCGCTCCAGACCTCAGATTCCATGGTCACCTCTCCGGAAAACAGGTCGCGATAAAATTGGACGCAACGCCGCCAGTCGGCCGCCCAGAGGGCGTATTTCACTTTGGTTACTTGCATGGACGGAACGTTAGCAGCTCGCCAGCGGGCCGACCAGTGGCTTGTGCCGGCTCGTCACAAGCGATCGCCGCCTGCGGATTAATCCCGAAAACTGCTGAAGAGGCCCGCGAATCATGCGAATCCCCGCGAATGGGATGCACTTGCAGCTGGTCAGAGCAGACCACAATTTTCCGGCTGACGTCTTCCTATCCTCCTCATTTTATTCGCGTTCATTCGCTTTATTCGCGGGCAAAATCCGAATCCGGATTAATTCCGTCGGGCCGGCAGCGAGCATCTCCCCGACGCATTTGACACACTCAACCGGAATTGAGCGTAGGAAAGTCAGGCGCTAGGCGTTTGTATTTGACACGAGGTTCGTGCGCACGAGAATAGTGCTAATGAAGAATATCACGCTCAGCGCTGATGAAGAATTGATCGAGCAGGCGAGGGAGTGGGCGCGCCTGCAAAAATCCACGCTCAATTCTCTTTTCCGCCAGTGGCTGTCCGAGCTTGTGAAGCAGAGGGAATCCGAGAGTCGCCTGGAAGCACTCGAGCTGCGCATCGGCTACGCACGCTCCGGGGGAAAGTTTTCCAGGGGGGAGATGAATGTCCGCTGAAGTATTTTTGGACACCAATATTCTGGTCTATTGCTTCGATTCCGACTCCCCCGCGAAGCAGACGAAGGCAAAGCAACTTCTTGCCGGTTCCGACTGGTTCGTGAGTTGGCAGGTCATCCAAGAATTTTCTTCCGTAGCCTTGCACCGGTTTAAGGTCCCCCTCAAGCCCGATGACCTGTCAGATTATATCGCCCTCAAGCTTTGGCCCCATTGCAGGATTCTTCCCAGCGAGGTCATTTTGAAAAAAGCCATTGCCGTCCACGCCCGCTATGGGTTCCGATATTACGACAGTCTGGTTGTTGCCTCCGCCATGGCCGGGTGTGCCACCGTCCTTTTCTCCGAAGATCTGCAGCACGGGCAGCCGATTGGCTCGCTGACCATTAGAAATCCGTTCCTCCAGCCCGGACAAACCGATTGACCAAGCCGGAGCCCGGACGGAACCGGACCCGGCTTCCCCGGAATCGCAGCAGACGTGATGGAAATACTGGAGCTCCGTCAGCGCCGACTTCTCAGAATCACGCAATCAACCTCCCTCCCCGGAGTCTCCGCAACGCGCTCGGCAAGGAATCCTCCGCAGACGTTTGGCCTGCACGGAATGTTCGAGGGCGGGGAGTGTTGCCTCAAGTCAAAATGACACCGGGGCATCAAAAAACCAGGGCAAGCAAATTTCAGATTAATTGTGCGGCCGCACAATTAATCTGTGCTACAGCGGGCCCGTGTGCCTGTGGCGGCGAAAAAGCCGACATTCAAGATTGCGTCCTCTTGAAATCGCGATAAGGTTTTATCCCCTTCGGGTTGGTAGCTCAATGGTAGAGCAGCGCCCTTTTAAGGCGTTGGTTGTGGGTTCGAGTCCCACCCAACCCATGCCTCTTTTTACCTAGGGATCCCGCATGAATACAGGCTTTACGGGCCTTTATGCCCTCTAGGGCGGTTGCGCACCGAAATGCACGAAAACGCATAAAAGAGCCTCCTATCTGGCAAGCAGAGGGCAAGTGAATTTCCGGGCACTTGCCACGAACTTGCCACGAACTTGCCACGAAACATAGTCGAGGATGAGGTGGTCGCCGGTCGGGAGGGGTGGCCTTTCGGATTCGTGGGGCTTTTGGTCGCTTGCCCTCTACTTACCACGAACTCCCCGACGAGCATCCTGTGCGCGGTTTTTCTGCCGGAAGGGAAAGAATTAATGCCCGGCTCCCCGGAGCAGGTTTGTGCAGACTCCGGGGATACGCAAACCGGACCTACATTTAGTCGTTCCGTTTTGGGAGCGGGCAAAAGAGCCAGTTGAAGTTACACCCGGGCAGTCCATTGAAGGACAAATCCCAGCCTCAACTGGCCAAGGCAATCTTGCGTAGTTTCTGAACATCGTCAAGCCCGAGCACAGAAGCGAAAGAGCCCCAACAAACCGCGTTCAAGACCGGTGCCAGTGCCGACAAGTCGGGTGAGCCTTCCGGCGCAGCTTATTGGAGCCAAGGGTATCATTGCGCAGCCAATCGTTGACGGCAAGCCCGGACGGGGGGATATTGCCTTTGCCAAGCGGAACATCATGAAGGTCAGATGAGGCAGAGCTTTCCGGCTCTGGAATGAGGAAATGACCGCCCTCCCGTTTGGCTCTTTGTATCTCGCCTTGCCACATGGAATTCCCCGCCCCCTACCACACCACGCCGGAAAAGCGGTGGGCGAGGCTGGAAAAGGACAGCAAGCGCAACCCGAAGAATATCCCCGTGCCGATCAAGGCCATGCGGATCAAGGGCAGGGCCGCCGTGCCGAAAGGGCGGGGGCGACAATCCGCGCCGGGGTAAAGGGGCTCTATTCCGTTGATGCGGTCGGAATAGAATTTGCCGGAAGGTGACGCCACAAGGGCGGTGGAGCCTGCGGACGGTGCCGCATCAGAGCGTTCCGCAGGGCCTGCCGGACAATCCAATGGTAAAACCTCCGCGCGTGCGATACAAGTGCCAGCATGAGAATCCTCCCGGCAATCCTCGCCCTCTCCCTGTCCGCTCTCTCCGCCTGCTCAAGCACGCAATCCACGATTGCGAATGAAAAGACCGGCTACGCGATCAGCCGGAAGCAAGCGAAAGAGATCGTTGAATCTTCGATCTTGGCGAACTTTTCTCCCGACTATGTGAACCCCGGCCCGGAATCAAGTCTGACAAGCTCGGGTTACATCCGATTTGCTTTGGACACGCACACGGTCAACGCAACCGCGATCCCCATGCGCGGGGTTCTCCATGATGGGACACCATCGGAAGGATACGGGTTCGAGGTCGTTTCGTTCGGGACGATGCCGATCTCTGGAGGATCCAAGGCAAAGGGCGTTTATCACCTCATCAAGCAACAAGCCCAGATGGCCGGAAGGGTGTTGAAAATCCAATAGGGGCGGACGCCCAGCTAGAACAATCCGGGGGCGATGCGGACCCTTCGTCCGTAGTGCATCCCCCGGCCTCACCGGGCGCAGTTGAAACCGTAATGCCAACGCCCCCGGCTGGCAACCTTGACATTTCTTTACAACCAGCAAAGGCCAGCCTTGCCATTTCTTGCCATCCGCGCCGGGGTGTCAGTCAGGACAATCAGCAGGCGTTGCCGCCGATCACAATGCGGACCGTTTGCTGGCCTGTGGATTCGAGTTCCATCCGCTCGCCGTAGCGTTTCGGCATCCACTTGGAGAGAAGTTTCAAGCGGGTTTCTACGCGCACGCGCCTTGATTGCGGTTCCTCTGTGAGATCGTCCGCAATGCGCAGGCAATCGTCCGCGATGGCATCCGCGCCATGCTCGCGGGCGCGGAGATAGCTTTCCCGGAAAGCGGCGTCCCGATCCGTCCAGGCGATGACGGTTTGACGGCAAGGGATTCGAGGGTCTTGGCAGATCGTCCGCAGCGGTTCGCCTGTGGCGATGCGCTTGCAGATTTCAGCAGCAAGCGCGGGGGTGAAAGTGGACGGCCTGCCGTTCTTCTTTGGTGGGGCGGGTTTCTTTTTCATTGTGGAGAGCATCATAAAGGTGGGGTCAACCTCGCGCACGCGCACGCGCGGGAGACGGTTGGAGAACCTTATCTTTTTTAAACATTTGATTCCTA